>Ga0268262_10001996_pt1 | contig 24114 bp, 21 predicted proteins | sample TergutNc150P3_FD_190354 | JGI IMG/M metagenome (GOLD analysis project Ga0268262, IMG submission 190354) | Nasutitermes corniger P3 segment gut microbial community from laboratory colony in Florida, USA - Nc150 P3 (SPAdes) (version 2) | ecosystem: Host-associated > Arthropoda: Insects >...
TTGATGGGTCGCTGAGATCATGACCTAGTTTAACAAACATTGCCATAACAAAAACCTGAAACAGTTGAAAACTAACAGGTTCAACAGCAGCCGGAATCCCTATGCGTAGCCATTCGGGCAAAAGCACATAGTAGCCTTTTTTAATATCTCTTACATGAGTTTTATGTTCAAGATGGTAAATAACCACTATCCACAATGCTATTACAGAAATAGCCCAAGACAAACCTGTTGCTATTGCCACACCATAAACACCTTGCATAAAAACAGGAACGCCAAAATAACCTTCCAAAAATATATAGTTCAAAGTGATGTTTATTATGAGGGTTATTATGTTTGCAAATAAATTCCATAAGGTATAGCCGTGGGTTGCCACAAGGCTGGTTAAAGTTCCTTGCAAAGCCCTGAACATTACCGCAGGTGCTATTGTGTGCAAAAATTTAATAGCCGCTTCCGCAGGCTCTCCGCTTAAACCCATCAGAGCCACTATAGTAGGCGTTGCAAACCAAAGAATAACCCCCATAATAAGCCCTAGAACCGCACTGCCAGATATCACAAGAGTTTGGGTAACCTGAGCGTGCCTGGGTTTATCTCCCCCCAAAAACTGCGATGCAATGCTCGCTCCTGCTTGGGCAAATGCCTGAATTGCCATAAACAAGGTTCCAATAACAGGCATCAAAGCACCAACACCAGCCGCCGCTTCTACGGAACGCTTGGATAAAAACCAGCTATCCAGCATGGGCAATGCCATGCCGATGCCAAAAGTAACAACGAGGGGCCAAGAGAGGGAGAGTAGGGATTTATCTTTAACGGACAACATTTAATCTTCTGATTTTTCTTTATCTTTTTCCTTTTCCACCCTAAAAGTGTATTTGGATTTATAATAGTCTATAACTTCGTCCATATTTTTAAACCTTTTGCCCAAGGCTTTGCGCAATTTTGAATCTGTTCTTATTTGTTTAGCAATTTTATCTTTAATATCACTGAAAAACATTTCGTCGGCAGCCATATCCACGTGTTCTTGAGTGTAATTTGTGTAGTATCTGCGTTCTAAAAGCTGTTGCAATTTGGTTTCACATGGGCGTGGAGATTCAGAGGCTATTTTTTTCAAAACTGGTGTATAACAACGCTCTAAATACTCTTTTTTATCTTTGACTATCATATCATCTATAGCTGGAATTCTCATATTTTTTTCGTGTTCTGCCTGAACCACCTCCCGCTTTTCAACGCTACCGCAAGAAAGCAAGAAAATCACCGGAATGAATAAAAGAAAACGCATATATGGAATATAGTAAATGCAGATATTTGCTATATTACCATTGGTCTTAGACCCTTTGCAATGATAGTTTGCGGGCAAATCGCCAGGGCGAAAGCAGCAACGGACTTGTGGGCCTTTATGTGCAGAGTGTGTCTAAGGCTCTTTTTTTTTTGCGTTTTGCTCAAAAATTGGCGGTTATTGAAATTCTGTGGGCATTTGAGATGTAATTGTGCATTTGTAGCGCATAATCTGCCGAAAGGTTGGAAAGGGGCTTTATGCCTGCTCCTAGCGTTAAACTGCTGACATCGTTAATATTAACCAAGCCTGCCCTGAGGGCTAAATAAAAATTTGTTTCAAATTCCAAGCCACTGGAGCTAGCTAAAAACCAATTCACAGGATTTTTCCAAGACCTTGTTTCTTTTTCCGATTCCGAGTGCAAAATACCAGCACTTTGCCAATAAAGGTTTAAATTTCCATAAAAATAGGGAAAGGCTTCTCTGAACTTAAATGCTGCATAAACCTCTGGCGAAGAATATTCAAAATTGCCACTCTCCCATTTAACCGCAGAGGAAGTCCAACCTTTAACCATGCCTGCTAGCATAAGTTTTTTTGAAAACTCATAACCCGCTGCAATATCAGAGCGAAATCCCCAGCCGCTTTGGTCTAGTTCCCTTTTGAGCAAGTGCAAGGCAAAAGCCAAATTCCATTTTCCAAAATTCTTTCCCCAAGCACTTGTGAAAATCCAATCGGAAATATTCATGGTGTTGTAATTATCTCCTTCTGGTAAAGGCTCATTTTCTTTTATGTACGGTATATCACTTGCCCCAAAGCGCGAAGCCGAGAACCCCAGTGCTCCAGCCTCTTTAAGCGGCAACCCCATAACAACACTATTGTAAGAAGTTTCTTCAAAATAAGAAACATGTGCAAAAGCCAGTGATAATTTTTCAAGCCAAGCAAGCTGCAAAGGATTTTGAGCCAGCGATGACAAGTCGCTTTGCACCGACAAACTCACCGCCCCCACACCAGCCGACCGCGCCCCCTGCGGAGCTTCCAAAGAACTATTTGCACCAACAACCCGCTCTGCATTTGAATGAACAAACGCTAAGAGGATTAGGGTTGGGATTAGAAGAATGGGCATGTTTATTAAATGTAGATTTTTTAACTCCAAGGCAAGCAAATATATTCAGCATATCCTGAAAATCCTAAAATCCTGGTAATCGGGGTTCAGACAAAAGGAATGTATATAGTAAAAGTCAACTCCCAAACCATACGCATAGCAGTGAGGTAGCAAAAAATTTATATATTTATACTTATGAAAAGTATATTTAATAAAGCATTAGCTTTCGCCATTTTGTGCAGTTTTGGCGTTCATACTTCTTTTGCTTGCAATGCCACTCTGTTTGCTGGTGGCACAGGCACGGAAACAGACCCTTATCAAATTAGCACTGCAGAGCAGTTGCAGAATTTGAATAAATGTTTGAGGAGCAACCGAAACAACTATATTTTGAATAACGATATTGATTTGACCCTGTACTTGCAGGGCGAAGGTAATAATGGCGGGGCTGGATGGCAGCCGATTGGCCATAATCATAATTTTTTCCGTGGCAAATTCAACGGGAATGGTCATAAGGTGTCTGGGCTTTGGATAAATAGACCTACAGAGGAGGTTGTTGGTTTGTTCGGGGCAGTATCAAAAGAAATACGTGATATAAATGTAGAGATTGACTATTTTCTCAATGGCGGAGTCAGAGGTAGTGGCACGGTCGGTGGGTTGGTTGGATATAATGAAGGTATAATCAGCAATAGCTATGTCACGGGAAATGTAGCGGGCGAGTACGGTATTGGCGGCTTGGTCGGGGAAAATGACGGCACAATCAGCAACAGTTACGCCACGGGTAATATCTGGGGTAGCAAACTCATTGGTGGTTTGGCTGGCTATAACGGTGTCAAAGGTTCAATCAACGAAAGCTATGCCTTGGGGAACGTATTGGGTGGCTACTGTGGTTGTATTGGCAGCTTGGTTGGGGCTAACAAAGGCGAAATCAGTAACAGTCACTACGGCAAACAAACCATCGGTATAGCAGCCACGGATAATAATCTCAATGTCTTATCACTGTCTTATCCTTCCACAAGCTCCGAAAAAGAACAGGCCCCTATCGTAACATTTAACGAAGGCACAGTCGTAAGAAACACATTGGTCAATCCAAATCCAATACCCAACACAATCCAATTATCAAACATACCTCGAAACACAAATGTTGAAATATACAATATCCAAGGCAAACGCATATACTTCAGCAATTCTGGAAATTCTCAAAATCTGAGAATTCCAGTTCAAACAAAAGGAATGTATATTGTGAAAATAGGTGCTCAAACCATACGTGCGATTGTGAGGTAGCTTATGTTAAAACGCAAATTACCATCTCTTGCGGTACTTGCTTTTGTATCGCTTTTTGGGGGTGCCTGTTCCAATCAGCCCTCTGCTTTGCCAGAAATACCTTTGCCAAATCCTACTGCGACAATTGCATATTTTGGCGAAAGCAATACTAGCCGAGATATGAGGTATGAATATGCCTTTGCAATGCAAAAAGCGGGCTTTTATAATTTTGTTCTGGAAAATTTTTCGGAACAACAACTGGAAAATCCTGTTGAAATTCGCTTAGATTATAGCGAAGAAAGAGGAGCTTTCACCGGAATTCCCACACAGGTTATAAAAGCCGAATTCATAAAGAATGGCATACCTTGGTTCAAACTCACATTAAAAGAATATAGCGACAAACTGAACTTGCACCCGCGTGGCAAAATCACAGAAAAGAGATATCGCCAAAAGGTTCTTTTGGAGAGATTTATAGAAGAAGTAAAAAGGGTAAAATCTGAAGAGCCTTTTGAAAAAAGCGAGGGATAGTGCCTAACTATGCATCTGTTGCCGAAATTTGCATACCTAACACAACTTTGGATAGTTTGTCTTATGGCATAGATGAGAATGTTAAAAAAGGCTCGGTTGTTTGGGTATCTTTAAGAGGGCGCAAAAAACCTTTGCTCGCTCTTGTTTTGAATGTTCACAAAAATTTTCCAAGCTTTGAATTAAAGCCTGCAATAGCACATGAATCGGGTTATGTATTTTCTGAGCCTTATATAGAAAGGCTTTTGTGGTGCGCAAATTATTATATGTGTTCCACAGGAGAAGCCTTAACAGCATTTTTACCAAAAGAATTTGAGAAATATCTATGCACGCCCCCTTAACTCCCGAACAACAAAACGCCGTTGATGTTTTAAGCGACATGCTACAAGCGTATGGATTTAGAGGTGCCTTGTTGCACGGAGTAACGGGTTCTGGTAAAACACGTGTTTATTTGGAACTAGTGCGCAAAGCACAAGGGCTTGGAATGAAAACTCTTATACTTGTTCCAGAAATAAATTTAACTCCTCAAACAAAAAAACGATTTGAAGATTTTTTAGGCTGCGAAGTTCCAATTTTGCATTCCGCGCTTGGAGCACGTGAAAAACGCGAGACTTGGAGAAAATTATTAAATAAAGAATCAAATGTTTTAATGGGTACACGCTCCGCAATTCTCGCCCCTTATGAACCTCAACTCATAATAATAGACGAAGAACATGATTCTTCTTATAAACAGCAAGACCCCGCCCCGCGCTACAATGTTAAAGAAATGGCTTTTCACATTGCGCACAAATACAACGCTCTTGTGGTTTTGGGTTCTGCAACACCTTCACTAGAAACATATAGCAATGCAAAAAACGGAAATCTCAAACTCATAGAAATGAATGAACGCCCAGGGGGGCTTCCACTCCCTCAAGTACTTATAACCGATATGAAGGAGCAGAGAAAAAAGCAAGACAAAGATTTGATGCTCTCACCAGTTTTGCGCGATGCCCTTTCCCAAACCATTTCCGAAGGAAACCAAGCTATAATCTTGCTGAACCGAAGAGGATATAGCGCAAACAGAATTTGCGAAGAATGTGGAGAATCTCTGGAATGTAAAGACTGCAATGTAACCCTTGTTTATCACAAACAATATGGCAAACTCTTATGCCACTATTGCGGAAAACTTTATCCAGCAGACATTTCTTGCAAATGCGGTTCAAAAAAATTTGTTTTCTGGGGCAGCGGCATAGAAAAAGCCGAAGAAGAAATTAAGGAATGGCTGTCAAATGCAAAAATAATCCGTATGGATTCAGATACCACAGGTAGATTAGGAGCAACCGAAAAACTCTTACAAAAATTCAGAAACAAAGAAGGCAATATTCTTTTAGGAACTCAAATGGTAGCAAAAGGTCACGATTTTCCAAGCGTCTCATTGGTTGGCGTACTATGCGCAGATATAGGAAGCTCCGTTCCAGATTTTCGCGCAAGCGAAAGATATTTTCAACTTTTAACCCAAGTAGCAGGCAGAGCAGGCCGTTTTCTAAAAAATTCCAAAGTGATAATCCAAACATTCTGCCCCGAAAACCCCATTATGCAATTTGCCATAACCCACGATTACAAAGGCTTCGCCGCCTGCGAACTTGCCGACAGGCAAGAAGCCTTCTACCCCCCATTCTGCAAAATATCCCAAATAAGAATCCAAGGAAAAAACAAAACCAAGGTAGAAACCGCCGCATCCGTTGTAGGGGCAACCCTACGCGGTTGCCCACAACCCCACAACCCCACAATCCTAGGTCCCACAGAACCATATATTTCCCGTGTACAAAAAAACTACCGCCTTGCAATAACAATAAAAACCGCAAACGCAACAGATATGAAAAACGCAATTAAAAGCACCCTTGCAAATCCAGCGGTTATGAAAGCGGTAAAGGGCGTGGAGGTACGTGTGGATAGGGATTGTTGAAATACTTTGTCTGTCAGACAATTTTCTATATTTACATCCAAATATGACTTTATACGGTAAAACAATTTTTGATAAGGCTTGCGGTGCAAGCTCAAAAAGTGATTTTTCTGATTTCCATTTTAAGGCACCATACGTGCCGAATAAGACATTCTTTTTTCAGGGGTTAAAAAATCACTCCGAAGCTGACTACGCCTACGCTTGGACTGTGCATATGGGTGACAATGTGGACTACGATTACTACAGTAAAACGACGACCATAGCTCCAGTGCGTTGTATCAAGGATTAGACTATTATTAACAATATCAATTGGTGAAAATGATTCTATTGATAACAACAAGGAGAATAAACAATGAGAACACAACTTCCTAAACTCGCACTAACAGCAACCTTCGGTAAACTATTTTTCCTATTGCCGTTTCTTGCTATTGTTGCCCACGGGCAACAAACCTCTATTGCCGTACTGCCTTCCGATGGCACCGCACTCAACCCTAACGAACTTGAAGCCCTCACAGACGAAATGCGTGAAGCAGCATTGAAAATTTTGCCTACAAGTGCCTTTGTTCTGTTGAAGCAAGACGTTGTTGTTAAGCGGCTTGGCGGTGCAGAAAATTTTATAAAGGAGTGCAAGGAAAGTACCTGCATTGTCAATTTGGGAAAGAAAGCACAAGTTGACTATGTGACACAAGCCAGCGTGTTTAAGCTAGGCAACAGTATTAGGCTCAAAGTTGAATTATATGATGTACGTACAGAAGGATTGGTTAGTATGTTCAATGACGAAGCAGAAAACGTCAGAGGTTTACTTGCCGCTGTGAAAAATAGAGCACCAGAAATATTTGGCAAAATATCAGGAGTCTCTGGCGGTGGTGGTCAAACCCAGCCAACTGCACCTACCAAAACCGAACCTGCCATACAAGGAACTATTGTTCCTGGTGGTAGCCTTGCCCAGAAATTGGTTTGGTTACAAAAAAGTGCAGATAGTCACGAAACCTATATTCTTGATGTAAACGCTGATGAAAACATAGCTCCATATACGTTTGAATTCCGTGGCGGGATTGATATTACTGTAATTTTGAGAGGTGTTGGGGGAAATAGAATCATAAAACTTCAATCTCATGGTACGATGTTTACCGTGAAAAAAGACGTTACTTTTATTTTAGATAACAATATTACTATTCAAGGACACAACGGTAACACTGGAAGTATGGTTAAAATAGAAGGCGGAGAGTTTAAAATGAATATCGGATCCTATATAATAGGCAATACTACAGGAGCGTGGGGTGGTGGTGGCGTGCTTGTTGATGGAAAAGGAATCTTTACTATGACTGGCGGAACTATCTCAGGTAATAAAATTCAGTGGGGCGGTGGGGTACATGTAGTTTCTGGAACTTTTACTATGAACGGTGGAACTATTTCTGGTAATACTGCTACTGAAGCTGGTGGTGGAGTATACCTGAATGGTGGTGAGGCAATCTTTGTTATGAGTGGTGGTACCATTGTAGGCAATTTCGCTCGTCGTAATGGCGGTGGAATACAAACGTGGCATGCAACCTTTACTATGCGAGGTGGTATAATATCAGGTAATACCGCTGGAGAAATGGGTGGCGGGGTTTGGATTGACCCGAATACGTCATTTACCAAGACTAGTGGAACTATTACTGGGTATAAAAACGACTTTACTAATGGAAATGTAGTAAAGGACGAAGGCGGTAGCATCTTGGCTCGCAAAGGTCATGCGGTATATCGCGGTGAAAATCAACGCAAAGAAACCACCGCCGGACCAGGAGTGAATTTTTCTTGTAACAATAATAGTTGCACAGGGGGTTGGGATGAGTAGTAAATTGTTACAACAAGTATGTTCATTGGGAAAACGGTGTTGGTGAAAAAGAATTTGCACTAGTGGTGGCACAAAAACCAAGCGGCTTATTTTTCTATTCGTAAGTCGCTGAGGCTAAACAACAGAGTAGATACAGTATGCAATCCTGTTAATCCTCTAATCGGGGGCATCGGGGTTCAGACAAAAGAAATTTCTATATTAACCCCTATGGAAAGAAAACTTTCAAAACAGAAAATAGCCTTGAACTATTTCATAAAGCACCAAAAGGAGCTTTGCAAGCGTTTTTTTGGCAAAGAATTGTTGCTTTCTGGCAGGAAAATAATAGATGCTTTTGATTCGCTAGGAGAGGCAGTTGAAATCGGCGAACAAAAATTCGGAGCTGGAAATTATTCTGTTTACAAATGCTTGCCCGACGATTCCGCATATAGCATAAACATACCTTATTCCCTGCGCTTGGATAATGCCTAAAAATTCATTTGCCATAAATTATGATTCTGAAATTGGCGAAATCATAGTAAATGTTTCCGCTTTTAACCAAAAAACAGGCATTGGAACGAACCTACGATATCCAGCAATCTGGAATATTTACTCACCCTGCCAACTTCACTTCGTGGGCAGGGTTTAATACCTGTTTTCTTGGCAAAACTTTTACAGTCGCGAAAATTTTTTCTACATTCTCTCCATTAGGGAATATTCTTCACCTACATTCCAGTCGCCCTAATGCAAATAAGTTTAACAGACACTTGGTAGAGCGTTTTTATATGGGCGTTTTCCATTATTCTGGTAAAACCTAAAAATTTGGAGATAGCGTTATGGGCAAAAAAGAAAATAAAGTTGCGTTCAAGACAAACGCTCTAACATTAACCACAAACAAAATAGAATCCCGAATATTTACCATTCGGGGCTTGCAGGTTATGCTTGATAGAGATTTAGCTGAATTGTATCAAGTTTCGGTCAAAGCTCTTAATCAGGCAGTGAAAAGAAATGAAAGTAGATTTCCCGTGAGATTTCGTTTTCAATTAAGTGAAAATGAAACCAATGAACTGGTCACAAATTGTGACCGGTTCAAAACGCTAAAACATTCGTCAATTCTACCAAGTGCATTCACAGAATCTGGAGTAGCTATGCTATCTGCCGTTCTGCATAGTGATACAGCGGTTAGAATAAGTGTACAAATAATGGATGCTTTTGTAAAAATGCGAAAACTCATAACTCAAAGCAGTGGCATAATTCAACGCATAGAAAACGTGGAGCAAAAACAAATTGAAACCGATAAAAAGATAGACGATATTTTCAACGCTTTGGAAAGCAATGAGGCTATTCCAAAATGCGGAGTGTTTTTTGACGGACAAATTTTTGATGCTTATGTTTTGGCAAATAAAATCATTAAATCAGCAAAGAATTCCATAGTATTGATTGACAATTACATAGACGAATCTGTTTTGACAATGTTAGGTAAAAAATCCAAAAATGTAAAAGTTACTTTACTTACAAAAAACATATCAAAGCAATTAAATTTAGATGTGGCAAAATTCAATCAGCAGTACCCGAATATGGAAGTGAAAGCTTTCAATCTTAGCCACGATAGATTTTTGATTATAGATAACAAAGATATTTATCATTTAGGGGCAAGTTTAAAAGATTTGGGTAAGAAATGGTTTGCTTTTTCTAAAATGGAAAACGAAGTGTTGTCTTTGTTGGAAAAGATTACCTAACACAAAACCTAATAATTCTGAGATAGCGTTATGGGCAAAATTGAATCATTTGAAGTAGTGCCTTGTCTATCAAATCTCTCTTTATCAAACTTCCAAGTACAGTATCATCTTTATCAATAAAACCATCGTTGTTTACTCTGGAAATTGTAAAACGAAACTTTAAAACAGCCAATGGATATTGTTCTTTATTTTCAAAATAATTTTTATGATAAAAAATATGTATTCGTTGTTTACAGTCTTGTTTAGAGGCAAGTGAACAATGTTGCAGATATTTAAAGCATTCCTCGGCATTGTCCCAGCCAATCCATTCTCGATTTTCCTTTTGTGGACATCCTAAATCTTCCAAACCTTCAACCAATAACATTTTATTATTTTGCAAAGCTTTTTTAATAGAACTCGCAGTATAATACATTACGCTGCCTCTTCATATTTTATAATCATGTGAGGCATAATTTCTGAAATAGACTTGTTGCTTTCGCAATTCTTCATTTTCTCAATTTCATTTTTCAATTTATTTACTTCATCTAGCAACTGTTTAATTTTTTCATGTAGTTGTTCGTAATTATCTGTGGCAATGCCTTTTTCGGCAAGTATAATTTGAAATGCGTGATATTTATCCCACAGAACATTAGATATTTCATCTGACTTAAATAAATCCAAAATATTAATCCAACTACTATCTTTACAATGTTCATTGCTGAAATTTTGACGCAAAAAGTATAATATATTGCTCACCATATCAATTCTTGCATCTTCTACATTATCCCCATATCCATCCATTTTTAAATGAATGCAAGTAGAAACATACTTGCCATCTGCCTTTTCAATTACAATAAAAGACAACAAGGGTATTTCCTGATTAAATATAAGCATTTTTGGAATTTTCACCCTTCCAATGCCTATTACTTTTCCTCTAGCGGTTTCCAATTCTAAAGTGCTAATTTGCATTCTTAAACCTCGCTAATTAAACTTATTTGAAACAAAAGTAGAAAAATATGTGGAATAAATGCCAAGCCTCTGCCAAAGACTCCCGCTGCCTAAATTTTCTATATTAACCCCAAAGGAGTGAAATAAAAATGAAACAAGTAGTGGGTGTTGGTGCAGCATTGATAGATTTAATCGCTTCGGTTAGCGAAGAGTGGGTTGCTAGGCAAAAAAAGCCAAAAGGTGGCATGAATTCCGTTAATTGGGGGGAATTGGGGCACATTTTAGGCAATGTTGAGGATATTTCAATTAAACCTGGCGGTTCTGCCAGCAACACTATGATAGGGTTGGCAAGGCTTGGAGGCAAGGCTCGTTTTGTTTGCAAAGTTGGCAACGACGATTTAGGCGATACATATTCCTTGAATCTCTATCGCAACGGAGTAGAGGGATATATACGCAAAAGCTCAACACCTACCGGACGAGTGCTTTCTGCCGTTACCCCAGATGCCCAGCGCACAATGTTCACCTTTTTGGGAGCATCTTCAGAGCTTCTCCCTGCCGAAGTTAGCGAAGCACCATTTTCAGGAGCTAACTTTCTCTATTTAGAAGGATATTTAGCATATAATCCATCCATACTTCTGCATTGCATTCATATAGCTAGGTCTAAGGGTTTGGAGGTAGTCTTTGATTGCGGCTCTTTTGGAGTTGTGCAAGATTGCCGCTTTATAATAGACAAACTCATAGAAGAGCGCAGCATAGATATTTTAATAGCAAATGAAGACGAAGCTCGCATATTGACAAGAGTAGAAGAAGACCTCGCTTGTATGGAAATGGCTAAAATGGCTAAAATTGCCGTTATTAAAATTGGCAAGAGAGGTTCCATTATAGGCTTGAAAGATGAAATAATAAGAATAGATGCTTTCCAAGCCCAAGCCGTGGACACAACAGGCGCGGGCGACCTTTGGGCGGCTGGTTTTTTATATGGTTATTTAAATGACTGGCCTCTTGAGAAATGCGGAGAACTTGCATCTGCATCTGCCGCGGAAGTTGTGCAGATTATGGGCTCCACAATTTCAGACGATGCTTATACAAGGCTTGTTGGAATTCGGGATAAAATATCGGATAGTTTAAAATAATTGCTATATTCTCTCCTTTATGCAACAAAAAACTATTTCCATACTTTTCGCATTGCTGCTCTGCGCTTTGAGTTTTGCTCAAGATAGTGTTTCTTATTATGGTCACAATGCTGGAATTTTAGAATTGCAAAGTTCTATGCCTGTGGGAGTGTGGCTTAATGAACAAGCTGTTGGCAACACGCCGTTTACAATGGAAGTGCCTGTGGGTTGGGCAGTTTATTCCCTGCGCTCTCCGGGCTATTGGACAGAGTCTTATCTTGCAAATTTCACTAGGGGAGTGAAAGTTTCGCATGATGTTCAATTGAAAAAAAGTACAATTCCAGTAATTGAAATTCCAGATGCATCACGTATAAACGATTTGCGCATACTAGAAAATATGTATGATAGCTTGGTTAGGCCAAAATATTATGTACCTGTGCCAGATTCTATATGCTTGGCACGTTTTGTGGCAGATTATCCATTGCCAATTTCTGCACCAGAACCACTTAACGATAATTCTCCACAATATCGCCACTACTTTGAAATTTACCTCAAGGAAAGGCAGCTCTCCTTTAACGAATGGTATGAGAATTGCTCCAGTTCTATGCAAAAAAATATGATGGCAATTTTTACCCGCATTGCAGAGCTTGGCGAAGAGCAGGTGACCGGTTATGTTCCTGTTATTGCAGCAAATTTTGAATCCACTGGGCTTAACGGTTTAAAAGGTGATTTGGAACTTTATTTTTACTCGCCAGATGCTCGTGCTGAGGTGGCTTGGAAAGGTATCTGGGAACATGATTTTTTAACCGGATATGATTTGGTTAAAGCTTTAACTGCAAGTGCTTCGCTTGCCATTGCTTTTTTAACAGCTCAAAACAATGTCGTTTGGATTCCCATTGAAACTGGTTATTCAAGGCGTTACTACAAATATTCCGAACTCAAAGTATCTTGGAATGGCTTGTTAATTCCTCTGAAGGGTGAATTTATTTTGCCAGATTATATTCGTATTAGGCCAGAAGTCGCTAGGTGGATGGCCGAAAAGCCTTATCAACAAATTGTTGTTCCAGAAAAACCAATGTATGCTGACCTAGCTAAAATTCCCGGAGGCACATTCAAATACAAAGGTAGAGACACCGAAATTAAGCCTTTTACTATTAATACAAGCTCCATAAATCAGGAATTATACAAAGCCAGATGTGGTGAAAAAGATTTTGGTAAATACAAAGGTGACTCCCTCCCTGCGCATAGTGTTACTTGGACAGAAGCAAACAAATGCTGCACTTTGCTAGGTGGCGAATTGCCTTCTGAAGCACAATGGGAATATGCGGCAAGGGCTGGTTCTCCATATCCATATTATTGGGCAAGCAGTGCAAGCGCAAAAGATTATGCTGTGTTTGGCGAAAAAAAGCCTGTGGCTATACGTAGCAAAAAACCCAATGGTTGGGGGCTTTACGATATGTTTGGCAATGTTGCCGAATGGGTTAAAGACGATGGCTTTTGGTATGGCAAATACAAATTCTTAAAAGGCGGCAGCTACAAATCCGATGAAATAACCCTAAATGTTGAAGATGCTGCAGAAGAAGATGCTCGCTATTGGGGAACCCATGTTGGCTTTAGGTGCGTGTACAGGGATTAGCTACGAAAGCTTATCCCTAAAAGCCTCATAAGAAAACTTTCTTACTAAGTTGAACTTATTGTTTTTCCAAATTCCTATGGAGGGGTGTTTCACTCCGTTGAAGAAGGTTGTTTTTACCATTGTGTAGTGAATCATATCTAAAAAAACAATTTTGGAACCTACTTTCAGAGGCTTGTCAAAAGAATAATCTCCGGCTATATCTCCGGCAAGGCAGGAGTTTCCAGCAAGCCTATAAGTGTATGGCTTAATCCATATCATGCCGCTATTCAAAACCATAGGGCGATAGGGCATTTCCAAGCAATCTGGCATGTGGGCAGCTACGGATATATCTAAAATGGCAATATCCATTTCGTTGCGTACAATGTCTAAAACGGTGGATACCAATTCTCCGGTTTGCCAACCAACGGCTTCGCCTGGTTCAAGGATAACCTCTACACCAGGATATTTCTTGTGGAATTTATTCAGAATACTTATAAGCCTTTCAACATCATAATCTGCTCTTGTTATATGGTGGCCGCCACCAAAATTCACCCATTTCATTTTTGGAATCCATTCACCGAAATTATAATATACCTTTTCTAAAACATCTTCTAGAGCATCTGCATTCTGTTCGCAAAGAGCGTGAAAATGCAAGCCTTCAATGCCATCCAAAAGTTCTGGTTTGAATTCCTGTTTTGTTACCCCAAGCCTGCTGTAGCGACCCGTAGGGTTGTATAAATCCACTTCAACGTTGGAATATTCGGGGTTTATTCTTATACCAGCACTAACTTTCTTTTTTAGGGTTTCTTTTTTATATAAATTCCACTGGGAAAAGCTATTGAAGGTTATGTGGCTTGCGTGGTTCAAGATTATCTTAATTTCGTTTGCCATATATGCAGGGGCGCATACGTGCACTTCTTTTCCCATTTTTTGATGAGCGAGCAAAACCTCATTCAAGCTGCTGGCGGTGGCACCATCCAAATACTTAGAAACAAGAGGGAATGTTTTCCAAAAGCTAAAGCCTTTCAAGGCGCATATTATTTTTGCATTTCCCTTTTTTTGCACCTTTGCGAGTATTTCCAAATTTCGCAAAAGCCGGCTTTCCTCAAGCACATAGCAAGGCGAAGGAACCGATGAATAATCTATCATATTTTAATATAAGTGTTCTGGGCTGGCGTGTTTTCTACAGCTTTTGATACAGAGTCTATGATTGAAGACATACTTAGAGGCTCATGTACAAAGTCTATGTTATTTACATCTATTATCAAAACTGGGCTTGTTTTGTAATGGAAAAAATAGCGGTCGTAAAGGGCAGCTAGCTTGTGCAGATATTCTTTATTTATGACTTTGTCTGTTTTATCTGCATCGCCATTCGCTATTTTCAGTTGCTCTGTTTGTTTTAGTCTGCGGTATAGGGTATCTTCGCCTGCCCTTAAATAAACCACGAACTTGGGTTTTATGAACTTTTTTGAGGATTCCAGAAGAATATCCCTGATATTTTGGTAAAGTTTCCATTCCTGCTCATCTTCTATGGTTAGCTCTGCGAAAATATCGTTTTTCTCAAAAATGAAATCTGACGCATAAATCCTGTGTTCTGCAAACATTTCTGGTTGTTTAAGGGTTTTTTGCAAGGTTTCGCATTGTTTATGGCGAGAGAGCATAAAGGAAACCTGTGTTTGGAAGGCATATTTCTTCTTATCTTCATAAAATTGGCTTAAAAAGGGGCCTACCGCATCAAATTCTTCCTTAAATGAGTGCAAAACATGCCTACCATATTCCTTTTCAAGAGCATCTAAGAGAGCTGATTTCCCAACCCCAATCGGACCTTCTATTGCAAAAAACACAAAATTCATACTCTGAGTATTAATGTAGAAATTTTATATATTTGGTTTAATATGACATCATCTACATTTTCAAGACTCACAGCGTTAATTTTCGTAGTGATTATCCCAATACTTGCCTTTGGAGCCCCAACAGACAACTCTAAATATGATTCTCGGTTGTCCAAAATGACCGTAGAAGAAAAAATAGGCCAGTTACTGATGATACGTTTGCCCTGGAATGCAAAAGAAGTAGGTCCAAAGGTACGGGAATTGATGAAAGATGTTCCCGTTGGTGGGGTAGCCTTGTTTCGCGACAATATGGAAAATGCTGGACAAATTCAAACACTTACAAAGGATTTACAATCCCTTGCCCATTTGCCGCTGTTTATAGCCATAGATGAAGAGGGGGGGAGAGTATCGCGGGTTGGCAAATTCTTTGATAAACCTACCCCTCCAGCCTATGAGATTGGAAAAAAAGGCGACACAGCGGCGGCATCTGCCACCGCCCGTATAATTGCCAAGCGACTTACCCAGCTCGGAATTAATATGAACTTTGCCCCTATAGCCGATATCTGGAGCAATCCGGTTAACACGGTTATAGGAAACCGAGCATTTGGCAAAGAACCAAATATCGTGGGGGAGATGGTAGAAGCCACGGTACGTGGGTTTGCATTAGAAGGGGTGTTGTCTGTCACCAAGCATTTTCCGGGGCACGGAGATACCAAAGAAGACAGCCATAACCAATTGGCTATTTATCCTCACGGGCGCGAGCGTTTTGACCAAATGGAAGCCCTTCCTTTTATGAAAGCCTCCAAAGCCGGCACTGATGGGATAATGGTAGGTCATATTATCACACCTGCCTTTAAAGAATCCGATAGCCTCCCTGTAACTTTTTCAAATTTTTGGTTGCAAAATATTCTTCGCAGGGAAATAGGTTTTGATGGGCTAATCATAACCGATGGGCTGGATATGCATGCTCTAACCGATAATTACACTGCCGCTCAAATAGTTCTTGGGACATTTATCGCCGGAGCAGATATTTTGCTTATGCCTGTAAACCCTAGAATTGCATATCAGGCTCTCTTAGACGGCTATAATTCCGGTTTGTTCGACGAAAATAGGCTCAATCAATCTGTTCGGCGCATATTAAAAGCAAAGGAAAAGTTTTCTATATTCCCCCTATGAAAAGTAAATTTTCTAATTCAAAAAATGGGTCAAAAAATGCTGCCAAAGAGCACAGTGGCTGGTGGGGAGATGGGCCAGTTTTTGTGTTTTTGTACGATAAACGCAAAAAAGAAGCCATAACCAATGGCAAGGCAAAGGAAATTCTGCAATTCGTGAACGATTCCGAGCAGGTTCTGCACGAATCGGAGGCACTCCGCATAATAAGGATTAATAACGAATATTCTCACCCTGTTCTTTTTGTTGACACGGGAAAAGAAATAGGCTTGAATCTGCTCGACCACCTACGCATGGCGGGTTATCGCCTAGCTAAATGGGCAGAAAACAATTCGGTTAAAACGTTGATGGTTCCGCCTCTTAAAAACGATTCCAAAAAAAAGAGAAATGCAATTTTACAAGGCCTTTGCCATGCTAGCTATGCTTTTGACAAATATAAAAGCAAAAAACACAAAAAAGCAGATGTTGAATACCTATTTGCAGACGATATGGAAATAGACGGAAATTCGCTTCAGGCTTTGTTCTCTGGAATAGACCTAGCAAAAAATTTGATAAATGAACCTGGGTGCAACCTAACACCGGTGGTGGTGGCAAATCTTGCAAAAGGTGTAGCTGAAAAATATGGACTGAGCATAAAAATTCGTGGGGAAAACGAATTAAAAAAGGATAACTATAACGGAATTTTAACCGTTGGGCGCGGCAGCAAAAATAAACCAGCGATGGTTACCATAAGCTATGCGGCAAAACACAAAAGAAACATACGAATGGCTCTTGTTGGCAAAGGCATAACTTTTGATACTGGTGGCATAAGCCTTAAAACCCAAGATAAAATGTACGAAATGAAAAGCGATATGTCTGGAGCGGCAATAGTGCTTGCGGTCATACAAATTATAGCAGAACTTAAACTCCCAATAGCAGTGGATGCCATTCTGTGCCTTGCAGAAAACCGGCCTGGTGAAAATGCAGTTTTGCCCGGAGATATTTTCAAAGCAAAAAATGGAAAGACTGTTATGGTAGAAAATACCGATGCCGAAGGCAGGCTTGTTTTGATAGACGGGCTGGCAGAGGCGGCAGAGCTTGGAGCAACACACATAATAGACATAGCAACTTTAACAGGGGCAATACAACGTGCACTTGGAAATTCCATTGGCGGGCTTTTTAGCAATAGTGAAGGACTTGCCCTAACAATAACAGAATCTGGCGAAGAGTGTGGGGAAAAATGGTGGAGAATGCCACTAGACGAGGAATACTCAGATGGTTTAAAAGACAAAGTTGCTGATATTCGAAATATAACCGATGGTGGTCCTGGTGCCATCACAGCTGCTTTGTTTTTGAAAGAATTTGTGAAAAAAGATTTGCAATGGGCGCATTTGGATATTGCAGGAGTTGCATTCACCGCAAACGGCTATAAATATACCGAACACGGTGCAACTGCATTTGGACTAAAAACCATTGTGGAAACGATTAAAAGATATTCCGCAGATGAATTGCGCTGATAAAGGTTGCTGGATTTAAAAAAGGAGTGAGGAAATATGTTTAAAGCCACAGATTCATTACCCGTTTTAGCATTCTCGGCTTTCAATAGGCCTGGTTTCAAGGGCTTTTTTCACAGAACTAGTGACGAATGGGTTTGCTATGATTCAAAAAATTTGCAAGATAGCATTTATTTTTTGAGCCTTGCCTTTAAAAAAATAGGAATTGAAAAGGGAGTTGGGGTTGGGATAATCGCATCTAGTTCGCCAAAATGGTTTATTGTTGATATTGCCACGCAAATTTGCGGCGGTTATGTTGTACCTCTGTTTTCAAATATCTCATCGGAATATTTTGAATTTCAGATTAAAGATGCTCAAATAAAAGCCTTGGCAGTGGAATCTGGGGAATCTCTATCCACAGAAACTTACAACCTTGCAAGCGAAATAGAGACACTGGTTTATATGTTTTCTTCGCCAAAAAATTCAGGGCATAAAAACTCTTTTTCGTGGGAAGATTTTATTGAATCAGGAAAAAAATTGGACTGTGAAGATGAGCGGCAAAAATTTGCAGAACGCATAAAAAGCATTGCCCCAGAAGAAATATTTTCCATTATTTATACCAGCGGTTCAACAGGAACGCCCAAGGGCGTTCCCTTAACTCAAAAAAATATGATTTTGCATTTAGATGCCATTTCAGAAATTTTCCCCCTAGATCCAGACAAAAATATACACATGAGCATTTTGCCAGTGGCACACGTGTTTGAGAGAATGTCGGTTTATTATTTTTCAAGCATAGGATTGCCTGTTTATTTTGCAGATAGCCCAAATAATGTGGGAAAATATTTACCAGACATTAAACCCACTGTTTTGACTGTTGTGCCACGTGTTTTGGAAAAACTTTACGACAAACTCACTGGAGCGGCAAGGGAAAAGCACGGTCCTGTGAAATGGCTTATGAAATATGCCATAAATAAAGCGAAAAACGCAGACCCTAGTAAGGTAAATTTGCGTGGAACAATATGGGATAAGCTGGTATATTCAAAAATGCGTGATGCGCTTGGTGGTAATTTTAGCCTTATAGTATCTGGAAGTTCTGCGCTCAATATTTCGGTCAATAGATTTTTGAGAAACATAGGCCTACCCATATTTGAAGGCTATGGAATGACAGAATGCTCTCCCGTTATTTCTGCAGAAAACCCAGGGAATGCAAAAATGGGTTCGGTGGGCAAACCGATAAGCTGCATAACAGCTAAAATTTCTGAGGAAGGTGAAATCCTAGTTAAAGGCGAAAGCGTATTCAGCGGCTACTTTAACCGCCCCGATTTAAATTCAGAAATTTTCACAGAAGATGGTTTTTTCCGCACAGGCGACAAAGGTCGCATAGATGAAGACGGCTATATATGGATAACAGGGCGTGTAAAGGAAATGTTTAAAACCAGTACAGGTAAATATGTAAGCCCCATTCCAATAGAGCAAGCACTTTGCCAGAGTACATCTTTAATAGAAGCGGCTCAAGTTTTTGCAGAAGGAAAAAAATTCACATCTGCTCTTTTGTTTTTGAATGTGGACATAGTCAAAAATAGACTGAAAAAGAGCCATGCAGAATTTAATGCTGAAAAAGCCTTGAAATCCAATAGGATAAATACCTTTTTGCAAAAGAATGTGGATGCCGTGAATAGACATCTGAGCGACTGGGAAAAAATCAAAAAATGGGAAGCTGTTTTTGCAACGCTCACAACAGAAAACGGTCTTTTAACCCCAACTATGAAACTCCGCCGCAGTGAAGTCGAAAAAACATTTGCAAGCAAGATAGACGGAATGTATGAGTAGGTTAGAGGAAATTGCCCGTATTCGCCTTGCGGATGTGCGCGGGCGCATTGTTAAAATTATAGGACTTGTTATTGAATGTGAAGGACCAAATGCGGGTATTGGCGAACTTTGTGTTATAGAACAAAACGGAAAAACTATTTGCAGCGCAGAAGTTGTGGGCTTTAGAGAAACCAGAACTTTAATTATGCCCTTAGGACCTCTTGAAGGAATTAGACCCGGAATGACTGTGGTGGCGAAAGGTGATACCCTAACCGCCCCTGTTGGGCACGAACTTTTGGGCAGAGTTATAGACGGAATGGGAAATCCTATGGACAGTCTTGGCGAAGTTAAATACAAAGAACGCCGTTCAATATATGCAACACCGCCAAGCGCAATGGAGAGAACCCGCATAAAAGAACCCATGTTCACAGGAATTCGTGCCATAGATGGTTTTTTGACTATTGGCAGGGGTCAAAGAATGGGCATTTTTGCAGGCTCAGGAGTTGGCAAAAGCGTGACTATGGGAATGATAGCGAGAAACTGCCTAGCAAAGATCAATGTCATAGCCCTTATTGGCGAGCGTGGCAGGGAAGTTAGGGAATTCATAGAAAAAGATTTGGGACCAGAGGGATTAAAACGCTCCGTTGTGGTTGTTGCCACCAGCGACCAGCCCGCTCTCGTTAGGTTAAAGGCAAGCTTGCTTGCCATAAGCATAGCGGAATTTTTTAGAGACGAAGGCGAAGACGTATTTTTTTTAATGGATTCAAGCACACGCCTAGCAATGGCTCAAAGGGAAATTGGTCTTGCAGTTGGCGAACCGCCAGCAACAAAAGGCTACACGCCCTCTGTTTTTGCATTCTTGCCCAAGCTCTTTGAGCGAGCAGGCAACAGCACCAAAGGTAGCATAACCGCCCTTTACACAGTCTTGGTGGATGGAGACGATTTAGACGACCCCATCGCAGACTGCGTGCGTTCCATTTTAGACGGTCATATTGTGCTTTCTCGCTCTTTGGCAAACAAAAACCATTACCCCGCCATTGACATACTAGCAAGCATAAGCCGTTGCCGCACAGACATCGTAAATCCCGAACTAAAAAAATGTTCCGCAACCCTTTTGCGAAGCCTCGCCGTTTATCGCAAAAATGAAGATTTGATAAACATAGGTGCTTACGCCAAAGGTTCCGACCAAGAAATTGATGTTGCAATTAAAAGGCAAGTTGCTATCAATAGTTTTTTGGTCCAAGGCATAGGCGAGAGTTCGCAGTATAAAGATACGGAAGCCGCTATGAGGGAGATAGCGGGGATTACCTAACCACTGGCAGCAATACCGCCTCTCCCTCCGCCATAGACGAAAAATCCGTGCCGGGGTTCAGTTGTTTGAGCATTGATTCGGAAACATATTTGGGAATTTTTTTTGCCTGAGTTCCATAAACTCTAGTTAGCAATTCATCTAAAGTTTCGCCGCCCTTTGCTCTGTGTTTTTTGCCAAATTCATTGCTGTTAGGATTTTCCAAAAGCTTGCTTAAAGAATAAAAAAACTTATCTGGAAAAGATTGCGTTTTTGCTTCGCTTGTTTTTGGTGTGCTTGCTATATTTGGCGTACTTGTTCTAGGCTTGCTTTGAGTGGGTTTTTGCGGCAAACTCATAATATTATTGCTCATGGTCATTTCTACTTTTTGTTTAGCGAACTGTTTCAATGGCTCATATTTGAAAAATCTATCCAATGTATCTATATAAATGCTATCGGGCCATTTTGTCAAAGCATATTTTTTGCCAACTTCCATACGGAATTCTTCTCTATCGTAACCAGAGCAGGATATGAGTAGGAATGAAAATATAAATGCTAATATATACATCCAAATGCCTCAAACACCTGTTTTTTTGTCGGTTCGGATGTTTTTTCCACTTTGCCTATTTTTATTGGCAGAATATAAAATCTGGTATGTTTTTCTGTTTTTTTGTCTGCTCCCATCGCTTGCCAAGCTGCATCAAAAGAAAATTTAACTCCGAACTCTTTTAATGTTTTTGGAATACCAAATTTGCTCAAAAGCTCGTTTTGCCTGTTTTCATCTTTTTTGCTCCAACGCCCCGATATTGTGGACAGCCTGCCCGCAACTCTCATTCCTAGCCCCACCGCGATGCCGTGCGAAAATTTGCTGTAGCCAGTTAGTTTTTCTATTGCGTGTCCAAATGTGTGACCATAATTCAAAATTGCCCTCAGCCCAAGTTCTCGCTCGTCTATGCCCACAACTTCTGCTTTTATTTCGCAAGAGCGTTTTACAATGTGTTTCAATGCTGCCACATCTTTTTCTAAAATTGCACCTGTATTTTTTTCCAGCCATTCAAAAAAATCATAATCGTATATTATTCCATATTTCACAACCTCGGCTAATCCTGCGTAGTATTCTTCTTCTGGCAAGGTTTTCAAAACGGATAAATCGCACATCACGGCTCTTGGTTGGTAAAATGCGCCTATCATATTTTTGCCTTCGGAGTGGTTAATGGCAACTTTGCCGCCAACGCTGCTGTCTACCATAGCCAAAAGAGAAGTGGGAAACTGAACAAAGGAAATTCCTCTTTGGTAAGTTGCTGCGGCAAAACCAGCCATATCACCAACCACGCCGCCGCTGAATTGCAATAAACAACTTTTTCGGGAATAGCGGCTTTTAAGCATAAAAGTCCAAAGAGCATTTAGTTCTTCCAAATTTTTGCTGCTTTCTCCGGCTGTGAAAATAAATTGTTTAGCGGCATTTGCTTGCAAGCAAAGTCTCTCAAAATTTCTTTTTTGTTTTTTCGCTATATTTGAATCTGTGCAAACGAGCATTTCGTTTTGCGGAAGCAAATTCAATGTTCTCAGCAGAATTTCGGAATGGTCTAAAATATTTTTCCCTATGAAAATCGGGTAGCCCCCCGTAGAAGCGGGTTCAACTCTAACTTCCAAATGTCTCCACAATTTCAAATTTTCCAAAAGCTGAGGGAGAATTCTCTCTTCTGGTCCAATCTCATCGCTATCAATGCTAAAATCTGCATTGGCATAAAATTTCTCTCGCTCTGCAAGCATAGTTTTGATTTTTGCAAGCCTTGCTTTTGGTTCTAGTCCTGCCATTAAAGGGCGTTTATCGTTTCGCCCAATGCGCTCGCTCAAAATTTCCGGTTCGGCTTTAATGCAAATCAACACACCGGAATTTTTTATTACCTGAACATTCTCTGGTTTTGCAACAGCTCCGCCTCCAAGCGAAACGACCATTCTCTCCTTTTTGGAAATTTCCTTTATCGCCTCTTTTTCCAACTCGCGGAATTTAGCCTCGCCGTCTTGCTCAAAAATTTCCGATATGCTTTTGCCTGTGCGTTCTACTATAAAGGCATCGGAATCTACATAATTCAATCTCAAACGTTTGGCAAGCATTTTGCCCACGCGGGTTTTTCCGCTCGCCATAAAACCTGTGAAATAAATGTTATTCATTTGGGTAGTAATATAGAAATCAAGAAAATCGGTGAATCCTGTGAATCGGGGTTCAGACAAAGGCTATGAAAGCTGGGGGTGAGGTTATGGATAAGATTGTGCGTTATACTGGGCTTTCACGCCGCGAGATTATGGCGTTGTAGGTCTTGTGCCTACTCAAATGTGAAATGATTTTGCGGTGGTGGCTTTTATTATATAATGTTCGTTTACAAATTTTATCACGTTTCTAGTCTCCTGAATGTGTTTTTCAAATCGAAATCTAGAAAATTATGTTACTATTTACTCGATCATAAATTGAAAGCGCATCATAAACTGATAACACTAAATCACCATCAGTATCATGTTCTGATGTTATTACCACAATAAGATTTTTATCTTTATTGATAAACACAAATTGACCGCCATGCCCCCAAGTGAACATTACATTGCGAACAGTGTCTTTCCACCAGAGATAACCAAAAGTTATATCCGTTTCTTGTGTCTCGCTGGCAGGGACTTTTGATGATGTCATTTCGTTTATCCACGAACTGCTGACAATTCTTTCAGTTCTCCACATACCCTCATTAAGTACAAGCCGCCCAATTTTTCCCAATTCTCGCGGTGTGGTTATAATACCATAAGCACCTAATGTTACCCCGTCTTTGTATGTAAGCCATTGCAAATTGGTTATTCCAATTCTATCAAACAGAACTTCTTTAGCCCAATCCCGCATTGTTTTCCCTGTCTCTTTTTGTAAAATGGCAGAAACGAGATGCGGATCGCCGTCCTTATAAATAAATTGTGTACCTGGTGTTGAACTCATACCCAAGCCAAGAATAAAATCTGTAATATTCGATGGCACTCCGCGTAATAATTTGTTTGTCTCTCCGTTGTACCCACCATTGCTATAATTTATGCCGGATTTCATCATTAAAAGGTTTTCAATAGTTATATGATTTTTTTCAGGGTACTGAGAAATCTGGGGGAGATAATCTAAAATAATATCGTTTACGGAAATCAATCCTTTATCAACTGCTATTCCTGTTAATATACCCATAACTTGCTTCGTACAAGACCAAACAGC
>Ga0268262_10001997_pt1 | contig 24102 bp, 22 predicted proteins | sample TergutNc150P3_FD_190354 | JGI IMG/M metagenome (GOLD analysis project Ga0268262, IMG submission 190354) | Nasutitermes corniger P3 segment gut microbial community from laboratory colony in Florida, USA - Nc150 P3 (SPAdes) (version 2) | ecosystem: Host-associated > Arthropoda: Insects >...
ACACGGCAAATTCACGTTCAAATTTTTCCGTCTCGCTACCCCTCAAATACCAGCCAGATTTTGCAATCCTTAAAATGGCTTCCGAGAGTCCAGGCTCAAAAGCAGCGTTTATGCGGTTTAACGGGAGGAAAGGAATCATATATGCACCGTGTGTTTAAGCGTTATTTCGCAACCCATTTTATGTTTAAAATAGCTAAGTCCATAATTTGGAATTCCGTTTTTTGATGCGGGGCCTAAATCAAAATGATAAAAATCTCTTTCTTTGTAATGTTCAGACAAACGCATGGCAAATAAACTCATAGGGCAAAATTTTTTATACTCTCTTTTATCGCCCCATAAAATCAATTGGGCAATTTTCGGCGCAGTTAAATATACAACCGCTCCTGCAACTGGAGTTTCATCCAAATACAGCAAAAAGCTATCTATATCGCACACATTTCCTGTTTTTTGCAATTCTTCAAAAGACAAATGCGATGAATAACCCCGTTCTTTTCGGTTTGTATTTATTATTTCATAAGCTATTTCGTTTTCAGAATTATTTTCGCATTTTTTAAATAGCATATTTTTTTTAAATGCAACTTTTAAATCCCTGCAAAAATTAGGGCTTGGCTGCAAGGGTTTTGATAGATTTAATGAATAATTCAAGTCTGTGTATTCAATTGAAAAACCTCTGCTTTGCAAAGCGTAAAAACTCAGAGAAACAAGACTTTCATTGTATAGCGGCGGTGGCAGTGTTATGTGGCATTTTTTGTTTTTTTCCTTTAACCATTCATATAAATTTTCGCAAGCACTTTCCATAATCTCTAAACTTGGTTTTTTCTGCAAGGTTGAGAAGCCGCCAAAAGGCGCAGAAAAAGGAGAATAAAGCTCACCGCCTTTCTCTCCTAAAACAATGCTAACTCCATTAAAATCCAAATAATGCAATTCAGAGCACTTATGCTTATTCAATTCAATAAACTCTTTTTTATTAAAGACATGCATCTTTAAATTCCTTGAAATTTCTTATATAATCGCTTTCATCATAATGTTCGCTGGCAAGCACTAGGCACACCGCACCGCTTGAAAAATTTTCAATTTCTCGCCAAATCATTTTGGGTATGTATAAACCGATATTTGAGCGATTGAGGGTATAGCTCTCTTTTTTTTTGCCATTGTGCAAAACAACTGTAAAACTACCGCTGGCAGCGATGATCAATTGCTCCAATTTGCGGTGTGCGTGGCCGCCGCGTTTTGTGCCTCCGGGAACATCATAGAGGTAATAAATGCGTTTTATGTTGAATGGAATCGTTTGCTTTCCCTCCACAACGCTTAAATTTCCGCGCCTGTCATGCACAACAGGAATATCTATTATCTGCGGATTTTTTGGTGCAGCCAGCATTTAGTCAATATAGCAAAAAATGGCGAAAAAATCTAAGAATTGCCCCAAAGATATAACGGCAAAACGAAGTTATTTCAAACAATGTGTAGCTATATGTATAAAACACTCTTTTTAGAATGTTATTTTTAAAAATTTTTCTCTTATCAATGGCTACATAGTGCTCTTTTATCATTTTCTTTATTTTTTTCTGTTCAGCAGTTTGCAATCTTGAGCCTACGCGAAACAAAAACACCCGTTTCGCGATAATTTCTTCCATTCTATATTGAGACACTAGCAATTTCTGGCAACTATCGTGTCCAAAATGTTCGGAAAATAAATTTTCCAGCATTTTATCTGTAATCAAAGTTTCAAAAAATTTAGCTGATATTTTCTTTGTGATTGAAAAAGAATGTTGCCTATAATGATAAATGGCATCTTCAAATGCAACGATTTTTGCTTTTATTAGCATTTCCCTAGTATCGTACTCATCTATATTTATAAGGTTTATTTCACCATTGAAAGTTGAACAAGTAGTCCATAATTCTTTTTTAACAATACCTTTTGCTCCTATTATCCACTTTGGAATAGTTAGCATCACGGCTTCTTTTCCTATTAATATTTTTCTCATATCAAAATTTTGAGAGGGGGTAAAGCTAAACTTCTCAGGATTTTTTTCATCAAAAAGTTTCATTTTTAAATATACAATATCGGCTTTTGTTTTCATTGCCTTAGCATAGAGTTTTTCCAGCACCTCACGGTCTATAAAATCATCAGCATCTATATCGATAATCCATTCCGCTTTTGCATGAGATATCGCCTTGTCTCTGGGGATTTTTGCCGAGCCGCTGTTGGGAATAGCATAACACGAAAAGCGTTTGTCTTTAGCTACAAAATTTTCAATTATCGCAAACGTATTATCCGTAGAGCCATCATTTACAATTATACATTCCCAGTCTTGAAACGTTTGATTTAAAATGCTGTTCAAACATTTTTCAATATATTTTTCCGCATTATAAGCTGGGATAGCAATTGATATCAGCGGAGGTTTCATTTATTTGTAATTTAGTAATATGATTTCCATCCTAATGCCTAGTTATAATCACGCTCCTTATGTAGAGGCGGCGGTGCGTTCCGCTATGGAACAAAAAGGCGTGGATTTTGAGTTGCTGGTGACAGATGACGGCAGCACGGATGAAAGCTCAAAAATTCTGCAAAAGCTCTCTGAAGAACTCGGTTTTTATTTTTTTGCAAGGGAAAATAGGGGAATGGTTGCAACCTTGGATGAATTGGCTGGCATGGCAAAGGGAAAGTATATCTGCACCCTTGCAAGCGATGATATAATGCCCCGTGGTAGGTTGGAAATACAAGCTCGCTATATGGAAGAACACCCGGATATTCCTGTGTGCTTTGGGCAAGCAAGGAGAATTTTCCCGAATGGAAAATTAGAAGAAAAACCTGACCCTCGTTATTTACGTGGAATTCCATCGGTTTCTTTTGAAGAATTATTTTTAGTGAAAAAAGAAGTTCACGGCTGTACGGAACTCATTCGTAAAACAGCATTTGATTCAGTTGGTGGATATAATCAGAAATTTAAAATAGAGGATTACCCATTGTGGCTTGCGCTTTCCAATAAATTTGGAAATTTACCCGTATTGCCAGATGTTTTTTGTCACTATCGTATTTTGTCAGGCGATAAAAATATGCACAGAAATTTGACATTAATTTATACTCAGATTTTGGATATTATCGCCAGTTACAAAGAACATCCGCTTTACAGAAGTGCTGTAAACAGCTGGAAATCTGGGTGGTTTTCCAGCCTCGCATATTGCGATAAAAAGGAAGCCGTTAAGATGTTGCCTAAATTATTTTCTTTTTCCCTTATTTTCTTTCGCAGGTTGCCAAAGCTATTTATCCCAAAAGTTTTTTTAAAAGGATAGCTAGGCTTCAAGCAATTGAATCAACTTCTGTGTGTTTTCTTCCCAAGAAAATTTCTGGACATTTGCGTTTCCGGTTTTTGCTATGCGAATACGTTCATCGGGGTTTTTCAATAAAAAAATAATTTTGCTTTTTAACTCTTCTATATTTTTTGCTTTGTATCTCAAAGCCACATTTTCGCAGTCCAGAAAATCTGAATGCCCTGGAATATCGGTTGCTATAACAGCACAGGAGCAATTCATGGCTTCCATAACTATCAACCCACACCCTTCCGAATACGAGGTAGAGACATAAATTGCTGAAGCATTATAAATTTCTTTGAGTTTTTGGAAAGACATACGTTTGTGATATTTCATCCATTTGGGTAAATCTTTGCTAGAACATACACCAAAAACATTTATCTCCAAATTGGGGAATTCCTCTTTTAATTCCATTATAGCTTTTATTCCATCCAAAGTCCCCTTTGCGGGCAAAGCATTATGTAAAAGCAGTACACTCAAAGGGTTTCTATTTTCTGGTGGAATCTCTGTAAAATATTCATTCTTATCAACAGTATTTGGAATAATTGCGGCTACATCCCCAAAAGGCTTTGCAATGGAAGCGAGCCAAGACGACACAGCTATTTTTTTCAGAGGTAATTTTAAGGCTTTCTTTAAATTTTTATCATCTGCCTGTATTAGAAAAAATTTTTCGCCTTTGTTTTTTGGCAAAGCATTCACCATGAGTGCAGAATCACAAGAGGCAGCAAAGATAAAATCCCCATCTCTAACATTATGCTCGTTTGGATTAAAAACCCATTTTATGTTAATTTCATCTGCACTATATGCAAGCCGTTTTTTGTAGAAAGGTTTGTAAAATAAATAACGTAATATATTTTTTAAAAAACCATTTTTTTCCAGCTTGGCATAACTCACAACTTCAACATCATAGCCATATTTTTGCAATCGCATTGCATATCCATAAACAATTTTATGCCCCCCGCTAGGGACAACGCTTGTTCCTGGAACAAGAAATGTTATTTTTTTACTTTCTGCCAAAGTATCTCCGTAAACTTTCAAATAAAATCACACATCTATACTTTATCATAAAAAATAGCGAATTTTTGCTTTTTACAATTTTACTTAAATTATTTGGATGTCGCCTATAAAATATCAAAGGCTCTGAAATATAGCTAACTTTGAATTTTAACTCCGCAAGTTGGCGAATCCAAAAATCGTGTATAACAACCCCCTTTGGAAAAGGTAAGCAAAAATTTTTTATGTTTTTTGTAAAAGCAATGCGGCAGCCTTGAGTTGTGCATTTGAAAAGATTTCTAAGATAGCCTTTTTTATATGGCATATATTTGCTCAATTTTTCCTGCTTCTCTAAATTTTCATTTATAATCCAAGCATCGCTAACCACTAAATTATTTTCCTTTAAAAAAGGCAACATGGTTTGAACTTTATCTGGCATCCATATATCATCCTGATCGCTCAAAAAAATATAATCGCCTTTGGCTTTTATCAAAGCATTTTCAAAATTTTTAGTGGGCGGATAAAAAGGATGTTTGTTATCTAAATTTCTGTTATGGTGAAAAATTTTTACCCTGCTATCGTTAAAAGATTCTAAAATTTTTATTGTATTGTCCGTAGAACCATCATCGGAAACGATAAATTCATCTCCCTCTCCAAGTTGCCCCAGAATGGATTTAGCCTGTTCTGCTATATATTTTTCGCCGTTATATGTAGCCATGCAAACCGAAATCATTTTACCACACCACGCCGCTGAATATTTCCGTTCTCCTTCCTCTGTATTCGCCAAAAATTAAATACTGCTTTGCGCCAATACTCCAAATTGAAAATGGCTTGAATAAAACTGCAACTCCGTATTCTTGATAATGCAAAGTGTTTTTAGGGTCTAAATATTTTTTATCAGTTGGGTCTTCGGGGGTGTGAATATCTCCCAATCGGCTACCTAGCGCAGTGTCTTTTGCCACAGCGGAAACGGATAAGTCAAGCCGCAAAAATTCTCTGTAAAAAAATCCCATACGGCTGTAAAATTCTCTGGAATTTGGTCCTAAATCGGAACCGAGTGAGTTCCCAAAATGCGAGTAATCGGTACTTGCGCCTTTATGATGAGTATAAACCCAAGGTTCTATACGCGTGTATTCAAAATTGTAGTCCCAGTTGAATATGCCTATTTTCGCGGAATCTATTGCCAATCCAATGGATGTTGCCCATTTGTTTCCCCACCAGCTATCATCAAAAAAAGAAGTTACGTTGTCTAAATCATCTATGAATAATTCCCCGTAGATTTCAAACCTGTTAAACAATTTCCACGAGAAATCCGCAGACATTCCATTATTATCTCTATCGCCTATATAACTCGCAGCAAAGAGATATGGGACAAATGGCAGCACATATATAGGCTCCATAGAGCGATGCTCAGAAGGGCTTTCGCCATAAACTACGGTTTCTGTTAACCCAAAGCTAAAATTATCGGAAACATTAAAACCCAGCCTGTGGGCGTGCAGATATTTTCTATAATCTTTCCAGTTTTTTAATTGCATTGCGTGTTGAGAGTAGGAGACATAAGCTAGATTTAAATCCCAGCCTATAAAAGGCGTTGGCACAGGTCTTTTTATATAAGCATAATCTGCGGTGTCTTGAATTGCACGCCAGTAAAAATCGCCACCCCGCAAAGTCAGTTTATTACGCCTTGCAGGGCCGTAAGGCAAATAATCATAGCCTCCAGATATTTTAAAATACGAGGTGGCTTGCCAATCGGTGTGCGCTCTGAAAAAATCCCAGGTACGCCCTTTGTTGTTGTCAGTATCCTCATCAAGATGGGAATATGGATAACCCATATATGGCTCAAAATTGTGAAGTTGATATGTTAAGCCATACGCTCTGTCCGTATTAAGTTCTGCAAATGCGTCAAAAGAAATATTTGGTGCAACCAATCCGTTTAAAAAAATTCCTACAGTTATTGAATTTTGAATTTTATAATTTGAATTGTCATGAAATTTTTCTATTTGCAGAGAATCTTTTACGAACATTCTTAATTTTACGAACCTACCCCCATCTGAAACAGCAAATTCCGCATATATCGGCAACACGCAGAAAAGAAAAGGGATAAAATATCTCATTCAATGAATATAGAATTTTTTTACAATTCTAATAAAATATTTAAATTCCCTTGTGCGGTAAAGGAATAATAAATAGATAAATATAGAAACAAAAATTGAGACTAAACATTTGACTACAAAATTCTCTACAAAACTATTTATATAAAGGCTGGTGATGCAAGCTATAAGCAAAACTAAAATTTGAATAAAATAAGATTTCGCGTAAATCCAATGACTGCGGTAGAAAAGATATTTATGAATTATATATGCTTCCGGGCAAATACAAACAAAAAGAATATTTGCAATAGAACCAATCAATACTCCTAGTATGCCATAATATTTCACTAAAATTATAGATAATCCAAAGTTAAAAATAATCTCAATCAAAGGTTTGTACCTATCGGGTCTAAAAATACCAGCGTTTTGTTTAAATGTTATTAATAAAATACGATTTTGCATAAAGAAAAAATTTATGCTTATAGCAACTGCCACCGAATGCTGCAAAACAAAAGCATTGCCAACCCAAAGTTCAATAAATGGATTTAACAAATTCAATAGACAAACCATAGATATTCCGCTTATGCAAAAAACAAAAAACGATATTCTTTCGAATATCTCATATAAATTATCTTTATCCAAGGACACTATAGCATTTCCTATGCTGGCTGCCGTGCCGCTTACAAACAAGTATATAAATAATGAAATTGTATTAACTATTAATGTATAGTTTGAATAAATTCCCGCTTGTGATATACCAACAAAAGCCGATATTAAAACAAAATCCGATGCTACCATTGCCATAGTACCAATTCTGAATAAAAATAATATGGAAATATCGTTCCATATCTTTTTTTTTAAATCTATAGGTATTACATCGCATTTTTCTTTTATATAGGGGAATTTTTTACCCGCAATAATTTTTATTATTAACGTGGAAGCTATTGTTCCGATAATTTGCACATACAAAAAAAACATATAGTTATGAAATTTCAAAAGAATAAAAATTTGTACGATTGAAACCATTGTTTTTCCAGCGAAATCTACTGCATTTGTTATATATTTATTCTGTGAAATATCTATTATTATTCGGTTATGGGCAAAAAAATACACAAAAGAGGAATTTGCTAAAAAACATAAGTAAATTTGAGTTATATTTACTGGTGCCGTAATTGCATCTTTTATCAGGTATGGTAAAAATGGTATCAATAAAAAACCAGCGCATATAATAAATAATCCTATCACCAAATAGCATTTTCTATAAAACGCCAAAAGAGATTTTATCAGTTCCGTATTATTTTCTGCCACTGGCTTATATAAAGCATAAGATATTGCTGTTCCAATTCCCATTTCTGCCAAAGATAATCCGTTTAATATATTTGCAAAAAGCCCATTGAAACCCAGATATTCCGAGCCTAATGTTTTTATAAAAACAGTTCTGCTGGCAAAACTGAGCACAAGTGTTATAAACTGAGTCAATAACATCACGCCAACATTTCTAATTGATTTTTTAGTTCTCATTACGCCTTTTTTCAATATTTGCCAATACCTGTGGTATATACTTATCCATTATATCAGAATACTCATCATTTGTATCTCTCTGCTCAAAAGCTGTTAAAGGATAGCCCCCTTTCTGATCTGCTTTGCCTCTATTGATTTTTAACAAACATTCGTCATAAGATTTAGTATAATAATGATTTATTCTTATTTTATCATAAACTTGTTCTATATCCATATAATAATATTTTTGGCTATTTTTATCGGAATTTACAACTACTGCGAAACCAAAATAAAAAGGCTCATGAATATCCATTTTAAAAACCGCTCTTGGATTGCAAATCGTCTTTACAACCCTACCTAAATGTGCATTTGTTTTTTCGTGTTTTTTAAATCTCTCCATTACAAGTTCTTTTCTCCAATGTTTTTCACCAGCACTACCATAAGTTATCCAATTTATTTTTACACCTGCATATTGTTCAAAATCTTTTAAGAAATCTGGTATAGTTTCATTTTTTATTGGAACTATAAATTCATCAAGATCTATTATTGCAAGCCAATATGTTTCTTCTCTAGCTTTTTCTAAAATATCGTTATAAGCAAAGACCTGTTTTTTTTTGTATGGAAAATATTTGTATTCCACAATTCCTGCTTTTATATATGGCTGCAAAATTTGCGTTAAATTGTCGCTAGATTCGTTGTCATAGAGATAAAATTTTTGAACTCCCAATAGCAAATGATATTCCAGCCATTCTTCAATATACAGAGCCTCATCTTTAACAATCACCACAACAGATAAATAGTATTTAAAATCTTTTGGTTTTTTATTGATATATGTATTTTTGTGAGTTTTATCTCTGAAATAATGCAATAAATTAAATCGTGAGGATTTAAAAATAAAACGTATTCTATTTATTCTCCAAATAAAATATTTGAACTTTTTGAATGGCAAATTATAAAAGCTGCAATATATATAATATGAAACACACTCTTTTACATTCATTAAAACTCCTTATCTACCAATAACGCTTCCCATAATTTAAAAAAATTATCAAGCGAAAATTCCTTTACTTTTTCCAGTCCGCATTTAACTAAAGAAGCGTGCAAATCGGCATTTAAATATATCTTCTCTATGCACTCTGCCATTTGCTCTGGTTTTTTAACTTCGCATATAAGAGCATTTTCGCTATCTATGCAAAAATCAGAAATGCCTCCATTATTTGTTGTAACAACAGCAGCTCCACACGCCATTGCTTCCATAGGCGGCAAGCCCCAGCCTTCCGAAATACTTGAGCATAAATATATATTTGAATTGTTGTATATATCATTTACCAAAAATTCCTGCGAAGGATTTTTTATGTAATCAATCCATTTTGGAATACATTTATTTCTAGATTTCACTCCAAAAAATATCACCTTAAAATCAGGATATTTTTTTTTGAGCATTTCAATGGCTTGCAAACCATATTCGCTACCTTTAATTTCTTGATCAGAATACATCATAGCAACATTGTACTTTCTATTGGTAATATTTTTTGTTAATCTAAACAAATTGCAATCTATTGGATTTGGAATGTAAATAGTGTCAAAAACTCCAAGATTTTCTCCTATAGTCTTGAGGTATTTTGATATGACTATTTTCTTCATATTTTTATATCGCCAAGTTTCGTCTAACGTGTTTTGTGGCATACTCCAAGTTTCGTAATGTTGTATTAAATATATGCGTTTGCCTTTTGATTCAGAACAAGAGTTTAGCGCAACTGCGGTGGTGCAAGCGGTAGCGATTGTTATGTTTGCATTTGGGATTGTATTATTGTTTAATTTGAATACATATAATTTGCGTATGGATTTATGCAAAGGAAAAACATCTTTTATGAAAAAAATTATAAAGCGCATTGCAAAAAATAAAAATTTATTCTCCCTTCCAGATGCATAAACAATAGAAACTTCGTGTCCTTTATCAGCAAATTTATTTGCATATTGATAAACTATCCTGAATCCACCGAGCGGGCGAGTTCCAAAACAAGGTAGAAGAAAATTGATTTTCATAAAATTTCCGCAAAAATTTTTTCCCATTCATTTGCTAAAAGTTTAATATCAAATTTTCTTGCACTTTTAACTCCGTTCAATGCAATTTCTCTTCGCAATGCAGGGTTATTTATCAGTACTTGAGTTTTTTCTGCCATAGCATTTATATCATCACTTGGAATTATAAATCCATTTTTCTCATTTTCAATAATATCAGAAAGCGAAAGATAGGAATCCATTGCTATAGGAATACAAGCATTTTTTTGTGCCTCGGCAAGAGTCATTCCAAAACCCTCAAAATATTTTGCGCTTGTTTGGAGCAAAATAGATGTTTTTTCATAATAAGGTTCAGGATTCTGAAACCCCAAAAATTCAACACGAGGCAAATTTTTTGCTTTTTCTTTTAATATGGGCAAATCTTCTCCGTCTCCTAAAAATAGCAAATTCCATTCAGGATTTTTTTCGTGTAGCAATTCCCAAATTTTGAGAACAAGAGAAGGGCGTTTTTCTTTTTCTACCATGCGTGCAACAAAAATAATTGTTTTATTTTTATTCTCAAAATTCGGTGGCTCCTTGCAAAAATTTTCCAAAGGCTCTGCTACTGCATATAATCTGTTTAGATTTTTATGAGGTTGCAATCTCTTATATTGCTCAATAAATTTCTGAGACAAAAAAACAACAGCATCTGAATATTTATAGGTTAAATTTCTTCTTTTAATATCTCTATATTTTTTCAATTTATGCACTAAAAATGCAGGCAAAATTTTTGCTAAAAAACCAACTCTTGCATAAGGATTTATTATCAAAGAAAAATGATGAGCAGAAATTAATTTTGTGTTTGTTCCAATCCTAGCCTTGTTGCATAGAATCACAGTTTCTATAGGATATTCTTGGTTGATAATTATATCCATATTTTCACAAGTTAAAATATTATTAAGAAATTTAATGTTCTGAGAAATACTTTCTTTTTGAGGGAATTGTAAAATTTTTATTTGCTCGTTAATAAAAACGTTGGATTTGCTATGGGAAAAACAACAAACCCATATTTTATGCCCACGCAAAATAAACTCATTTGACAAAATTCTCGTTGCTGTTTCTATACCGCCACCAATTGGGAACTTATCTATAACAAAGAGAATGTTCATTTTGCGGCATCCTCATTTGCTAAACTGAAACTTGCCAATACTCCCAAATACCACCCCCCCCACCCTATTGTATATAAATCCAGTGGTATTACATCTACCATGCCTAAAGTCATCATAACAATTCCACTGCTTAAAAACGCATAATATATGCCAACAGAAGGATTGCTTTTCAAGCGATAAAATAATTGCATAAAACAGATAATCATAATAAAAGCAAATATCAAAAAACCACTAATCCCAAATTCTGAAAGTATCATCAAGTACATATTGTGCGAATGTTTTAAACTTCCACGAGGAACATTTATATGTGACGGCAGAGTTTGCAAAAATGATTTATGAAGATCATAAAAATTCCCTGGTCCTATTCCCCATATTTTATTCTCAGGGATTACTTTTAAAGCTACCATCCAAGACGTGACTCGTCCCATATTGCTAGAATCCATTTTCCCTGCGGTAACAGTATTAAATGCTTGTTTTATATAAAGATCATTTGGAACTAAGGTCCAAGTTACGAGTATTATTAATAACGTACAACAGAACACAAATATGCTATAAAATATTTTTTGAAAAAATGTATTGTTTTTGAATTTAATTGCCCAACTGCTAAATCCTACTCCAAACGATAAACCCATAGCAATTCCAATAATACCCATTCTGGTTCCACTAAGCAGTACGGCTACAAAAACAAGAAATGTACCAAATAATATAGTCAAATTTGAAAAACGATGGCTAAAACAATTTTCTACAAACCAAATTGTCCAAATTAAAACAAGTACCACAGCATAAGCCGTAGCTACGCTAAGTGGTCCCTGAATACGCGGTGGATTTACTATTAACCATTCTGTAAACCCAAAAATTACAAGATATACGCCAAGTGCTGTTACTATTGTGATTATTTTTTTTGAGTTCCATTTGATAAGTGCAGCCCAAATAAAAAACAGTAATGTTGTGAAATAAATTGCAAAATAATTGATATTGATTTTATAAGGTCTAAATATAAATATAGTTGTGCTATAACAAATCACAGCAAAAATTATAATCCAGAGCATTGTACTTTTTTTTTGCGATACAAATAAGTGTATGCTTTGCATAAAAATTGCTATAGTTAAACAAAACCAAAATGGAGCTCCGTGCATTGCGTAAAAAGTTGCAATTAATGCCAAAAAGAAACCGATCATTTGACGGTTCAAAATAAACGTGCAAAAACAAGACGAAAATGATAATAAAATTACTATTGCTAATTCCACATTTTTAATCCCTAGTTAGGTTATTTGCCTTTTGTTTTCTTTTTTCTAAGAATAATTCCAAGGATATAATAGGATGCATAATAGACAAAAATAATTTCCATAATTTGAATTTAACGAATTTACTTTTGTATCTAATGATAATTTGTATTTTTTGTTTTTCTTTTGCAGGTCTCCAAGAGCTTGCAAAATGATGAATACTGTAGGTGTTATGTGTAATAACCAGTTTGTCTGCATAAGATTTGGGGCAAAAATAATCCGATGCAAACAACTGTATTTCACTTCTTTCCCTATCAAAAGATTTTATGTCGGAAATTTTCAAAATTCCATATTTTTCTTTAAAAATTTTTCTGCATATTTGAGGCAAAACTGTCATATCCAAATTATTGTTTTCATCTACAAAATTTCTGTTCTCGTAATAATCCATACAATCTTTAAGCCATACAGTTTTAGGTTCTGCTCCAAAAGTTGACATTTCTGGTATATCTGGTAAATCAATGCTTTGCTCTATTCCCAAAAAATACGGTAAGTCTAAGAGGGTATCAAAAGGTTTCACAGCTTCAACGTCTGCGTCTAAATATATGCCTCCATAGTTATAAACAATCCAAAGCCGAATTAGGTCTGTAGCAAAAGCCCATTTTTTATGCTCAAGTGCTTGTTCTACCCACTTGTGCTTAGAAACATCAAAATTACTTGTATTCCAGCGGGTTATCTCATAATCAGGCATTGTTTTTTTCCAGCTATCAATATAATTCTGTGTTTCTTGCGGAATTTCCTCGCTAAACCATACATAATGAATTGTTTTAGGAATCATTTCAATTCCTCTTAAAACAATTCAAATGATTTTACAATTTTGCGAAGTATTTCATGATTCTCGCTCTTCAATTCACCTATATAAATGGCTTTTATTATTAATATGCTACTTATAAGTGCAAATGATAAAAATGCAGCTACCAAAGCCCAAACAGCCCTCTTTGGCTTGCTCTTGTAATCCGCCAAATATGCGTCTTGCACAATCTGTATAACAGGCAAATTCTTTGCCGCATTGCCTTCTTCCATAACGATATTGCTCTCTATGGCTTCTAGCATTGTAAAAAGCCTCTTAAAATCTCCTTCCAATTTTCCCTGCTCAATGAGCTTTTCTACCGCCCAGTCTGAATTAATATAAACGGAATTTTTGCTTGGTAAATAATCTTCTGAGTATTCTCCGCGCAATTTTTGAAATTCCCTTTCCAAAATAAATCTTCTTTTGCGAAACTCTGCCGTGGTTGAATTTTCAGAACCAGCTTTGCTCTCGCTAATTCTCATATTGTTGATCTGTTCTTCATAACCTGCAAGTGCGGTTACCGTCAACTTCAACTGAGATTCTAAATCCAGCAAGTTATTATCTCTGTAAAAAGCAATCAGAACTTTGCTCAAAGAATCCACAGAAGCCACAATGCTCTGCTTAAAGATGTTCAAGTGTTCTATTGTTTGCAAAGCACGTTCCTTTCTCAATTTCACGTATTTTGTATTTGCTTCTTCAACAACAAAACGAACCAAATCCCTAGCAAGCACTTTATTCTTTGCCTCGTATTCGCAAGAAATCACTCCCGTCAATTCGTCAACTTTTATTTTTATGTCGTTGTCAAATCGTTTGAGCAGAGTTTCCTTGTATTTTGCACCTTTGTAAATGGTGTCCAAGCTGAATTTTTCTATTGTAGCCAATAGAACATCTCTCCCAGTTACAATTTCCAAATATAAATCTTCGTTCTCTTGAGTTCCCACGCCTCCCATGCCCGTTCCAAGTGAATTCAATAAATTTGACGACATAGCGTTTTTAGCCAAGGAATTTATATTTGTTGTTTTAGAATCCGTATCCAAAAGCACTCTGATTTCACTTTTGTAATACTCCGGTAAAATCCAAGCTATGACAAAGCCCAAAATTCCAGCGAGCAATGGAATTCCAATGGAATGTTTTTTCCTTTTCAGCAAAAAAATCAAAATATCGCTTAGAGACATATCCCTCAATACCACCTAAAAGCTATAGGTATCGTATCTAAAACATGAACATTATGCAAAAACGATCTGAACGCATATTCAGTTGCCGTACGAGCCTGTGAGATTAACTCATAATTTTTCTCTATGTTATTCTCTATATCCGCTTTTTGCTTTGTTTCCAAAATAAATAAATCTCTCGCTTTGTATCTGTTGAACATCCCATTTTTCTGGTCGTAAACCTCAGCTGTTTCTGGATGCAATTCATGGGATATAATTTTTATTGGCGGAAGTTTAAGGAAAAGCGTGTCCTTCCGCGTTGTGTCTATTTGAATTTTTCTGCAATCAATACCCAATTTTAAGGTTCCATCTATAACAGCCAAAAGTTTTTTTTCCGTGCCGGGAATTTGAACACCGAACATCTCCCTGCTATTGACATCTTTTATCACAGATGTGTACCTATAGTGCAGAGAGACGAACTCCGCCGCAGGCAAAACCTCCCGCACCGTTGTATGAATACTCGTCTCCTGTTTTGAAGTTGCAATATCGCCGCCTATGCCGCCTGGACGCGCAACCATAAAACCTATAACAGCTGCAGCACCAGCAAGTAGCACACACAAAACCAAGGTCAACCTAAACATTTCAGTTCCCCCTTATTATAATAACTGTTGCCATAATACTCAAAAGAGAAGTAACAAATATTGTTACGTCTTTTGTTTGCTCATAAAGTGTGCGTGGAATTTCAATAAAATCACCCGGTAAAATTTCACCGGTTGCCCAATTCACAGAAACATATTTCCCATTTCTCAAAACAGATACTCTGGAAAAATCTCCGGTTATTATTGTTACTCCGCTTGCCGCTACATAATCTACCGCACGCATAGACGAATTATAGGGAACCTTTCCAACTGCCGTTACCGCCCCGCCAACATATACATAAGGCGCTTGTATATGGAATTCTATTTCGGTTAATGGCTCTGGCACAAAAGTGCTCATTTGGTTGATGTTAATCCATCTCATATAGCCATCCAGCGGGTATTTTACGCTTATCTCATTGCTCCCGTTCTCAATATTTATGCCAGCTTCTTTCACATATTCCTTTAATGTACGGCCCGGAACATACGGGATGGTTAGGGCTTTTCCAGAATTGGTTATCTCTATGGTTTGGTGCCAATCCTTTCCCGGAACAATCACAATATCGCCTGCTTTCAAAAGCATATTTTCCGTTGTGGCAATTGTGTCCCCCATTCTGTAGATGTAAACACTGTCTTTGTTAGCCCAAGGTCTAAAGTTGCCAGCTGCGTAAATTGCTCCTTTAACACGAGTCTGCCCACTAATCGTAACCTGCCCCGGATTCCAAACAGCGCCTTGAACATTCACAATAAAACGGCGAAGTTGCACCAAATGCACACCTATAAATCTGTGGTCATAGCGGTTTTTCAATTTTTCAAGGATTTTTCGTTTAGCTTCGTGAAGCGGAAGGCCGTTTATTTCCACCAACCCATGACCTTGAATAGCAACCGTCCCTTCTGGCGAAACCTGCAACCCTTCCTGCTGGTTCGGCAAAATAATCTCAAAAAAATCACCAGGGCCAACTATGTAATTGGAATCTATAGGTCCTTCCAAATTCACAGGAGTTTGGACTGCGCCATCGCGCAATCTCACAACTGGTTCATCATAAAATGTAGGTTTTATAGTCGCAGAAAATGCCGTTTTGGATACTGCATCGTCTGCTGCGTTTAAAATAAAAACGCAAATCAATATAGAGGAAAGGATTTTTTCAAAGGTCATTCTACTATTTCATAATATACAAAATCATGTCCTGGCATAATTTCTGGATGAAATATGGAAATGAGGTCAGCCAAAACCAAGTCTGGGTTTGCTACCGCAGATTCATAAAAATCCCTGCTCCCGTTTTTGCCTATGCGTTTTGAGCTTTGGTAAATTTTCCCGTTCTGCCATAAGGGAAGCATGGATATTCTGGGTTCGTTCTGCATTATTTCCGCCTTGCTAGTCCAAAGGCTTGGATGCAGCCAAAACTCCGCTTGCCCCCCGCTTTGCAAAGCCGTTTCTATTCCAAGTGCTAAAGTCCCCGCTTGCGTCTTGCTTTCCCAAATATATTTTGCCCTTGCATCTCGCAAAAATCTGGCAAAGTAACTGCCGCCTCCGCCCGCGAGCCATTCCGAGCCTTGCGGATAGCCTGTTAAAACCAGAGGGTTTCTGGTAGCATTCAAAGCCAGTTGCGCAAGGGAATCATATCTTTTCTGCGTTTCTGCGAAAATGGAATCCGCTTCGCGTTCCTTCCCAAACAAAACCCCAAAAAAGCGCATCCATTCAAAGCGAGCCAAAGGGTGGCTCTCCATCCATTCGGCGGTTAGGATTGCAGGAATGTTTGCCGTTTTAAAGCGGGGATAGTCATCGTAGAGCGTAGAGCCTGTGCCAAAAGTGACAACAAGAGCTGGCTTTAAAATCAAAATGGTTTCCAAATCAAGCGTGTTTCCGCTGCCAACTTGTTTTATTGAAAGAGAATCGATTAAATTTTGCATTTTTTCGCTGTAAATCAAATTTCTGTTCTCAACTGCTATTATCTTATCCAGTAAATCCAATCGTTCCATAAAGGCTATGGCTACAGTGGAAAGGATTACCGCGTTTTTTACCGGAATGCGAATTATAGGCAGATTTTTTAAGCTGTCGTGGAGTTCGGATTCCTTGAGGGCGGAATCCAAAAGCAGCCATCTATGCTTTTCCAAGTCTCCATTCCAAGCCTCCCTTATGCTCAAAACTTTATATCCATCAAAATAATCCAAACTAAAATGTTCGGCTAGTTCACTTGCCGCACCGGGCTTAGATTCTTTTGCACAGGAGGCTAGGAAAAACAGAAAAAAAAAGATGGGGAAAAATTTCATGGTGTTAGTTTAAGGTAGAAAATTTTCTACTTTAAATAATTAACAAGCTTTGATGAATTTTGGATAGCTAGATGAATTGTATAAATTGTTTTAAAGATGAAAAATTGTTGCTTAAAATCGCTTTAAGTCTTTCGGCGATTTGGATTGTTGCGCAAATTGCGCTTATTGCTTATTTTTGGGGGCATCCTCAAATAAGCGACATGGGTGCTTATATCACTATGGCATGGCGTTGTTTTAAGAACGAGCAATGGTACCCTATGGCAAGTGACGTTTATTCCGCTTTTATTTGGGCACCTGGCTATATCAATTATCTTATTCTGCAACTTAAAATTTTTGGCTCGCTGAATTTCAATGCCGTGTTGAATTTATTTTTAAACATGGCGATATTGCTCGAAGTGTATTATTTGGGTAAAAAATTCTTTTCTAAACGCACGGGGCTTATTTCCGTAATTATCTTTTGCCTCTTCTATTCCAATCTATTTATAGTCTTAGGGGCTAACACAGAAAATCCTTTTTTATTTTTATGTTTAAGCGCTTTATGTCTTGTTTTTTCAGGTAAATGGAAATACGTTATTGGAGCGGCTCTATTATTCGCCATCGCCAACTGGATTCGTCCATTGGCAATTATATTTCTCTTTGCTTCTGTGGTATATTTCTTTTTTACAAAAGCTAAGTTTTACAGTTACATAGCTTTGATTATTCCTTACATATTAGTTCTTTTTATTATAGGGACAATAACTGAAAATAAAATAGGTTATTTTGTCTATCAATCTACAACTTCTGGATATAATCTTATTATGACCTCGCATGATAAAGCTAATGGATATTATCAATACGTATTTGACGAAGGTAATGCTGGTTTTATTGAAAATAAAAAAACGGTGACCTTTGTGGAAAAAGATTCTATTTGGAAAGCTCGTTCATTTAAATGGATAAAGGAACATCCTTTGAAATATATAGGTTTATTTTTGAAAAAAATTTCTATATTATATGTTAATAATAGTTGGGGAGATGTTTCACATAGGCGTAGTGAAGCCGAATTGGTTGATGGTAAATCAAAATTTTTAAAAGAAGCCCCTTACTCTATTCCATATTACCTGACTTTATTACTTTTCTTTTATTCGTTATGGATAAATCGCAGGGAAATTCTCACTGTTAAATCAGTTTTTCTAGTGATATTGATAACAGGCACTGTTATCACTTGTCTATTCCCCGCAATGCCTCGCTATCACTATCCATTTATTTTCTCCGTAATACTCTATGCAGCTTGGGGGCTTGATGCTAAAACTTCTGCGTCCTGAGCAATGGCTAAAAAACCTATTTATCTTTTTGCCTATATTTTTTAACGGGCAACTGCTGAATGTTTCTGCCTTGCTGCCTTGCACCATTGTTTTTATAGCTTTCTCTTTTGCGGCAAGTTCAATTTACTGTTTCAACGATATTTACGATATAGAAACGGACAAACTACATCCTGAAAAATGCAAAAGACCCATTGCGTCTGGCACAATTTCAAAAAAAACAGCTTATATCATAATGGTAATCAGCTTTTTGCTCTCCATGCTAATTCTTTTCTTTTTTGGCGGCGATGTTCGTAATACTTTGATAGCTTTGGTAGGTTTTTATTATGCGATGAATTTAGCATATACCATCTGGTTAAAACGATGCACTATTATTGATGTGGTAATTATTTCCGTTGGTTTTGTATTGAGAATTTATGTTGGTGGAACTGCTTCGGATACTTGGCTTTCCGAGTGGATTGTTATAATGACCTTTTTGCTCGCCCTGTTCCTCGCTTTTGCCAAACGCCGAGATGACGTAATTTTGCATAATTCCAACTGCTATAATCTGGAATTTATTAACCAGATAATAACACTAGTTGCAACTATTACCATAGTTGCTTATATCATGTACACGCTCTCGTCTGATGTGATAGAGCGGTTTCATACCAGATATATTTACATAACCGCTATTTTTGTGCTTATGGGCATTATTCGTTATTTGCAGATTACAATAGTTGATTTTAAAAGCGGCAATCCTACAAAAGTTTTGTTGCGAGACCGTTTTATCCAATGCTGCGTTATTGGCTGGGTCGGCTCTTTTTCGATTATTATTTATTTGTAATCCCCCGATTTTCTATATTATACCCATGCTAAAAAAACTCTCCTCTCCATTTGAAATTAAAGGCCCCATTGTCACCATCGTTATGGATGGCTACGGGCTTTCTGCAAACGAAGTTGGCAATGCCATAACTGCCGCTCGTAAACCCGTTTTGGAAAGGCTCTTTGCCAAATATCCAAACACATCGCTCAGGGCGCACGGTACAGCCGTTGGTATGCCAAGCGATGAGGATATGGGAAACTCGGAAGTGGGGCACAATGCCATTGGTGCAGGGCAGGTTTACAATCAAGGGGCAGCCTTGGTAGCCGATTCCATAAGCAAAGGCGAAATTTGGAAACGCGATGCCTGGAAAGAGGTGGTTAAAGGAGCCGCAAACGGAACTTTGCACTTTATTGGCTTGTTCTCGGATGGCAATGTGCATAGCCACATAGACCACCTAAAAGCGATGGTGGCGGAAGCAAAAAAGGAAGGCTTAAAAAGAGTTAGGGTTCACATACTCTTAGACGGGCGAGACGTTCCCGAAACAAGCGCGCTGGAATATGTTGAGCCATTTGAAAAATTCTGCTCCGAGTTGAGCGACTCCGCTTTTGATGTTTGCATTGCAAGCGGCGGTGGCAGAATGAAAATCACAATGGATAGATACGAAGCGAATTGGAAAATGGTGGAACAAGGTTGGCAAATACACGTGCTTGGGGAAGGCGATAAGTTTGAAAGCGCATCCGTTGCAATCAAATCCTTGCGCGACAAATTCCCAAAAACAATAGACCAAGACCTTCCGCCATTTGTGATAGCGAAAAACAACGAACCTGTTGGAATTATTAAAGACGGCGATTCCGTTGTGTTTTTCAACTTCCGCGGTGACCGCGCAATAGAAATCACGCAAGCATTTGAAAACGCTAACTTCAATAAATTCGACAGAAAAAGAGTTCCTAAAGTGACTTATGCTGGAATGCTTCAATACGATGGCGACTTAAAACTCCCAAACCGCTTTTTAGTTCCCCCTCCGGCAATTCAAAACACAAGCGGGGAATGGTTTTCCAAAAGCGGCATAAAGCAATTTGCCTGCTCGGAAACGCAGAAATTTGGGCACGTCACATATTTCTGGAACGGCAATCGTTCCGGCAAATTTGATGGCGAAACATATTTGGAAGTGCCAAGCGATGTTATACCTTTTGAGCAACGCCCGTGGATGAAAAGCGCGGAAATAGCGGATGCCATGATAGAGGCTTTGGCTAGCAAAAAACACAACTTCCTCCGCTGCAATTTTGCAAATGGCGATATGGTTGGGCACACTGGTTCTTTCCGTGCTGCTACCATGGCTATTGAAGCGGTGGACTTGGCACTTGCCCGCGTTTTGCCTGTGGTTGACGCTCTCGGTGGCATTGCGCTAATCACCGCAGACCACGGCAACGCAGACGAAATGTATGAGATAGATAAAAAGACCAAAGCTCCGGCAAAAAATGCAGATGGGAGTTTCAAGGCAAAAACCGCGCACACTCTAAACCCTGTGCCTTTTATTCTCTACGATAACGTGACCAACGGAAAACTCTCGCTAAAGAATATTCCTAACGCGGGGCTTTCCAATATTGCGGCAACGGTGGCGAATTTGCTAGGATTTGAAAAACACGAGAGCTGGGACGAGTCACTTCTTCTTTCTTAAAAATTCTTCCCAGTCGCTTATAGCTCCGGGAGGCAAATTCCCGGTGGTATCTATATCAAAACCCATGCTTTTGAGCGGAGCCACGGAAGTTTTTAGATTTTCCAAGGCTTGAACGGAGTGCACATATTTATTCTGCAATTCGCTTAAAACCGCTTCCCTTTCCCGAATGTCCTTGTCTTGACTGGATATTATGGAAAACAGGGTTAAGAACCAGCCTGCGAGCAACACCAAAAAAACTATTGCAACGCCGGGCGCAAGCCTCAAACCGGTGCTTCTCTGATAGGTAACGCCCATGATTTTCAGCTTTTCCCAAAAGCCTATGTCTTTTCTATAGGAATCTTTTGAATCGTATATTTTAAATACATTGAAAAAAGGGTTGAAATACCTTGCACAATCATCGTTGTGAAAAAGAATTATCAACTCGGAATTTTTCCCTTTTACAAAGTTCAAAAATTCCAAAAACATATTCAAATAATTTTTATCCTTAAACCTAACTTGCTCAATATCCACAAAATAAATCTTGTTTAAGCCATCAACCGAAGAAAACAGCTCGCTCCGTACAGCAGCCAGATGCTCCGCGTTTAAAATTCCCTTAAATTCAAGCGATATTTCGTTCCCGGAGAATTCCATTGCAAAGTCTAAACTTTTGCTCACGATAAAAAGCCTCCGCCGTTTAGCCTAATGCGCAAATGGCAAGTTTCGCTCTCTTGCCCTTTTAGCTCCACCTTGCGGAATATTACAAGCCTCAGCCCTTGCGCCGTATTTGGCGTAGCGATAGAACCGGCACCCAAAATAGGGGCACACAAAATATCTACGCTTTTGCTAATTTCAATAGATGTGCCAATGCCTAAATACCTATCTCTAAAATTTATTTTGTCCACATTCTGGTGAAAACTGTTGCTGAGTTCGGTTTTTATCTTTTTCCCTTGAATCCTAAGCGACTGCCCACGAATATCGTCATAGCGGAACCCAAGGCAAAGCTCTGTTGCAAATTCTCCCTTAAAAGCATTGAAAGAATTGTTCGTGGTGGAAATGCTAACCAGAAGTTCCGCCTCATTGTTCTTTAAGCTAAAAACCTTTTCCGTTTTGAACGGATATTCCTTTCCCAAATAAGATACGCTCTGTTCTCCAAAGAGCAATATTTGCACTTTGTCCAATTGCTTTTTTATGGAACTTTCATAGGAGTTCAAAAAGGCTCCAAGCCTATCGTTAATCCATGAATTTCTGTGGGCTATAGTTTCAAATTCAAAGGGGCATATATGGTCCAAAAAAAGCGGTGAAATTTCTCCGTCATCGCGCATGGCGCAAGCGAGTTCCGAAAAAGACTGCCTATATGCCAGCGAGCGTAGCCAGCCGCCCATAGCTGGCTCAATAAGGCATTCCAAATGCGGGTTGCTGAACATAAGCTGCTGGTTGCCGTCCAAGAAAAAACTATGGGTGGCAAATCTGGTACCGGTTTGTTCCTCGCTGTCCCTTAAAATTTTTTCCGCTTTCATAACCACTCGGTTTGCGCGAAATCTAACTTGGTTTTGCGACATCCCGTCTGCCGTGTTGCAAAAATAGCTCCGCGGCATTGCCTTTAACAGGCTTTCAAAAACCTTTTGCTGAACCTCCGAGTCGCTTAAAGAACGGGCTTTAAAATACACGTTCAAAACTCTCTTATGCAAAAAATTTATCTCCGGCATTCGCAAAAGAATATCGCGGCAGCTAGGGGCAAAAGAGGAATAGCTCACCAAGTTCACCCTGCCAGCTGCTTTTTGTTTAGTGGCACTGCACAGCAACTCATGTTCAAGGTCTAAGCCCTCGGCGTTTGCTGTGTCCATCGCTTGCAACCACTCACTATTGAGAATGGTTTCGTCTAAATTCACATTCAAAAGAATGCAGTTTATAAAACCCGAATCGTTAAAATTTTTTAGGGAGTTTATTATTTCCGCACGCTGGTTGTTTTGAAAAATGGTGGAGAGGTTTTGCGAATATGTTAAAATCCGCATAAAGGAACCGCCGTATTCCGCTGCAAACCACCCTGCTACCGAGGATTTTCTGCCTAAAGCCTCTTGAATGGAAACATCGGGCATAACGGTATATTCAAAACCGTTCTTTTCAAGGGTTTCTATCAAATCTATTTCCCAGGCGTGGGAACGGCAAAAAAAGCCCGTTGGCTCCATCATAGGCTCCAAAAAACTTTTATGCTTTTGCAGCTGCAAAGCCTGGAGGTCTTTTGGGAATAAAGGGAGCATAGCATCGTTGTACGCTCCGCCTAAAAATTCCAGTTGTCTATTATTGACAAATTCTTTTAGCTTATCCCTTGCTTTTGAATGCTCATTGTTCAGGGTTTTTAGCATTTTCCCTGTCCAAAACACGCTTAATTTCAGCGTAGGTCTCCCGGATAGTAGTGCTATTATCTTAGAGGCGTAAACCTCAGCTGCTAAACTATGCGCATTCTTCTTATGCGGATTGTAAGCGGGGCAAAGTATAATAGATAGTTTCATTGCGCATATCTGCTTTTTAACTTGCGGGGGTAGGACTTGAACCTACGACCTCCGGGTTATGAGCCCGACGAGCTACCAACTGCTCTACCCCGCGATAAAGGGTACCTCAAAATATAGAAAAAAAATACCATAATGTCAAGGAGTTACTATATCTTCCCTAGGGCAAACGCATCTAAATTTCTAGAATAAACGCTGCCGCCTTTGGCGGCCACACCCCGTCAAGCCCACAAGGGGCTTGCCACCCCGCTAAAAGCGGGGATTTTTCACCCTTTCAATTCTTTGGTTTATACCCTATACCCTTTTACGACTCAATAACCAAAACGAAAATGCTGCGTTAATGGCTTGGCGTGATATTGGCTACAGAGCCGATAGGGAACCCGATGCTTCTTGGTATAGGTCAAGCAACCATAGACCACCTAGTCATGGAGAAATAGAATATCGCAGACGAGAAGAAGAGAGAATCAATAAAATAAAGAGTTCTAGAAATACCGCGTAATCCGCCGCCAGGTGGCTGGGATCCATTTAAATAAATTCTAAAATTTAAAAGGTTTCATAATTGTGCTGTCTCTCAAATTTAAAATTGACAGGCAGTAAATTTTTTGATTGCAAGTAATAGTTTCATTGCAAAGTTCGGAAGAAGATA
>Ga0268262_10001998_pt1 | contig 24102 bp, 18 predicted proteins | sample TergutNc150P3_FD_190354 | JGI IMG/M metagenome (GOLD analysis project Ga0268262, IMG submission 190354) | Nasutitermes corniger P3 segment gut microbial community from laboratory colony in Florida, USA - Nc150 P3 (SPAdes) (version 2) | ecosystem: Host-associated > Arthropoda: Insects >...
ATAGTTTTTGTCGTAATACAATTCATTATCTTCAAACGCACCATGTTTACGATAATAAACGTTCTTGATAAAATTTTTGTCCACAGAAAGATTATTGTAAACCTGAAAAGAAAATCTTCCCAATCCTAAGGTTTGCGCGGACAACGTGTTCCACAAGCCCACCTGACCGTACTTGCTGACGCTTCTCGTTTCGTCCGGGTCCGGCTCAGCAACCGCAACCGAAACAGCAACCATAGCGGACAATGCCGCCGTTGTCAAAATCTTTTTCATCGGATAATACTCCTTCTAAAACTTTTACAAATAATATCGTCCCAAATATAATATATGTACGAAGAAATTGCCGAAGTATTTTCACATAGATAAAATTTTTTTTGATTTACACGTAAATAATTTCATACGGATAGCCCTGTTCGGCAAGAAAAACTTGACGTTTCATCGCGAAATCCAATTCGGCGGTATCTCGCGTTACAACGGAATAAAAAGTCGCCTGTGCGCCGTTTTGTTTAGGGCGAAGTATTCGCCCAAGCCGCTGCGCTTCTTCTTGACGGCTTCCAAACATCCCCGAAATTTGTATGGCGACGTTGGCATCGGGCAAATCTACCGCCATATTTCCTACCCGTGACAAAATAAGCGTGTTTAAGCCGCCGCTGCGAAATTCTTCGTAAAGAGCGTCGCGCTCAAAATTTTTCGTATTCCCCTTTATTACGGGCGCGCCGAATTTTTCGCCGTATTCGTCGATTTGGTTTATGTATTGTCCCAAAATAAGAATTTTTTCGCCCTTGTGTTTTTCGAGTAAGTCGGCGACGACGTGAATTTTGTTTTTGTTTTCGTATGCGACGCGCACTTGGTCGCGCTTCACCAAAGACAAGTAGTCGATTTTTGAAAATTCGTCCAATTCGACGCGGATTTCTACGCATTTCGCCGCCGCTATCCAGCCCTCTTTTTCCAAATCTTTCCATGGAACGTCAAATTTTTTCGGTCCTATTAACGCAAAAACGTCCGTCTGCAAATTGTCTTCGCGAATAAGCGTCGCCGTAAGTCCAAGCCGCCGCCGTGACTGAATTTCAGCCGTAAATTTGAACACCGGAGCGGGAAGCAGATGAACCTCATCGTAAATTATCAGCCCCCAGTCCTGAGAATCGAAAATTTTGAAGTGCAAAAAATCGTCTTCTTTGTCCTTTCTGTATGTCAAAATTTGATACGTCGCAATAGTTATCGGCTTGATTTCTTTCTGTTCTCCACTGTATTCGCCTATATCTTCTTCGCAAATATTCGTGCGATTTATTATTTCCCGTTTCCACTGGTGCGCCGCTGTGATATTTGTGACCAAAATAAGCGTTTTTCTGGAAATTTTCGCCATAGTTTTTATGCCGACTATGGTTTTTCCCGCACCGCAGGGAAGCACAACGACGCCGCTTGCTCCGCGCAGACTGTCGTCTCCGATAAACGCGTCCACAGCCGATTTTTGATAATTGCGCAAAACAAACGGCAAGCCGTCTTTTCCGACTTCAAGCATTTTTATATCGTATTTTTCGCCGTCCGTAAATCCCGCGATATCGTTAATCGGAAAATTCAAATCGATAAATTTTTGTTTAAGCACTCCGCGAAATCTCGGCTCTATAAACGCCGTTTCGCCGTCAAAATCTATCATTTCGACTACGGACGGATTTTTTACCAATTGCGATAGTAGATTTTTATCGTTGCTTTCTAACGCTAATCGTCCGCCGGACGTTTTTACCAAATTTATTTTTCCAAACCGCCCGCTTATTTCCTTAATTTCGCTGATGACGTTCGACGGGATAGGATATTTCGTGTATTTTTCCAACGACTCGATTATCGTTTCCGCGGCAAGCCCTATCGCCTTTGCGTTCCAAAGCGAAAGCGGAGTTATCGAATACGAATGAATATGTTCGGGACTTTTTTCCAAGTGAGCAAAACCCGACAGCAAATCACGCGCTTCGCGAAATTTCGGATTATCTACTTCAAGAAGAATAGTGCCGTCGCTTTGAATTATCAAAGGATTGTTCGGATTATAATTCATATTTTAATTGTTTACTCCGACAAATAAAGAGATTAACTTTTTTTCTATTTCGTCGTATGCGAAATTGACGGCTTTTTCTTTGATAAAAGTAATCAAGTCGTTTCGTTTTTTGTATTTGTACATATCAAGTTTGCTGATAATTTCGTTCATTTTATCCGTTTCGTAATTACCGGTAGCCGCAATCAAAGCCCGCAGTAATTCTTCGTTCGGCTCTTCTAATAATTCGCGGGAATCAAACTGTTTTTTCGCATTTTCAGTATCTTCCAAAAGTTTATTTATGTCATCGGACAAATTTTCTATTTCTTTGACGAAATACTTGTTTTTACGGTGGATTTGTTCAAAGTCCCCTTTTTTGGCGAGCGTTTCCAATTCTTTCGCCAAATCGCCGCATTCCGCCGCGCCGATTCCGTAGCAACTACCTTTAATTCCGTGAATCAAAATCGCGTACTCCTGAAGCATTTCTTTTTTTACGGCGCAAAGTTTTTGCGTCAAAGGACGAACGCTATTTACAAACGAGGACAAAACGTCCATATATGTTTTTGCGCTGCCGCCGAAATTATCCATCGCGTAAGATATGTTTAGCCCTTTTATGTTTGCGTTTTTGAGATAGGGCAAAATAAATTCGTTCGCCGCCGTGTCCGATTGTTCTTCTTTTTCAAGATAATGTTTTTGTTTTTCGACCTCTTCGAGAGTTTCGGCGCTCTGTTTGCTGTGTATGTATTTTATCAAAATCTTGTCGAGTTCAAGTTTGTCTATCGGCTTGAAAATACAATCGTTAAATCCGTTTTCAAAGAAAACCGTCCGAGAAATAGAAAAATTCGCCGTCAGAGCGACAATCGGCAAATTTTTTGCGTAATCCGTGTCGATTTTTTCGCGAATATATTTCACGGTTTCTATTCCGTCCATTTCCGGCATCATATGGTCCATAAGGACGAGGTCGTAAACTTTGTCTCGGGCTTCAATTTTTTTTATCGCTTTCTTTCCGCTCGAAACGCAATCGATGTCTATTCCGTACGGGAGCATCATACCTTTGGCTACGTCCAAATTCGTTTTCACGTCATCGACGATAAGTACTTTTCCATAAGGCATATAAAAAATTTCGTGTTTTTTACCGATTTCGTATTCGTCGTTTTTTTGCGCGATAACTTCCGAAACGTCGAATTTTCCGATGGACGCGTTATCTACTATTCCTTGAATTATCGCGAAAGTGAAATCGCTTCCTCTGTCGGCTTCGCTGGAAATATTTATTTGTCCGCCCATCAATTTCACGAATTCCCGCGCTATCGAAAATCCTATTCCAATTCCGCAGTAGTTTCTGGAGTACGACGAATCGGCTTGCGAAAAGCCCGAAAGCATATTTTTTTGCGTCTCAAAATTTATACCCGGTCCGGTATCGCTCACGGAGAAAATCACATTTACGTTGTTTTCCGTTCTAACATCCTCTTTTATCGAAAGTTTAATCCGTCCTTTTTCTGTAAATTTTATCGCGTTTGAAATCAGATGATTCAAAATCTGTCTGATTTTATTTTCGTCGCCGAACATTTTTTCGGGAAGATTTTCGTCAATTTCTACTATGAATTTGAGTTTTTTGTTTTCGCATTCCTTGAAATTCTTTTTGCAGACGCTTGCCAGCATATTTCGGAGATAATATTTTGTAGGAATTATTTCGGCTTCGTTGTGCTGAATCTTTGAAAAATCAAAAATTTTATTTACGATTTCAAATAAACTTGTTCCGTTTTCCAAAATTTTTTCCAAGTCCTTTTGCAAATGCGGCGAAATATTGTCTTTTTGCAGTTGAATTTCGCTCAACCCGATAATCGCGTTTATCGGCGTTAAAATTTCGTGCGAAATTGTCGCCAAAAATTCGGATTTCGACTCGCTTTCGGCTTTTGCGTTAAAAAGCGCCAAATTTCTTTCGTTTTCAATTTCGCTGCGCGCAAACGCCGAAGAAATTCCCCAGCAGGTACTATGAATTATTTTTCTCTCAATTTCGCGCCATTCCACCTGATTGTCAAACGTTTCGATTTCCAAAAGCGCTCTATATTTCCCGTTTACGTAAATCGGCGAAAATATTGCTGATTTTACTCCGAAATCCGCCAAAAATCTGTAATCCGACTCTTCTTGCGGATTTGCGTAATAAACGACGGGGGCGAATCGTCCGTGTTCTATTTGCGGGGGGAAAATTTCTTTGTCGTTAATAAAATTTTTTATTTTTTCGTCATCGTTTTTTTCCGAAATAGTTGTCGATGAGTTATACAAATATTTGACAAACATCTCGTTTTTTTCTTTGTCGATAAACGCTATTCTTATTCGATATAATTTTGAAATGTCTCCGCTCATAAAATTTTCCAAAATTCTAATTAACTTTTGTATGTATGCGTCAAAATCGGGAATTTCCACAAACGCGTTTGAAATTCGAAGCGAAATACTTTCGGCAAGCAGCAAATCTTGAAGCATTTTTTTTATTTTGCGGATTTTCGACAGCGTTTTTTCCGAATAGTTAATTCTCGTAAGCATTTTGTTGATTTCGTAAACCAGCGCCGAAAATTCTTTTTGTCTTCCGAATTCGTCTGCGTCCAAATATTTTCCTTGTTCTATTTTCGCTATTTTTATTATTAAATTTTTAATCGGATTTATCGTTAGCGCCGTTACCGCAAAAAGCAATAACGCGAACGTCGCCGCAAGTATCAGCGACACGTACAAAGTAGTTTTTGCGGCGGATTTATCGGACGCTTTTTTTAAGTAATCAATATTTACGTAACCTAAAATCGTTGTGTTTTTGTATTTTTCCGTTCTGCCGTACATTTTTGCGTCGTCCAAAAAAAAATGCGAAAAAGTTCCCGTTGTGTTTTTCAAAACGTTTCCAAACGGGGTTTCGTCGATTTGTTTTCCGGTAAAAATTCCCTTTGAATCGACGATAATTTTTTTAGATTCGTCAATCAAAACGAATCCGCCGAAAGATGCCGCGTTGTCGGTTTTTATTTCCAGCGCGGCTTCACGACACAAAAAAATTAGTCGTTCGTTAAAATTTTTGCGAATTTTATTTATATTTTTTTCGCTTGAAACGGCTATTTCCAAACGTGCGAACAAATCGTTGATTATAAGTTGCGAAGTGTTAATATTTTGTTTTTGCGAGGCATACGTCAAATATTTGAATAACGTAAAAATTGTGACGAGCAAAATGGCGACGGTTATTAGAATCAATCTTTGCCGTGTACTTATTTTCGAACTTTTTTCTTCCGAAATCGGCACGTTCACAGATGTTTTTTGCATTTTTTCTTCGTATTCGAGCGATTTTAATGCGTCGGTTATTGAGTTGTCCAAAAAATTCGCCTCCTTAAATTTCGGTTCGGGGAAAATAATATTTGCCGAAATAGGAAACGGTTCAAAACAAAAAAATGCCGCAATATCGTTTTTTTTACTTTGTAAAATAGTATATTTTATGCGTTTTACAGTCGGTCGTATTTGGTGGAAAACATAGAAGAAACTTTACAAAACATACCGCAAAACCCGGGCGTTTATATGATGAAAAGCACCGCAGGCGATACTTTGTATATAGGAAAGGCGCTAAATCTGAAAAACCGCGTTTCGTCTTACTTCGCCAACGAAGACAAAACGCGATTTCAAATACCGCATTTGCTTGTTGTAAAATAAAAAAATTTTTTAATTCTTAAAATTTTTTGTCTTATTGTTTAGAGAAATATTATTTTAATCACTATGACAAACAACGTATTAGAATTTATAGCCGCCGAAACAAACGGAAAGTGTTATCAATCGTTCCGTTATTGCGCTGACGAAGAAATGCGAATGCCTACACTTGATTACGAAGATAAAGATAAGGTAGCAGATTTCCGTTTGGAAGAAAATTCGTATGGTGAAATCCTAACAACTATGGGAAAAATAAACTGTCGGGTAGATAAATTAGTATTTGATTTTAACAATTTAAAAATTGCATAACATGAAAGAGAATCAAGAATATCAAAATCATCTTTTTAGATTGGCAGCCGTTTTATATGCCGATAACAATTATGACGTAAAAATTGGAACAATACATAAAAAAATAATAGAATCTGTGCTATTAGAATGTGGAGAAAAAGAATGCTCTGTTAGTCAAATAATTGACTTTTGTCAAAATAATTACAATATTATTTTTGACGAAAATTCTATTTTAGATGTCATTAATAATCAAAAAGGAGAAAATTTCCACGTTAATCAAAAGAAAGATAACACACTTGTTTGTTTATCAGAAAAACGGAAACTAACGCTAATAGCAAAAATTGACAATAAAACGATTGATTATTTTATTTCAGAGTTTATAAAAATTTATAAGGAACTTACCCAAAACACAGATGCAAAAACAATAATCTATAAATTTTTGTATGAAGTATTTAGTACTAATACGGAAAGTTTTCAAAAATTGATTAAAAACAATAAAATTGTAAACACAATAAATTTGGAGTCAATTAATTATACAGAAAAAGAAAAGGAAATTATCAATACATTTTTATTTTGGGATAATTCCGATAAAAATAAGATAATTTTTGATATTGCAAGTTATGCGCTTGAATATTGCATGCTTACCAACGAAAAGTCCACAAGTGCCATTCGATTAGATAATTTGAAAAACAAAATGTTTTATTTGGATACAAATATAATCTATCGGGCATTAGGTATTAATGGTAAAGATAGAAAAAATCGAACTATTACATTTTTAAAGAAATTTTCTGAATCTAATGAAAAACTAATAATTTCAAAGTCAACAGATATAGAATTTAAGGGAAGTATAAAAAGCCAAATAGACCGGATAAGAAAATATAACTCTCCAAAAATAAATCCTAAATTATTTCTAAATCAAGAAATTACAATTCAGCGAGATATATACAATTTCTATCATGAATGGAGAATTGGAAGAACGAATACAAGTTTAGATTTATTTGAGAAACATGTTTTACATTTTTACAATTCTTTCATAAGTGAACATAAAATAACAGTTGATTACAAAATTTATTATGATGTCAACAAAAAACAAATTCAGCAAACGATAAAAGAATATTCTTCTTCAATTTTCAGTTTTAAAAGCAAAGATAGACTTGAAGTGTTAGGTAGCACTAACGTTGATGCGGAAAATATTTTTTTAATAGAAATAATGAGAAAAGGCAAGGTAGCCAATTTATTTGAGACCAGATTTTTTCTTATATCAACCGACCAAGGGTTAAGACGTTGGGATTACCAACGATTAAATCAAACCCCCATAGTTTTATTGCCAAGTCAATGGATGAGTATTTTATTGCGATATGTTAGTCGAACGGAAGATGACTACAAAAGTTTCGTGAGTTTTTTAAACCTAAGAAATAACGAGGTTATAATTGACAACGAAAAGTTACAAATAGTTATTGCAGGTATAAGCGAAATGACGACAGATATAGAAACTCAGCAAAATTTACTAAATAATCTTATTGAACACAAATTTAAAGATGTCATTTCTGAAAATTCTACTTATGAACAAATTTTTGAAAATGCGAAGAAATATACTGAATCAAAATTAGAATTGCAAATAGAGGAATTAAGTAAAGAACACAATGAATTGCTTAAATCTAACAATATACTTATTAAACAACAAATAGCACAATCATATCAACTTGATAAAACCAAGCAAGATATAGAAAAAAAGTTTCAGTCTGTTAATGAAGAAAAAATTGATATTTCAAACAAGTTGTCGGCTAGTGAGCAAAAAAACGAATCGTTAAGAGAGATTTTAAGAAACAAATATATTGAAGAAGAAATGAAAAAATGGGAAAGACCTGCGTATGTAGTTTTGGTTTTTGCCATTTTAGGGTTGTTTTTCTTTTTACTTCAAATTTTCTTTTTAGATGAGGAGTGGAATTTTGTACAGAAAACAGTTGATTATATTGACAGTAATCCAAGCGAAACAAAAAGAAACTTGTATGTGAATATTTTTGGTGCATTATGTAACTTATTCATAACTATGGTTTTATCTTGCTATCTTCGCTTGTTTTCAAAAGATAAAAAAGAAGAAAAAAAGAAATCTATTAAAGAAGACATCCCATTAGAGTACAGATAAATATATGCATCACAACCAACTCTACATCTACAAAAAAGAAATTGATTGGTCAGCCCTGCATTTAGGGTTGAATATCCCTATTTCTTTGCAGGATATTTTTTACCAAAACCTAAAATTGAGACTTAAAAAAGGAGAAAACAAAACAATCAAATTATTGCTTGACGGCATAGAATATCCTGTTATCCTAACAAATATTGCATTTGACGGAAAAAAATATCCGACACACAAAGAACTTTTACAAATCAGATATACACCAAACAGCGATATTGCCAAAAAATTGCGAGAAATTTTTAGTTGCAGTTACAATTATTTACGAATTGAAAAAGAAAAATTAACCAGTAAAAAGAAACAATTATCTGTTCCCAAAAATATTCGGGAGTATATGGCAATCTATTCCACCGTTTTTGATGATGTTTTTTCGTTAGAATGTATAACAAATGATGAAATTGTTGAAACAAAAGCGGTTCTCAATAAATTTGACGAATTGGAAATTGAACAGATTTTACAGACAAAAGACAATTCTACGTTTATTGAAAAACAAAAAACAGTCAAAATCAGAAAATTAGACAGAACTATCGGCGATAATCTCAAAATCATTTACGGTTATAGATGTCAGGTTTGCGGTTTGTTCATTGGTGAAATATATGATGCTACGGTAATTCATACACACCACATTGAGTATTTTTCGGTTTCTTTGAATAATAATGCCGATAATATTATGGTCGTTTGCCCCAACCACCACAGTATAATTCACGCTACAAATCCAATTTTTGATAGAAAAAGCAAAGTTTACAAATATCCAAATGGCTATGTTGAAGGGTTAAAATTGAATTTGCATTTATGAAAATCATTTATCTCTAAATGATAACGCATACATTAAAAAAATAAGCAAGGAAATTGAATAAAAAGAAAGAATTTTCTTTTGCTTAACTTAGGATTGAATATTAAACTAAACTTTTACATCTTTACACCAACGTATATTTGAATGCGGGAATTTCAGGGGTAAGTTCGTTTGTACCATATTCTATCCAATCTATTTGCTCATCGCCTTCAAATTTCAATAAAGAATTAAGCAAACTGATACACAGATTTTTGTGTTCGCCGAATACTTTTTTGAATAATAAATCGTTTTTCGGGTCAAGATATTTAGGCATAATTTCTCCTTGTTTCTAAAATCAATATGCTATTTTTCAACGTATGTTTTACTAATACGTCGGGAGTTATATGCAACATTATCTGAAATTTTTATTTTACTTTGCACATAAGATTTCGCCAAATATTATATTACACTGCGACGTGATATGTTATTTGCATAAATATCGCGGAGGAAGTATTCAACTAAAACTCTTGAAGGGGGTCTCATTATGACTGGATTTTCAAAGCGTTTAACAGGCGACGCTAAAATATGCCTGAAACCTTTTGTCGCGGTTATTGCCGTCGGCGCTCTTTTGTTATCTTTCACGGACGGATACGCAGCGTCTAAAAAGAAAGGCGAAAAACCTGCCGCGCAGGTCGAGACGGTACAAAACAAGATACATAATCCCGACGAAGCGGTTAGCGATTGGCAAACCGCTTTGCAATATCTGAAAGACGGGAACAAAAGATTCACGGAAAATCGGACAATTACGCGAAACACCAACACCAAAGACAGAGAAATACTAAAAGACGGGCAAAAACCTTTTGCCGTTGTCGTAACTTGTTCCGACTCCCGCGTTTCTCCTGAAATTTATTTCGACCAAAAATTAGGCGATATTTTTGTAATCCGAAATGCCGGAAACATTGCGGAACCCGCCGTTTTGGGGTCCATAGAATACGCGGTAGAACACTTGAAAACGCCGCTTGTGATAGTTGTCGGGCATAGTCGTTGCGGAGCCGTTACCGGAGCGTTTAGCAGCAATGAGGAAAACCATCTTCCTGAAAATTTACAAACCATTATGAGTGCGATTAAGCCGGCAATAGACGGTTGCAAATCCGTTGACGACGCTATCCATGCGAACGTAAAAAACGTTGTCAAACAAGTCAAAGAAAATAAAATTGTCAGCCACGAGAAAGCGACGGTTGTCGGCGCTTATTACAACATAGAATCCGGCGAAGTTTCATTTTAATTTTATCACATACACATTGATAGAAAAATTCTATTAGTGTGTATGTTTCCGTTTCTCACAAAACAATCACCGCGTTGTTTCTGTGAACTACGAAATCGCAGCGGCAAAAACCTAAAACGTTCTCTATTTCCGAAGATTTGCGCCCTTTGATTTTGTCTATTTCCGCGCTTGAATAATCCGTAATGCCTTTGGCAAAAACCGCCCCGCCGCTCTCTATCGAAACCGTATCGCCTTCGTCAAAAACTCCGCACGCTTCCAAAATTCCCGCAGGAAGCAAACTTTTACCCGAAATTACCGCGTCCATCGCGCCCTTATCTACGCGAATCACGCCGTCTATATCGCCAGTGAACGCGATAAATCTATGTCGCGAATTCATCTTTTTTCTTTGCGGACAAAAAAGCGTTCCAAGCGTACAATCGTTTATAACCGAAAGCAAATCGTTATTGCAGCCGTCGCCGACGATGGCGGTAATTCCCGCTTTACAGACCGTTTCGGCGGCGCGAAGTTTTGTCGCCATTCCGCCCGTTCCTACGTCGCTTCCCGCCGCGCCCGCGTTTACCGCTTCGTCGAAAGAAAAAACCGCGATGTGCTTTGCCGTCGGATTGGTTTTTGGATTATCCGTATAAAGCCCGTTTATGTCGCTGAGCGCTACAAACAAATCCGCGTCGGACAAAAGCGCTATCTGTCCCGCCAAAGTGTCGTTGTCGCCGATTTTTATCTCATCGACGCACACGGAATCGTTTTCGTTTATTATCGGCACTATGCCGTTTTCAAGCATGGCAAAAAGCGTGTTGCGCAAATTCAAATAACGTTTCTTGTCGCGCAAATCGTCCCATGAAAGCAATATCTGCCCGATATTTTTGCCGCGTTTGTCAAACTGCGTACGGTATAAATTCATAATTTCTATCTGCCCAACGCCCGCGCACGTCTGTTTAAGAGAAATAGTTTTGGGCTTTTGAGACAGCCCCAATACGGCGCGCCCGTTCGCCACCGCGCCCGAACTAACTAATATCACTTTTATCCCGCCGTTTATCAGCACGCAGATATTTTGCGCCAAAGACGATATTCTGGCGATATGCGCGTCGTTTTCCTGCGGAGCGATTATCTTGCTCCCTACTTTTACGACGATTAACTGCACGTTTTCTATTTCTTTGCGGTTTATCAAAGCCATTTTTTCTCCAAAAAATTTGACAATAAAATACTTTTTGCGCAAAACAGGCAATTTTTACTATTTTACAAAAACTAATTAACAAAACCAAATTTCATTTACATTCGGAAAAACAAATTTTGCCGTCTGCGCATATCATATTTTTGCAAGTATTATGAATATTGCAATGATTTTAACCGGAAGCCGACTTTTTACGGGCGCGTTATTCGCGTTTTTTTTCTTGAATGCGATAGGAAAAACCGGAGAAGTTTTGAGTTTATCTTTTTTGAACGCGGCGTTAATAACCGCTATACTATTGGAATTATCCGACGCTTTCGACGGATTTGCGGCAAGGGCGAGAAATCAAGTCACCGATTTAGGCAAAATATTCGACCCGATTTGCGACGCTATTTCCCGCCAAACCATATTTTTGTCGTTTTTACTTGTCGAAGCGATTCCGGTTTGGGCTTTTTTGGTGTTTTTATACCGCGACGCTCTTATTTATTTACTCAGAATAATGGCGGCGAAAGACGGTACGGTTTTGGCGGCGAATTTCTTTGGAAAATTTAAGGCGATAACGCAAGCGGTAGCGACGTTTTTGATTTTAATCATTTATTATCTGCAATATTTCGGTATAAAAATTCCGTTTTTTTTCTTCCCGTTTTCATATTACGTCATCGCGGTTCCCGCGTTTTTCGCGCTGTATTCGGGCATTGAATATTATCGGCTTAACTGGAAAGTTATTTTGAAAGGTCTTTAATTTTTTTCTCAATCGTTTCAAAATCGGGATTATTTTTGAAATTATTCGCTTTGATAAAATAATTAAGAGCGCTTTTTTTGTCGCCCAATTTCAAATACAACTCGCCCAAATGATAATACACGACATAATCGTCCGTAATGAGTTCAAGCGAACGCAAAAGCGGCTTCTCCGCTTCTTTGTAGCGTTTTTGCTGGAACAAAATCCAGCCGTAAGAATCCAAATAAGCGCCGTTGTCCGGCTCTTCCTGCAAAGCCGAAAGCAACAATTTTTCCGCTTCTTTCAAATTTATTCCTTTTTCCGCCCACATATAACCCAAATAATTCGCCGCGATTGCGTATTTTGAATCTATTTCAAGCGCCTCTTTGAAATAATTTTCCGCGTCTTCAAATTTTCCGCTTCTCTCCGACGCCATTCCCAACTCAAACAAAATCGTCGGCGTTCTTATTCCGAGTTCAAGCACTTTATTCAGCGCAATTAGCGCCGAATCATAAGAATTTTTAGCGTTGTAAATCGTTCCCAAAATCGCCCAATATTCTATTTTCTGCGGATATTTCTCGGATAATCTTTTCGCCAAAACCTTCGCCGTTTCAAAATCGCCGATTTTCGTGCATAAAACCATAAGCGACCAATTCGCATCTACAAAACCGGGATTTATTTTGATAGATTTTTTGTAATTTTCTATCGCTTTTTCAAAGTCGTGCGACTGTTCGCAAAACGTTCCAAGCAAATACCACATTTCATAATTCATAGAATCGACCGACAATATTTCGTCAAGAATTTTTCTTGCGGACTTCGTGTCGTTTTGCCCGATATACGAAAAGAGTAAACCCTTTTTCACCGAAATGTTGTCAGGTTGTTTTTTCGCCACAATCGTAAAAAGCGACTCCGCAGTCGCAAACATCCCCGCTCTTCTGTGTAAATCAGCGACTTTGAACTGCAATTCCGAAGAAGTATCGGGAAATTGTGTTTTGAACAATTGCGCGGCAAACAAATATTTTTCCGTTTGCTCGCAAACGCCCGCAAGCAAAATAGTATCTCTTTTTGTCTTTTCTTTAACAGCCGAGAGCGCCTCAAACGCGTCGTTAAAATAACGATAACGCGAAAAAATAGCAAAGAGTTTGCGCAGTTCGTCGTCAGATATTTTTGAATATTCCCGCCCGCGCATAATCGCTCTCACAGCGCTGCCCGGATTGTCGGAAAGCATTGAAATTTCAATTACTTTATCGTATAAAAATTTTGAGCCGGTATCCAGCATAAACGCGGTTTCAAAATATTTCAAAGCGTCGGTCGAATCCCCGCGTCTTAATGAGTTCATTCCTTCAACAAAATACTCGGACGCCAACTCCAAATGTACAGCGGCATCCGCCGATTTTTCCACTTTTTTAGACGGAGAAAAATTGGAATTTCCCGCGTGTCTGCACCCTATAAGCGCAAACGAAAAGAATATAATTACCGCAATAATTATATTCTTTGAATTATCTTTCAGCCGCGACAACAACATCTATCAAACTCTCCCACGGAACGTCGCTTCCGGGCGTTAGCGACTGCGAAATAACTTGTCCCGCGCCCATAAACGAACTCGGCGCAAAACTGACTTTGCCGAGTTTCAGCCCTTTTTCTCCAATAGTTGTCTGCGCTTGCGAAAGCATTTCGCCGACCAAATTCGGAACGTTTATGTGCGTAGGTTTTTGCCCTTTGGATAAATAAAGCGTAACCGGAACGTCTCGCGAAGTCCTGCTTTTTGACGGTGGATTTGTTTCTATGGCAAAATTCGCCGGAATTCTCGAATCAAAATTTATTATCAACGATATATTTTCAAATCCCGCCAGCCGCAAAGCCGTTTTTGCCGGACCTTCCGCCAATCCTCTAATATCCGGTATTTCGCCGACCTCCGCGCCGCTGCTTAACGTCACAAAAATATGGCGACCTCTTTTTACGTTTTCACCGCCGACCGGCTCCTGAGAAATAACCGAATTAAACGGCTTAACGTCGGAATATTCGCGGTATTTTTTAACGACGACCAAACCTACGTCATAAGCCGCTTGCGCCGCTGTTTCAACATCCAAGCCGACAAGCGACGGAACGACTACGTCGTTTTTGTTTTGCAAATCGGTAAATTTCGGCATAACCGCCTTATCCACGAGAAAAAACCCTGCCGCCGCGCCCAAAAATATTGCCAGCACAACCAACGGCACAAATACCAGCCAAAACTTTTTTACCGAAATACTGAATGAATACCTTGCGCTCATATTACTCCAATTCTTTTTAGCGTACAGTCCAGACCTTTCGTCTGTCTTCGCGAATTTGCTTGCGTCTTGCGGCGTTATTTTTTCTCTTTTTTTCCTCGCTGGGCTTCTCAAAATAACGATTTTTTTTGATGTCGGAAATCAATCCCGCTCTTTCGCAAACTTTGGAAAAGCGTTTCACCGCTCTTTCAAAAGGTTCTGTTTCTTTTACAAAAACACCATTCATAAAACTAAAATCACCTACTTCCATAAGTAAAAAATATTTAATCCGCAGGGAAAATAATTTATTCACTCGGTATAATGCAAGTTTTTATAATTTTTCGCTAATAAAAGAGATTTGCTAACAAATTATACAAAATCCCGCAAAACAAAATTTCATTTTTTCTTGACTTTGTCTCAAACCATATATCATTTTCTCTCTCGAAAAGTTTTTAGTTTGCACAGAAAGGGGTAAAAACTTGGGGCTTAAACGACAAAAAAATATTCAATCTTGATTTATTATTATTAAATCGTTTACGTGGAAATAACGAACAGGAATTTTATAATTTGTTGGAAAACAATCGATTATTAAATATCCACACAGCAACAAAAGATAATTTATTGAAAATTTCCCACGAAATTTTACTACTTTACACAAAACATTTCCGAAAAATACCGAAACAACGCTATATAGATTTTAATCAAGGTGTCGCTGCAAGATTGTTTACTAAAGAAAAGGCAGAATTATATAGGAAAAATAAATATTTGTCCTTTAAGAATTGCTTTTGACAAAATAAAACACAGAAATTATTACGAAAACGCAATACGTTTGAGTGCAAAAGCAGGAATAAAAAATTTTTCAAATTATCTGCTTTATAATTTTGAAGATAAACCAATAGAGTTATACCAACGATTAAAAATTAACATTGAGTTATGCGAAGAATTGGATATAAATATTTACTCTTTGGACTTTTATGCACCCTTGCATAAAGTCCTTTGTCTTTAACTTTAAAACGGCTGTTAGTATTTCCAGTGGTTTATTCTTAAAAGTTGTCTAGTTCACACCTGTTATAGAAGTGAGAAAGAGGCAATACGAATATTGATAGAAACAAACTGCTAACGTTTGAAGAAATAAAATATTGAGATAGCCGTCAATGCGGAATTGTCTTTGTTTTTTTATCGTCGTTCAACAATAAAATAATGCCCAATAAAACAAACGGAAAACATACCGCGCTGCTTATTATTAAAACCCCCATTATTCGCCCCCTTTCAAAATCAGACCGACTGCCCAAGTAACAATCACAATAATTACTCCCCATACAAATAGTGTTATATTAATTGTGTCCTTTCCCAGATTACTGATAACCAAACCTGCAAATACTATTTTACCCATATCCAGCAATAAAGAACCGACATCTTTTTATCAATATTTGATAAGATTTTCATAATTTTAAATCTTCTAAAAAACTAATATTAAAATTTCCGTTTTATCTCTTTCTCTTTCATCATAACAAATATACTTTTTGGGGAAATGTAAATAATAATATATTTTGAAAAAAAATATTATTACTTTGTAAAATAGTATATTTTATGCGTTTTACAGTCGGTCGTATTTAGTGGAAAACATAGAAGAAACTTTACAAAACATACCGCAAAACCCGGGCGTTTATATGATGAAAAGCACCGGCGGCGATACTTTGTATATAGGAAAGGCGCTGAATCTGAAAAACCGCGTTTCGTCTTACTTCGCCAACGAAGACAAAACGCGCTTTCAAATACCGCATTTGCTTGAAAAGGTAGAAAAAATTGAATTTATAATATGCACCAACGAAACGGAAGCGCTGGTTCTTGAAGCAAACCTCGTGCGCAGGCATAAACCTCCGTATAATATCCTCCTCAAAGACGATAAACATTATCCGTACGTTAAGATAAGCAGGTCAAGCGACGAATTCCCGAGAATTTTGATAGTGCGCAGCATAAATAACGACGGTGATTCGTATTTCGGACCTTTCACGGATACGACAATGTTAAGATACGTCGTGTCGTCGCTAAGGAAAATCCTCAAAATCAGAAGCTGCAACTTAAAAATTACAAGCGAAAAAAGAACGCGCCCGTGCATCAACTATAATATGAGGCTTTGCAGCGCTCCGTGCGACGCAAAAATAGAAAAAGACGATTATATTTCTTTGATTGAGCAGGCGGTAAAGTTTTTTAAGGGACGCAACAACGAGATTATCTCTTATGTCGAGGAAAAAATGGCGGTGTTTTCAAAGAATTTGGAATACGAAAACGCGGCGCGTATGCGCGACATCCTCTTCGGGATAAGAAAACTTGCGCTGAAACAGAACATCGACCTGCGAAATCTTAATTTGAACTGCGACGTCTTTGCTGTTTTTGAGCAAAGCAGGTATTTGTGCTTTACGGTTATGAACGTAAGGCGAGGAAATTTGATAAATCAAAACAATAAGATTATCCCGATAAACGGCTGGAACTATGACGCGCGCGCGAAGTTAATCGCCGACTACTATGCGACAAACGCAAACAGCGGCGGGGCGGCTGCAAACGTAGTGTTGTCCGGCGAGTTCGCGCAGGAGGAAGACGTGATTAGAGCGTTTGTTTATGAAAAATACCGCGCGAGAACATTTGTCGCAAAGAAAGGGTATGCAGCAAAACTTGTGAAATTGGCGCAAAAAAACTGCGCTGTCTATCTCGCGCAGCAGTACGGGAACAATCCGCAGGAAGTTCTTGACGAATTAGCCAAAATTTGTTCGCTCCCCAAAGCGGCGCGGACAATCGAGGCGTTTGATATAAGCAATATAGGCGATAAGTTTTGCGTCGCGGCGGCGGTTCGTTTCGGCGACGGCAATCCCGACAAGTCGAATTACAGGCGTTTTAAGATAAAATTCATTCAGGGGCAAAACGACTTTGCGATGATGAGCGAAGTTATTCGGCGACGTCTCAACCAACTATTGGAAGATAAGAAAGAATTCCCCGATTTGCTGCTTATCGACGGTGGAAAGGGGCAATTGTCGGCTGCTTGCGACGCAGTCAAAGAATTTGATAACGCGCCTATGCTTATTTCTCTTGCAAAAAAGGAAGAAATTATAATTTCTCCGTACGGAAGCGACGAAATACGTTTGGACGAAAGTCATCCGGTTCGGCGACTTATGGAAAGAATACGCGACGAAGTACATAGATTTGCGATAACGTATCACAGAAAGATTCGCGGGCGGCAGTTTAATCGGACTATTTTGCAGGATATTAAAGGTATCGGCGGTAAAAAGTCGAAAATCCTGCTAAAAGAGTTCGGCAGCATTCGGGAAATTTCACAAAAGACAATCGACGAATTAAGTCAGGTCAAGGGAATATCGAAAAAGGACGCGGAAATCGTCATTGCGGAAATAAAAAATATTATTTGAGGTAATTTATATACAATTTTGCACTGAATATGAGCAAAACATTATCAAAAATATATTCATATTTCCAAATTTCCCATACCGCAAAATTCGCAAAATTCGGTTTTTTCAAAAACATCGTCCGAGTGTTTTTTGTACGAAAAAATACAGTTGCATTTCAAAATTTTTTTAACTTTCTTGTCTCCGCCTTCAAACGAAAACCGCAAATATTTCCATGTTTCTTTCATTTTTCCTAAAACCGGAATTTCGCCGTAATATTTTTTTGTATATTCCTCAAGTAAATTTTCGACGAACAAACGGATTTTTTCTTTCGGATTTTCGGGACATTCGCCGTTTTTAATTATGGCGCTCAAAAGCGGATTTACGACCGCGCCTCTTCCGACCATAACGCCGCAAATCGCGTTTCCAAAAAGCGAAATTATTTTTCGATATTTCGCAAGTGAAAAAATATCGCCGTTGTAAATGATTTTCAGCGACGTTTTTTGCGCGACTTCTGCAAATTTTTCCAAATCCGCATCGCCGCTATACTGCATTTGCGCGGTTCGCGGATGAAGAATTATTTCGCTCGCTCCGTATTTTGCGATTATCGGCAAAATGTCGAAAATTTTGTCTTTGGAAATCATTCCCAAACGAAGTTTCACGGAAAATTCAAAGCGGCTGTCCGCAGATATTTTTTTTAATATGCTATCCGCCAAATCGGGATGTTCCAAAAGCGCCGCGCCTTTGTTTTTTTTTACGACGACCTGCGCTGGGCAACCCATATTCACGTTGATTTTTTTGTATCCCAAACCATAAATTTTATCCAAAAACGGATAAAGAACGTCTGGATTGTTAAGAAGAACCTGCGGTTCGAGCGCGATGCCGTTTTCGTTTTCTTTTGCGAGTAAGTCGTTAAAAAGCGACGCGCCGATTTTTGTCGCGTTCGGCGAAACAAACGGCGCGACAGCATAGTCAAAACACGGAAAATGTTTGTGATAAACCCTGCGAAAAATACAATTAGTAATTCCTTGAAGCGGGGCGAGAATTAGTTTCATTTTGAGCCGCTACCGCCTTTCTACTTGTTAATCTACCGACATCCATCCGCCTTTCGTGCCTCTATCCATAAGCGTGTAAATCGTTTTGCGGACAATATCATAATTTGGGTCGTTTTCGTCTAATTCCGAGTCGATGTCAAGCAAAAAAGTTATGACAATTTCGCGTTCGTTATGTTCCATCAAACTTTCTACAAACCAAGTTCGAACGTTTGCGGGAAACTTTTGATTAAGTATAAACTCGCGATACAAATTTTCGCTTTTCGGGAAAGTAGCGGCGATTTCGGCTTTTTGTTCAATATCGTTGTAAAGTCGCAAATTTGGCTTTTTCGACAAATTTTCGGCGACAGAATGAAACAAAAAAAACAATGCGGCGAACGCGGTGTCGTTTTCGTCATACGTTTCGAATTCGTAATATCGATAAATATAAAACGCGGCGGCAAATTTTTCGGCACCATTTCCCGAAACGATTTTTTCGCCCATAAGTTCTATAACCGACGGATTGAAAATGTTTGAAAGATAAGCGAAAATAACATTACGCACGGAATCGCCGGCGTTTATTTGCGGTTGACAGATTTTTACGAGCGTGTCAAGCGAAACCCTTTTATTGTCTATAAACCATTTTTTTAGATGCAAATCGCCATCGTCTTCGAGAATCTGTTTGCTTTTTTTCATAATTTCGGTTTGCGAAAACGGAGAAAACGAACATCCGAAAACCAAAACGACTAAAAACCAAAATTTTTTCATAAAAAACATCCTGCCATTTTTATATTTCGGTAAATATTTTTGACGTTTTCGTTATTATTTCGCATGAATCTTCGCCGACAACCGCCATATCCTCGATTCTTACGCCCACAACGTCGGGAATGTAAATGCCCGGTTCGACGGTGATAACCATTCCCGTCTGCAAAACGGTTTCGTCAGTTTTGTTAAGCGCGGGATTTTCGTGGATTCTCAAACCGACCGAATGCCCCGTTCCGTGTCCGAAATTTTCTCTAAAACCGTTTTTTTCGATAAAATCACGAACTTTTTTGTCGCCGTCTTTGGCTTTCATTCCCGCTTTTATCGTTTCGATGCCGATTTTCTGCGCTTCAAAAACGATTTCGTAAATTTTCAGGTATTCTTCTTTAGGTTTTCCGAAGCAAACCGTCCGCGTCATATCGCTGCAAAATCCGTCGATTGTACAGCCGAAATCGCACAAAACGAAATCGTCTTTTTTAAGAGTTCTGTTTTTACTCGGCACTCCGTGCGGCAGCGCCGAATTTTCGCCAAAAAGCACAATCGTGTCGAACGCCGGTTTTTCGCTTCCGTTTCTTAGCGTAATTATGTTCAAAAGTCGCGCCGCCTCAAACTCCGAAATTCCTTCTTTTAGTTGCAAAAACCAATCTTTTATCGAAATATCGCCGATTTTTGCCGCCCGTTTAATCGAATTTATTTCTTCTTGTGTTTTTACGAAAAAAAGCGAATCGATTTCTTTGCCGCCGAAAATAAATTGTGCAACATTTTTTATATTTTTTTTGTAAAACTCAAATTTTTCTACCGATAAAAAATTGTCTTGAATTAACAAATTTGACGGTTTTTTGAGAATTTTATCAATTTCTTTGCAAACCTCGCCGTTTTTTATTTCGACAAATTTCCAATTTTCGTTATTACAAAAAGTTTCCGCTTTTGTTTTATATCGAAAGTCGGTAAGAAGAAATTTTTGTTTCGGTGAATAGAGCAAAAAGACGTTTGAAGAGTCAAAACCCGAAAAGTATCTCGCACTTTCGCGGTCGTTTATCAAAACGTAATCTGCGTTAAATTTTTTCAGTAAGCCGTCTGCTTTTTCAAATCTGCCCGTCATCTTTTTCTCCTTCGTCCTTTGTAAAATACTTTTCTATCAGCGCCTCGCGAATTTCTTTTTTTATCCGTTTGCCTTTAAGCGATCTTTTTACCGATTTTTCCTCTGAAAAATCCAGCGTTTCAAAAGAAATATTTTCGCCTTTTTTCATTCTTTCTATAATATCGTCGATTTCTTCTATTTTTTCGGCAAATTCTTCGTTTTCACCGTCTTGCAACATAAGACGTTCGTAAATTTGTTTTGCCAAATACGGCTGTCCTTGTTCCAAATAAATTTGCGCGAAAGTCGGCGTTAAAATGTGGTCGGGGAGTTGTTCTCCGCCGTTTTTTGCGATAAGAAAACCGAACGCTTCTTTTTCGCTCAACGGCTCGGCTTTTTGCTCGTCAATGTCAAACTTTTGCGCGGAATTTTCCAAAGCGATTTCTGAAACATCGCCGGCATCTTGTTTGTTTACCTCAATTTTTTGGCTGTTTTTTAGATAATCTTCAAACGAATCGTCAAAAGTATCGCTCAATTTATCGTTAAAATTCTGTTCGGAATCGTCCGAAACGGGTTCTTGGTTTTCAACCGATTTTTCAGGAGTTTCTAATAAAACGTCATCGCTTTTTTTATTGTCTTCAACTAAATTATCAAAATCGTTATTGTCAAATTTTGGAATAAAATCGTTTGAAATTACCTCTTCGGTTTCAGGCAAATTTAACGACACTTCCGTCGGCAGATTTTCTATGGATTCTTCTACGATATTTTTGAGTTCCGCAAATTCTTCATTCACGTTCGCCGTATCTTTTTCAGTTGAATCTGTGTCGGTTTCAGATGCTTGCGCAGACGATTCTTCTTTGTTTTCAACAATTTCAACCGGATTCTCGTTAGTTTCATCGGTTTTAATTTCTTGCGTTTCTTGCGAAATATCATCGGTTATCGTCTCGGAATTTTCAGGTAAATCTGTTGTTGAAGTTTCGGATATTACGTCTTCCGTAATTTCCTCTTCCTGTATTTCCGTCGTATCTTCTGAAATATTATCGGTTATCGTCTCGGAATTTTCAGGTAAATCTGTTGTTGAAGTTTCGGATATTACGTCTTCCGTAACTTCCGCTTCCTGTATTTCCGTCGTATCTTCTGAAATATTATCGACAGCGGGAGAATCTTCGACATCGGTTGTTTGAATGTTTTCTGCCGCCGTTTCAATTTCGCCGCTTATCTCTTCTTTTTTGTCCTGATTTTCGCTGGCAAGCGCCGAGTTGTCAATATCCGGCTGAACATCTTCTGAATTTTTTGTCGGCAGTTTAATTATACCCGACGGTTCGCTTTGGGCTTTTTTATCTTTTAACGGCGATTTTTCGGCATCTTGTGACGAAAAAATTGAAACTATTTTCTTAATTACGTCCGGCATTTTGAAATTGTGTTGTTTCTTTTCATGTTTGGATTTATCCTTGATTTTGGACTTGCCTTTTTTCGGCTTTTTTCCGTGTGCCTTATCAGAATTTTCTTCTTCTTCTTGACTTTTTGTAGTAATTTCATTTTCAGCATCGGATTCGTCTTTTGCAGGAATTTCATTTTCAGATTCGGATTCGATTGACGCTTCGCCTTCGGCTTTTTCCGACGTTTCTTCGGGGGGCATATCAGTTTTTTCTTCTTCCGGAATTTCATCCTGATAAATCGCCTCCGAAATTTCCTGTTCCAACGACCCACCAAGCGCATTTACGTCCGAATCCTCCGCCTTATGCGATTTCTTTTCTTTACCGTAATTTTCGCTTGCGTATTCTTTCCAATTATGTTCGCAACTGAAAATTTCAAAAACAGTGTTCTTTTTACCGCTTCCCGACAATTTGAATTTGCCTAAAAGCCGCGTTTTCGGATTTGTATTGGCAAGAAAACTAATCAACGACGACGAAGTTTCTGTTACTCCGTCGCTTGAAATCAATTTTACGAGCAACGCAATCGCTTGCTGGAAAGTCGGTTCTACTTTCAGGACTTCAATAAGTTGCAATACCGCCGTTTTTTTATCGCCTTGTTCGGCATAGCAGAGCGCCAAAATAAATCTTCCGCCGGCATAATTAGGAAATTTTTCGACACCTTCTTCCGCAATTTTTTGCGCGGCGTTTAATTTTTTCGACACTATAAGCGTGTGGGCATACCGCGCAAATAACAGCGAATCCGGATTTAACCTCAAAACTTCACTCATATAACTCGGCGAAATAACCGACCTGCCCATAAATTATCTCCTAAGTAATCTGGACGTAAAATTACACTAAAATACAAAATGTCAAAAGCGTTGTGCTGTGAAAATTTATTGATATTAAATTTTGAATTTGATTTGTGTAAAATCGTATATAGTCATCTAAAATTTACTTTGGAATTTATAAAAAGTGCGGATAGCCGGACTTGAACCGGCACGAAGCAACCCCCACAGGATCCTTAATCCTGCGTGTCTACCAATTCCACCATATCCGCAAAATTCATAATCTCTCGACACCTTTCTTATTCGTCTCTCGGAACGAAAGGCATAATTCCGCCTTCGCCCGCAGGAGCGGCGACTTCCGATGCGCCCGCCGTATATTCTTTAAGTTGCGAAATCGCGCTTTTTTGCTTACCGCCTTCGTTTGCCACCAAAAGCGTAATAATTATCGTCAGCGCAAAAAACGCTCCCGCAAAAATCCTCGTTCCGTAAGTCAAAATATTTTCTGCGTTCTGGGAACCCAAAACAGAGTTTGCCGTCGAACCGATTCCGCCGCCTATTGCGCCGGAAATTCCCCCGCCTTTGTCGTCCTGAACCAAAACCAGAAAAACCAAAATAACGCAAACAAGCAAAAACAAAAATAATAAAAATCCAAACAACATATCTTTTTCCTTTACTGCGGGATTACAACGCCCTTAAATTGGTCGGGTTTAAGCGACGCACCGCCGATAAGTCCGCCATCGACGTTTTCTTTTGCAAGCAATTCTTTTGCGTTCTTTGGGTTCATACTTCCGCCGTACTGAATAATCAATTCTTGCGCAAAATCCTTGTCGTATAATTTTTCGAGCAACTTTCTTATGAACGAATGCACGTCTTCCGCCTGCTCCGGTGTCGCCGTTTTACCCGTCCCTATCGCCCAAACCGGCTCGTACGCTATAACAGTTTTGGCGGCATCTTCTTTGGACAAATCCTTGTATGCGCCGACAACTTGTTTTTCGACTACTTTTTCGGTGAAGCCGTTTTCTCTTTCGCTCAACAATTCGCCGACGCAAATAATCGGTTTGAGTCCGCCTGCGATAACCGCTTTCGCTTTTTTATTTACGCTCTCGTCGGTTTCGCCGAAATATTGACGCTGCTCGGAATGCCCGATAATTACGTATTCCACTCCGACGCTTTTAAGCATAGCGACCGAGACCTTTCCCGTGTACGCTCCGCTTGCTTCCCAATGAACGTCCTGCGCGCCTAATTTAATTCCGCTTCCTTTAATCGCCTGCGCCAC
>Ga0268262_10001999_pt1 | contig 24099 bp, 31 predicted proteins | sample TergutNc150P3_FD_190354 | JGI IMG/M metagenome (GOLD analysis project Ga0268262, IMG submission 190354) | Nasutitermes corniger P3 segment gut microbial community from laboratory colony in Florida, USA - Nc150 P3 (SPAdes) (version 2) | ecosystem: Host-associated > Arthropoda: Insects >...
AACCCCCTCAGTAATTTCAATTAAAGACCCGTCTTGTAAACGAATCTTTATTTGCTCGTCCGTAAAGGAAAGCCGTTTTTTTGCGTCAAGCTTGAACGCTTTCAATTCTTTCTCGCTTATGTTGCCTCTGTCAGACTTGGAAAAACCATACGAAAAAAAAGTACGGAACTCATTCCTAAAATACACTATAACACGGTATCCGCCTGATTTTCCTTCACCTTGTCTGGCTACTCGTACTTTATATACATTTCCCCCTAAATTAGCTTCCGCTTGGTCTTCCTCAAGCTGATCAACTATCTCCAGCAATTCATGGTCTGTAATACCTTCTTTGCTCGCAAAACGGCTGAACCCTGTATATTTGAATACCCTAACTTTTTTATAATAAGGGAAAAATAGACGTGTTTCAAGAGTATAATTTGGATATTCCCCATAGACTACTTGTAGAAAAAAAGGGCATTTTTAGACTTGTATTTTCTTCCAAATCATGCTATTTTTCAATATGAGCAAAAAGTACGCCATTATTGGCAAAAAGCCGTTTAATCCGCTCTTCCAAACACAAAAAGTGAAGGGTTTTAATCGTGATTAATAACATTTATAAAAAATATGGAATACGTCGCTCTGACCGCGGCGCGGACGGCGAGCTGAAGCTCGCCTCATTTTGTTCATCTGAGGTAAGCTGTTCGGCGCCGGGGCGTTTGGGTTTGATTCATCCACACGCCTTAGGCGGCGTGCATTATTACCCCCCCCCCCCCCACCACCAAGTACAGTAGACAGCAAAACAAACAAAGAAACATCACTTTTTTACGCTATTTTCTCACTATTGGAAAAACGCCTTTTAAGGCTTTTTCATATAAATCAATTAATAGGAGTATTTGAAATGAAAAAGAAAATTATTTTTGGAGTTTTAGTACTGTTTTTCATTGTAGGTTCTGTTCTGTATGCACAGAGCAATGTTTCCTTAAAAGACGGCGTATATCAGCTTTCAGGATATTCGGCAGAACTGGTATTAACAAGCAGAGGATTCGTTATATTACGCCAAGACGGACAAATTACCAGAAGGGGACGTTGGGAACAAATTGATAATCGCATAAGCGTCAGGTGGGACGATAAGTATTTTGAAGCTTGGCTTGTTGCAAAGAGTGATGTTTTTTACGATACGGAAGGAAATGTATGGTTTAGAGTTCGCAATGTTAGAGATTCTGATTTAGGAATTAGGTAAAAGGAGATTAAAATGAAAAAGATTTTTTTCATTACGATGATTTTATTACTGGCGCAGATGGTTTTTGCACAAGATTATAATCGTCAGTTTGCAGAAAAGTTTGCTGCAAATGATATAGCTGGAATTGAAAAACTGCTCAAAGAACATAACAACCAAATGGATTTGCAGATGTGTCTAAATACAGTAAATTATTCATTGGCAATGATATACCGTGCAAGAGGTGTTTTTGGACAACCACCAATCCAAAACGCTAGCGAAATTCCTTTAACTAATAATATAAATACCATTTATAGAACAATACAACTGTTAGTTGATGCAGGTGTGAATTTGAATTTTGAGGTTAATTTTCCTAATTTTGCTTTGCAATATGTAAGGTTGGAAAGTAATGGTAATATTGGATTTGCTAGAGATTATGGAAATTTTAGCAATATTTTAAGTACTGCAACAAGGGGAAATACACAGTTTGATGCAAATATTGTCAAGTATCTTTTGGAATCTGGTGCTAATATGAAACCTGAGATGTTCCCTGTAGAAAATGACAATCATATTGTAATTGCTAGAGTACTAATTGAGCATGGGTACAATGTAAACAGAATGAGTTACTTTTTAAATTCTGAGACCGAAATGTCCCCATTATATGCTGCTACTGATTCTGGTAGTATTGCTACTGTCAGATTATTGGTTGAATCTGGTGCTATGGTTAATCAACAACGAAATGGGAAAACCGTAGCACAAATTGCTTATGAAAAAGGAAATATAGACATCTACAACTACTTAAAGCAAAATGGCGCAGTTTGGTCACCTCCCAGTCAAGTCGCCAGTACACCACCACCTTCATCGCAATCAAGACAAACATACAATGATTATTCCCCTCCGCCTTCAAGCTCAAGTGGTTCATCATCATCATCCGGATCAAGTTGGGCTGATGTAGGCAAGTCAATAGCAGAAGCTTTTACTCCGCCTTTAGAATCCGGCACTTATGGAATTTCAGGAACTCAATTAAAAATAAGCATAACAGGAATAGCCAAAAGCGGTATGTTGTTCTTTACAAACAGACAGGGAAAACAAGTGAGGGGTACTTACAACATAGACGGTAACACTATGACAATTCAAGCAGATGGATATACTTATGTTTATACAATTACCAGTAAAACCTCATTTTCTGGTCATGGCGAAACATGGGTACGAACAGGATATTAACAAGTAACGCAGTATGTCTTACACAAATTTTTTAAAAAGCGCTTGAAGATGTATGCCCAATAAAATACTTGAGGGGTGGCCGGGAAAAAAGTGCCGCGCCCCGTCGCGGTGCTTTTTCCCCGGTCAGGACCCCAAGTAAAATCTTTAGGCATACATCTTGCCCTCACTTGGAAACAAGGCTCGACAGTATAATACACCAAAAATATTATAATTTAAAAATTATTCCCACGCCTCTATACGCTCCTGTACAAGGACGGTTCAGCTTGAAGGCAAAAAAGAATTTTGCCCCCTTTTTAGCTCATTTTGCCTTGTTTTGTCAATTTTTTCCCAAAATAAATACTAAAAAACTCTGGAGTTTTATCAATATTTCCGTTACAATTACCCCATGGTTCAAAACGAGAGTTATTTTAAAAGCCATGATGGGACCAAGCTTTATCTCTATCGCTGGCTATTGGACCAGGGACAAAAACCAAAAGCTGTTCTTCATATTGTTCATGGAATGGCGGAACATGCGCTCCGCTACAGCCGTCTTGCGGAAAAACTGACCCAGGCGGGAATAGAAGTTTGGGCTGCGGATCAGAGGGGACACGGTAAAACCGCCAATCCTGAGGTAAACGAACTTGGCAGGGGAGGGCTTTTAGGGCATTGCGGCGACGGTAACGGCATTGCCTCCGTAACTGCCGATATTCATGCCATCAATGTTGAAATTCATAAAGTAACGCCAAATGTTCCCATCTTCCTTTTAGGACATTCATGGGGATCGTTTATAGTTCAGAATTACATAGAATATTCGGACGATTTATTAATTAACGGATGTATTTTATCCGGGACAAAAGGACCCGACGGTTTTATAATAGTGGCGGGAGTGCCGTTAATGATAATGATAGCCACATTGACCGGGCAGCGCAAAGTGTCGCGCTTTGCCAAGACAATTGCGGACGGGGCGTATAACAAACCGTTCAAGCCAAACCGCACCGCATTTGACTGGATTAGTCGTGATGAAGAAGAAGTAGATAAATATGTAAACGATCCCTTATGCGGATTTCTGTGTTCTTCCGGGTTCTACCGGGATCTTTTAAAATTACTGTACAACATTCACCGTACCGACGCGTTGGCAAGGATAAAACGTTCTTTACCGGTGTATGTTTTTTCGGGAAGCGTTGATCCGGTGGGCGAAATGAGCAAAAGCCCCACCGCTTTGGTAAACGCGTACCGTAAATTAGGAATAAATGACTGCGAGTTTGTGCTGTATCCGGGCGCCAGGCATGAGACATTAAATGAAACCAATCGTGAGGAAGTAATGGACAACCTTCTTTCATGGATAAATAAACATTGTGAATGAGATATAGATATTCCGCCACAGAAAACGGTAAATTGGTAAAAAAAGCGATAATTTACACCCGCGACGAACATGGTATAAATTTTGCCGATGTTGATAGTGAAGCCATCAGCATTATTAAAAGATTAAGGGGCGCGGGTTTTGATTCCTACATTGTAGGCGGAGCGGTAAGGGATCTGATACTTGGGAAAAAACCAAAAGACTTTGACATTGTAAGCGCCGCGAGTCCCGGTCGCATAAAAAAAATCTTTCGCAACTCAAGGATTATCGGCAGGCGTTTCCGTCTTGTTCACGTATATTTCGGCGAGCGAATATTTGAAGTCGCCACTTTCCGCTCATTAAAAGACGGACACACCAGCAATACATTCGGCACAATAGACGATGACGTTTTACGCCGCGATTTTACAATGAACGCCCTTTTTTACGATCCCGAACAGCAAATAGTAGTGGACTATGTAAACGGCATGAAGGACATAAGAAACAAACAGGTAAAGAACATAATAAATCTTTCTGTTATTTTTACGGATGATCCCGTAAGGATGATCCGCGCCGTAAAATACGCCGCTATGACAGGTTTTTCCATACCATTAAATTTAAAAATGAAAATTGTAAATCAGTCAAATTTGCTAAAGACAATTTCCCCTTCGCGTCTTACGGAAGAAATTTTTAAAATTATAAACTCTGATAAAGCGGGCGCTATTGTAGACTTGCTGGACAAGATGGGGCTTTATTCCTACATGCAGCCGCAGGCGGCGGAGCTAATGCGAAAGAACGCTAATTTTAGAAAAAGTTATCTGCAAACAATGGCGGCCTTAAAAGGCGCTGAAAATCAGCGCGGGCAGGCGCTATCATCTCTTTTTTACAACTATCTTGAAAATACACAAGACTGGAAACCCGGCCCGATTGAAAATTTTAAAGAGATTTGCAAAACAGTCCGCACTTTTGTCATGCCCATGAATCCGCCGCGTTTTGAACTTGAATACGCCGTTAAAAAATTTCTTTCCGCCAAAGGAATTACAATAAAAAGAACGCCGCCAAAACCCGCGGCGGAAGAAGGCAAGCCCGCCCCCAAACGGAAACGCCGTCGAAGAAAACCCAAGTCAGGGGCGGCGGCTCCTGTGAATACTTAACACTCAATCATCACTCAATAATCTTATCAATAATAATATTCACTTCCTCAATCAATATCCCTGTATAACGCTCGATATTCTCAATAATATGCTGCTGCATTTCGTGGATATTATCGTCAAGCTGGAAGTCGGAGGGAACGTCAATTGTTATAACAAGCCGGTAACCCATTTCGGCGTCTTTTACAAGGATTTTTTTTATTTTGATGGCGGAATTGTATTCGTCAATGCAGAGTACGACCATTTGGCTCAGCGCGGATTGCGAAATAATTACTTTTCCGCGTTTTGAATATTCGGGACGCACTAAGGACTTTTCAAGCAGGGTAGGGACGGGTCCAAGTCCCAGTCCTGTAGGTAAATTCATTTGGTCTCCCTCGGGAGTGACGCGGCGTTTAAAAATCCTTATTGCGTCTATAAAAATGTTTGGATAGCTTTTTTTTACTTCGATTGATGGTACGGGGATTACGTGTTTTCCTTCTATGCGTCTTGTTCTTACCGCCCTGTCAATTTCTTCCTGGGTGGCGATATCTTCAATTTTTATAATTTTATCGGGAGGGGGAAGCTGAAGACGCACGGCGATTTTATAAACCATTCTTTCGGAAGTTCCAAGAATTAAAATGCGTTTGTATTTTTCGCTTTGCAGTTTGCGCGCGACTTCGTCCCTGTGCGACTTTTCGTCAAAAAGGGCGACTTTAACCGCCGCAAGGAACGTACGTTCTTTTTTTGCCGAATGACCGGCCAGGATACGGTTATCCCGTATCAAAAGGCCGTCGTCTATTAAATATTCTATTCCGTATTTTTGCGCGACAATCTTTGCGTGGAAACTTTTGCCTGTACCGCTGTCCCCAATAAGAGCGAAGACCTTTTTCCGTTTTAGAATAAACAGAAAATCAAAAATCATCGCTCTCTGTTAAAAATTACCTGCCGTATGTGCGTAATTCCGCTAACAACTGCCTTGCCCGTTCTTTAATCGGAGTAACATACGGGGAAGTTCTGTCTTCTATACGCATTAAAGTCCTAATCGCCGCTTCAGAATTAATACCATTGTTTTTTTTGGCAATCTTTTCAAACGCGTCAATTGCGGCAAGCGCCACAAGGTCGTCTGCCTGGCCTATATTTAAAAGACGATCTACTGACCACGCTATATTGTTTACAGTTTCGTTGTTTGGGTTTGATCCTATATCACCAAGGGCTTTTATCATTTCCTGTAAAACCGTAGGATATTTTTCATATTGAAGTATATCAATGAGCGTTTTTCTGGCTTCTTCCGTACCTATCTGAGCCAGATACTTTGCCGACTGCCGTCTTATATCAGGGAAATTGTTTACAAGGCGTCCGTTTTCCCTTGCATTGGACATTACGCCTTCTCTGGAAAGATACTCCAGTGTCTGACGTATTTCGTCGTTTGTGCTTCCTCGGGCAAGAGCTTCGCCGATATATTCCAGGGCGATCACTTTCTGCTCCCTGTTTTCCGCTCTTGCGGTTTCTCTGATAATCATTATTTCTATTGATTCCTGCAAATAAGATTGCTCAGGAGTCAGTTCCTTTCTTTGTTGGGCGGTTATGGTTGATATAACAACAACAGCCGTTACAAATAAAATGGAAAAACGCTTGAATGAAAACATTTTAATTCTCCTTAATTAATTATTGTCCATGTATTATTGATTTTTTCAAGATCATACAAACGTATCCGCTCTTCTTCGCCGGCTTTGTTTGTTTTTACTGTAAACGCTTGAACTTTGTTTGCGCTAATAAATTTAATTTCTTCAACATGAAGATCGGCTCTTGAAGGAACAACGACATTATCAAAATAATCCTGGGCTGTTTTTAAAACTATTTTTTTGGCTTTCAGCACAGGCGATTCCGATATTATTTGTAAATTTTCCTTAGATGAAATTTCCGCAAAATATTGAGGGGATAAAGACTTCTTCCATGCCTCAAAATTTTTATTTCTTATATTTCTATTTTGTTCTTCGATAAATCTTTGTACTTCGGACATTGTAGACTGATATTGCTCCTGACTGACTTTTTTGGGATCAAAGACTTCACTCACCCCTGAATTGCCCGAACTGCCTAAATTGCCTGAGTTACCTGAACCGCTGTCCGTGCTTACCGGCTTCTTTTCCGGTCCTGACCCGCATGATAATATAATTATTACCGTCAGAGGAATGAATAGAAACGTTTTTTTTGTTCCCATAACTTTATAGTAAACTAATTTATTGTATTTGTCAATATTTTCCATATTATTTGAACCTAAGGCGGCGTTTATGGAAGGTTCTCCCCTTGTTTTAATGGTAGAATTTCAATAAACTTACACCAGGAGGTTTCCTTTGTGAAAGCCGCTTTTCCGGGTTCTTTTGACCCCCCTACATCCGGGCATATAAATATAATTAGCCGCGCCGCGTCCATTTTTGGGGAACTTGTAGTCATTGTAGCGGAAAATAAACGTAAAAAATACCTTTTTTCAGCCGAAGAGAGGGCTTTTATGATACGGGAACTAATAAAAGACCATAAAAATGTATCCGTGACGGTCTGTGACTGCCTGATTGTGGATTTTCTTAAAAAAATGGATATAAAATTATTGCTTCGTGGGGTTCGCGGAGTGGAAGATTTTTCCTATGAATTTGAACTTTCAATGATGAATAGGACGCTTGACCCGGGTATTGAAACAATTTTTATGACGACGGATCCCGAATATTTTGTCATCCGTTCGTCTTCTATTAAGGAATTGGCCTCATTTGACGGAAATCTTCATGGAATGGTTCCCCCACTGGTTGCCAAAGCTTTAAAAGAGAAGTATAATTAGATAGCAGTGTTAAATTGACAAAATTTGATAAAATGTCTTGACAGCGATATTGATTTTTGTTAATTTTATAAATTAGTGAGAGAGGTTATATTATGGCAGTACCAAGAGGTAAAACATCAAAGGCCAGGACGAGCCGTCGGCAGTCCATCAACATGAAACTTACAGCGCCCACAATGATAAATTGCAGTTCATGCGGCAACAAGGTTCTTTTGCACCGAGTTTGCCCTAAATGCGGTTTTTACCGGGGCAAGCAGGTAATCGTACCTGACTCTAAAGTTTAGTTAAGGGGAAAAAAATGGACGAATTATTTGAAAAAATGAAAAAGCTCATCGCCGAGAAACTTGAAGTCGATGAGGGCAAGATTACAATGGAAGCGTCATTCCGCCAGGATCTCGGCGCTGACAGTTTGGACACCTATGAATTGGTTTACGCCATCGAGGAAGAGATGGGCATCAATATTCCCGATGAAAAAGCCAATGAATTTGAGACTGTGAAGGACGCGTACGAATTTATTAAATCCCAGCAAAAGTAAGAACGTCCTCAGTCAGGAAAGGAAAAAAACCCTGGCGGCGTTTCAAAAAGCCGCCGGTTTTAAATTTAAAAACATTGATAATTTAAATCTTTCATTCATGCACCGGTCTGTTTCAAATGAAACAGGCATTAAAGCAAACAACGAACGTCTTGAATTCCTGGGCGATTCCATTCTTGGCGCCGTCTGCGCCACGCTTTTGTACCGCTCTTACAAAGATAAAAGCGAGGGCGAACTCGCGAAAATAAAAGCCGTAGTTGTTTCCGAGGATATTCTTTCCGGTATCGCGTTAAAGCTTGAAATAGACAAGATGCTCCTGCTTGGCAAGGGAGAGGAAATGTCAGGGGGTAGGACAAAAAAGGCGATTCTTGCCGACGCGATGGAAGCGTTGATCGGCTCCCTGTACCTTGATTCAGGTTATAAAACGGCCTTTGATTTTGTCAGCGATTGTCTCCAGCCGGAAATAGACAAAGTTACCGGCACCAATTACCACAAGGATTACAAGTCTATTTTGCAGGAATACTGCCAGCGGGAATTCCACAGTTACCCTGAATACATTATGGTGAAACGCACCGGCCCAGAGCATGACCGCACATTCTGGATGGAAGTGCATATAAACGATAAAGTTTACGGCGCGGGGATCGGTCATAACAAAAAAAGCGCGGAGCAGGAAGCGGCAAAACTAGCGTGTGAATCGCTGTTGAATGTGTAATAAGGAGAAGTTATGATAAAACGTATTTTTTATTTTGTATCATTTTTAATTATTATCGGATTAATTTTTTGCGGGTGCGTAAGTAAGGAAAAAGCGGCCGCGAAAGTAGAAGAGCCTGTCGTTATTAATTTGCCGGAAGGGACAAGGGAGTTTCATGTTTACCTTGCCTTTGGACAGTCAAATATGCAGGGGCCGGGACAGATTCGCCCGCAGGACAGAGAAGGCGTAAGCGACCGGTTTAAAGTTATGGGCGTGGTTGCGGGCAGGTACGCGAATGAATCCAGGGCAAAGGGCGAATGGTACAGGGCAGTGCCGCCGCTTATTATTCCTGACGGTAATTTGATTAACTACCTGGGTTTAAATATTGGGCTGACTCCCATTGATTATTTTGGCCGCACGCTTGTAAATAATATCCCGAAAGATATTGCCATTGGCGTTATAGCCGTAGCAAACGGCGACATGGCTCTTGCGGCGTTTCACAAGACAAAGGGCAATGACTATTACCTGGGCAAAAATACCTTAAGCGGCAGACCAAGCCAAACTGAAATGCAGGGCATGAGCAGGTATAAAGGCGCAGGTTACGCGAACATGTATGACGCCATTATTCAAAACGCAAAATTTGCGCAGAGGGGCGGTGGAATAATAAAAGGCATAATCGTTCATCAGGGCGAAAGCGGTCCCGGGCTTAATAATATCGACTGGGACGAACTTTTTAAGGAAATTTATGACGACATGCTCGCCGACCTGAAACTTGCGCCTGATTCAATACCCGTTCTGCTTGGACAGACATGGAACGGCGGCTCCGGAAACACAGGCGGCGCTCTTTCAAGTAACGCTAAAATACAGGCTGTTGTTCCCAACGCGTGGATAATCAGCTCCGTAGGCTGCACAGGCAGAACCGGTCAGGGACAGCCTGATAACATTCACTTTGGTTCCGATGGCCTGCAGCTGCTTGGCACGCGCTACGGTGAAAAAATGCTGGAACTTGTTTATGGCAAATAGGGAATAGGGGCGTTGTCCGAAGACTGCGCGTGAAGTTTCACGCACAGCTTTCGGACAATAACATCCTTTCCCCTCTTTGTGTGAAATTTTTCAAAAAAAACCCCTGACCGCAATCAGGGGCTTCATCACATTTTACGCTAAATACTTGTACTCTTTTAATCTCCCCTTATACGCATCTTGTATATTTCGAAACCGTTGCCGATTGATACAAGGCAGAATATTTCTCCGTTTTGTCCCCAACTGGGAGAAATAACAGTGGCATTTCCGCTGCTTATGGGAGAAACATTAGTTCCATCTGCATTCATAATATAAATATGCCTTTTAATAGTTTCATCACTGATAGTCTTTTTATTTGAACCAAGTATATTTGTTGTTATTCGCGTTCCTGTAGTTCTGACAAACGTACCTTTTGTAAATAGAATTCGTTTGCCGTCCGGTGAATAAGAAGGTTCATAACAATAGAACTGCGGATCAGAATAAATCTGGGTAAATTGACCGCTTTTAACATCTAATTCAAAAATATCTCCGCCATAATAATAAGCATTATTCTGCTGCTGGTTAGGATCACTACCACTTCTAATAAAAAGTATTTTATCTTCTTTTGGATGCCATGAAGGAGAGCGGCCTTCGCCGATGAATGTTGTTTCAGTGCCATTTTCTTTAACGGTTGCTATTTTTAACTGTTTGCCGTCAATAGCTGTAAAAACAATTAATCCGTTCTTGATTGAAGGTAAATCATCGCCATTCTGCCCTATGGGCGCGCGTGAAATATATGTTTTTCCGCCGCCGCTTGTATTGGAACGAACCAATCTTCCGGTCCCGTTCTCATATGATACATAAAGAAATCTGTTGCTGTCTTCATACCATGAAGGCGAAAAGGCAATTTCAGCGACCAGCGGAGTTTTAGCCGGGTTATTTGCGTCACGCAGATAAACTATTTGCCAATTGCCGGCTTTTGAAGCTTCTGTATACAGTAACTTGGTTCCATCCGGAGACACACGCACCCAATTCTTGGGAAGACCGTCATTTGTAATGCGCGTTACGCCGAAAGTTTTTCCTTCATCCCATGATACGCTAACAGCATCATTTTTTGCCGTTGGCAAACTTATTGCCGTTGGCATACTTTCACTTGCTACTGCTAAAATAAGCAGTATTACTACCGCAATTATGGAAATTAAATGCGGTACATTCTTCTTTTTCATTAAATCCTCCTGAAAAAATACTTATATATCTGGCTTTCAACGAAAGCTGCTATACACAAGAATAAAAGATCAAATATATCAAATGTTCCGGGAAAATAAGGTGATATTTGACATAATTCAAATACAATTGCGATAATAAAAAATAATGTTACATATTTTTGCATACATGGTTTATTTTCGCTCCATACTGAACGGATAAAAAACAAACCGCATAACAGCCATAATATATCAGGCCCCTGAAAAACTAAAAAAGATAAAGCAAAATTTCTTGAATCAATGTAAAACGGCAGTCCGCTAAGAAAAACAGGTTTTGTGAATAATTGAAAAAAAATAATATGGTCTATTTGCCTAAAAAATATATAAATAGCCATACCGCTGAACAGAGAGATAATACCCGCATGGCGATATGCCAGTTTTATGGAGTGAACAGGCATCAATGGTTTAAGCGCTTTTTTCATGTCATTTCTCTTTTGCAAATACCTTTCTTTTAGCATATTTTTCATAATTCTAATAGCTATTTTATAAAATGTCAAGCCAATAGGATAATAAAAAGTTAACCAATTTCTGCAAATTTGGCAAAATTAAGGAAAATAAAGTATGACGGAACAAGAATTAAGGGCTATTTTAGGCGCAAATTTAAAGCGATACCGCAATTACCGCAATATATCACAGGCAGAATTAGCGGAAAAATTGGGAATTTCGATTCCTTTTTTAAGTGACGTTGAAAATAGCAGAAAATGGGTATCTCCCGCGACTTTAGTAAAATTTGCCGAAACGCTGGGAATTGAACCCCACGAATTGTTAAAACCTGAAGAAACCTTGTCCCCGCCCTTAACTTTGGTTTTAAACAAATGGAGTGATGATATTGTCCAAGCGGTAACGCAAACGGTTAAAAATATACAGAATTATTACGTTACAAAAAATGATATATAAGCGTATTTAATTATTTTTACTTAAAAAAAAACTCTGACCAAACGCTCAGGGGCTTCAAAGCTCTTGAAGCGGACTTCTTTTTATGAAGAAGAAACTATGCTCTATAACAATCAGGCGGTTTGTTTTGGGATATAATGCTATAACTTTTCGTATACCGCCCGTAGAAACACATATTGATTTTACAAAAAAATGTATTATATAGCCAATAATTGAAAAAATCAATGTATATTTTTTTTAACATCATATATTTATGTTATTTTTAAAATTACTCTTATTAAAATGTTTCCTAGCGTTTCAGCGGTATATAACATTTTTTTCACGCTTGATAAGAATAAATGCATAGCATTTTACGGGCGCAATAAAAAGTAATGGAAAAAAACACTTCAAAGAGCATTGGTACTTTAATCCGCGCCTGACTGATGTTTCGCATAATCTGGCAACCCGAAAACAGGATGGCATTTAGCTGCCATCCTGTTATGCGATAGTTGCGCTTTTACAATAGTTTTTACTTCTTTTTACTATATGCAAAAACAAACTCAAGTTTTATAAAAATTTAGTCTTGTTACATAGGTAATTCATTTCTTTCGTTTTTAGCTCTTACACCTTAGCTGTTACTGAAGTTGGTGTTTACTGTTTCCCATTTTCTGAGGGAAACTGCGTAATAATAAAACGGATAAAGACCCAATGTCAGCGGAGTTAGTATTAAACCTAACAGCCACCCTCGAAGGATATAATGCACAAACAGCGACCCTCCCTTGCCATTGAATTGTAAACGTTTCCCGTCGACAACAGTGTGGTTTGTCCGCCAGCGAACAAGCCAACAGTAAACCCACGGTAAGGCTAAACCAACCGTGATTGCGAGCACAAGACCGCCGAGCAAACTCCAGCCGACTAACGCCCAGAAACCTCCGTCGAAATACGATCCTTCCTTTTTCTCATCCATAATTCTACTCCTTAACGGCGTTAATGTCGCCGCTGACATATTTAAACTTCCATACGGAAATTTTATCACAATAATCCGCCGTAAGGCGTATAACAATTAATTTAAATTAATTGTTTCAAATTCTTTTTCTATAAGATTTAACAACTATTGTATAAATACCAATAAAAATTAAAAAAACAATAATTATTAATATTATAAATATTGTTAAATATGGAGTAATTTTTTTCAAAGATAAATCCTTAAGATTATATAAAGCAGATTTTAGCGAGATTTCACCTTGATCATTACTAATTGTTGTGCCAACTGTATTTAAACTTCTTTTAACATCATCTATATATAGATTTACATTATTAATAAAAGCATTAAAAACCAGCTTTTCAAAATAATTATCTGTGCCAATATTAATATCTCTTAATGATTGCTGCAACTGGTCTATAATATCAGGAATATCATTTGTATTAATACTTACTTCCATTACTTTTTCATCAGGGAAATGCTTATTAAGGATTATTTCAATCGTATTTATTTTATTATCAATAAAATTATTAAGTAAAGGTTTTATAGAACATACAAGACCGAGAGACAAACCTAAGATGATTAAAATAATATAAGCTGATATTTTAACACCTAATTTTACATGTTTATTTTCAATTTTATTTGCCACAAATTTGTTTAAGAGTAATGCAATTAGTACGCCAAAAGTTATGCCAAGAAGAATAAATAATAAAATCAAAATATTCTACCTCAATTATTATTATTTTTTTCTTCTTTCCATTGGCCATCAATAAAAACAAAATCTTTATCGTAATTGCTTAGTTTAGTTAAGGCAATAATAAAGTCAATAAATGCCCAGATACCGGTAAAATCTAAAATCTTTAGGATACCAAGTCCAATTTGCCCTCTCATAAACCTGTCTACCCCAATGTACCCAAAAAAGAACGCTACCAATGTGAACATAACTTTATCAAGTTTTTTTTCCATTTACAATTTCTCCTTATGCATAAATATTCTTAGATAATATTATACTAAAATATTATTAAAAAATATTTTTTTTGTCAATTATTCTTAAATTATATTTATTTTTACAAATTTATCAAAACTGTCACTTAACATATATTTAATATGTAAGATTTCACGCAAAGCTCAAGAGGGAAACCTTCGCCGCCTTACGGCTCGGTTTAGGTTCACAAAGGTACAAAGATCACAAAGAGGAAAAAAGCGGTTTTCTTATTAATTTAACCTCACAAGTAATAATTACAATCAGAGGGTAGAAGTATGGAAAATTTAGATGATTTATATAAATGGTTTGATGAAAACCGAGTCTCAATAATAGCCAATCATTTAAATGAATGTGTTCTTCTAAAAAATAAATCTGTAATAGGCTATTATCCAAATACCGAAGCCGCTCTTTCAGCCGCTGAAAAGAAAGGGGTTGTAATTGGTGAATTTCTCATTCAAGATTGTATTACTGATGAAGAAGAAATGATGCTTTATAACAATCAGGCGGTTTGTTTCGGAGAACCTTAAACGCTCTATTTTTTTTCTTTAACTATAACTTTAATTTTATTTTCAACCCAATCCAAGCAGTTTTTTGTTATCCTTAAACAATTTTCATATTCCTCTTTTGTAATTTCTTCATATTCAGCAGGATACCTTGTTTGAACGGCATAGTTTGTTAATTTTATCGACTCTTTAATATCATCAGGAATTTCAACATATTTTTCAAGTTCACCCAATAATTTACTTATATTATGAGTAAATTCCGGTTCAACGCCAAAATATATTAAAAATCCTTTTAAAGATTTTTCCACAGCCTGTTGAGCCTGAAAACATAAATCTTCAAAATATATCATGTTATTGATCTTTGCTTTTGACAATTCATAACTGCTTTTCGCTCTATCAATCCATGATTCATAGCGTTCCATATAATATTTTCCCTTCTTCCTTTATTGTTTTATAGATATATCCAATAGTATTATTCAATTCATTATATTTATTATAATCAACTGAAATTAAATCAATAGGAATATCTATCTTATTATCAAAAAATGCCCTATAAAGAATATTATTTATTTCACGGCCATTCTTTAAATTCTTTTTAATAATTAATAAATCAATATCACTTTTATCAGTATAATCTCCTCTGGCATAAGAACCAAAAAGAATAATTTTATCCGGTGAGACAAGAGAAACAATCATGGGGACAATTTTATCAATAAAAGGGATATTTTCTGCCATAAATCATAATATATTGTTATTTCTATTTTTTGTCAATTCGTATACCGCCCGCAGAAACACATATTGATTTTACAAAAGAAGTAAAAAAAATATAATATATTTTCCTTATCTTTAAGTTTTTATTTATGCCGTTTTTTGATAGTTTTCTCTAATTTAGATTTTTCTCTGTATTGTTTGATAGCCTCCTCTAATTCATCTAAAATTTGATCCATATCTTTTTGTTTCTTGACACTATTCTCAGATAATACAGGTTTTTTTCCAGTTACCAATTCTTCAACAGAAGTCTTAAGGGTTCTTGCTATTTTAACAACTATATCTGCCCTTGGAAGATTTCCATCGTCCCTGCCAGTATAATAGGTACCAATTGGAAGACCAGCTCCTTCAACTACGTCTTTTATAGTAGTTTTTCCTTGCTCTTTGACGAGCTTTCTTACCATAGCAAAAAATATTTGCTCTTTTTTCTCTTCCATTCACAAATTATAGGCAATTATTTTTCCCTAAGCAAGGCATATCAATAGTCATTTTCTAATCATATATTATACACATGGTTTTTTTCATCCTGATTTTTTCATGGTGAAAACATCATGAATAGTATGGGAAAAAACGCCTGTATAGGTGTTTAAATAACTATTAGGAGTAGAATATGGAAAATCTAGGGAAACTTGGGCGGGATGTCGTGACTGAGTTCGAGGGAATTATTATTGCCAAAGCAATACATTTATCAGGTTGCAATACATACTTACTTGCACCAAAAGCAAAAAATGGCAAGAAAAGAAAATCACAGTACTTCAGCGCAGAACGTGTCGAAATTTTCGAAGATGGTTTAAGCATTAAAGCAAAACCTAAAAACTCCGATGTTGAAAATGCGATTGAACTTGGTAAATTCGGCAAAGATAAAATTTCCGATTTTCAAGGTATTGTCGTAGTAAAGGTGATAAATCTTTTCGGATCAAACTCGTTGGCACTGGAACCAAAAGCAAAAGATGGAGAGAGCAAAAATGCGGTACTTTTTGATGAAGGCAGAATAATAATTACAGATGAGAACGGCATTAGTGCCAAAGAAGTCCAATCAAGCAAACCAGGTGGTGTAAGCTTAAAAGCAACTGATAATATAGTTTTTTAGGCATCGTAATGCCGTCCGATAGGGCGGCATCATTTCTAAAAATATGGCAGACAGGGTAAAAATGGAAATCTTGAAACGAAAAATACAAGAATGGTTGATTACCAATTATTCTTCAAATAAACAGTTTGATTTTCTTAGGGTAATTGGAAAAACTTGGGAAAAAATGATGAAAGAAGAATCAAAAAAACCTGTCTTTGATATAGAAATTGTACTTCCCCTTAATTTTTTTGGAACGACTATTACTTTGTTTGGAAAAAATCTTTTTCAGGCAAGTAATATTGGTATCACATTTCAAGCTATTTTTTATGAACCTGATAATAAAAACGCCAATGAAAAAGGTTTAGTGTATAAATTCGGATGGTGCAACGGTACAATAAGAGGGGATTATTCTTTTTCAGATTCTCTATTTGATTTAATAACAACAAAGCTGATTGAGATTAAATATGAAAAAATGCCCGAATGGATTGATAAAGGAAACTATTTTGATATTGGTGATTGGATAGACTATTTTCAGCGATATAAATTTACTTTATCGTTATCAATCATAAAATGGTTTAATGTTTCAGCAAAAACATCACAGAATTGGATTGAGGAAAGAACTGTTTCAAAAACTTTCCAGAAAAAGAAAAATGATTTTTATGATAGATACAAACATGTTAATATTGCTGAAGAAATGTTCCCGTAAATAAACACAGTGTAAAATAGGGATTGACAAGAAAAGTTTAAAATTATATATTTATAGTCACTAATTTTTTGGAGGATTTAATGAATAAACGTTACAATACCGCTTTTGATCAGAATATGTTACGTTTAAAAGGATTTGATACTGTAGATTCTGGTTCAATATGCAAAGAAGTAATAAAACGTGAAAAAAAGTTACAATATTCAACGCTTGAGAAATATCCTAAGCGTGATTGGATTACAGCTTGTGAATTTAAAAAAATGGGTATTGAATACACAAAAGAAAATTGTGTACAGCAGGGATATTTTTATTTTATGGATGACAAAGAACACGATAAAATGTTATCTGGTTTAGAATGGAAATTGAACCAAAAAAAAATCGCTTCTAGTCCTGGTTATTATTACGGCAATGAACTCACACAAGCAGTTTCTTGTCTTAATGTTGGAGAAATATTTCCCTACAACTGGTTATGCCGAAAGGTATATGAATATGCTAGTGCTATTGAAGGAGTCATCTCTATTTCTATAGAGAATGAACAAATTTTATTTTATATAAATCAGTATTCAATTGAATATCTTGCTTCTTTAATTGCAAAAAAAATTAAAGAAGATGAAAATAGAATAGGGCAGAAAGAACAAAGAAATAACTATATTTTCAATAATCGTATCTATATGTCTAAACATATAGAAGACTATCAAAATATTTACGATCAAATTTATTGATTATTTCTCTAAAATAGCTAACTGGTAGCAAACACCACAAAATTGACGCAAACACGAGTGGCATTTTATTTAGCCCTTAAGGCAGTGAAGTGGGATACTATCAAAATTATGGAAACATATCCTTTGCAATATTTTTATATTGACTTATTTTATAAAAATAATCATCTTTTTTATTTTTTAAGTTCTTTGGTACAGTACGTTTAAATAACCACTTTAAATAAAAGCCCAATATCCGTTAATACAAAATTATGATCAATTATTTCAACCAGCCTAGATGTTTCCCAACATATTTCTTCGATTAATATATCATCAACTTTCATTTCTGAACAATCCTTCATTATTTTTTCAAATTCAACTAATCGATCAGTATCAAAGTATTCAGAAATTACTGAGTATTTACCTTCTTCATAAATTCCTAAAAATTCTTTCACTTTATTAATTATGTCGAAAGCCTCAATAAATGTATCTGAGATAAAAATAGGTATATTTGTCATAAATGATTCCTCTTATTCTTCTTTATTAATTCATTTTCTTATGCATATCTAAAATTATATAAGAATCATTAGGCGATTGTAAATAGCAATATTCTAAGTAAGCCCAACTATTTTTCATGTCCTTTATAAAAGTCTCTGTTTCCTCATCATAAATAAAATATTTAATCAATGGTATCCCCTCAAATGTTTTAATGTCAAAAATGGTAATTTTATTAGGATTTTCCTTATATATTTCATTATCAAAAAAAGGATTCATAAAAGATAATCTATTGTGTATATCTTCAATATTAAGAATCTCCTTAAGGTATTTTTTGCTGATTATAAACATCCGTTGAAGCCGAGTATTCCATTTTTTTAATGTGTCTTTTTCATCCATAAACAAATCATCCTTATTAATTACCGCATATATTTATAATATCTTTGAGCATAAATCCAACGATTGTCACAATCTAAACAATGACGGCAATAATGCTTATACTCACGTTTTCTCTCTTCTTTTATATTCTCAATATTTAGTGACATACAGATTGGACAGTGCCGGAAATAATTTATAGTGCAAAAGGCTCTGTCGGAATAGATAACTTGCATAAAAACTCCATCTCAAAATACAATTAGTCAAAATTATTTTTTTCATAATAAATTAAGATCAACTTCTCTTTCCACATCAACGGTCTCACAGGCTTGTAAGAAATCTATTCCATCAAAGCGATTAGATGAAATTTTATCACAAAAGTCGTCCCATTCTTCTGATGTTTTTTGTTGAACTATATTTCTCTCAGGTAGATACCATTCAAGAAATCTTCTTAAAAATTTATTACTAATAAAAGGTTTTATATTCGATGCTTTACCATCATTATAAAAAGAAGTAATAAGTTCGAATATTTTTTCAGTCGGCGCTTCATTTTTTTCATAAAATATTTTAAGTTGTTCCGGGCTAACACACATACGATTAGCTAAAGTATCATTATTTTCTTTTGGGTGATATTCAAAAATTATTGAAAATATATCCTTAACCACATGAATTGGTTTTGCCATTTTTTCTTCCTAAATACTAAATAATTCTTTTTGTTTTTTCCAACGACAGACAAATAGGGTCCATTAAGAGTTGCCCCATCGTTTCTTCAAAACCTAGATTATAATGTTCCCGTATCTGTTTAATATTCTCTCCTATTAACTCCAGTAATAGGTCCCAACACTCGAGCATTGTTTCTTCAAAAGCTGGAGCTTTGGTATCGTCTATTAAGAACTCAATTAATATAATTTTTGGGTACCCATACAAAATTGTGTATTTTGAGAAATTAATAATTTTCAACGTTTTATTATCCTCTTTAAATATATCGCGTCTAGACCACTTGTTTTCTAAAATAACCTCGATGAATTTTAAAATGGGAGACATAATATTGAAAATATATGGTCGTAATTCTTTCAATTTTTCAATTTTTTTATCATCCATATTTAACTCCTTTAAAATGATTTACTTACACTGCCCTTTAGGTTCATACTTTACTTATAGTATATTGCAATCTGGCGCTTTTTGTCAATGGATTTGATATTAAAAAATAATATTATTAAGTATAGTGCAAAGGTATAATTTTCGGTTTTTTTGAAGTATTTTAATTTGTTTTGACTAAAAATTTACCTTATTAGTTTGATTATAATTCCCTCCTTATTACAGATAACTTCTTCCAATTTTTCATGAGGAATGAATAAATACGGAAGACTGGGGTCTAAACCTAGGTTCTCCAGCAACTGAGCAATTTTTACAACTTGCCCATCATTTGTAGTCGGTTGATCGATGAATTTTTCCGCTTCAATCTTGCTTATATATTCTCCTAATTTAATTGCTGATTCTTTACTCCCATTTCCCGTTCTAAACCAATTCCTTACTGTCGTAATATCCATGCCTGTATTCTTAGCAATGTCAATATCGTATTTCCCATTTTCAATAGCAACCTCAACACCTTCCTTCATATTATAGCAATATAATCCCCGTCCACCGCGCTTAAATTTAGGTTTAAAGCCCATAATATCCTCTATTATTTGATTATATTTTATAATTAAATAAATGTCAACAAGAATGTCGCATAACAACATTTAGACGAAACTTATCTACTTAATAATTACAACAAACTTAAATAACTTTCACTAACTATCAGTATAAGATTGTCCCCCGTTCGTGTTGGTTCGTGGTAAGAATTCTTCCTCTTTGTGTTCTTCTCTTCCTTGGTACTCTTTGTGTGAAATTCTTCAGTAAAAATAAAAAAAGCCCCTGACCGCAATCAGGGGCTTCATCACATTTTACGCTAAACTAGAAAGGCCTTTCCGCTAAGTACTTGTACTCTTTATACACACGCTCAGCCTGTTTTTTGGCTTTCGCAAGCAGCATGTCGGCGCGGGCCGGGTCTGCGGCTTTAAGGCTCTTGAAGCGGACTTCTTTGTACATGAAGTCTTCAAGGGCTGTGGTAGGTTCTTTTGAGTCAAGCTGGAAGGGATTCTTGCCCTGCTCTTTCAGGCGCGGATCATAGCGGTACAGTGGCCACAGGCCGCATGTTACCGCCGCCTTGCCTTGCTCCAACCCCTTGCTCATGTCAATGCCGTGGTTGATACAGTGTGCGTACGCGATAATCAGCGACGGGCCGTCGTAGGATTCAGCTTCGCGGAAAGCTTTAATCACCTGGGCCATGTTTGCGCCTAACGAAATCCTCGCGACATAGACATAGCCGTAGCTCATTGCGATTGCGCCAAGGTCTTTTTTGACAATCTCTTTTCCTGAGGCTGCGAATTTTGCGATAGCGCCTACCGGCGTGGATTTTGACATTTGACCGCCGGTGTTGGAGTAAACTTCGGTGTCCAAACAGAGCAGATTTACGTTCTTGCCGGAGGCGAGTACGTGGTCAAGGCCGCCGAAACCGATGTCGTAAGCCCAACCGTCGCCGCCGAAGCCCCATACCGACCTTTTGATGAAGTGGTCTGCAAGCGAGAGCAGTAATTTTGCGGTGGAACTGGAATTATCTTTTAGGGCGGCTTTTAACTCATCAACGTTTTTACGCTGTTCGTCAATCTCAGCGTCGTTAGCTTGGGTGTTTGCAAGAAGTTTGTCGATGATTTCGGCGGCGATACCTTCTTTCTTTGCTTGGGCAGCCATTTCGCGGGCGTGGACCGCAAGCTTGTCGCTTGTAAGTCTGAAACCCAGCGCAAATTCAGCGGTGTCTTCAAAGAGGCTGTTTGACCATACGGGGCCGCGCCCGTCAGCGCGTTGGCAGTAGGGAGTGGTGGGCAGGTTTCCGCCGTAGATTGAGGAACAACCTGTGGCGTTGCCGATAAGAGCCCTGTCGCCGAAAAGCTGGGACATAAGTTTAACGTATGGCGTTTCACCGCAGCCGCCGCAGGCTCCTGAGAATTCAAATAATGGGCGTTTGTACGCAAGAGCCTTGGCATTGTTCAATTCACCGGCGGCGGGAGTTTCAGGCAGGCTCATAAAGTAATCCCATATCTCTTTTTGTTGGTGGTGGAATTCGGGATCATCGGAATATGATTTATATGTAAGAGCTTTTGGATCTTTGTCAGCTTTGGACATCGGACAAATATTAAAACATACTCCACATTCATAGCAGTCTTCACACGCAATGACCAATGTCGCTTTCATACCGTCAACCGCTTTGGGTTTAATCTCGGCGGTTTTGAAGCCCTTGGGCGCTTTCGCGACCTGATCGGCTGTAAGGTTTTTCATGCGTATACAGGCATGGGGGCAGACCACAGAGCAGTTACCGCACTGGATACAAACGTCAGGATTCCAAATCGGAACCCTTTCCGCGACTGAGCGTTTTTCATACTGGCTTGTCGCTGTTGGGAAAGTTCCGTCTTCGGGGATTGCGCTGACAGGCAGAGTGTCTCCGGCCTGGAATGACGCCGTTCCCAATGTGTCTTTTATCCAAGGGGTTCTTGCCGTGGCAAAAGGTACTTTCATGTGGTGGGTACCGTCGGCTTTAGAAGGATAATCCACTTTTTCAACGGCGCCCAACGCCGCGTCTACAGTCTTGTAATTCTTCTCAACAACGTCGGCTCCCTTTTTGCCGTAGGAATGTTGGATATGTTCTTTCATTAATTTGACGGCTTCGGCTTCTTCCAGTATGCCGGAAATTTTAAAGAAAGCGGCCTGCATAACCGTATTTGTACGGTTGCCCATTCCCGTATTACGCGCAATTTCCGCGCCGTTGATAACATAAAATTTAAGTTTTTTATCGATGATTTTTTTCTGGACTTCTACGGGGATTTCCTTCCAGACATCCGCCGCTTTGAACGGACTGTTGAGCAGGAATGTTCCTTCGGGCTTAATGCTGGAAAGCATGTCGTACATTTCGATATAGGAAAATTTATGGCACGCCAGGAAGTCCGCGGAGTTGATAAGATACGGGCGGCGAATCTTGCCCTTGCCGAAACGAAGATGGGAAGCGGTAAAGCCGCCTGATTTCTTCGAGTCATAGGCGAAATACGCCTGACAGTTGAGTTCCGGTTTTGCCTCGCTGATGATTTTAATTGAATTCTTGTTTGCGCCGACTGTTCCGTCCGATCCAAGCCCATAGAACATCGCTTCTTGTATGCCTTCTTCCGGTATAAAGAAATGAGGATCGTAATCAAGGCTCTTACCGAGAACGTCGTCTTTAATGCCGACGATAAAGTTGGCGACCTTCTTGCCGGAAAGGTTGTCATATACCGCTTTTACCATAGAGGGAGTAAATTCTTTTGAGCCAAGGCCGTAGCGTCCGCCAATAATAACCGGGTTGGCTTTAAATTCACCGGCGGCCTGCATTTCCGCAATAGCGGTGCGCACGTCTTCGTAAAGAGGTTCGCCGAGAGAGCCGGGTTCTTTGGTGCGATCCAAAACGGCGATTGACTTAACACTTGCGGGCAGTGCTTTTACAAACAACTTTGCGTCGAAGGGGCGGAACAGGTGGACTTTTAAAACGCCGGTTTTTTCGCCTTTGTTGTTCAGATAGTCAACCGTTTCTTCAACCGTATCCGCGCCTGACCCCATTATAATGACAACTTTCTCAGCGTCTTTCGCGCCGTAGTAATCAAATATGTGATATACGCGTCCTGTAAGTTTTGCGAATTTATCCATCTCCGCCTGAACAATTGCGGCGACTTTTTCATAGTACTTGTTAACGCCTTCGCGCCCCTGGAAGTAGGTGTCCGGGTTTTGGGCTGTTCCGCGAATAGTGGGGCTTTCGGGAGTAAGACCGCGTTTGCGGTGTTCCGCGATAAGATCATCGTCGATCATTTTGTGCATATCTTCATAAGATAATTCTTCAACCTTCTGGTATTCATGGCTGGTGCGGAAACCGTCAAAAAAGTGAAGGAAGGGTACGCGCGAACGGAGAGTGCTGGCATGGGCGATAAGCGCCAAATCCATTACTTCCTGAACGCTGTTGGAAGCCAGCATAGCCCAGCCTGTCTGGCGGCAGGCCATAACATCCTGATGGTCGCCAAAAATTGAAAGGCTCGATGTTGCCAGGGCGCGGGCTGATATGTGAAACACCGTAGATGTAAGTTCACCGGCAATTTTGTACATATTCGGGATCATGAGCAATAAGCCCTGCGAAGCGGTAAAGGTTACGGACATCGCGCCTGTAGTCAGCGCTCCATGTACTGCCGCCGCCGCGCCCGCTTCGGACTGCAGCTCTATGACATCGGGGATAGATCCCCAGATGTTTTTACGCCCTTGGGCGGAAAACTCGTCGGAGAGTTCGCCCATAGGACTGGAAGGGGTAATCGGATAAATCGCGATTACTTCGCTAAGCGCGTGCGCGACATGCGCCGCCGCATTG
>Ga0268262_10002000_pt1 | contig 24098 bp, 20 predicted proteins | sample TergutNc150P3_FD_190354 | JGI IMG/M metagenome (GOLD analysis project Ga0268262, IMG submission 190354) | Nasutitermes corniger P3 segment gut microbial community from laboratory colony in Florida, USA - Nc150 P3 (SPAdes) (version 2) | ecosystem: Host-associated > Arthropoda: Insects >...
GGAGTGTAATAAACATCGCATGAATTTATATTTTTAAGGATTGATTTTGGAAAAGCGAAAGTATCGCGCAGGGAAAAAGGCTTTATGGCACAATGTATTATTTCAACGGCGTTGTTTTGCGTTAACTGCCTTAAAACATTTTCATCGCCCAAAAGAGTAATTGAAGCGCCTGAAGAGAGAAAAAAAGGAAGAAGTCCCCTAAAATAAACTCCAATTCCCCCGCTTGCATTGATATGTCTGCAATCAAGAATTATTTTCATGGCAATTCATAGCTTTCCCAGTTTGACGCTTCATACAATGAATCATGAAGATATATCCATTGGTTCTTTTTGATATTAAAAACATATTTTCCGTGATTACCGGCCATTGGCGAGTGATATGTAGTAATTAATATTCCGTCTTTTTTAGGCTGTGTGGTTATAGGATTGCCCGTAAATGGATTTATGGGATTTTCCAACAAACCATTAAGAGTAAAATAAGGAACATCCGCATTTGTCATAAAATCATTGTTAATGGATAATGCGCCATGGGAATTAAAATCTTTAAATAGAAATACCGGATTATATGTTTCCCTAGTTTCACCTTTTATGGATAATGGCACATTTGATATTAGATTTTTTGCGTTACCGCCATGATCGGCGATTATTATTATTCTTGTATTATCATAAACATTGTTTTCACGTAAAAAATCAAACCATTCGCCCAATTTTATATAGAGCGCGGTATTTGAATGATACATTCTTTCAGATGCATATTCACTGTTTCCGATTGATGACGGGATATCAGAAGGTTTTAAGTCCTGACCATATAACCATGCAGGCTCGTGAGTTGCTTCATTTGTTATTAAAAGCGCCATTTGTTCATCTGAGTCAAAGGAAGTAAGATTGGGTAAGAAATCCAGGATTGCATAAGAATTTATAAAGTTAATAATGGATCTGCCCATATTATCCGTATTCCAATACCAGCCAGAATCGTAAATAATTAGGCGTAAAAGGGGATTATTCATTTTTAAAATGGAAAACCAGATAATATTGCGCTTTATTCTTGGATACGTATATTCTTTTCTATCAGGTTCGTTTTTTTCATACCATAAATTTGTATACTGCCGTATAATATTAAAAGCTTTTATTTTATCATATTTTTCATATATGGATGTATCAGGTATCCATGAATAATTTGCCCAGGAAGGATCGGTCACTGTAACATTAAAGCCTGCTTTTACAAGTTGAAGAGGAGTTGTCAAAAGAGCCTGATTATGTTTTTCGATAAGGGGAATGTCACTTTTTCTTATCATTTCAAATGGGGTATACTCATATCCCCCCCAAATGGGAGGCGCTCCCATTAACGTATGGGCGGAAAATGAAGCGGTATTTTTAAAAAGGGTAAAACCGTCAAATTGTCTTTCCAGTTTTGGATGATCTTTAAAAATTAACGGTACAAACCCATTAATCGCCCTATCCGCCATAATAACTACAACATTTTTATTATCCTTTGAAAGGTTAAATATAGGTTCAATTGATGTTTTTTCAGGAGTATTAGCCATTTTAGCGCTCAATAAAGTATATGCTTTTTTTATTTTTACTATATTAAATAAAGAAATAACAATAAATGAAAATATTAATATTGATAAAAAAGAATTTAAATATGTAATTTTATATTTTATAATAAGAAAAAATAAAATAAATAAAATTATAAACGGTATAATTATTGAAAGGATAGCCTGAATAAAGCTTACTCCAAATACGCCGGTAGTATTAAAATTAAAAAGAGTATTGATTGTACCATAATTTCCGCTGAAAGCTACGGTATAAATTGAAAAAATTAGCGCAAGGAAAACAAGAATGATATTTAATATGGATTTTATTCTGTCTGAAAAAAGAAAAAATATGCTTACAGGCCATATAATGAAAAATCCAAAATAAAATAAATTTGAATGAATAATATAGCTAAAAGGAGAAGCATGTTTCTCAATATAACAGAATTCGTCAGGCGATGACGCGATTACGGAGGAAGGAATATAAAAGCCCGCAAGCAGAAACAGGGTAAAACATGAAAGCAATAGAAGGATAATAATTTTTTTCCTGTCTTGAAATAATTTAATAAAAATATGTTTATAAAGGTAATTAAATCCTTTTAATAATAATGGTATTAAATATAAAAGAGACGTAAAAAATACGATAATAAGCCTTAATTTTAATACGCGGGTTTTTAAGCGAAATAGTAAATATAAAATAAAAAGCGAAGAAATAACACAAAGAATAATATATAAAACTTTTAAAGGATTTTTTATTTTATAAAAAATATTCTTAACAAGGGAGAAAATATTATTAAGTGTCCAGTACAAAACAAGCCCTGCGGGCGAATTATAAAGTAATATCAGAAAAAGGGCGGCCATTCCATAAACCTGTATTTTATCGCGGAATGAAAGACCTTGTGTATAAACAATTCCCGCCACGCAGTTAATAAGCGTCATTATTATTGGGAGAATATTTACAGGAATATCGCCAATATGAAAAATAGAATCAGGGAGGCTTATATCCTTTATGTAAAGAAAACTTACACCTTGCAAGGCTTCAAGATTTGACAAGAATGAATAAGCCGCTATAAAAAACGGAATTTGAACTATAAGCCCAATGGAACTGCGTAGCGAATAAAGAGGATGATAATGATTCTGGCGGTAAAAAGTAGATAGAATCATGAATTGCTCATCCCCTGAAAAAACAGATTTTATCTTATTTACCGCAGGTTTTAACCGTTTAATTGTATCGCGTTCAATAATCTGCCAGCGTTCCGCCATTATATAAAGTGGAAGTGATAAAAAAGAAACCGTTAAGCTGACTCCAAGAACTGAAAATGCCGCATTTTTAAAAATTTTAAAAAAGAAAACATACACAAATTCTATTATTAGAACGATAGGAGCTATGATAACCGTATAGAAAATATCAGCCATTTACAATTTCCTTCATAAAATTAAAAGTCCGTTTCCCAGCTTCATCTGGATATTGCCATGCGGTTTCTCGGGCTTTCTTACGGTCTGCCCTTAAATTCTCGTTGTCTCCCGCTTTTTTTATAATTTCAGTAATGTTCGGAAAATCATCTTCTTTCAATTCAATACCCGCTTCTTTGATTGTTTTGAACTGCCACAATTCATGAACAAGATCGTCCGCATCATAAGGGCGCAAGTCAAAATTCTGATTTACATACAATACCGGCTTGTCTCGAAGGAACATATAATCAAAAATGATTCCTGAAAAATCGGAAATCATTATATCGGCTTTATTAAGGGAATAAATATTTTCACGCTCATAATCCCATTCAATATTATTTGAGTCTTTATAACGCGTATGAAGGCGTTCAAGCATCGCGGCTTCTGATTTTTTTGATTGTGGATGAGGGCGGATAATAATACGCCAACCAGATGCGGCAAGAGGATCAAGCAGTTTTTCACCGTAACGGGTCAAAAGCGCCGAGGGACCCCATGAAGGAGAGACAAGCACTGTAAAAGAATGGTTTTCTTCTGAGGGAAAGGTTTTAATTTTTTCCGCGTATACGTCAAGATATGTACACCCTACGGTGATAAGTTTCTTTTCAGGAATATTACGCTGACGCTCCAGAGCCCTAATGTCTTCGGCCTGATAATCGCCCGTTAAAAGTACGGAATCAAAATAATCAATTCCAAAAAGACGGTACATGGTCGCGTCGCTTGGGGCGTGAAGTATGTGCGCGTAATGTTTGACCATTTTTGAACGTTTTAGCTGATACACGTCAAGACCGGGGGTAGTCATAAGACAGACTCCGGCACGGAGCATATTAAGGCGGGCAAAAGCGCGGTTTCCTTCACCGATAAATTCAGCCTTGACGAAGTTCCATGTTGTATTAAAAACAGGATCATCTTGAGCGGAAGTTAGATATAGAAGTTCAACTTTTTGACTTTCAAATTCGTCAAGAACAGGCTTAAAAACATTCCAATATTGTTTTCCCTCATTATAGATGACAAAAGGATGCTCCACGGAAGCGGCATTTACGGTTTTTCCGCCTGAAAGAATCACTTTAAGTTTTATTAATAACGCACGACCAAGAAAATAAATAGTTGCCGCAGCGCCAATTAAAATTGAAAATAACGCGCTTCCTGTTCCAGGGTCAATATACAGAAGATGTAAATTCATTTTTTCTCCTTTTTCCAATTTTCTGGATCAAATATATTTTCATGGACGCTTAGCCATTGATCATCCGTAATTTTAAATTGCAGGGCGTTCGCGCTTGTTATAACGGCGCCATTTTTCTTATTTGTTGTAACAGGATTATTTGAGAACGGATTTTTTGGATTATCAATCAATTCATTCATGGCAATAACAGGGACATCCCCATGTGTCATAAATGCGGCATCCGTAACAATGTCCCCATAAGAATTAAAATCTTTTACCATAAGGAGAGCGTGATAACTTGAAAGCCAGTCATTATTGGGGAGAAGTAAATTTCCCGAATATTTGCCTTTTACGGATCTTCCATGATCAGAAACAATAATAATCCTGGAATTATTATAAACATCCTGTTCCTGTAAAAACTTGAACCATTTTCCCAAGAGAATAAAAGAAGCCATTATTGAATGATAAGTTTTTTCTTCCGATAAAGGTCCATAACCTTGGTTAGTAACATCCATTTTTGGAACATAATCGGGATATTGAAATATGGCGGTATCGTGGGTTAGTTCGTTAACTATTGCCGTATAGGTATTAGTTGAACTGTCTGAAATATCAGTTATTAAAGGCATATAATCAAGAGTAGTGTAACTGTCGATTGTATCAAGCGATAACTGCTCGGAAGCATTTTTTTGTTCTTTAAGCCAATCCGCCCTGTCATAAATAAATATTCTAAGCGCAGGGGAAGAAATTTTTAAAAAGGAAAAACGAATTAACAGCTCCCGTAATATTTCAGGAACAGATACTATTTTAAGTTCCGGATGTGAACGAAGCCACATTCCGGTATAATTACCCAGGATGTTCATGACTGTAATTTCTGGATATGGGGCAAAAATGCTTAAATCCGGTTTCCAACTGTAATTTGCAAAAACAGGTTCTGTAACGGTTACACGGTAACCGTCCTTCAGAAAAATTCGCGGCATCATTAAAAGGGTTTCATTATGTTTTTGCATTGTATAGGAACGATCTTTTTGAATTAACCTTGGTTCATATTCATAACCGCCGAATAAAACAGGAGCGCCTATTCTTGTATGGCAGCCAAAACTGACACAGTTGGGATAATAGGTAAAGCCGGAAAAATCTTTTAAGAGTTCCGGCTTTTCATTAAATATATAAGGAACATAACCGGAAATTGCCGCATCAAGCATAATAACGATAACATTTTTTCCGTTTCTGGAAAAATGATAAACAGGTTCAGGTTTTTCCGATCCGGACGCGCCCATGACGGATTGCCGCGCTTGATTTTCAAAGTTTTTAAATTCAACGTTAATTTTGAAGACATTATAAATTCCAAAAAATACCAGGGCTGTAAGAATAATTAATTGAAAAGAATAAAAAATAAATTTTCTTTTTGTTAAAAGAAGATAGGTAAATCCGCACAAAAGGACTATAGTTGCAAGTCCGCTTAGAATAATGATTTTGTATTTTGATTCAAATGTATCAGGATTGGAAAACCTGAATGAAGTGGTAAGGAAACCGTAATCGCCGGGAAAGAGAAATGTATTGATAAGGGCCGTAACGGAAAGGAGCGAAATTATAAATGTAAGGCCATATTTTACTTTTTTGGGAAAAAGATAAAAAACACAAAGAGGCCATAAAAGAAAAAGACCTGCGGCTTGGATAAAAATTGTAAAAATAAAAGGCAGGGGAGTGGTATAAGGATCATGAAAAGAAAATTCCTGTACCGAAGACGCTATGAGGGAACTGGGAATAACAAGACCGGAAAGAATAAAAAGTATACAAGCCGAAAGGATAAAAACTTTGTCGCTTGACAGTGAATTTTTATCAGGATTAATAAATGTTGAAAACTTTTTAATACAGAACTTATAAAACTTTATGAAGAGTGGGACAAAGAAAATTAGAGAACATAAACCTGCGACAAATAAACGTTTGGGGGAAAATCCAAGGGGAATAAAACGGATATCAATAATAATGACGCAAAGACAGAGAAATCCATATACTATTTTTGGCGCGTGTTTTGTTTTTGAAAGAATATTTCTAATAAGGGAGAATATATTATTCATAGTCCAGTAAAGAACCATGCCTGACGGCGAATTGTAAAGCAGAACAAGAAAAACCAAAGCCATGCCGTAAACTTGAATCTTTTCACGGTTGGCTAATCCCTTTGTATATACGGCGCCAGAAACGCAATTAATAACCGTCATAACAATGGGAAGCAAGTTAAGATAAAAGCCGCTAAGGGACAGAAGTCTGTCAGGTGCGCCTAAATCCTTTATAAAAATAAAAGACGCCCCTTTTATAAATTCCAAATTTGAAAGGTACGCATAGGCGGCAATGAAAAAGGGAACCTGTATAAAGACTCCAAGGGAACTTCTGAGTGCGTAAATAGGATGGTAATGATTCTGTCTGTAATAGGCGGAAAGAACCATATACTGTTCATCGCCTTTAAAGACGGATTTTATTTTCTTTACTTTAGGATTTAACCTTGCCTGTATCTCCCTTTCAATTTGTTGCCATTTTTCGGCGATAAAATAAAGAGGCATGGTACAGGACGTAATGGCGGCACTTACACCGAATATGGCTAGCGCTTTATCCCTGAATATTCGGTAGACGATTACAAATGAAATTTCAACAATTTGTACCAGAGGAAAAATAAATATGTTATACAAAAAATCAATCATTTAATGTTTATGCATATAAAGTATCTTTTAAGCAGGATATGAATTTATTATTATCTTTTTTATCCCGTATGGCTATTCTGATAAAAGAATCGTTGGGAATTCCGGTTTTACCCGTAAGATCCTTTATAAAGATATCGTGTTTATCAAGCAGACGCTCAGTCAATACGGGGGCGGAAATTCCTTGCAATTTACACAAAAAATAATTTGCCTGCGACGGATATATATGCAAAGATTTAATTTCATCAAGCAGCGACTTAAAGCGTGTCCGTTCCATGGCAATTTCTTCACAGGACTTTTTATATTCTTTTTGATATTTACCGATGGTTTGTAAAAAATATTCACCAAACGAGTTGATGTTCCATATAGAAAGGTCTTTTCTTATTAATTTAATTAATTTTTTATCGCCGCAGGCGAGTACGCCAAGTCTGATTCCGGGAATGCCGTAACTTTTGCTCAACGATTTTATTATTATGACATTTGGGAATTCATTTAAAATATCCTGGCATAACAGAGACGGATTTTTTTCAATGTCCGCAAAATCAATAAACGACTCGTCAAGTATCAACTTCTTTCCCTGTTGTTTAAGCTCTGCGGCAAGTTTAATAACGCCTTCCCGCGGAATAAAATTACCGGACGGGTTATCAGGGTTTATAAGAAGAATAACATCGCAATTTTTTGAGAAAGTTATCAGATCATCCGCAGTATATGAAAAATTATTGGGAATAAATTGTACGATTTCATTTTTACCGAGTCCATTAGAATTAGCCGCTATAAAACTTTCCGCGTATTCGTTAAAAGTTGGATATATTATTCCTATCCTTCCATTGACTGCCGCAGCGAGCGCGCGAATTAATTCCGCCGCCCCGTTGCCTATGAGTATTTGAGTTTCTTCCAAATTATAGAGTTTTGCCCCAAGCAAATTTTGAGTATTTTGCCCCGAGGGGTAAGAAGATAAAAGTTCTGAAAAATAAGCTTTCAATTCGGCGCACATTTGCGATGAAGGGAAATATGGGTTTACCAAATAACAAAAATCCAGCATGGAAGGGTAGCGCCAATACCCGCCGTAAGTATTTTGAATACGTTTGAGTCTTTCTTTTGGAGAATCGGAAAAAATGGTTTCAGCGATATTTTTATCCTGCGCATCGTCTATCTCATACCATTTTTGACCTGTTAAAACAAACGCTTTTAACTCGCTTTTATCAAGGGTAGCGATGACGCGCAAAACTTGCTCATAATATTCATTATTGCCCATAGTGCGCGAATAAGCCTCAAGGAATGGAATATAGGTATTTTGCGAAAAATTACGTGAAAATTTATAAATATTAACGGTTTTATAATACGAATCTTTATCATTAAAATTGAACAACTTTTTAGGAATAAATGCCGCAATATTATTGTTTTCCGTAAGCTGTACGACAGTCCCGTCCATCCACGATTCAAAACTGGCAACTGCGGCAATTGTAGGATCTGGATCGGCGATCATATCGGAAATAAGGCGGTTCTCAAAGATTAAATCACTTTCTAAAAGAAGCGTATCATCTTGAAGTAAATAATCTTTCGCCAAATACAGCGAATAAATATTATTGGTTTTGTCATAAATATCATTTGAAACATAAATAATTTCTATATTTTTATAACGGTTCCCTAAAAAAGCGATAACATTTTCCTTTTTGTATCCGACAACAAATATACATTTACGAATCTCCGCTTCGTTTAAAGCGTCAAGGGCGCGTTCGGCAAGTGTTTTTCCATTTATTGGAAGCATACATTTGGTATTGTTCTTTGTGTACTTACCGAGCCTGTTGCCCATGCCCGCGGCTAAAATAATTGCTTGCATTATAACTCCTTTGTATTATATGAAGAAAATGATTTTATTTTAATTGTAAAATATAGTTTAATAATAATTTCGCCTGATTCTCTCTTGTGTATTCCCGTATTAAGGATGTATTTTTATTATTAATAAATTTATCTTTAGCCGTTATATGTTTTATTAGAAATTGCTCTATTAATTCTACGTCATTACCAAGAAATACGCCGGTATTAGTTTTTTTTATCAAATCAACCGCGCATGATGATTCATTACCTCCAATTGCGATAATATTTCTTGACGTATTAATGTATTCAAATATTTTTGCGGAAAGAATACCTTCCGTGTTATTATAATCGATAAATAAAGCGGCATCGGCATTATACTGCAAGTTTAACGATGTTTCATAATTGACAAAACCCAAATAGTTAAAAGAATCAAGAATGTTATATTTTTTTGCAATATCACTAACATCGGAATTTAATCCTGCAAATTGTATTTGAATTTTATTGTACAATGAAGGATTTTTTATTTTAATTTGAGATACGGCGGCAAAAAGAGGGGAAGGATCTTGAACCTTGCGGTAAAAGCTTCCAGTATAAACAATTTTAAACACACTATTTATTTCCCTGTCTTTTTTTTGTATTTCAATAAAATTATCGGGATCAAACCCATTATAAATAGTTTTAACAGGTGTTGAAGTCATATTTGCCAATATTTTATTTAATGGTTCTGATACGGTTGTAATTAAATCGGCGTTTTTATGAAATTTTCTTTCAAGGGCAATTTCATAGGGAGTGAAGAAAAAAAGTCCTTTAAACATGGGGTCTTTTGTCCAAAGATCGCGCCAATCGACAATCCATTTAATTTTTGGATTTTTCTTTTTTAAAGCAAACCCTACGCGATGGACGGAATATGGCCCCCCGCTTGAAAGAACAATGTCATAATTATTAGCGTCAATTAATTTAATGGCTTTTTTTGCCCATATATCACTGAAATCGGGAAAACGCGAAGAAAAACAACCTGTTTTTTTTCTAAAAGAACAAAATAATTTATATAATGCGCCTAAAGGAGAAAACGAATGTTTTGAAGTTTTTTCTTTAAGATTTGATACGGAATTATAAGAAACGGTAAGTTTAAATAAAGGCATGGCCAATGTAATAATTTTAAAAGATGAGCAATCAAGGTTAAGATGATTTTCCGTCGTATTATCCAAAACTGTAAGCACGGTTATATCATGCCCTGCAAGATGCCAATATTTTGCAAATGAATATAATCTAAGGGCGCCTATAGTATTTTTTGGAGGAAAATATTTACTGACAATCAATATTTTCATAGTTTAAAAACTTTATCCGTTTCAATAGAAATATTTTTAACGGCGTTTCTGGTATCAACAACCAACCGCGCTTTATTAACGATATATTCGACATTAAAGCAGGAATGATTGGTCGTAAACACAACACAATCAGCTGAGCCAAGCAGTTCATCTGTGGGCAAAACACCGGTGTAATGATTCCCATGATCATCTGTAACTTCTGATATATAAGGATCATGGTATAAAACTTTCGCTCCCTTTTTTGCAACTTGTTCCATCACCAACAAAGCGGGGCTTTCACGGGCATCGTCAATATCGGGCTTATAAGCGATGCCGAGAAATAAAATAGTGGAGCCGTTTAACGCTTTTTTATGCCGGTTTAAAGCAAAAGAGATTTTGTTCATCATACGGTAGGGCATAAGATCATTGATGGCTCCAGCCGTATGGATCATGGAAAGTTCAAAATTAAAGTTTTTTGCGATATGCTCAAGATAAAAAGGATCAAGAGGGATACAATGCCCGCCGATGCCAGGACCGGGATAAAAAGCCTGGAAACCGTAAGGTTTTGTTTTTGCCGCTTCTATCACTTCCCAAATATCAATATCCATTTTACCCGCGAGCAGGGCAAGTTCGTTAATAAGGGAAATATTTATAAGGCGGTAAGTATTTTCCAGGATTTTAACCATCTCCGCTATTCGCGGCGTAGATACAATGTGTAAATGTTGTATTGCAAGACCGTATAAAGCGGCGGCAATTTGTTTTGCCTCTTCTCCAAGTGCGCCTACAACTTTAGGCGTGTTATCTGTTTTATAATACTTGTTACCCGGATCAATCCGTTCCGGACTGAAACACAACCAGAAATTTTTTCCTTCCTGCAACCCTGATTCCCTCTCAATAATCGGTTTCATAAAATTCTCGGTCGTTGTCGGATAGGTGGTGCTTTCAAGGCTGATAAAAATGTTTGATTTCATATTCCTACCAATGTCGATGCAAGATTGTTCAATGTAACTCATATCCGGTTTTTTAAATTTATCCAACGGCGTAGGCACGCAAATTATTACGGCGTCACACTCTTTTATACGGGAAAAATCAGTTGTTGCTGATAACATTTTTGTTTCAGAAACAACCTTTTTTAAATCTGCATCAGCCACATCGCCAATATAATTTTGCGCCTTATTCACCGCATCAGTTTTTTGAGTGCTTTTTTCAAAGCCAAGCACGGAAACGCCATTACGCGCAAATGTAACCGCGAGAGGCAGTCCTACGTAACCAAGCCCTATAACGCCTATTTTAACTTTTTTTTCGGAGATTTTTTTTAGTATTTCTGCGTTTGCCATTATTTTCCTCCTTTGCCATATATTTCCAAACGGGGCAGGATTTGACACAAGATACACGTAACTTCATGGTATTAGTATATACCAAAACTAAACATTATTCCATTACTACTGGAATAAATATTCCAGTAGTAATGGAATATGTTACTTCATTTTTTATTCTTAACTTTTATTTTTATTCCTTTTAACGTTAAATGATAACGTTGTTTGGGGTGTGTGCTTTTTTGAGGGAATTTCATAGCTATTAAACCTTGTTCTATGGACGCTTGATGGGAGCTTGGAGGGTACTTGATGGGTACTTGATGGGTACTTGATGGGTACTTGATGGGTACTTGATGGGTATATGTTCGACAGCATGTTTTACTGACTGTTTATTTCTCCATAAAATTACTCTAAAATCTTCTTCCTCAACAAATTCAGGAGATTTTAAACCGGCCTTTTTGTATTGTTTGATAATATCACCCGTGCCGATTTCCATACGTTCAATTGTTCCTGATAAATACATAGGTTCGGCTATCAATGGATTTACCGGAATAGAAGAGTGTTTTATCATTAGTTTTTCAACAGTCATTCCGTATGGTAAGTGACCATGATTCCACACTTCAAGACGATCTTTGAAAAGCATTACCTTAACGCTTGCATTACTTGAATAATCACGATGGGCAACTGCATTTACTATTGCCTCCGTAAAGGCAGAAACAGGTAATTCATAATGTATTTAAAAACTACATTATATAATTTTTGCTGACAAATCATATTTTGATATGGTAAAACGGGCAAGAAAATTAATAATATATGACGCTATTTTATCCAATTAATTTTCTCAAAATAAATCAGTCTTTTTCTGTTTTTATTTTCCAATACTCGCCTTTATCTGGTCCCACGCGCTCAATTAATCCTTTTTATTTAAGTTTTGATAAGTTATATTCTATGCCGCGCCTTGTTAATCCTGTCATTTCAGACAATTCAGCCTGTGTTATTAGTGGATTATTTGTAATAGCTTCCATGATTTTCTCCACAGTTTTCTTAGAGCTGACATTTTGTGGTGTATCAGCAGATTTTTCACTTAGAAAAAACGTAGCTTCCGAATAATCAACATTTGTATTAAATTTCACTTTATATTTCCATGCAAGCATTTTATCATATCCAAAACATGCATTTTCAGCCAGTTTTGCCCAACGGAACATTCTGACAATCACAGGATTTCGAGGCTTGGAAATGGCGGTTTTATGCCACTCTAAAATATTTATATCAAACCTTCCTGGATTTTGAAAAACAATTCTGTTACTGAAAACCCTTATTGCTGAGTGCATTACGCTAAAATAATCAGCGTGCATTAACATATTAACAAGCCCTTCCCGCAAAGCATCCAACTGGGTATTATCTTCATACGCAAATCCGTTATCGCCCATTTTAAAAGGATTATCGGCATAGTTTCTAAGTCTTTGGATAAGTACATTATAGTACTCCCATAAATTTTCCTGTTCTTGAATACGGAATGTATATCTTGTTTGAGCGTCCGAGTAAGAAACACCGGGGATTTCAAGGTAATCAACCAAAAATCACTGAATTTTTGCCGTATAGAATCTGCTTTTCCAAGAACCAATAAACCTCCATAAGTTGGCATGCCGTTTTTTGTTACACCTAATTTTTCAAAAAATTCTATGTCAGATAGATCATTATAGAGCATCTGTGGGTTTTGATTTTTTACTCTATTTCTGTAAGTATTCAATGCTCCCGTATTTAGATTATTAAAACTGAACCCTTCAACAATTAAATCAGAACGTATACCAAATGATTGCTCGCGAAACAACGCGTTAATTTCTGAATCTGTCGCTCGCTGGTCACCACTTGCGGTACGAACAAACGTATTTATCAAAGAATTGAAATATACCGGTTTTTGTTCAGAAGATGTAATATAGAACGCCAAAACAATTTTATCGTCTATGCTATATTTTTTGCATACTGGACTAATCAAGACATTGAATTTGCTGTGGCTGCGCAGTACAGTAGTAAAACTTTGTTTTATTTTTTCCGGTTTTTCAACTCTGCATATTTCAAACTTTTTACCTTTTTGTGAAACGCCTAAAACAATCCAACCGCCTGAAGAATTTGCAAACGCGGAAACTGTTTCACAAATATTCTTTGGAAGCTCGGAACGGGCTTCTTTTACTTCAAAATCGTCCCATTCTATATCAGCTAGACGTAGTAGCAGTTCGGATTTATCCATTTTTAACTATTTTTAATAGCGTGTAGCACCCTTAAAATAAGATTATTGCATTTTTATATAATGTAATAATCCGTCTGATAAGAACCAAAATATCGATATTACGCTTCTACTCCTTTAATCATACTGTCTTCAAAATCAAATTTATTTACAAATTGAGATACGTATTTTATTATTTCTTAAATTAAGAATTCATTGCAAACAGATGTATTAAATATTTTTTCTCTCATCCCCATAATAGAGTATGCGCATTCTTTATCCCATAAAATTAATTTAATTGCATGAATAGTAACATCCCTGTCAGTATAATAAAAAATCCGTCCTGTCTGATACATATATACAGCATTATAAATATTTTAAAATAATTCTTTAGAGAAAGAAACCGTTTCACCTCGTTTATGGATAACATCAGTGAAATAATTTTAAAATTTTTCCGGTGGTAAATCAAATTTTAATGCCAAGATTTGTTTTGACTTCTTTATTTATTCCTTCTTAGTCTTTTCAAAATTTTTAAAGATATAACTATGGTTGTTTATATCATTAAGTATATAAGTATATCTTATGGTTTGTTTAAATCCCTTCCAATAAAAAGGTAACTAATTTTTATTTTTCCAGTCAAAATTTATTAATAAACTATCACATTTTGGTAGTTCACTAATTATATTATTATAAATTTCATGTTCATATTCAATAATTTTATTTTCTGTTTTTTTATTAGAATTATATAAAATATAAGGCCCAAGTTTTTGTGTAAGCGGCGGCATTCAAATATGACTAAATATTTTTCTTATCTTTGTTTTTTAATACGATAAAAAAGCAATTATTTTATTATTACGTTCAATCAGGATAACATCCCAACTATCGGAGCAGACAGCATCTAACCACCAAGGTTGGCTGAAAATAGGAATATCGCGGTGTTCAGCGCAGAATTGAGAATATTTGTCTTTATTAGTCATTTTCTATTAATTTTATTCAATATTTTCGAGTTCATTATAATTTTTCTCTTTAATTTTATTTTTTAAAATACATTGTACAATTATAAAATTAAGAATATATAAAAAACACATGCATATACTATATAAAATCAAATAAGTTTTTATTTCTAATAATAAATATTTTGATATATAGTATACTGATAAAACAAGTATGACTCTTAAAAGATCAATAAATAACTCTTCTTTTTGTTTTTCAAAGATTGAATACAACCTGCATATTGGCGTAAAAATTAATCTTGAAAAAATAATTATTACCATAATTCTGGCAAAATTTCCCGATTCTACCCATGATTTTCCAAATATTAATCCAAATAAAAATGGTCCTCCAATCAAAATAATTACAAGTAAAATTAAACCAATTATAATTAGTTTTTTAAGAAACTTAATTGATAACTCTTTTAATCGTTTTGGATCCTGCCTTCCAAAACTGGCAGCTTCTGTATAAAAGACATCGCCTATTGAATTACCAATCAGGTTCATTGGCAGACTAAGAACGGAATTAGCAAGGCCGTAATAACCAACTGTCCTAGTGTCATATAAAGAAAGCATTAATAATGAAGGTAATAACAATCCCGCTTGATTAAATAATTGACTAATAGACGTAAATAAAGGAAATTTAATATATCGCTTAGCGCAATATTTAATTTTTTGCCATTTGATTTCTTTTAATAAATGAAAATATTCACGAAAAAATGGAATGGATAATGTAGATAACCCGGCGCTTTCTCCGGCAATGGTTCCTAATAATAATCCTGCAGCCTTTAATTTTCCAAGGCCTAAAAATATCTTAATAACGTTATTAAATAACGATTGCGTAAATTTTGTTTTAGAAATACTTTTAATATTTTTTTTTCTATATGCCCATTGTGAAAAAATATTATATAATCCAAGCAAAAAAACACCAAGCGGTATATAATATTTATACTGTATAATTAAGCCATAATTTAATTTATTTAATATTATATTACCGACAAAAAATAAAATAATTAAAATTATAGATATTATACATAATAATACCGCAAGACAGAGCCCAACGATATTTATTGCAGTCTCATCATCATCAGCTATTACGATTGCGGAATCATATTTTAATGAACTGATAATAACCAAGAGTCCAAGAATGGAACCATATACCGAAAGAATACCATAATCTTCCGGCGAATAAAGCCTTGTAATAACCGGTGATAATAAGAAATTTATTACTTGGGCTAAAACGGCCCCACCGGTCAACATTAGAACATTTTTTAAAATACTGTTTTTAATATCAAAATGAAATATTTTTAACATTATTTAATTATAAGATTATTATTTAAGTATTAACTATAAAAGATAGAATAATTGATAATAATGGCAATTAATAAATTATTTTATATTTTTATTCATCAATTGCATTAAAAATGAATATATACGCTCACACGAATTTCCGTCAGTATATGCATGGGTTAATTGACAAACCCAATTATACTTTTCATTAAATTTATTATCATTGTTAGATAAATTTTCATCAATAGCAATCTCGAACTCATCTTTTGTTTTAACAATCGGTCCCGCACAAATAATTTCCACCGGATCCCATGAAAAACCTCTTGTTTCTTTATATACGTCAACATCAAAAAAATTATAAATTATTGGTTTTCCAGTTAACATAAAATCGAAGGAAACGGAACTGTAATCTGTTATTAATAAATCAGTATATGGCATGATATCATCAACCATATATTCATAACTAGATTGATATAATTGTATATTGGATAAATTATTAATAAATAATATATGCCCATCTTTTTGAGCTATATGAATTTTAATTATAAGCATTGCGTTATGTTTAATTAGAATATTATTTAAAGTAGAATAATCTCCCGTATAACCAAATATATTTCTTTCCACCGCATTAATACGTTCATAATCACGATGAGTAGGAAGATATAACACAATCTTTTTTATATTATCATTAAATCCCAATTTTTTGCAGACTTCATTTTTTGTAAACCTGGGCTTAATAATATGATCATCTTTAGGACGGCCAAAATTACGATATTTTAAATATGAAATATGAGAAGCGATGGAATCAATCTGGCTGGCGGAATTTGACGACATAATAACATAATCAATATTATTCAATTTGGGATTGTGTTTTAAATCAAGTTTAAAAGGAGTGTAATAATTAATACATATACTGGTTTGCCTTTTTAATTTATAATATCTATCCATAACATTTTGATAAATAATATATTTTGATGAATAAAAATAAAAATAGAAAATAATATAATTTTTAATTAGTAGAAAAACATTAAATTTAATTGGATTGATAATATAAATATATTTAATTCTAATATATTTTAATTGAAAAGCAAAATTATTTAATTCTTTATATCTTTCTTTACTATGGATAATCAAATGTATTTTAATATTATTATCATCATGATAAGTGCTTACATGGTGTATAAAAGAATTTATATTATCGTGTGTATAGTTCAATATATTATTCGTTACATCCTTTAACGAGTCACCTGGAATACAAAACCATGCCCTTGGATTTTGAAAAATAAACCAGCCAAAAATTTTAGTAATTATTGAAATAATAAATTTTATTATATTTTTTAAAAGTCTCATGATAACCGTTTAAATTATAAAACATTTTCCATATTTATTTCTCATTATTTATTTTTTTCAATATAAATTCATCAAAGCATAGTTTCAACATAAGTAATTGGAAGGCCTCCGTCTTTTGACTCATACGAGTGTTTATTTACATGATAAGATAAATATTATATCCTACACTGTAATATTACTTTCCAATTTCCTTAACTTCAATGGTAAACCGCGGTGAACCGCCATTAATACTGAGATATTGAATTTTTCTATTTTGTGGCACAAATTTGAATTGAAAAATATAATTTGAATCCATGCATAGATCGTCATATTTTTTCTTAAGAGTACCACGGTCAAATGTAATACATAAATTATTGTTAGTATAATAGAAAATATAACATTGGATAGTACTACCAGAAATACAAAGCCACTCTGCTGTTCTTTTTACCTCTTCAGCTATTTTTTTTGGAATTTCATCATCATTTTTAGAATAACGAGAAAATGCCAAAATATAAAAAGGGGTATCATTTGGTTTGTTTTCAGATTTTTCTTCAAACCATCTTTTTATATAAAAGGAAATATAATCTGTCTTTTTTAATTCACAGACTTTTATTTCCGCTTTGGGATTAAATAATTTATTACAATAATATTTTGGTTGATTCTTCCAATTCTGACAAATTAACAATAGTATTGAAAAAGGAAATGGCGTGTTAGCGTAAATTTCTCTAATATGTGCTATTTTTTCATCATCGATCAATTCAACTTTATTACTGAAAAAATTATCTTTATATATTTTAGAAGTCTTAATAATTTTTGTCGATACTATATTTTTAAAAGATGGACATATGTTCATTACTTATTCCGTGTTATAATTTCAGCAATTTCATCATCAACACTATTTGCTTCATCAAAAATAATTTGTGATATTTCATCAATTTTTTCAGCATTTAAATAGGATTCATCTTCTGAAATCATTGACTTAACCTTTTTATTGCTATTAATAGAATATGCGGAAACTTCACCTTTATTGAAATAATATAGACTAGAAGAAATTTTTTTATTGTTTATACCAAGATCATTGATTTTCATTTTTAATTTGCCCCTGCTCATCATCGTACTTATTACATTTAACACATAAGGACTATGAGTAGTTATAAAGAAACGGGTTGTTCTGTTTACATTGTACATATTTTCTTCGTTATTAAATAGTCTAAATGTTTTTACAAGATACTCTATTATTTCCTTCTGCCCCTGTGGGAATAAATGAGCTTCCGGTTCTTCAATAAAAATCGATGTTCTTGTAGAATATTTATACGGAGGATAGCGTCTTAAATAATTAAAATATATTAGTAAATACAATAATTCCTGCTGTCCACTTGATAAATATTGGGGTAAGATTTTGTTCTCATTAAGGAGAGTAATTGTCAATCCAAATTTTTCATCATATTTAATTTTTTTAAAATGTAAAATTTCATTTATCTCATTATCAGAAAGTTCATCATCAAATCGTACAAGTCTTTTACAAGTTTTAATAAAGCGAACTATAAAAGGATCTAGAAAGTCCGTATTATCTGTAATAGACGCAATAGCACGAGTGGCAGGAATAAACATAGAGCCGATAGGGAAAGTATATTTAAATTCATTGGAAATGGATTCATAAATTCTATTACTTACAATAACTCCAGTATCAAGAGAAGTCTCATTATTTTCAAAATATTTTTGCCATTGTTCAAGATGTTCATCAAGATACTTGCTTGACCATACTAATGAATTTTTTTTCTTATTCCATAATGCCTGTAAATCAAAAGCACTACCATTACATGAATATTTATACTTGATTTCAGTTGTACTAAAATCAAAATCTCTGGTATGAAATATATCTCTAAATTCGCTTGATATTCTTTTAAAGAAAAAGGAACTGTTTAAATCATCTTTATTAATGCCTGGATTGAATATTAACGCATGAAGAATATGTTCCAGAAACCACAGCAGCTTAACGCAAATACTTTTTCCGGATCCCATTGCACCAGTCAAAATATTGAAGTCATTTATTTTCCATTCAAATTCATCTATAGTGTAAAAATTTTTTATATAGAGTTCTTCGAACACTTTCATACATATCGAATATCGGCAAAAAAAGAAAATATTACAGACTTTATAAAAGTATCTTTGCCGAAAAGATTACTCAATATATACATTAAAAGGCCCACTTCCTTGCCATTTTTGTTCTATGAAAACTGGAATATTTAAAGTTTATTAAATAATTAATTATTTGTCAAGTATATTACTTATCTTAAATAATAAATTCAATCATAAGTTAAACCAAAAAATCAAACTTTTTCACCATTTTTATCTACTTTCCCCCGCACACGCGCCGGATTCCCATAAGCAAGTGCGTAAGCAGGTACGTCTTTTGTTACAACACTTCCTGCCCCAATAAGCGCGTATTCACCAATGGTGACGCCGCAGACAATAGTCGCGTTTGCACCAATGCTTGCGCCTTTTTTTACAATAGTCTTTTTATACTCATGTTTGCGCTCAACAAAAGCGCGAGGGTTTATTACGTTGGTAAACACGCAGGATGGGCCGCAAAATACATCGTCTTCGATAATTACGTCATCGTAGACTGAAACATTATTCTGTATTTTTACGCCGTCTCCGATGATTGCGTGCGAACCTACGTTAACATTTTGTCCAATGGAGCATTTTTTCCCTATTTTCGCGCCGGGCATTATGTGGCAAAAATGCCAAATTTTTGTACCTTCGCCAATTTCCGCGCCTTCGTCAACATAACTTGATTCGTGTACAAAATAGGATTTATCGCTCATTTTTTATAAAACTCTTTTATGCTCTCACACGTAAAACTGACTTCATCCTCAGTTAATTCAGGAAACATCGGAAGCGCCAGTACAGTTTCACATAACTTTTCAGCTGTGGGAAAATCACCTTTTTTACAGCCTAAGTATTCAAAACATTTTTGTAAATGAAGCGGAATAGGGTAGTATACGGATGTTCCGATGTTTTTTGATTTTAAATGCTCTTCTAACGCGTCGCGTTTTTCCGCCTTTATGCAGAAAACATAATATACTTCTTTACAGCCGTCTTTAACAATGGGGAGTTTAATTTCTGAAATATCTTTTAGCATTTCACGGTAATGTGCCGCGTGATTTGCCCTCTTTTGAATCGCGTTTTCTATGTGGGATAATTTAACGTTTAAAACCGCAGCCTGTAATGTGTCCAAACGTGAATTGTAACCGATATAGTCATGGTGATATTTTTTTGTCGAACCGTGAGTTCTGTAACTTTTTGCTTTTTTGTAAAGTTCTTCATCATTGGTAACGATCATGCCGCCGTCGCCGTATCCGCCAAGCGTCTTTGTCGGAAAGAACGAAAAAACGCCAATATCGCCAAGGGTACCTGAGTGTTTGTATTCGCCACTGTAATAGGTTTTCATTCCAAACGCTTCGGCGGCGTCTTCCAGTACCGTTAGTTGATGTTTTTTTGCAAGTTCCATGCAGGAGGGCATATCCGCTGTTTGTAGGAATAAATGAACGGGCAGTATTCCTTTTGTTTTTTTAGTAATACGGTTTTCAGCGTCCTTCATGTTCATGCAGAAAGTATCTTCATCCACATCACAAAATATAGGCTTTCCGTTTAAACGGGCTATGCAGGATGCGGACGCAAAAAAAGTAAAAACAGGAGTGAGAACCTCAGCTTCGTTTTTATATCCTAATATATTGGAGGCGATTAAAAGAGCGTCGCTGCCATTTGCGACGCCAATCGCATATTTCGTACCAGTATACTTACAAACAGATTCTTCAAATTCCTGCACTTGTTTTCCAAGAATAAACGCGCCTGAAGCAATAACGTCAGAAATTGCTTTGTCAAATTCCGCTTTATAAAGATTATATTCGCGAGTGGCGTCGTAAAAAGGGACTTTCACTTATTAAAATATCCTTTCATTTTTTGTGTGGAAAAATCACAAGGTAGACTGACAGGTTTGCCTGTTTTTTGAGATTTATAAATAGCTAAAATTATATCCAACGCTTTCTTGCCGCGCTCACCGGAAATAAGCGGTTCCCTGTCAGTTTCAACAGCTTCAATAAAATCCTTAAATAGGGCGGAGTGTCCAAAACCATAAACGGTGGGAGGATCTTTTTCATTGGGATTTAAAACTTTTTCCTCCGTGTCACCGATTTTTTCAGCATCGGCAAAACGCCATGTTTCTAATTTATTAACCGCGAGTCCTCCGATTACAACCGAACCTTTTTCGCCAAAAATAGAAAGAGTCTCATTTATATTTTTGGGATAAATATCCGCGCTTCCTTCAATTATTCCAACGGCGCCGTTTTTAAATTCAATTATTGCGGCTCCAAAATCTTCCGCATCAATAGGGCGAAGAAATCTTCGGGTCTGCGCTTGTACCCTGACCGCGTTTTCGCCCATCATCCACTGCAGGAGATCAATGCCGTGAGTACACTGGTTCATCAATGTGCCGCCGTCCTGTTCCCAAGTGCCGCGCCAAGGCGCTTCGGCATAATAGGCTTCGTTACGGTTCCAGCGGATTTGAATGCAACCATGAAGAATTTTTCCAAAACGTCCTGCTTCCAGGGCGTTACGGAGTTTTTGCACGGGAGCGTTAAACCTGTTTTGAAAACATACGGCAAGTTTAAGATTTTTCTTTTTAGCGGTTGAAATCATTAAATCAGCGTCTTTTACGGACAAGGCCATCGGTTTTTCGCAAATGACATGACAACCCGCATTAAGACAATCAACCGCAATTTGGCAGTGTTTACCCGATTCCGTAGCGATTGTCACAATATCCGGTTTTAGCTTAACAAGCATTTCCCTGTAATCCGTAAAAAGAGAAATCTTCGCATTGGGGAAACTTTTTTTATATTCGTTTTCTTTTTCCTGCGCGCGTGATAATACCGTATCACATATCGCCGTCAATGTTAATTTATCGGCGTTACTAACATACGCTTCTATGTGTTTGAAACTGATTCTGCCGCAGCCTATTAAAGCAATTTTATTCATTTATATTTCCTCTTAATAATGGTGTTCCATACCTAAGAATAATTCAATTGGAGTTCTTTTTGAAACATCAGAAAAATCCCAGCAAGTTGATATTCGGAAGAACAAACTGCGAAATTGATGTGGATAAATAATCGTTTCAAATCCGGCTCCAAGAAGAAAATTTTCACGGTCAAACGATACGTCTTTTGAAGGTTGTTTGTAAAAAGCGCCGTCAATAACCGGATTTATGTGCAAGTCAAAACCTAATGAGCGTAAAAACTTATTATTGGGAAACCATTCATAAGCGTTTATTTTTAACGCCCTTATGTGCATGTCTAAATTTAAAGAAATTATAAATTCGGCGTTTACGTCTTTATCATAAACGCCGCGCAATAAATCTCCCGCATATTCATAATATGATTTTATCCAATGCCGGTGGGATAAACGGGCGGATAAACCAAAGATGTCTTTAACAATAATTAAAAATCCTTTTAATTCAACGCTATAATCATAAGTCCATGGGTTCTTGTCTATATTTGGGTCTTCTTGGTAATGGAAATTATAACTGTATGAATTATAAAGTTGCACATTAACGCCCTCGCGAAAATTATCTTTCCAGTTTAAACGTCCAAAATAAAGCGTATGATTAAAATATAATAATGGCCCTATTTTGTTATCTTTAAGGGGCCACGAAGGAAGTTTATGATTAAAAACGACGTAAACATTAGGAGTATATGTTAATTCCCCGTATTCGCCAATTTCAAGGCCGGTCGGTATCTTCCATGATAAACTTGGTTTGCTTGACAAATAAAGCCCTTCCTGGAATTCTCCATAATCAAGCTTGTCTGAATCATCGTTCTCTTCGTTTAATATAAAAAATTCGGTAAATAACAAGGTAAGGGTCGTGTGTTTAATCGGAATATCCAGCGAAATACCGGTCTTGTTTTTATAAAAAAATTGCAATGATATATCGGAAACGTCAGGGCGGTAATCAAAGAAATTGTCAAAATCAAAAAGCCAGTTAAGGCCAAAAGCTTGGAATGGCGTTCCTGAATCAACCATTAATGAAAAGTAAGATTGATAATTTTTTTTATCCTCATCATATTTATATTTATATCCTAAATCCACCCTTAAAGGCTGCATTGTGCCTAAAAAATTGTAATCACGGGCTTTAATTGTCAGTTCAAAACCGTAGCTTGTACTGTATTTTGGATATGGAAGCGCGATTATATTCCATGTGTCTTCAACGTATATTTCCATGTCCACGGGATATTTACCGTCTTCCGTAGCCTCTCCAATGGTATATTCTATTTTGACATTATCTTTTAATACCCTTTCATTGGTAAGGAGTTGTCCTTTATCCTTTATAAATTTAATTAAATTTGTTTTTCCCGTTATTTCTTCACCTTTTTTTAATTCGGTTTTGTTATTTAAAACAAAAGGAAGTGTCCTGCCTATGACGTTATAATTAAAAGAATTAATAATAAATATTGAATCTTCGCCGTATTTATCATTCTGTAATATGTCATTTAGGATGAATTCCTTTTCTGAAGTTGTTCTATCCGTTTCATCCCAGTCATCTTGGCAATAGGCGGAAAAACAAATAACAAAAAACACAAGAAGAAATAATTTTTTTCGTAAAATCAAATTTCATACCCGCCAAGTAAAATATTTTCCAATATTTTCATTTCTTCAGTTTCAAGAAACACTATACGCGCGCTTTTATCATCCGGAACAATGAATGTTAACCGTCCACTTTTTTTCTTTTTATCGCTTTTCATCGCATTTAATAATGAGTCCTTGTCAAGGGCGGCTGGATGGGGGCATGAGCATTCATAATCGGATGATTTAATAAGATTAATAATATTTTTTGCCCTTTCGCGCGGCGTAACGCCTAACGCGGTTCCAAGTTCGCAGGCGCGTACCATACCCCATGCGACGGCTTCCCCATGCGTAATATTCCCCAATCCG
>Ga0268262_10002001_pt1 | contig 24097 bp, 28 predicted proteins | sample TergutNc150P3_FD_190354 | JGI IMG/M metagenome (GOLD analysis project Ga0268262, IMG submission 190354) | Nasutitermes corniger P3 segment gut microbial community from laboratory colony in Florida, USA - Nc150 P3 (SPAdes) (version 2) | ecosystem: Host-associated > Arthropoda: Insects >...
TGCTGTGAGGCGGAACAAAAGTTGCTTTGCCAGGGCTTAGGTTATCCCCGCCAACCCACACCTGTTGCTCTCTTATTTTCCCTGCAATACCAGCATTTGTTTTGCAAAGCAATGTTTTATGAATTTCGGTAATTAAGTTTAAACTGATTTCTGAATCAAGTGAGAGAGCCGTTTTCATAGCGGAAATGTTATCCGCTATAATGCGAGAATTTTTTGGAGCTTTGCTATCTAGCTCCGCTATAGCTATGTTTTTGGCAGAAGCCGTTAAGTTTTCAATTTGGGAACTGGAAGCGGATTCGCTCCTGAGCATTATTGCTGGAATGTTATAGCTTTTGCTTTTTAGCATTTCATCAAAACGAATTGATAAAATAAGAGCATCATCAATTTCTGCCTGAAGTTCTGAATTTACGGGAAAATCCGCCTTTTCAATTTTGCAGGGCAAGCAAGCATTATATTTATCGACAATCGTTTTTCTCTGCCTTCTAGACAGCATATCGGTGTCAATGGCACTATGCCATTTGTATTCTTCGTATTGTACGGCTTTGAATTTCATAAAATTTCCCTTCAAAAGAAAATAGAAATTTTGAAGGGAAAGAGGTTTTCTTTCAAATTTACTACTTTACAAAAAAGTAGAAAGGAGACCAACACAATGGCAAAAACAGTTTATTCCGAGCAAGCGAGGAAAGATGGTTTGCAGCTCATAAGCGCCGCAGAAAAAGGAGATGTTGAAGCTGTAAAAACTTTATTGGAAAAAGGCGTTTATGTACACGCGCAGGGCAAGGAAGGTGTATGTGCCATTGTGGCTGCTGCTTATAAGAACAACCTTGAAATTGTAGATTTGCTTATTGCCGCTGGTGCAGATGTTAATATGAAAGACAACACCCTGCAAAGCGCATATTTGATTTCTACTTCTGATGGATTTACGGAACTGCTGAAGAAAACCCTCAAAGCCGGAGCAGATGTCCACTGCACAGATAGTTACAACGGAACTGGGCTTATCCGCGCTGCCGACCGCGGACATGTTGAAATAATAAGAGAACTTTTAAAGACAGATGTACGAGTTAATCACATCAACAAAATTGGATGGACAGCATTGCTTGAGGCAATAATACTGGGAGACGGCGGTGAGCGGCATACAGAAGTTGTGCGTATGCTGGTTGATGCTGGCGCAGATGTAAATTTGCCGGATAAAGATGGCGTCACCCCATTGGCACACGCTAAAAGCAGGAATTTTACCGATATTATTAAAATATTGGAAAATTCAGGAGCAAAATAATTACTATATTACTCTTTATAATTTCTAATTAGAGGACAAAATGAGCCAAGAGAAACTATTTGCGGAATTTTCCGCTGTTTCCACAGAAGACTGGGAAGCAGCCATACAAGCAGACCTTAAAGGTGCAGATTACGAAAAAAAATTGATATGGAAAACCCTGGAAGGCATTTCCGTAAAACCTTATTACCGTAAAAAAGACACGGACGGTATTTCCTGGCTCCTGAGCAATTTACCCGGTGAGTTCCCCTTTGCCAGAGGAACCAAAAAAACGGACAACAACTGGGAAATCAGGGAAAATATATACGAACAAGACATCTCAGCCGCCAATGCCGCAGCAAAACACGCTCTGGATCGCGGAGCGGAAGCCGTTTGCTTTTTGCACGGGCAGAATGTCAAAAGCCAAGCGGATTTCGATGCATTAGTTTCGGGCTTGGATTTGAGCAAACTCTACTTTGATTTTCTGCTCCCTGAATCCGCCAAAGGCAACATCATCTACGACCCTATAGCAGAAGGGAACTACTCTTTAAAAGAAGCGGCAAAAAAAGCCGGTTACAACCTCACCGTCAAAACACACCCCTACCACAACTCCGGCGCAAATATCATTCAGGAATTAAGCATTGCCATATCCGCGGGCTTGGAATATATGAACGTCCTTACAGACGAAGGTATCCCTGCGGAAAAGGCAGCCTCGCAAATATCATTTAGTGTGAGCGTAGGTTCAAGGTATTTTCTTGAAATCGCAAAAATCCGCGCTTTGCGCGTTTTATGGGCAAACATTTTAAAGCTGTACGGAGTTACAGGCACGGCAAAAATCCATGCGAGCACCTCTATGTGGAATGCCACACTATTCGATTCCAATGTGAATATGCTCCGCGCGACAACCGAAGCCATGAGTGCCGCCATAGCAGGCGCAGACTCAATCACCGTTATCCCTTACGATGCTATATTCAAAAAACCGGATGAATTCAGCAACCGCATAGCCCGCAATGTTCAATTGCTCCTCAAAAACGAATGTAAGTTCAACAAAATAGTTGACCCTTCCGCAGGTTCTTATTATATAGAAACCCTGACGGAGCAGATCGCATCCAGATCTCTCGATGCCATCAAAAAACTGGAAAGCGAAGGCGGCTTGCTCGCCGCTCTGCAAAGCGGCTCGGTTCAAAAATCCATAGACGAAAGCCGCAAGCAAAAGGAAAAATTAATCGCGCAACGCCGTGAAGTGTTCGTAGGCACAAATCAGTACCCAAATTTGCAAGAAAAGGTGAACGACAAAATCCAATATAAATTGGATATCCATCGCGGTGCGGAAATATTTGAAACGCTCCGCTTACAGACAGAGGAATACGCCAAAAAAACTGGAAGCGCGCCAAAGGTGTTTTTATGGACAGCCGGAGACTTGGCTATGCGCCTTGCACGAGCGACATTCATAAAAAATTTCTTCGGTTGCGCTGGCTACGCGGTTATAGATACCAACGGAATTCCAAATGTCGCGGAGGGCATTGAGCTTGTGAAAAAGAACGCTCCGCAAATAGTTGTTCTCTGCTCCAAAGACGACGAATATTTGGGACTCGCAAAGGAAATTTTCCCAGCTCTTGAAAAGGGATTCCCAAATATCATTCGCATAGTCGCTGGTAACCCAAAAGATGCTGAAGATTTAAAAGCATCCGGTGCGCAAGACTTTATTCATGTTCTCACAAATGCAATAGAATCTCTAAGCTCTTACCAGAAGAAATTGGGTGTGGTTTAAAGGGTCGCTAGATGTTTGAAAAGATAAAGGAATTCTTTGTAGAACATTCGATTAAGTTTTTATCCCTGCTGTGTGGATGTTTGATTTGGTTTAGCGTGGTTTCAAGAGAAGAAGCGAGAACCGAGATTGAACTACCCGTTAGAGTTATGCATCTCCAAGATAATATGGCACTGGTTAATCCTTTGCCGTCAACTCTGCATACGCAGTTGGAAGGCAGTGCGATAAACTTAATCAATCTAAGGCTAAATCACTCCGCGAGGCTTGAGATAAGTTTAAAAGACATGCCTTTGGGGCATTCCAGAATATCAAGCGAACGCATTAGCCTTGTTTCGCCCAGCATACCAGACATAAAGATGCTGAACTATTCACAAACAAATCTCTTGAGTGTAGAATTAGATGCGAGAATAGAACAAAAAATTCCAGTGCAACCAAAATTTCAAGTTTCAGCCGCGCCCGGCTTCACATTGCTCGGTAAACCCATACTAATGCCGGATTCCGTCTATATTTCCGGAGCCAGAAGTGCCATAGCAAAAGTAATGCAGGTACCCACAGAGGAGACTTCCATAACAAATTTGAAATGGAGCAATTCACTGCCTATAAAATTAGACCTATCTTCACTAAATTCCACAGTGAGTATTTTAGACACATCATTATTCATACAAGTGCAAATTGAACCTCTTGCCCATAGAATATTTTCCGGCATTCCGGTGCGATTGATAGGAAATTTTAGCAGGGATGTTTACTCGCTTTCGCCTTCAAGGGCAGATGTTGAAGTTACCGGCGGAAGGGAAATGCTGTCTAAAATAAATCCACAGGATATAAATCTTTACATCGCGTTTTCAAGATTTTCCATAGAAGATTCGGACGAGCTTAAACCAACCGTACACATCCCATATCCCATTAACAATTGGCAAATTCTTCCTGAGAAATTTCGCCTGGTAGAAATCGCTAAGAATGATGAGGAAGACGGGTTCTAAAGAAAATATATGGCTTGGAATAGAGAGCAGTTGTGATGATACCGCTTGCGCTGTGTTGCTGGAAAAAGAAAACTCAATTGAAATTTTATCCAATTGTCTTTACAGTCAAATAGACGAGCATAAGGCTTGGGGTGGCATTGTGCCGGAGCTTGCCTCACGTGCGCATCTGGAGAAGATAGTCCCGGTATTGGAGCAAGCATTGGCAGAGGCGAAAATAGGCATTGAAGAAATAAACCAAATAGCCTTCACCAGCCACCCTGGTCTGGTCGGTTCATTATTAGTGGGAGCAAATTTTGCACAAGGCTTGGCAAAGGATTTAGATATAGAATGTTACGGAATAAATCATTTAGAGGGGCATATATATTCCTGTAAATCCTTGAATCCTGTGAATCGGGGTTCAGACATTGCCTTAATAGTTTCCGGGGGCCACACGGAACTCGTGTTAGCAAAACCAAACTTCAAATACACCTCAATAGGCAAAACGAGGGATGATGCAGCGGGTGAGGCTTTTGACAAAAGCGGGAAAATTCTCGGGCTTGGCTATCCTGCCGGTGCGGAAATCAGCAAGTTGGCAAAAAATGGGAACAAAAATTTTCACGAATTTCCGAGGGCTTTGAACGAAGCGAATAGCTTTGAGTTTTCCTTTAGCGGGTTGAAAACCGCCGTTCTTCGCTATGTTCAAACAAAGGGCGAGGAATTTGTAAAGGAGCATATTGCGGATATCTGCGCAAGTTTGCAAGAGGCGGTGGCGGATATTTTGTCTTTGAAAGCGGTTAATGCAGCTAAGGAGCAAGGCGTTGAAAATCTCATCGTGTGCGGCGGTGTTAGCGCAAACTATCGGCTCAGAGAACTTATAGCCGAGCGAGCAAAAAAAAGCGGAATAAATTTTACGTTCCCCCCTATCTCCCTATGCACGGACAACGGAGCGATGATAGCCGCTGCCGCTATTTTTAGAAAAAGGGCTGGTGCGCTTTCGAAGAACAATGAGGTTAGGGCGTGGGGGGAGCTTTCAAGCTAAAGAAAAAATCCCTTGACAGGTGTGTTAATTCTTTCTATATTAACCTATGGAGAAAAATAAATGTCTGAGTTAAATAAAAAAATAAAAGAAGTGATAATCAAAGCTCTTGAATTGGAAGACGTTACTTCTGCGGATATTGACGATGCCGCTCCTCTTTTTGGCGAAGGGCTTGGCTTGGATTCAATTGATGCTTTGGAACTTGTTGTTGCCATTAAAGAGGAATTTGGAATATCTTTTACTCAAAACAGTGATGAAACGCGCAAGGCATTCGCTTCTGTCAATGCCTTAGCTGAATACATAGCATCCAGAAAAGGAGAAAATAATGGATAAACAGGAAATTTTTGACTCTTTGAAAAGAATTCTGATTGAAAAATTCGGCATGAAACCTGAAACAATTGTGCCAGAAGCACTATTGTACGAAGACCTAAAACTGGACAGCATAGATGCCGTGGATTTAATCGTGGAATTGAAATCAATTCTGCCGAGAAATATTGACCCAGCGGTGTTTAAGGAAGTTCGTACTCTTCAAGACGTCGTTGAGGCAATCAATACAATAATAGCAAATGGCTAAAAACCGTACTCAATGGGTAAAGACCGCTTTTTCCGTGTTGTCTTTGTTTTATCCGGTTCTGGTTTTAGTAGCGTTGCGTTTTTTGGGTGGAAATTATTTAGGAAATCTCTTAAAATTATATCCACTGCTTATCAACCTCACGATGCTGGCTTCTTTTGCCATGTCGCTTATTAAACCGCCGAGCTGTGTATTTCGTATAGCGCTTATGCGCGACAGTTCCATTCGCGATTCTGTGCATTTGCATGCTATAGAAAGCTACTGTTGCAAGGTTACCAAAGTCTGGTGCGTATTTTTTGTGCTCAATGCTTTAATTTCTCTTGCCACGCTTCTTTACTCACCGGACTGGTTTTGGGCACTCTATAATGGTTTTATTGCCTATATTCTTATGGGAATTATTTTTGCGGTGGAATGGTTGGCACGTAAAAAGATTCGGAAAGGCTTAGTATGAATAATATTGTATGCTATAGCAACGAAGGTACAAAAACGCGAGATAATTTTTTAAAAGACATCCACGCTTTGCATAAATTCGCTGCTGAAAACCAACATGACTCTTACATTTTGCACAGTGAAGACCTTTATTGGTTTGCCGTAGCTTTCATAGGCGTTTTGCGAGCAAAAAAAATTCTTGCCATCACTTCCAACGCGAGCCAGGGATTTATAAAGGAAATTTGCGATGAAAAAACTGCCTTTTTATCTGAAGAACAGATAGAAAAAGTTTGCAACAGCAGGAGTTTCACTTCTGCGGAATGGCTACCTATCGATTTGCAGTCGGACGTTATTTTATGGACAAGCGGCACAACGGGCGAGCCTAAAAAAATCCACAAAAAATTTGAGCACTTGAACGCTGAGTGCGAAGAACTCGCTCGCTTATGGGGCAAACATGCGGAAAATTGTCTATTCTGCGAAACTGTGGGGCACTATCACATTTATGGGCTTCTGTTTTCTTTTTTATTGCCTTTACGTTTAAATGCACCCTTTTTGGCAAAAAGAATAGATATGCCAGAAACATTGGAAAAATTCAGAGACAAAAACATAATTCTCGTTTCTAGCCCTGCGTTTTTAAAGAGAATTTCGGAAAGCGATAATTTTAGCGACTTGTCTATTTCCATAGTGTTTTGCGCGGGCGGAGTTTTGCCTTTTGAAAGCGCAAAAAATACGGAACGTGCTTTTGGGCAGTGGCCAGTGGAGATTTATGGCAGCACGGAAACTGGCGGAATAGCGCATAGAGTTTCAAAAGACGGGCTTGAATGGCAACCTTTTGACGTTTGCTCTCTTTCGCTTGTAGATAACGGTTGCTTATGCGTAAAATCTCCATATATTGCAGAAAAAAATGGCTTTGTCACAAGCGACTTGGTGGAATTTTTGGATAACGGAAAATTTAAGCTCAATGGCAGAGCAGATTCCATTGTTAAAATAGAGGAAAAGAGAATTTCCCTGCCCGAAGTGGAAAAACGCATTCATTCCTGCGGCTTGGTGCAGGATGTTTGCGTGGTTGCATTGAGCAGTCGCAGGCAGTATCTAGCTGCCGCAATTATTCTAAATCAAAAAGGCGAGGAAAAATTTTCAAATGCAAGCGCATTTCAAAGAAAATCTTTTTTCAGAGAATACCTATCTAGCTTTTTGGAAGGCGTGGTTATTCCAAAAAAATGGCGCTATGTAAAAGCCTTTGCCCAGGATAATCAGGGGAAAATCAAGCGCAAGGAAATAGAAGCACTGTTCTTGCCTCAAACAAAGGAAAATTACCGAATTTTATCAGTTTCTTTTGAAAATTCGGAAAAAGGCGAGAGAAAAATTATTGTGGATTTGTTTTTTCCAAAGCACAGCGATTTTTTTGACGGGCATTTTCCACAGTTCCCGCTGTTACCGGCAGTTGCGCAAGTAGATACCGTTATTAAAATATCCAATAAATATTTGAACACGCCCATGATTTTGAAAAAAATTCTGAAAGCAAAATTCACTTCTCCAATTAACCCTGATACTCAAACTTGTCTTTATATATGTTATAAGGAAGAGGAGAAAATAGTCAATTTTGAATTTTACAACAAGCAAAATAAAAAATGCAGTTCAGGAACGCTTTTTTGCGGATAGTAGCAATGAAAAATTTAATCGCTTTAATTCCCGTTTACAATCACTGGAAGGCATTGCATAAAATTCTTGAAACTCTGCAAGATTTTGAACTTGGTTGCATTCTTGTGGATGATGGCAGTGATGCGGAGACAAAACAGCATTTAAAATCGGTGTACGAAAATTTTAAAACGGCAACTTTAGTGACTAGAGAGAGCAATGGCGGCAAAGGTGCTGCTGTTATGGAAGGATTAAAAACAGCAAAGAATTTGGGTTATACAAATGCCATGCAAATAGATGCAGACGCCCAGCACGACTTGTCTGCCATCCCTGAATTTTTGAATGCAGCGCGAAATAACCCTGATTATTTGATTGCAGGGTTGCCGAAATACGATGATTCCGCACCTAAAAGCCGCACTATTGCAAGGCGTATAACAAATTTCTGGGTGGCTATAGAAACTTTGTCCATGTCCATTAAAGATTCTATGTGCGGGTTCAGGATATACCCTGTGGATAAATGCTGCAATCTTATGAATAATGGCTTTTGGACCTATCGCATGGGATTTGACATAGAAATATTTGTTCGTTTGCACTGGGCAGGCGTACCATTTCTATTTTTGCCTGTAAATGTTTTTTACTTTAAGGACAATGAATCTCATTTTAGAATGTTCAGGGATAATTTTGAAATTTCAAAGGTGCATACCCTTTTATTTTTCGGAATGTTGCGCAGGTTGCCGATTTTGTTTGGGAGAAAAATTTGCAGGAAATGAATGAAAATGGTGATTCGGTTCACTGGGCAGATGAAAAGGAAGTTGCTGTTTTTTCGTGGCAGTTGCGTTTTACCGCTTTTGTAGCTTGTTATTTTCCTGTTTTCCTAAAAAATATAATTGCAATGGTAATAACGGCATTTTACTTTGTGATTTTAAAAAAAAAGCGGCAAATATCCATGAATTTTTTGAAGAGATGCAGGGGAAAGGCTTCTCTATTAGATTCATATAAGCATTTTTTGTCATATTCGCTTTCTCTTTTGGAGAAGTTTTACTGCTGGAGCGGAAAAACTTTAATTTCGCAAATTGAAATGCAACATGATGATATAGAGGAATTGTGCCTGAGACTGGAAGACGGTGAGGGTTGTTTAATGATATTTTCGCATTTGGGAAACATGGAATATTTGTGGTCTAGCACTGCTTATAACAGAACGCATATAAAACGATATTTTGAATTTTATCCGATTGCCGATATTTCCGTAACCCCAAAGCGAAATGATATTTTGGCAAAGAACAGCCCGAATTTTTTTAACAGAGTTATAGATGCAAATTCAATGGGTCCAGAAATCGTGGCTTTTCTTTCGGAAAAACTTGCCGCTGGAAATGTTGCCGCTATTGCAGGCGATAGAATTTCTGCAAACACCAGAAACAGGAGTATTCCCGTACAGTTCCTTGGAGAACAAGCATATTTCCCAATGGGAGCTTTTGCTCTTGCATCCGCATTGAAAGTACCCGTGTACTTTGTCTTTGCTTTGCGCAACAAAAATATAGGATTTTCATCTGTTTACAAAATACACGTTCACAAGACCAGTAACATAATGCATGGAAATTATCTTGAACGAAAGCGGCAAATTCCAAATTTGGCGGAAGAATTTGTGAGGCACTTGGAAAGCTATTGTTTAAAATACCCAGAGCAATGGTATAATTTTTATGATTTTTGGGCAAAGCCTAAGGAGGAAAAATGAAGGGTAAAATCATAATTGGCAGAGAGCTTTTGAATGTGGAACTTTTGCATGAAATAGCAATACAGGCAATTGAAGTTGAATTGTGCGATTCAGTGAGATTTAAGAAAAAGATAGATGCCGGTTCAAATTTTCTGGACAAGGTGTTACAGGAACGTGGCAGTATTTACGGAGTCACAACAGGCTATGGCGATTCCTGTACAGAAACGGTTCCGCTGGAGCATTACGAAGATTTGCCACTGCATTTAACCCGCTACCACGGCTGCGGAATGGGGCGTTTTTTTGATGAATATACAACAAGGGCTATAATTGCAGTTCGTCTGAATACTTTAGCACAGGGATTTTCCGGCGTGAGCTATGAACTGCTAAAACGCATCGCCATGCTTTTGAAACATGATATCCTGCCTTTAATTCCAGAGGAAGGCTCTGTTGGCGCAAGCGGCGATTTAACCCCGCTTTCTTACTTGGCGGGCACTCTTATAGGGGAGAGAAGCGTTTTGTACAAGGGTAAAAAACGGGAAGCCAAAGATGTTTTAAAAGAGCTTGGGATTAAGCCATATAAATTCAGACCTAAAGAAGCCATTGCGATTATGAATGGAACCGCTGTTATGAATGCGATTGCGGCTCTCGCGTTTGCACGAGCGGAATATGTGGCTAATATGGCGTGCAAAATAACCGCTATGAATTCCATTGCTATAAAGGGCAATGCTTATCATTTTGACGAAAGACTGTTTTCCGTTAAACCGCATTTAGGGCAAAATCTGGCTGCGGAAAAAATTCGCAAATATTTGCATTACAGAGCGAGTGAGCATATTATTCCTCAAAAAATTCAGGATGTATATTCCATCCGTTGTGCCCCGCATATAATAGGAGTTTTTTTTGATGCTGCTCCGCTGTTCAAACATCTGATAGAAACGGAAATGAACAGCGCAAATGATAATCCCATTATAGATCCGAAAACTGAATCTATTTTTCATGGAGGGCATTTTTATGGCGGGCATATAGCATTCACTATGGACTCTATGAAAAATACACTTGCCAATATCGCAGATCTTTTAGATAGGCAACTGGCGATTTTGGTGGATGTAAAATCCAATAGGGGTTTGCCGCCAAATTTGACGGGTAGCAAGAACATATCCATTAACCACGGATTTAAGGCGGTGCAGATTGCTGTTTCTGCATGGACAGCCGAAGCATTGAAAAATACAATGCCCGCAAGTGTTTTTTCCCGTTCAACGGAATGCCATAATCAAGACAAGGTTAGCATGGGAACAATAGCGGCAAGGGATTGCATTCGCGTTTTGGAATTGACGGAACAGGTAATTGCAGCGGTACTTATGGCATCGGTTCAGGCACTTCGCTTGCGTGGAATACAGGCAGGCTATGATTTTATTCCTTTAAAGGAAGATAGAGTTCTGGACAAAGAATTGATTAAAACTGTGAACTTAATTCGCAAACGTCATTGGAAATTATAGGGAGGCTTATGGCGGAACTTTCTACAAGCGTCGATTTTATGGTGGAATTTTACGAGGTGGATTCCATGAAAGTTGTTTGGCACGGCAACTATATGAATTATATGGAACGTGTCCGTTGCAAACTGCTTACCAAAATTCAGTACAATTACAATAATATGGAGGCAAATGGATATGCCTGGCCCGTTGTCAAGGTTAAAATCAAGTATATCGCACCTTTGCGTTTCTTGCAAAGAGCACGTATTGAGGCAACTTTGCTGGAATGGGAAAATCGCTTAAGGCTATCCTATAAAATCACGGATTTAGAAACTGGAAAAATATTGACCAAGGCAGAAACCGAGCACATTGCCGTAAATGTGAAAACAGGAGAAACCAGCTTTGTATCTCCAAAAGAATTTATAGACAAGGTAGAGGCTTATGCAAATTTATAAAAGAATTGCATTTTTGTTGATGTTTTTTACGCCTCTTGTTTTTGGGCAAGAAATTTCTACAGAACGGCAAATCTGGGAAAAATTACAAAGGAGAATGGAGCAGGGAATAAAGGGGGAATTTCGCTTGACAAAAAGCGTAGCAAAAATATCCAAGGAATTGATTTCGCAGGGAATTTTCAGCGTTTCCCAAAAAGATGGGGTGATATGGGAAACGGAGAAACCGTTCCCCGATAAAAATGTATTTCCTATGGAGAAATTGAAGGAATATTTTTCAGGTAATTTTGATGAACTCGTAAAAAAATTCGATTTGAAACAGGAGCGCGATGGATTAATGGATAAATTAACTTTTATCCCTAAAGAGAAGAACGTTAAAAAAATGATTGCTTCCGTGACGATGTTGATTGATGAGAATAATTTGCAAAATTGCAAAATTATATGGGCTAACGGTGATTATGCGCTCTATGAATTTATGGTTCCTTAGATTTTATCTGCTGCTGCATGTATCACTTATAGGTTTTGCCATAAGTGATTTACCTTGGAAAATAGATGCGGATATGTATTCCGTTTTGCCGCATGAACATATCTTGAAGGATGTTGGCAAAGCCGAGCAAAATTGGAGCAAAAACAATTCTGTGAATTTTATGATTTTGGTCGGTAGCGAAAATTTTGACAAAGCCAAAAAAGCAACACTTTTATTATACGATGAATTTGCAAGAGATAGCTCTTTGCAGATTTTTGAAATTTTTACGGATAGCAATGCCGTGCAGGATTTGCGGAATTTCTTTTTTGAAAATAGAATGAGACTGCAAACAGAGGAGTTTACTCAAATGTTGGATTCTGATGCAAACAAAATCCGCTCCATCAGCTTATCCAAAATATATGGTGCTAATCCTCTGATTTCGCTTGAGAATTTGGATGATGACCCTTTTCTTTTGGGTGAAAATGGCATGGAACGTATTATGAATAACCAAATGCTGGGGGCTTGGGAAATAGAGGAAAATTTACGGGTGGCAAAGGATAACGGTATAAATTATATTTTAATCACCGGAAAATTAGCTCAAAATGTCTCTTTCATTGCTAGTGAGGAAAATATTGTGAGCAAAATAAGAAAAAAAACAAAAGCGATGGAAGAGCATGATTTGCACATTGCGCTTTCTGGCATCCCATTTCATGTCAATGAGAGTTCAGGGAATGCGGGGAATGAGGTTGCCATTATAACTGCGATATCCATATTTTCGGTGATTTTGCTGCTGTTTTTTGCGTTTCGTTCCGCTTTTCCCGTGGCTGTTGTAATCGGCATCACCGTATTATCTGCATTATTTGCAGTATCGGCTGTTCACATTATTTTCGGCGAAATACATATATTCACATTCGTATTCGGTACCAGCATCATCGGGCTTAGCCTAGATTATTCCATTCACTTCTTTTCACACTGGAAAATCGCTTCTGCAAACGAAAATGGTTTTAACGTTCGCTCTAAAATAATTCTATGTCTTGCGTTAGGTTTTTTAACAACTCAATTGGGTTACCTAGCTCTGATAACTACACGAACTCCGTTGCTCAGTCAAATAGCGGTATTTTCCATTTTCGGTTTGCTAAGTGCATTTTTGTCCGTAAATATTTTGTTTCCCAATTTTAAATTGCCGCCGCAAAACAAGCGTACTTTGCCGCTGACATTTTTTCAGAAAATTCTCGCTAATTGTAAAATCAGCAAGGCATTCCGCATAACTGCGCTTGCTACGATTGCTGCGATACTCGCATTTGGATTGCTAAACTTGAAAATAGAGAACAAGCTGCAGGAATTTTACACGATGTCAAAGGAATTGCAAAATTCAGAAATGCTCGCAGCCAGAGTAGTGAACATGGGAACAGGATTATTTTATATAGTTAAAGGAAATTCTCCTGAAGAAATCCTTGAAAACGAAGAAAACCTCCGTTCTCATTTGGATTCTATTTGCAATTATCTCGCGGTGAGCACTTTTATTCCTTCCGCGAAATTGCAGGCAAAAGTTTATAACTCAATAAACAAAAACCTTTTGCCGCTTTATATGGAGCAATTTATGCAGATTGGTTTTGATTCTATAACTGCGAAAAATAGAGCTATTATGTTAACGGAAAATTCCCAGAGAGACGGAGATAAAATTTTAAATTTCAACGATAGTTTGCCAGCGGTAATTCGACAGACCTTTGATAAATTATGGATAGGGGAAATTGACGGAAAATACTACAGTGCAGTTTTGATTCTTAAAGCAAATGACAGAGAATACCTGAGAAACCTACAGATTGACAACGCAATTCTTGTGGATAAAAGAACAGAGATAGAAACAGAGCTTACAGTTCTTTCCAAAAAAATTATCCTTATGATGCTTGTAGCGTATGCAATTTCATTGTTCTTCCTCTCCTTTGTCTATAATTTCAAATCATCCGCTAAAATTTTGGCTGTTCCGCTTTTGGCATCCGCGTTATCGGTATCTATAATGTCTGCGATGGGTTTTTCTATGAGTTTTTTTGCAATATCAGGCACAATTTTAACGTTGGCAATAGGCGTTGATTATTCGTTGTTTTTTTCCAAGGGAAAGGGAAATCGCGATGTCACGCTTTTTGCGGTTTTTTTGTCAATGCTGACCACTGTGCTTTCTTTTGGCTTGCTTTCGTTTAGCGGTTTTGCTCCTGTTTCGCAGTTGGGAATTTCCGTTTCAGTGGGAATAACCTTATGTTTTTTACTGTCATTTTTTCTATTTTTCAACCGTGAACGGTAGCCCCTTAAACATAGTTGACTTTGGAATGGCGTGTTCCCTCGGAACTTCCAAAAAGAACATTTGGCACGGTTTGCTTTCTGCTGATACATCTGGAATAACGAGGAGAAAATTTTGCAATGCGGAAAATTACATCGCTTTGGTCAATGGCGAACTCAATGACATAAATCATATTTCCAGTTTGGCTTTGGAATCCATTGCACCGGCAATTGAAAATGTCATTGCAAAGTTTGGCAAAACAAGGGTAGCGGTGCTTAACGGAACCTGTTATCAGGGCTCGAATACCGTTACCGATGCTCTCAAGGTCTATAAAGAAACAGGGAAATTTCCAGAGAACTACAACTTAGAAATACATCAACCAGATTATCCTGCTAGATTTATAGCGAAAAAATTTGGAATAGAAGGGATTGTGCTTAGCCATTCCACGGCGTGCGCATCCAGCGTGAGTGCAATTATATCTGCGAAAAATTTGTTGGAAGCGGGGCAATGCGATGCTGCTATAGTTGGTGGAGAAGATGTTGTTTCCAATTCCATCATGCGAGGTTTTTCAGCTTTGGAAGCGGTAAGCCCGGAGCCTACCAATCCATTTAGTGCCAATCGCTCAGGCATAACGCTTGGCGAAGGAGCTGCTTTTTTCTTGATTACTAATAGCGATGAATTTTCCTCTGATTTCAGAATAATGGGTATTGGTGAAAGTGCAGATGCCAACCACATGACCGCTCCCAGCTCAAACGGCGAAGGAGCGATAAAGGCTATGAGACTCGCCTTGGCAAATGCCGGTTTTAAACCTGATGATATAGACTATTTAAATTTGCACGGAACGGGAACAAAGCTCAATGATGCTATGGAATCCATAGCGGTTTCTTCCATATTTCCAAATACCTTGCCTGTGAGTTCAACAAAACCGCTCACCGGTCATACACTGGGTGCAGCCGGTGCGTTGGAACTCTCTTTTTGCTGCCTTGCGCTTTCTCAAGATGGTACGGAAAAATTTTTGCCACCTCATGTGTGGGACTCGGTTTTTGACCCTGAATTGCCACGCTTGAACTTTGTTCCCAAGGGTGCGAAATACGGTAAATTGAAGCGCTGCATGAGCAATTCATTTGCATTTGGTGGCTATAATGCAAGCGTTATTGTGGAGGGTACGTAATGGAACCACTTATGGAACCGATGGAAAAACTGCTACCGCATAGAGGAAAAATGCTTTTGCTTTCCAGAACCATCTCTTACGATACAAGCGATAATTCCCTTTTGGCAGAAGTTGATATTTCACAGGACAGTTTCTTTTACGATAATACCTTAGGAGGCGTTCCCGTATGGGTTGGCTTTGAATACATGGCACAGGCAATTGCCGCATTGAGCGGTAAAAACGATTTGATGAAAGGACATGTGCCGGGCTTTGGATTTATTTTGAGCGTCAGCAATTTCGTTGCAAATGTTTCTTGTTTTGAGTTAAATTCTACGGTTTCAATTTACGTAATTGAAACACTTGCGATGAACAATATGTTTTTGTTCAATTGCTCAATAAAACGAGGCGATATGGAATTGGCAAAAGCCTCGGTAAGTTGTTTTAAGGTAAATGATATATCCGAGGTGATAAATGGGGAATGATTCCAAAAAACGTGTTTTGGTAACAGGAGCCAGCGGTGGCATAGGAAAAGCCATAGCAGAAAGTCTTGCGCTTGCTGGATATAGCGTGCTCGCACATTACAACAATAATGCTGCTCCTGTTGAAACACTTGCGAATGCAGTGGCGGAAAAAGGATGTATTGTGAATTTGCTGAAATGCGATTTGCGAAACCGCGCGGAATGCCGCGCTGCCGTTGAAAATGATATTGAACAAAATGGGGCGTATTACGGCATAGTGACCTGCGCCGGAGTTTGCTCGGACGGTGCATTTCCAGCATTGACGGATGATGATTGGGACAGGGTTATAGATATCAATTTGAATGGATTTTTTAATATGGTTCATCCTGCGATTATGCCGATGTGCAGGGCAAAGAGAGGACGTATAGTTGTTATAAGTTCAGTGGCTGGCATTGTAGGGAATCGCGGGCAGGTGAATTACAGTGCCTCAAAGGCTGGGTTAATAGGTGCAGTCAAAGCTCTAGCCGTGGAATTAGCCAGCCGTTCCATAACTGTGAATTGCGTTGCTCCGGGCTTAATAGAAACCGATATGCTTAAAAATGTTCCGATGGATGTTGTGCTGCCGACTATTCCCATGCAACGAATTGGCAAACCGCATGAAGTTGCCGCAGTGGTTGAATTTCTACTTTCTGAATCAGCATCCTATATCACCAGACAGGTAATTTCGGTAAATGGAGGACTGGTATGAACAGAAGAGTGGTTGTTACAGGCGGTTCTTGCGTGTCTGCACTTGGGCAAAGCTGGCAGGAGATATTGGCGAACCTGAAGAGCAAAAAAAATTACGTGGTTCGCATGGAGCAATATGAAAAATACACTCAAATGAATACCAAGCTCGCCGTACCTGTGAATTTTACACCCCCCGATTATCCTAGGCAAAAAATACGTGGAATGGGACGCGTTGCGCTTATGGCAACGTATTCGGCGGATTGCGCGCTTAAAAGTGCGGGGTTGGCAGATAAAGAAGAAATTCTGAATTCCGGCCGCTTTGGTGTAGCTTATGGTTCTTCCATGGGAAGCGTGGATGCCCTATTGGAATTTTTCTCCATGCTTTCCTCAGATAGATGCGATGGCATCACCGCTACAACATACATACGTTCAATGCCACAAACCTGTGCCGTAAATATTGGGGTATTCTTTGGATTGACCGGACGCATAATAACCACCAACACAGCGTGCACATCAGGCAGCATGTCAATTGGCAATGCTTACGAAGCCATAAAATATGGTTCACAGGATATTATGTTAGCAGGCGGTGCAGATGAACTCAGTGTTACAAGCTCCGCCGTATTTGATACCCTATTTGCAACAAGCACAAAAAATGATGCTCCGAATACGGTGCCTCGTGCATTTGACAAAAGCAGAGATGGCTTGGTTGTAGGAGAAGGTGCTGGAACCTTGGTTTTGGAGGAATACGAACACGCAATTGCGAGAAATGCAAAAATTTATGCAGAAATAGCAGGTTTTGGAACAAATACGGATGGTTCCCACATAACACAACCGAACAGAGATACTATGCAAGTAGCTTTGGAACTCGCAATTCAAGATGCGAAAATTTCTCCAAGCGAAATTGACTATGTTAATGCACACGGAACAGCAACAGACAGAGGCGACATAGCAGAGAGTTTTGCAACCTACAACGCCCTGAAAAAATCCGTTCCGGTGAGTACTTTGAAAAATTATATAGGGCATACACTTGGTGCCTGCGGAGCTATAGAAGCGTGGATATCTATTATGATGATGTGTGAAGGCTGGTTTGCACCGAACATAAATCTGGAAAACATAGATGCTGGATGCGCCCCACTGGATTATATACAAGGCGATGGTAGAGAAATAGATACAAAGTATATAATGTCAAACAATTTTGCCTTTGGTGGAATAAACACTTCACTGATATTCAAAAAATGGGGTTCAGAATGAGAGCAATTGATGCCAAGTTTGAAGCGCAGCGCATTGTCTTTGCGCCTTTTGTATTTCAAAGCACATTCGCGATGAGGGAACTAGGTATTTTAGAAACCATAAGCAAAGCAGGGAGCGGTGGAATAAGCATTTCGGAAATTTCCAAAGAATGTGGAATTTGGGAATATGGCGTTCAGGTTCTCGCTGAATTTGGAATTAGCACGGGAATCTTGAAACTAGTCTGCGAAGATGAACCTCTCAAGTATGCGCTCGGTAAAATAGCTTTTTTTATTCTGCAGGATGAAATGACCAGAGTGAATATGGATTTTATGCAGGATGTGTGCTATGATGGAGCAAAATTCCTTAAAGACTCAATTAAAAATAAAAAACCCGAAGGATTAAAGGTTTTCGGGAAATGGAATACGATTTACGAAGCGTTATCTGAACTGCCGCCGCAAGTGCAAAAAAGTTGGTTTGCCTTTGACCATTTTTATTCCGACATTGCCTTCCCCGAAGCCTTGCCAATTATGTTCAGAAACCCGCCGCGCAAATTAGTGGATATTGGCGGAAACACTGCAAAATGGGCAATAGCTTGTTGCAAATACAACGCCGATGTTCAGGTTATTATAGCGGATTTACCTGGGCAAATTTCCGTTGCAAAAAGAAATGTGGAAAATGCCGGATTTTCAGAGCGCATACAATTTTGCGAAACAAATATTTTAAGCGAAAACCCAAAACTGCCCGCCGATGCCGATGCTGTATGGATGAGCCAATTTTTAGACTGTTTTTCACTGGAAGAAATTTCTGGTATTATGAAAAATATCGGAGTAGCTATGCCACATGCGGACTTTTTTGTGTTAGAACCGATGTATGATATGCAGAAGTTTGAAGCTGCCTCCTATTCATTGCGGGCAACTTCGCTGTATTTCACCTGCATGGCAAACGGTAACAGCAAAATGTACAGATTTGCAGAGCTTATGAACACCATTGAAGCGGCAGGCTTCGTTCTACAGGAATCGCACCATAATCTCGGTGCAAATTCCTATTCACTTTTACGTTTTAGAAAAGCTGGTTAATTTTGCCTGCTTAACAAACCTTCTAACCTTTCTGTAAGCAGTTTTGATGCCATGTTGCCGGGCATATTTTTGTATTCATCGATGAGAATTGGAGGCAGAACTTCCAGAATATAATGGTATCTTTGAGTTGGATGGAAACTGAATAGGGAATCATATTTACGCAAACCTATTTTTTCGTTGCCGCCAATATGCACTGGCACAATATCATAACCGGTTTCAATAGCCAACCTCGCTGCACCTTTTTTTAAGTCTATCGGTTTTCCCGGAACGGAACGCGTCCCTTCCGGAAAAATTACAACGCAATTTCCCTTAGAAAGAGAATTGGCAACGCGCCTTGAAATTTCCTTAAAATCAAGAGCATTAGGAATATATAAAATATTTACTATTATCCGCAAAATATTCATTTTGCCGAGCGAACTATTCACAATGCAATCGGCATTGGGAAGCAGAGAGATTAGCAAAACTATATCCAGCAGTGAAGGATGGTTTGCAACTATTATTTTTGAATGTATATTTTTAAAGGAATTTATGTTTTTGGTTTTCAAGGTTAAAATACCGGAAAGGCGCATCTGCCATACAAATAATACAAACGCAAAAGAAACAAACCATCTATATTTGAAAAATAACAGAGGAAAAAGCAATAGGCTTAAGATAGTACTGCCAATTCCAAAATTTATAAAAAACAGTACTTTTACAATTACCCTATATATGTAAAAAATTTTTTGCAAAATCCAATCCGTTGTAATAAAAATCTTCTGAAATTTCAATGCTACAATCCGAAGGATTCAGGGAGAGAAAAAGTGCCAATATAAAAGGCGTGTTTGCTCCGCCTGCCAAAACCTGATAGGGTTCTGGAATAAGTTCGTCTCCATTTACGAAAATCCTCTCCTTGTCCGCACCTGAACGCATAGCCGCTATACATTCGCATAATCCGTAATAAAAGGAATCCTTGCCCGCGCTTATTGCGGAATATCCCGCTGTATTTTTCTCCGCTATGGTAGCTACCGCCACAGGTGTATTGAAAACGGAATTGCTGAACTTCGCAGGAGATACCGTCCCGCTTTCCAGAATTTCTTCGGATATTTTTAATTGCTGCACAATTTCTCCATATTCCGAAGAAAAAGTAATTTTTACATCTTGCCTGCCTTGCGATACTTCATGGATAGCGTACATTGCCATGCGGGAAAGCTGGCTTAAACGTCTTCTAAGCATCGGCGAAACAAAGGATAATGGCGGCGAATCTGCACTGCCTTTGCCTGGAGACCAGAAATTCCATTTTGCAATATACACCTTTTGAGGCATAAACCGCTATTGCCCAATAGCTTCCGGTGGCGTGTAATCTTTATTTAAATATTGAACCTTGTAAGTTTTGGCAAGCTGATTCAAGTAATTTTTTATAGCTAACTGACGGCTAGACTCGGCTTCAAGCCGCAATGAGTAGTCTATCTGATGTTCGTAGCTTTCAAATTTGCCATCATTTCTCTCGGTCATCATGAATATCATAATTTTGTTGCCGCTTTGCACAAAAGGTTCGCTAATCTCGCCTACTTTTAAATTCTTCACCGCTTTTTCAAATTCTGCCCCTTGATTTTTAGGTAAAAATCTAGCCATAATCCCGCCGTCTTTTTTTGCATTTGGGTCTTCGCTGATTCTAGCTGCAGTCATGCTGAATTGCTCAGCAATCACCATAGGGCTGGCTTTTACCATGCGAGCCTGCGCCGCATAACCCTTTAAAACGTCTTTTTTGTTTTGAATTTCCTGAGCACTTTCACCTTTAGCAATATTTAAAACTATTTTTATACCGCTTATGGAATCGTTGATAACCGCTCTGCTCTTGTTTTTTTCCCAATAATCCTTTTTCTCCTTGTCAGTAGGTTCTTTGGGAGATGGGATTTTCGTTGTCAAAAGCTGTTCTGCCAAAAGCTGGTTTTCTATCTTTTTATTGAAATCCGCTTCTGTTATGCCGCTTTCTTTCAATTTCTGTTTAAAAATAGCATCGGTCTGGAATTGTTTTTTGAATACGGCTGCAAGGCTATCCACTTTTTTTGTATCTGCCTTTAAACCTTGTTTTGCAATTTCCGCTTTTAAGAGTTCTTCTCCAACAAAATTATCTATAACAAACCAACGCAACTGCGTCATCGCTTCTGGAGAAATATTTTGACCAGGTGCCTGAGCTTGTTGCGCCAGCGCAAGTTGTTTTACCAAGCTATCTATCTTTCCTTGGCTAATGCCCGCATTGCCAACTTTAATTACATCTAAATTTCCACCGCTTTTGAGTTGTGCATACGCGGAGAGGACTAACAGAAAAAGCAGATAAAATATTTTCATGGGTAGAATATACAAAAAGCTCAATTATATTTACTATATTTATCCGCATGTCAGATCAAAACTATGTTCCGCAGTCTTATAGATTTCTCACTTTTGCTATAATTTTAATAGTTATAGGTTCTATTTTGGCTTCCAGCTCATTTTATACCGTTAGAGCCGGAGAAAAAGCCTTGGTTTTCACATGGGGAAAAATAACTTTGGTCACTAGCGAAGGTTTGCATTTCAAGGTTCCGGTGATGCAAACAATTTCAAAAGTGGATATTCGCACCCAAAAGGCAGAAGCTCCGGCACAGGCGGCTTCTAAAAATATGCAAAATGTCTCAACAGTGCTAACTCTCAATTATCACTTAGACCCTAACAAGTTAAATGAACTTTATGCAAAAGTAGGCTTAGAAGTTGAAAACAAAATAATAGCGGCTCGCATTCAGGAAACTGTTAAAGCAGTGGTGGCGCGCTACACCGCAGAGGAATTGCTTTCCTTGCGCGAACAGGTTAGGAATGAAATCTCCGAGAGCCTAACGAGGCAGCTTTTGGAATACAACATAATAGTAGATGCAGGCGGCGTTCAAATAACGAGTTTTGATTTTAGCCGCTCTTTTAACGAAGCGATTGAAGACAAGCAGGTTGCCGAGCAGAAAGCTCTGACCGCAAAAAATAACCTTGAGAGGGTAAAGGTTGAGGCAGAGCAAAAAGTAGCCCAAGCAAAGGGCGAGGCAGAAGCGATTCGCATTCAGGCAGAAGCGATTCGCGCTCAAGGTGGCAAAGAATATGTGAATCTAAAAGCCATTGAAAAATGGGATGGCAAACTGCCAATTTACACCGGCGGAAATGGTCCAATGCCATTTTTGGAAGTGAAGTGAAGATTTTAAATTTATTGTTTCGCACCGTAGCGGTGCTGTTTATAATTTACGTAGCCTTGGTGCTTTATGTTAACATGAGAAAAGAAAATATTTTATCTTTTGCTCTTCAAGAATTTGATGTTAAGCAAGCAGGCGATACTGTTTTAGTGACTGGTTACAGACTTGGCTGTGCAAGAGCCATTGAATATGCAGATAGCCTTGCAAAAAAAAATATTTTAAACGAGCTACGGTTAGTAGATCCCATTTACGATTCAAAAGAATATTTGCATAAACGTTACGGAATATTCTATCGAGATTTTTTTTGATTACTAATTACTATATTCCGCTAATGCCTGTAACAAAGAGCGATCTGATCAACGAGACTGCAATATCCTGCGGAATGGCTAGAGATGATGCCAGAAAAATTATAGAGCAATTTTTTCATGTTGTTCAAGATATAATAAAAGAGGGTAAATCTATAGAGATAAGAGGTTTTGGTACATTTTCTCCAAAGACCTGCAACTCAAGGGTAGGACGTAATTTGCAAACTGGCGAACTTATATCTCTAGCTCCTCATAAAAATATGAGCTTCAAATTTTCTCCTGAACTTAAAGCTAAAGTAACAGGCTCTACGCTCAATCCGGCAACTGCCAGCAAACGGGCTCAAGTTCGTGAGCTTGCAAAAACTGATTCGCTTTAGAGAAATGCCCACAACCTATAAAACCTCTACTCGCCGATAAAGGTGATGGATGCGGGGCTTCTAGCACTAGGTGTTCTTTATTTGGGTCTATTAAAAATTTTTTTTTGCGAGCAAAATTTCCCCAAAGCATAAACACCAAATTTTTTTTGTGTTGTGAAAGTCTCTCAATTATTAAATCCGTAAATTTTTCCCAGCCTATATAAAAATGCGATGCAGGTGAGTTTGCCCTAACCGAGAGCGATGAGTTTAAGAGCAATACTCCTTGTTTAGCCCAAGATTCCAAATTGCCGTGAGTAGCGCATTTGATACCCAAGTCGCGTTCCAGTTCTTTGTAAATATTTTGCAAACTTGGCGGAATATCAATTCCATTAGGAACCGAGAAAGAAAGCCCGTGTGCTTGTCCGGCTCCGTGATAAGGGTCTTGTCCTAAAATCACAATTTTTGTTTGCGGCACAGGGCATAAATCCATCGCATTGAAAAACAAATTCGCTGGCGGATAAACTGCGTATTGTTTTCTCTCTTGCACAATTTTATTTTTGATTTCTGCAAACCACGGAGTTTCAAAAAGGTCGGAGAGTAAATTTAACCAAGAGGGTTCCAGCTTTACCATTTTTTAGTTCTCAAATCGTATAGCTTCTTCGGCAAGCAAAACAGGAATGCCGTTTCTAATGGGGTAAGCTATTTTTTTATCTGCGGTAACAAGAGTATCTGCATCGCTTTCGTGTAAAGGCTGTTTTGTTATTGGGCAACATAGAATTTCGAGCAAATCTTTTGGGAGCATAGGGGGAATTTAGAAAAAAAATTGCTATATTTTGAGAAGAGAGGTAAAATATGGCAACGGCAACGGAAGTTATTGCGAATGAAACGGAAATAAAGCGGGCTATGGGTGTTCTAGGGCTTGATGGTTTTGCCGATGCCTTGCTGGATGAAATAGAGCTTGACAGGCGGCTTGAGATAAGCTTGGAACAGGCAGACAAAGGACTTAAAATGTCATTGGAAGAAATGAAAAAAGAGCTATCGGAAAGGAAAGCCAGAAATGGATGCTATTCAAGCAGACGATGAGATAAAAAGAAAACCCGCAAACCCAACCCCGGAATGCATGGAAATGCTTGCTGTGGCTTTAGATTATATAGAAGAAACTTCGCCAAGGCAAGCGAACATAATGTTCGGGCAGTTTTTTCAGGCAATGCAACTATTAGAGATTATGCCAGGTATAGGCACGAGATACAAAAACGGAATGAGAAAAATAAGGTTAGGCAAATTTCGCTACAATATTTTTTACAGGGAAAAAGAAACTGAAATAGAAATACTTGGTATATGGCACACCAGCAGAGGAACGGAATTTGAAGAACCATAGCAGGGCAACCCTATAAAATGAACATTTACCAGCACACAGACATAGAAAAACTTGCCGATGAGTTCACAGATGCCCTTTTATCCAAAGAGAATTTCAACGCAAGTTCAGCAAAAGGCGGCTTTTTGACGGGCGGAAATGTAATCGTTTGCGAGTCAAAAGGCTTGCAGGAGTATTTGCAAAAAAAATGCGTGGACAAATGCGGGATATGGATTG
>Ga0268262_10002002_pt1 | contig 24081 bp, 26 predicted proteins | sample TergutNc150P3_FD_190354 | JGI IMG/M metagenome (GOLD analysis project Ga0268262, IMG submission 190354) | Nasutitermes corniger P3 segment gut microbial community from laboratory colony in Florida, USA - Nc150 P3 (SPAdes) (version 2) | ecosystem: Host-associated > Arthropoda: Insects >...
AATATTTTATTTTAAAAAATACTTGACATATTATTATTAACAATGGTATAATTCATGTTAATATGAATAAGAAAATATGGTTTACAATAATATTAATTATTGGATATTCGATTTATTGTAATGCTGAATCGCCAAAGAATTTAATTATTTTACCTGATAAATACGTTGCTATATCAGATAAATATATAGGAACACAATATTTCTTTGATTTACGTTATAATTTAAGTACTTATGATATATATAATTCATTAAAAGATAATTTTAAGGATTTTATTATTCAAATAGTTAATTTTAATAATTTTAAGGTTTATCAGGATTTGGGGGATGTTGATCCAGAAACAATACCAATAGAATTTTCAGAAGAGATACAAAAAAGGATTATATTTACACCTATAGTATTCTATGAAGGATATTTTATTACACCTTCTTTAGAAAAAATGATAAATGATAATTTTCTAGTTAGTATGTATTCAAAAAATTATCAATTAATAATACAATGTTTAACTGCTTATAAGAAAACAAGTGATAAACTTAGAGAACAATATTTAGTTTTATCTCTTTCTTATTATGGCAGTAGTTTAAATACAAATGATACAGGATATGAACTAGATGAGTTTATAGGGAAAATAAAAAATTTCTTTATTTTTACAGAAAAATTTCCAGAAGAAAATTTTATTGAAAATGAAGAAATATTTTTAAGAAGATTTGAAATAAAATAAAAATATATAGTATGCCCATACGGCACATAACGGTCAACGCTGCGTGCCTGTTACCGTTTTTGCAATAGTTTAGGGAGTAGGAAAAAATAACAGATAACAAATAATATTGGTTTTCTTTACACTCTTCGTGAGCGATTATTTGTCCCCCAGTGTACTGCCTTAGCGGGTAAACAAACATTTTTAATTCACTTTTTTTCTTGCCGATAACTTATTTTATTACTAATTTATATTATAGAGGTTAATATGGTTACGACTAAAGAAGCTGAATGGGTTACAGATTTAGAAACTATGACGTGCAGAAATACAACAAATAATATTGTTATTTTATTTAGAAAAATAAGCGGAAGTTTAATTGGAGAAATAAAGAACCTGCCTATGAAAATAATAATTAAATGGGCGACAGAAGGACAGGGAAATATAAATATAAAAAATACAGTAGTTGAAGCGGAAATTATTTTTATAAAAGCGTATCTTGAACAAAAGAAAAAAAGATAATGGAAGAAACTTTATAGTTGGGTTAGTGCATTTATTACATAAATTGCAATATTGTAGAATCCGTGCGCAACGGAAATTCCGTGAATAGATTTATACCGCAGGAAAATAAAACACAAGAATGCGCCGGAAAGAGCCGCATTTAAAAACCCCCATAGGCCTTCGTATATATGGCAGATTGAGAATAACAACACAGAGAAAATCAATGCCTGCATTGCGTTCATTTTAAAGTCATCCTTTTTTACCAGCATATAGAAACGAAAGAAGCTTTCTTCTGTGTATGCGGCAATAATCAGCGAAAAAGAGAGAACTATCCATCCTGTCGGGGTAGAAGGTGAATAAAGCATTACCTGCGCCAGAGTCCCGCTTATATACGATGAAATAAAGGCGATGATAAAACCGGTTATTAAAAGACCGGATAATGTAATAAGACCGGGAATAATGTCTTTTTTCCCGGGTATTATCTCCCGGTTTATGACATGTTTTGTCTTTAACAGCAAGTACCAGATTAACGCAAGTGAAGGTATGCTGTGAATGAAAATTTTAGCGAGCTCAGCCGTTATTGAAAAACCTGCCGCTTCTCCTGTACCGCCTGCGGTTGAGATAACCGAACCTGAGAAGAAAAGAACAATATACAGGATAATGGCTTCTATATATGTTCCCAAAAATTCCGTCCTTGCACTTTTATGTATGTAATTTCTATATTATAATATATTTAGGATGTTGATCACTGGAAAATGAGGTAAAAATTGATACCATTTTTCTTTTTTTTGACAATTGCGGTTCTCGTTGGTCTTTATATAACCCGTAACAAAAATGAGAATTCCAAAAGTTGGATTAAATTTTTCTCAAAAGGCAAGGAATCGGGTTTTTCAATCAAGGATATGGAACAGTTAAGGCATCTTGTGACCGACTGCAAAATCCAGGACCCGCCTTCAATTTTTACTTCCCAAAAGCAATTTCAAATTATTATACGTTCAGTGGTAAATTCAGCGCGGAGGACAGGGGAAATTAACGATCCGCCTATACAGAATTTCCTTTCCAAACTTTTCGATCATTGCAAAAGACTGGAAATGGCCACAACCGAAAATAAAATTCGTATTTCCAGTTCACGTCAAATCAGCGAAGGACAAGCTTTACGGGTACTGGTGCCGGGAACAGGTGTTTACAAGTCGGAAGTTGTAAAAAATTTCGGTAATTATTTAACCATTACGCGCCCTGAAAAAACAAATCAGGGTACTTCAATGCAATGGTACGGTTTGAAAATATCAGTTTATTTCTGGCGCGAAGATGATGCCGGTTATGTTTTTGATACCGAAGTTATTGATGAGGTTTTTTCCAAAGGCATTTCAGCATTAAAGATAGAACATAACGATTCGCTTTTTAGAACCCAGAAACGTAAATCCATGCGCGTTAAGTATCAAAGGATAGCTTTTCTTTATATAGTTAGAGAAGGCGACAGCCCGCACCGCCTGGAAAGATCAGCCGGTTTAAGGTGTATGCTTGAGGATATTTCTGACTCAGGCTGTGCTTTCAGGGTTAACGGACAGGCTACTGTAGGTTTGCGCCTTAAAGTGCAATTTTCGCTGGACAAGGTTCCTGTTTGTATACCTGGTACTGTCCGTTCTGTGGATTATAATCAGGAAGCAAATAAATCACTTATACACATGGAAGCCGATCCGCTTCCGATTGGTACGCGGAATCATATCCTGTGTGAAGTTTTTGATCTGCTGCCGGAAGAAGACGAAGATGAATTGCCGTTTCGTGTGCTTGACGAAGAAGTCGAAGGGAATGCTCCTCAAAACGGTAATAATTCTGACAATAAATTTGAAGAGGTTATGAATAATGTATAAACAGGCAAATAGAGTTGTTAAGGAATTTCAATTTTCTGGCAAATCGTATATTTTCTTCCTGCTTGTTTTAATAACACCTTGTGTTTTTGGAGATTCCGCTGTTTTACAATCATATATGAAGAGGTTTTCCGGAAGCGAGTTAGCCGCTAAGGCTGAAGTTTTGCGTAACGCAGCGTCAGACAGCAGGATAAATGAATCTGTCTCTCAGCTTTATGAATTTGCCCTGCGTTATGCGTTGGACAATTATGATGATATGGAAAATTTATCCGGTATGAATAATATTATAAGTATTGCTGTAAAAGGCTTGCGTAACGCTGGCTCTGCCGCAAGTGTCGATATCTTATGGGAACTATTTCTTAAATATCCTCATTATGTTATTAAAGCCGATATACTTGTTACATTAGGAATACTTGGTAAAGGCAATCAAAATATAATAAACGCAATAAATAATTACCTTATGGAAATAAATATCATGTTTGCATCCGAAGATGTAATTATAGTTGATTATTCACTTGTTTCCGCCTGTATTACTGCAATAATGGAAATGGGTGACAGTTCTTCATATCCCGTTCTTTTTACTCTGTTATACGCCGGTTATCCTGAAGTTATTGTTTCCGAAGCATACGGAGCGCTTGATTATATAAACGGAGATTTACTATTGTATATCCGTAACATTATGGAGAAAAACCCTCCCGAAGAAAAATTTATTGCCTTTAAAGCCGGAATTAACAGTAACCGGTTGAGTTTATCCGAACGCGGGCAGCTTGCAGAACTTGCGCTTGAAACCGGGCTTTATGATTTTGAAGGAGATGCCGACTTGATTGCAATGCGTTACGCTGCAATACAGATACTAACATCGTTACAGTGGACAAAGGCAAGCAGCTTGGTTGTCAGGTATTATCACCGTGTACTGGCAGACTATTTTCAGGGTATTGTTTCAAAAACGCACTTGATCGAATCAATTGCCTGTCTTGGTATTATAGGAGATTCTTCCGCCGCTCTTGCGCTTGGACTGCAGCTTGGTCTTATTAATGAAAAAACAAAAAGTACGGGTGCTTTTGATGCCGATATTACTATGGCGATTGTCCGGGCTTTGGGATTTATCGGAAGTAATGCTGTTTATGAACATTTGCTTTATACGACTAATTTATCTTACAGTGAAAACATAAAAATTGCGGCAAGGGAGGCATTAGACTGTCTCAAATGGTAAATCGTTTTCATTCTGCTCCTGTTGTATACGCCGCTATCGGCGCAGTTTTTGGTTTTTACTGTCTTGGTTCTTTAGCGCCTGCTGTAATTATGACAGTAATGTTTGCCGCTGTTGCGGTGCTTAGTTTTTTCAGGGTTCTGGCTTCACTTAATATAGAGCCGCGGCGGTTTCGGCTAATGGAAATTTACAGCACGGTTTTTGCAGCGGGGCTTTGTATCGGAATATGTGCACAAACTGCCTCCGTAAACAATATAAGGTTTGGAATAACTGAAGAAAAAATCACTGCCATAAGCGGCATCCTGCTTGAAGATCCGCGTATTATTTCAGGCGGTAGGGCAATGGCCGTTGTATCGCTCGGGAAGACTGCAGGAGCAGGCGGACTGCGGGCAAGCAGTAGCGGAGAAATGACAGTTTTCCTTCCTGAAAACAGCGCTTTAAAAATTAGAGAGTTCGGAAGGGGAACTGAAATTTTTGCAGAAGGCGTTCTTTATTCCGGTGAAAAAGGCTGGACATTTTCTGCGAAGTCAATGCATATTACAAAGCAGGCCTCGCCCATTGAAAAAATGCGTACTGGTATAAGGCTGAATTTGATTCAGCGTTTTAGCAAAAATTTTACTAATGTAAACGCGGGAGGTCTTGCGCTTGCCATGCTAATTGGCATAAAAGACAATCTGGATACAGACCTTGCCGCAATGTACAGAAACGCGGGGCTTTCGTATGTTTTGGCGCTTTCAGGGATGCACCTTGCAGTGCTGGCTTCCCTTATTGCTTTTATTCTCAGGAAACTTCTCGGAATTAAAGCCGCCTCAATAGTAAGCGCTGTTATAATTGTAATTTATTGTTTTATTGTCGGGCCTATGCCAAGCCTTAACCGTGCCGCTTTGATGTATTTTTTGGGAGTCTTGGCGATACTTGGAACCATGCCAAAAGAATCAATTTCTATTTTGGCGCTTTCTTTTTTAATACAGATCATTGTTACTCCGGCATCGGGGAATTCCATTTCTTTTATTCTTTCATATTTGGCAATGTTGGGTATCCTGTTTATAGGGAAGCATCTTACATCGTTGTTTACGGGAAAAATACCTGATTTTCTTATGCAACCCCTTGCTGTTTCCTGCGGGGCATTTTTGGCAACAGCGGGCGTTACTTGTTTTGCTTTTGGTGTTCTTGCTCCGGCAGGGATTATTACAGGACTTGTAATTGTTCCGACTGTAACATTATTTATGATCGGCTCGATTATCTGGCTTGTTCTGGACATGGTTTTACTTTCAGGAATTATCAGTATGCCGTTATCTTTGCTTTATCAATTTACGGAAAAAACAGTATTTTTTGCGGGCAAGATACCGTACATTTCAGTATCAAAACCATTTTCAATTTTAATGCTTTCCCTTGTTCTTTCGCTTACAATTATTCTTCTTGAACACAGGTCACGCGTAAAGCGTTTGACGCTCCAGCCGTTTCTTGCTCAAGCATGATCAATTTTAATACGATCAATTATAATTCACCTTCCGCTTTAAGAACTTTCCTCGAAAAGGAAGGGCTGGGTATGCGGAAAAAATTCGGGCAGAATTTTTTGATTAATCCTGTAATAAGGCAGGCTCTTTTCCATGCACTTGGCTGTAGTGCAGAAGACGAAGTTTGGGAAATCGGGCCGGGTCTTGGCGCAATGACGGCAATACTTCTTGAAAATAAATTATCTGTGCGGGCTTTTGAAGTTGATACGGGATTTGTTCGTGTATTAAAAAAAATATTCGCTGATGAGAAAAATTTTTCGCTTGTTGAAGGTGATGTTATGAAAACATGGAACGCTCAAAAACCCGCGCAATTTCTTTTTGGGAATCTACCGTATAATGTTGCGGCGGCGCTGCTGGCGGATTTAATCGAAAATAGGTGCTTATTTACACGCATTGTAGTTACAGTTCAAAAAGAAGTTGCCCTTCGCATGGCGGCATCTGCAGGGTCGCCTGAGTATTCATCTTTTTCCGTTTTATGCGCCTCAGTCTACACTGTAAAACCTTTAATGGTTATCCGTCCTTCTTCGTTTTATCCTCAACCGAATGTGGACAGCATGGGAGTTCTTCTTGAGAAAAAATCTTCGGGTACGCAAATTCCTGCCATTTTTTTCCGTCTTGTCCGCGCTATGTTTTCGTCAAGGCGGAAAACAATAAAAAATAATCTGACAGTTTTTCTTTCTTCAATCTTTGGGAATTTGCAGGATATATGTCCGTCTCTTTTGAGTGAAAACGGACTTACGGGCAATGAGCGGGCGGAGGACCTTAATTTTGAAAGTTTTCTGTCACTTGCCAAATCCGTTGAGAATATGCGAAAATAAAAAAGGAATGTCAATTGCTGGAAACATTGCAGAAATAGAGGAAAGAATTCAAAATGCTTGCGTTTCCGCAGGAAGAAAACGAAATGAAATTACCCTGATGGGAGTTTCAAAATTTGTACCGCTTGGCATGGTGGAAGAAGCGCGGCGCGCAGGTATTTTCTGTTTTGGCGAAAGCAGGGTGAAGGAGGGAACGCAAAAATTTGAATCGTTACGGGATAATGCTCCTGAAGTTCAACTTCACCTTATAGGTTCGCTCCAGCGTAACAAGGCAAAAAGCGCTGTTCTTTTTTTTGACTGCATTCAGTCGGTAGACAGGGAACAGATTATAGCGGAGATTGTCAAGTTTGCAGGACAGAGGGAAAAGCCGCTGGAAATTCTGTTTGAATTTCACACAGGCGAAGAAACAAAGAGAGGTTTTGCGGATTTTGATGATCTTTTCAGGGCGGCTGAAATGGTATTGGAAGCCGGGACATTAAAGATGCGCGGGCTTATGACAATGGCTCCCTTTACAGAAGATAAAGATTTAATCCGGTCTTCTTTTAGGCATCTTATAAAAGCGCAGAAAGAGCTTAAAAAACGTTTTCCGCCTGCGGAAAACTGGAATTGCCTTTCAATGGGAATGACCAATGATTTTGAAATTGCTATTGAAGAAGGTTCCACTATGCTGAGGATAGGCAGCCTAATTTTTAAGGAATGATAAATAAATGAAAAAAACAGTTTTTACCATTGTTTTATTCTCCATGTTATTGCTTCCCGGTTTAAAGGCAGAGGCTCAAAATATACATGATTCTGAAACGACATCTGTTTTTGAGATGAAAGGGTTTCCCCAATGGGCAAAAGATTTCCGCCGCTGGGATATAATTGCATTTGGGACATTCCCTTTTTCCTTGTTTTTTGTCAATTTTTTTTATGATATGTACAGGTGGAACATGGCCAATGGTATGGACTTTTCCGCAGAAGGACGCCGTTATGCGCCATGGCCGTTTAAATCCGCAGGTGCGGTTGAGCTTACAAGCAAGGAATTCGGAAGAACCATGTTTTTGGCCGCAGGGCTTTCGGTAGTATTTGCATTTACCGATTTGTTAATTGTAAAGATGAAACGAAAAAAGGAAGCCAAAATAGAACCTCCTTCTGCAGGGTCTTATATCATCGAAAATATACAATATGGAGCCGATGCAACTGAAGAAGAATTGAATGTTACACATGAAAACGCCATTGATCCTGGTGAACCTCCCTTTGAATAATGCCTAGTCTTTCAGTTGTTGTTGAAGAACAAATCCCTCAGAATATCAGGTTGGATCGTTATGTGTCAGAAATATTGCGTGTACTTTCCCGCTCTCAAATAAAGGCGAGAAACTTAAAAGCAAAAATCAACAAAAAAGATGCTAAACTTTCCCATTCTGTAAAACAGGGAGATATTCTTGATTTATCATGGGATGAAAAAGGACCTGATTTTGTTATTCCGCAGGATATTCCCCTTGAAATTATTTATGAAGATAAAAATTGCGTTGTGGTAAACAAAGTTCAGGGAATGGTTGTGCACCCTGGAGCGGGAAACAGGCAAGGTACTCTTGTAAACGCCCTCTGCTTCAGGAGATCAAGCAGCGGGAGTAATTTTACGGGTATACGTCCCGGTATTGTTCATCGCCTGGACAGGGATACGTCGGGAATCATTATTGCCGCATATAATGACGAAACTCATGCTTTTCTTGCAAAGCAGTTTTATACACGTAAAACAAGAAAAACATACATTGCGATTATTTGCGGCACGCCAAAGGAAAAAACAGGCCGCGTTGAAACATTTATTGCAAGAGATACAAAAAATCGCAAGCGTTTTACGGTTTCTTCCTCAGGAAAGGCAGCAGTTACTTTTTACAAGGTAATAAAGACATGGGGAAATTATTCGCTCATTTTTCTGCGTCCGAAAACAGGACGTACTCATCAGCTTCGTGTACATATGCGCTGCCTTGGACATCCAATTCTTGGAGATTCTGTCTACGGCCATGATGACAAAAAATTTAAAGATGCAAGCCTTATGCTTCATTCAAAAAAACTTGAAATTGTTCTGCCAGGAGAAAAAAATGAGCGTGTTTTTTCATCTAACATTCCTGGACGTTTTATGGAAATAATAAAAAAACTGGACAGGGAGCTTTCTGGCAATGGATAATAATGTTCCTTTCATTGTTGATGAAACAGATGATTTTGCCGTAGTTTTTAAACCTTCCAAAATACACAGCATTCCGTTAAAGAAAAAAGACGGAGGAACCCTTTTTGAATGGTTTGCTTCCCAATCTTCGTCTGTTTTTGACCTTATGCACCGTCTGGATTTTGAAACAAACGGGCTTGTTCTTTTTGCAAAAAATGCGGAAAGTTATGATTTCTTAAAAACATTGCAGAACAGCGGCGGGTTTATTAAAGAATACTCAGCCGTTTGTAATAATGCCGAATGCCAAAGCGCCGACTCCGACGGCAGTTATCCGAAACCTCCTAGTTTATATATTGAAAACTATAAACCTTCAATAAAAGAGCCGCTGGTCATTGAAAGTTACTTCCGTCCTTATGGCACAGGCAGAAAACTTGTCCGTCCTGTTACGGAAATAAAAAAACACCGTGAAATTGCCGCAGACAGAGGAAATTTCTACCGGACAGAAATTATTAATATTAATAAAAACGTTTTTACAGTACGAATAAAGCGAGGTTTCCGCCACCAGATACGTTGTCATCTTTGCTGGATTGGCTTTCCGATATTGAATGATCCTTTATATCAATCATTGTATCAACAACCTATAAACAGCGAACTTGCTCTCAGGTCTCATGCGCTTTTATTTATCGATCCTTCAACCGGAAAACAAAAAGAATATCGTATCGATCCGGTGGAATCGTTGTTGTTTTAAAAACAATGCTTGAAAAAGCAGCCGTTTAGGGCAACAATTGTATTATGGGGATTGATATATTTAAGGGCGGCGCTGTAATTTATTTTGTTGGTATTAAAGGAACCGGCGTCTGCGCTTTGGCTGAACTTATGCATAATACCGGATTGAAAGTCTCCGGCAGCGATACACCTGAAGTTTTTTATACAGACGCTATCCTTAAAGAGTTAAAAATTTCCTACTATGAAAATTTTGATGCGGCGCACATCAGCGCATCAATTGATATTGTTATACATTCTTCCGCTTACAGCGCTGATACAAACCCTGAACTAAAGCGTGCTCTTGAGCTTGGCATCCCTGTCATGAAATACACCGATGCTCTTGGAAAATGGTCAGCAAGGTTTGATTCTACCGGCATTTGCGGCGTTCACGGAAAAACTACTACAACGGCGATTTGCGGCGTGCTTATGCGCGCAGCCGGATTACCGGCTCAAATACTCACAGGCAGCGCTGCATTGGATTTTAACGGAAGATCAACCCTAATGCTTGGAAACAAATATTTTATCGCTGAAACATGTGAATATCAGAAACATTTTTTGTCGTTCTGCCCAAGGCGCATAATACTGACTGCCGTAGAGTGGGATCATCAAGATTATTTTGAAAGTTACGAATCAATCCGTGACGCGTTTGTTGAATATTGCAGATTGCTTCCCGAAGGAGGGCAGCTTATCTACTGTGCCGATGACAACGGTGCAAGCGAAGTGGCGCAGATCATAGAAAAGGAAAATCGCAGGGTCGAATTAATTCCCTATGGCTTTACCGCCAACGGCAATTACAGAATAGTTTCATATAACGTAGAAAACGGAAAAGCTGTTTTTACTCTTAACGGAATACCTGACGCTTTTTCAATACGGATACCTGGACGGCATGAGGCGTTAAATTCCGCAGCGGCAATTGCCCTTACGCTTTTATTGGCAAATGAAGAATTTCAGGCGGCAAAAAGAACTGCGCTTATTAATCAGGAAAAAATCGATTCTATAAAGAATGCGCTGGATAATTTTAAAAGTACAAAACGAAGATGTGAAATTCTAGGCAGAGCGGGAGGAATTATATTTATTGATGATTATGGGCATCATCCTACTGCCATTAAAACAACGCTTGCGGGCATAAGAAGTTTTTATCCTTCGTGCAGGCTGATTGTAAGTTTTATGTCGCATACCTACACACGGACATCCGCCCTTATTGATGAATTTGCTTCGTCTTTTGACGATGCAGATATTCTCTTTCTGCATAAAATTTATGCGTCCGCAAGGGAAAATTACACAGGCGGCCTTGACGGAAGGTCTCTTTTCGAAAAAGCCGCAGCTGTGAGAAGAGGAGAAACGCGTTATATTGATGAACCTGCCGATGCCTTTGAACCGTTATGCGGAATATTGAAAGACGGAGATATTTTTATCACGCTTGGAGCTGGAAACAACTGGTCTCTTGGCGAGAAACTTTTTGCTCATTTTAAATTAACTGCCGGCGCGGGGGTTCATCATGATTAGCATGACAGGTTACGCATATTGTGAAAAGAGCGGAGAAAATTTATCTGTTTCTGTTGAAATAAAGGGTTATAACAGTCGTTATCTGGAAATATATGTAAATCTGCCGTCATGGCTTTCTACGCCGGAAATGAAAATCCGTAGTCTTGTTTCTTCTGTCTGTGGAAGGGGGAAGGTAGAAATTCATGTGCGTGTACATGTACATAATGCGCCTGTAAAGATTGATGTTAATAAAAATGCGGCTAAGGCCTATTATGACGCAATCATTGTTTTAAAGAACGAACTTGGTATCAAGGAAAAGCCAAATCTTTCATTAATGCTTGGAATGGAAGGTGTTCTTGAAATTGAAAGGAATCGTGATGATGACTGCTGGGAGGAAATAGAACCCTTTTTTCAGGAAGTACTTAAAATTTTCTGCGGTGAACGGGAAAGAGAGGGAAAACATACGGAAGAGGATATACTAAAACACCTGGAAAAAATCGAATATTCAGTAAAAACCGTCACATCTTTTGCCTCTGTTATTGAAAATACGATAAAGGAAAACATAAAATCTCGTTTTATCGAATTATTGGGCAATCAGGTTGATGAAAACAAGGTGTTATCTGAAACAGCTTCACTTTTATTGAAGTACACTATTTCAGAAGAAATATCACGTCTGAATTCACATTTAAGTGAATTCAGAGCGGAGATAAAGAGAAATACAAGACCGGGTAAAAAACTGGATTTTTTATGTCAGGAGATAAACAGGGAGATAAATACCATAGGTTCCAAAAGCGCAATTATTGAAGTAAATACTGAAGTTGTCAATATGAAGGAAGCTCTTGAGAATATTAGGGAGCAGTTAAGAAATGTCGAATAACATGGGAGGAAAGTTATGAAAAAGGACATTAAGATTGCGATTTCCGGAAGAAGTGGCTGCGGAAATACTACTGTCAGTAAAATGATTGCTGAAACCCTGAATTTGCGCTTTGTAAACTTTACATTTCGTACTCTTGCACAGGAACACGGAATTGAATTTAAGGAATTGCTGGAACTGGCGGGGGAAGATGATTCATGGGACAAGGAAGTGGATACAAGACAGGTAATGCTTGCCCGCGAAGAAGGCGGCTGCGTACTTGGCTCGCGTCTTGCGATCTGGATGCTTGATGAAGCGGATATAAAAATATATCTTGATGCATGTCCGCTTGTAAGAGCGCAGCGTATAGTGAAAAGGGAAGGCGGCAGCATTGAAGATGTAGCGTCTTTTACTGCCGAACGTGACAGGAAAGATCACGGACGTTATATGCGTATTTACAATATTGACACGGATAATTACAGTTTTGCTGATATGATAATTAATACTGATAATATAACGCCGCAGCAAATTGTAGACATGATACTGGAAAGAGCGCGGGAGATAAAATAAATTTTGCATATTAAAAAAACGACAGGTGATCCTGCCGGAAAAGCTGCACATGAAAGATTTTCTAAGAATATACAGAGAATAAACAGTTTAACACAGACTCCTTCGCAGGTACAGTCAGTAAAAACACAGCCTTTAAAGTACAAACCTTCCGCCGTCAATAGAACCGCTTCATCAATATCGTTTTTAATTTCGTCTGCAAAACTTCCTGCGGATAAACTGTCAGCATCCATTATTTTATTTGCACGTTTTTTTTCACTGCCAATGAAGCCTGAAGTTTTAACAGCAATTCGCCGTCAGGCGTTTATACCGCAAAATGCCTCAATATCTCAGACTGAGACAGTTAAGTCTGCAATAACCCAATCTGAATTGTTAAAGCAGGAAACAACGGGAAACTCAGACAGTTCTGTGTTAACAGAAAAGAATAGGATAGTCTTTTCATTGGCTGCCTCAGCAGCTGAAAGCAAGGGAGTAGAACTTGAAGCTGAAGGACTTGAGTTATATGCAAATGCAATAGATCCTGAAATGGAAAGACGTAAGGATTCAAATAGTCATAACAGACAGCGAAACAAAAAACAGAATGAACAAAATAATGAAGATGCGGGTTTTAAATCCGGCCCAATAAACTGCAATACTCTGAAAAAAATTGCGCTTGAATCTGCGGAAGGAAATTCGCTGCTATACCTGTTGAACAAAATGCCTGGCAGGGATGGTCAACGCTGGATTGTGCTTCCCTTTGACATAAATGAGAACGGACGTGATTACCGGGTGTCGCTCAGAATCTTGCCTGAAACTCTTAAATGTGTATCCATAATGGCATTGGATATCGTAGAAATTAGTAACTTGAAAAAACGCTCAACTTTTATATTAGAAGCGGTAAACGGCAGTATTAAAACGCTTAATATTTACATGCAGTCTGAACTTTCAACTAAAGTCAAGCATCAGCTTGAACACGCTTTTTCCGGTCTTTTGGATATCCCTGTTGAACGTATTTCTGTCAGGAAAAGTAATGATTCTTTTCTGCCGGAAGCCGGCGGTGAAGAAAAATTATTTTGTTCCGTAGATGAGGCTGTGTAATGGCAAAGAGAAAAATCGCATCGGCTATCGGATACTCAAAGGATGATCCTGCTCCTGTATTGCTGGCGTCAGGAAGGGGAAGGGAAGCCGAACAAATAATTGCCGTTGCGCAGAAGTCAGGAATTGCCGTGATAGAAGATTCCGCCCTTGCATCCCTGCTTGACTTAACCGCAGAACCCGGTGATTTTATTCCGCCCTGGTGCTGGGAAGCCGCCGCCAAAATTCTAGCTTTTGTAATGAAGGCGGCTCCCCCTTTTCAATAAATATATTGACAGGGTTCTTGACAAAATTCTGTATTTTATAGAATATATAAGCGGTATTTTGCGGCTGTCGTATAACGGCTATTACCCCAGCCTTCCAAGCTGGAGACGTGGGTTCGACTCCCATCAGCCGCTTGGCAGGATATTTTTGAATTATTATTTAAAAGTATGAAGCGTCTGCCTTAGGTCAAATTCTTTGGGCGCATAACTCAGCTGGTTAGAGTGCTTGCTTTACACGCAAGATGTCCGCGGTTCGAATCCGTGTGTGCCCAATTTATAGAAAAAGGGAGAATCTTTTGAATAAATTATTTCTTTTTTTTTGTATTGTTTTTATATCTTTTTCAATAAGTTCTTGTCAGAAAAAAAATGCAGATTCTAAACCGGAAAATAATAAAGGTATTACAGTCCGCCTTCTTACCGATGCTACCGGAGTTGATGACAAATCCTTTAACGCTTCTGCATGGCGGGGAATTCTTGAATTTTACGGTGATAGCTGGAGTAATGCAAGACAAAGGGGAAGTGCGTACGATTGGATTACTGCTCAAAATCATGATATGTTTATCTCCAATTTAAGGCAGATTACCGATGAAGGATATGACCTGATTATTGTTACAGGTTTTTTATGGGCTTCTGCCTTAAGGACTGTTGCTTCAGAAAACCCCGGTCAGAAATATATGATTGTTGATGTTAGCTTGCCAGGATTGCCGAATGTAATGAAGGCTGTTTATGCCGAGCATGAAGGTTCTTATCTTGTAGGTGTTGCAGCGGCGTTAAAAGCTATTGAAGACGGTATTATCAGTCCCCGTTTTGGATTTATCGGCGGAGTACCAAGCGCTGTTATTACAAAATTTGAAGTAGGTTATATTCAGGGTATTCTTTCTGTTATTCCCGGCGCGCAAATTGTTGATTATTATGTAAACAGTTTTGGTGAGCCGGGTCTTGCAAAAACTATGGCAAAATACTGGTACGATTCCGGCGTATATGCAATTTATTCGGCAGCAGGAGGCAGCGGCAACGGAACAATTGCCCAGGCAAAAGAGTATCGCGCTGACGGAAAAAATGTATGGGCTATAGGCGTAGATTCTGATCAATATGAAGAAGGAATTTACAATGATACAGGAGATTCCGCAGTGCTCACTTCCATGCTCAAGAGGGTAGAGAACAGCGTTCTTTATGCGTTAAACGCTATTGACAAAAATATTTTTAACGGAGAGGCTGTTACTTTCGACCTTAAGGCAGGCGGTGTAGGTTATTCTAAAGCTAATTCCGCTATAGGTAAAGATATTGCAGAAAAGCTGGAGATTGTAGAAAATCAGATAACAAGAGGACGGATTACCGTTGTTTCTACTTTGTCTGAAGCGATGCGTCTTCCAGGCTTTCCTCAAAATTTAAGAGCGATTGACGACTAGAACATATAAACAAAAAAAACAAAACCTCAATAACGCCCATGAAACAGAGGCTTCATTTCGCATAATTGATATGTTCATAACTTCTTCGTGGACTGTCTCTGTTATTGTAGTAATTCTCGGGTTTTTAACTGCGACATTGCTTCTTCTGGCGATCGGAAGGAATCCCTCAGGAATGTATCAGGCGCTGCTGCAAGTCGTCAGCGGATTTGATTCCAGGCGCGGTACATGGAATGTACGCTATGCGGGCGAATGGCTTGTTGTCTCAATTCCGCTTATCCTGTGCGCTCTGAGTATGGGATTTGCCGTACGTTCAGGGCTTTTCAATATCGGCGCGGAAGGCCAGTACATTGCAGGGGTTACAGCGGCGCAAATTACTGCGATTTATTTTCCGACAGTTCCTGTTCTGCACATTGTTGCTGCTGTATGCGCTGCAATGCTTGCCGGGGCTGTGTGGGGAGGAATTGCCGGCTTTCTAAAAGCGCATTACAAGGTATCGGAAGTAGTCGCTACAATAATGTTAAACTACATTGCCCTTTATCTGCACCGCATTATAACAATGAGAATACCTGGAAGCAATACTTTCAGAACTGTCGATTTTCCCGTAACGGCATCTTTTTCGAGCTCTTTGCTTGCTTTCTTAACAAACGGTTCAAGGTTAAATTACGGCCTTTGGTTCGCTGCCGCTGCCGTTGTTGTTTACCGGATCATTATGGAAAAAACAGCGCTGGGTTTTTCCCTGCGTGCTACCGGATTTAATAAGGAAGCCGCCCAATATGCGGGAATGCGAGTTAATTTTAATATTACTGCCGCCATGATGATTGCAGGGGCATTTGCAGGACTTGCAGGAGCCTGCGTCTCGTTAGGTATATTCAACCATGGACGCATATTGTCATCGTTTGATAATTACGGTTTTGATGGAATCGCAGTGGCTCTTTGTGGAAACTGTACGGGAGTAGGCATTGCCGTTATGGGACTGCTTTTTGGTATGTTAAAATCCGCGCAGCCGTTGATGCAGGCGCGGCAGATACCAAGTGAAATTACGTCAATAATAATGTCTCTTGTGGTGGTATTTTTATCTTTAAGATCGGCAATACAAATGTTTGTTGAATGGCGTATGAAAAGGTTGCGCAGGAAAGAGGTTAGCTGATGGTATATTTTCAGTTTATTATTGCAATGATTCCTTCAGCCTTGATGATTGTCTCTCCCATACTTATAGCGGCGACAGGAAGTATGATTTGCGAACGTTCAGGAATTGTGAATATCGCTCTTGAGGGGCTTATGACCATTGGCGCGATGACTGCGGCAGTGAGCCACGTTCTTTTGGAAACAAAAACCGGATTTTCAATTCCGCTGGCGCTGTTCCTTGCCGCTGTTTCAGGCGGTCTTTTTTCGTTAATACACGCTTTTGCGAGCATTACATTAAGGGCGGATCAGATAATTTCAGGAACGGGAATAAACCTTCTTTCCAACGGGATGACTGTATTTGTCTGCCAATTGATATTTCGCATGGATCGCAGCATGAATTACCGTATGGGAATGAGGCAGAGTCTTTTCGGAATTTATCCTACAATTATAATTGCGATTGTTATTTTATCAGCTGCATGGTTCCTGCTTTACAAGCGTCCATGGGGTTTGCGCCTTCGCGCCGCAGGTGAACATCCGCAGGCTCTTGTCTGTGCCGGAGTAAAATTAAATAAAATTCGCTTTATTGCCGTTTTGCTCTCCGGCTTGCTTGCAGGTCTTGCCGGAGCCTGTATCGTTCTGACTCAGGATATTCAATTTACAGTAAATACCGTCAACGGAAAAGGATTTATTGCTCTTGCCGCAGTCTCCTTTGGACGCCGTCTGCCGCTGGGTATACTAGGCTCCAGTTTCCTGTTTGGTATTTCTTCAAGTCTTGCCGTGAATATAATCAATATAAAGGGGATGCAATTGATTCCATCGGAAGTATTCAGTATGCTGCCTTTCTTAATTACCCTATTGACCCTCGTTGTATTTGGAGGAAAATCTCAAAAGTCATTGAGTAAAGTTATAACAAAGACATATAAAAGAATGTAGGGCAGTTAATATAGATTAAGGTGTTGATTTTCCTTCTTGTTGACGGATTACTTAAAACCCTTTATCATTTAAATAATGTACAGTACGGGACTTGCTTACTTTTTCTGGCTAGTAGGAGGCTGCGGTGTTTTGGGGCTTCACCGTTTTTATCTTGGAAAAATTCCTACAGGGGTACTGTGGATGTTTACAGGCGGACTTGCTACGGTCGGCGCTATTTATGATTTTTTTACGTTACCGGGCCAGGTAAGGGAAGCGAATATCCGTCAGGCTATTCTGGATAACAATGATAAGTTTGACAGTTACGGCAGGCCTAAATTGCGTAACGTTAACGACGGTGAAACTAAAATCGTTCGTGTAAAAGAATCTGTTGAGCGTGCTATTTTAAAATTGGCAAAATCAAACAAGGGTATTCTTACAGCGAGTGAAACGGCGCTTGCCGCGAATATCACCGTGGAAGAAGCGAAGAAGGACCTTGACGCCATGGTTTCCAAAGGTTTTGCCGAATTACGGGTGCGCCGGTCAGGCGCTCTTGTCTATATAATCCCCGATTTCATGGAAAGCGACGAACCATTCATTGATTAAGTTACTTTAAAACTACTTCCGTTCTGCCGAATCCGCCGAGTTCAGGGCGAGCAAAATAATAATCCGCTATTGCAGGATCATTTTTTAAATAATCATGAATTCCTTTTTGCAAGATGCCGGAGCCTTTTCCGTGAATAACTGCGAATGTCTTTAACCCTGAAAGCAAAGCGCTTTCAATTTGGCGGCGAAGGGCGTCTTTTGCGTCCTCAAGCCTCAATCCAATCAATTTAAGTTCAAAAACAGCGGCGGCAGATGAGCCGTATTCTGCATCCCATGATGCGGTTTTATTTGCCTTAACGCCGGATACCGGGATTAAATCTTTTTCCTGAAAACTCATTTTTATAGAACCGATTTTTACTATCCACGAATTTCCGGCGGAGCTTTTTTTATCTTTACGGATAATTACGCCGCGTTGTTTTGAAGAGCCTGCGAAAACTTCCATGTCCGGCGCAAAGACGGAGAATGTTTCATTTTTGTTTTTTTGGAACTGTTCAATTATGGCGCGTTCTTCTTCGTCAAGAGCGGAGCTTTCATTATCAACGTTATGCGCAAGTTCTGCAAGAAATTCCTTTACTTTCAGGGTTTTTTCCCGGTCTACCTCGCCTTCTTTCAACTCACGAACAAGGTTTTCAAGAGTTTTGCGGCTTTCCTTTAATAAAGATGAAAGTTTACCGACAGATTCGCGCTTTAGTTCCGCTTCTTTTTGCCTAAGCTGCAATTCCTTTAAATCCGCTTTTCGTTTTTCTTCTTTTAACCTTGTTTGTTCAGCTGTGCTTTTATGCTCAAGCCCCGCAAGTTCTTTCTGTTTCTGTTCTAGTCCCTTGATCAATGCGGAAATATCGGACTTTTCTTCGTCAATATAATTTTTCGCTTTTTCTACGATGCTGCTGTCAAGACCGTTTGCGGCGGCTATATCAAGAGCTCTGCTTTCTCCGGGAATCCCGTTGATTATTTTATAAGTGGGCGAAAGCGTTTGAGCGTTAAATTCAACAGAGGCGTTTTCTACGCCCTGTCTTGTATAGCCGTAATTTTTAAATATTCCGTGGTGCGTTGTAATGATCATCCGTGTGTTCTTTTCTATCAAATAATCCAGTATTGCCATGGCAATTGCGCCGCCTTCTTCCGGGTCGGTTCCTGAACCAAGTTCGTCAAGGAGAACGAGTGATTTTTCCGTTGCATAAGCTGTTATAGCGGATATGTTTGTTATGTGGGCAGAAAATGTAGAAAGGGATTGATCTATAGACTGTTCATCGCCTATGTCTGCAAATACTCCGTCAAACACCGGCAGACAGCTTCCTTCTTCAAGCGGAAGGGCTAGACCGCTCTGGTTTATCATGGAGAGAAGCCCCAGTGTTTTTAAAGCAACAGTTTTTCCGCCGGTGTTCGGTCCTGTTATTATCAATGTACGGGTGTCGTTATTCATTTCGATATTGATTGGAACCGCTTTTTTAAGCAGGGGATGACGCGCCTGTTTTAAAACGAGACATTCCCTTCCGTTATCCGTATTTTTTGCAAAATACCCATTTGTCGCATAAGAATATCTTGCCCTTGCCCTTAAACATTCAAGTTCAATTATTGTTATATGAAGTGTTTTTAATTTTTCCGCATGGAGGGCAATATTTTCCGTTAACTCACGCAGTATTTTTTGAATTTCAGCATCCAAATTCCGCTTTTCTACGAGAATTTCATTGTTTTTTTCTACTACATCAAGAGGCTCTATAAAGACAGTCTGCCCGCTTGAAGACACTTCATGTACAATTCCTCGGATTCGTCCGCGGAAATTTGCTTTAACTGCAAGTACCGCACGTCCGTCCCTCTGCGAAGGAAGCGGAGATTGCAGCATGCGTTTGTACTCATCATCTGATGAATAATGAGAGACTGCCGCTCTTAATTCCTTTTCAAGGCTTTCAATGCGTCTTTTTATGGCACGTAACACAGGAATATCGCGGAGCCTTCCTTCCCTGTCGATTATTTTAAATATTTCAATTGCTGCGGGAGTACAATCAGGAAGGAGGCCTAACATTGCTAAAAATTCCTTTTTGCCGTCTGTTTCCTGTTCGGCAAAACCGGCTCTTTCTCTGACTATCCAGTTTTTTATTTCTCCTGAACGTTCAACGAAAAGAGCGATTGCAAGAGCTTCATCCAAATCCAGAACAGTACCCTGTACTTCTATTTTCGGAAGCAGGAAACCGATTGATGGAAGCCATGCCCTTGGTTCGTCATCGCCTGATTTCATTATAGAATGAATGGCGTTTACTTTTGCCTTTACAGTTTCCGACTCGTTTGTAAAGACAGGTTTTGATAATTTTATTTTCTCTGCAGCTTCTTCGCTGACTGCATATGATGCGACACTTTCCATAATTTGCGGATATTCAAGAAGATTTAAAGTTTTTTCTGTCAGCAGATTCTTATCAATAATCACTGATATTTCCTTCTATGTCTTCGCGTATACGCAGGAAGCTTTCATAACGGTCTTCATGAATGATACCTGCATCTACCGCTTCCATTATTTTGCAGCCGGGTTCTGTTTTATGCGAACATGAAAGGCCGAAACTGCACTTTCCGGCAAGAGGGGCAAATTCTTTCATGTGGAAAATAAGTTCATCCGCTTTTATTCCGTCCGGTATAAAAAGCCGTACTCCCGGAGTGTCAATAAGGCGTGTTGAAGCATTAATGTCAACAATGAATGACATTGTAGTTGTATGAACCCCCCGGTCGTATTTTTCGTTAATAGCGCCTTCCCTGATATTTACGCCTGGCTTTAATGCGTTTATGATACTGGATTTTCCAACTCCTGACTGACCTGTCAAGACGGAAGTTTTCCCTTCTATTTTGCGGCGAAGTTCGTCAAGACCTTCGCCTGTCTTTGCGGATACAAAAATTACCTTACAGCCGATACGTTTAAAATCTTCAAGCCGTTCATCAACATTAATATCGTCATACTCAAGATCAATTTTATTGCAGATAATAATTGCCTCTATTCCTTCAATATCAGCCTGTAGAAGAACACGATCAAGAAAACGCGGTCTGAAAGGAGGGGAGATCGCAGTGCAGATGCAAAGCACAAGATCGACATTTGCCGCAAGAAGCTGGCTTAGTGCTTCTTTTTGATTAAAACGCCTGAAAAAATTCCGTCTGTCTTCAACAGAAAGAATCAATGCGGTATTTTCATTTTTCTGCCGTTCAATATTTACCCAGTCTCCTGGCGCAATGGGGTTATAGTAATCTTCACCGGACTTTAAAACTTTTCCCTTTATTCTGCATTCAAGTTCTCTTGTGCCTTCTTCTGTCGTTACCCTGACAGTCATGATATTGCGCGAACCCTGTATTACAAGCCCTTTAAGAATCCTTGAGTTGTTTCTCATAATTCGTCTAACATGATAAGGTTAAAACCTAATGCCCCCGCTCTTTTTTTCCAAAATGAATCAGATACTTTTTTACCTGTTACAAAAAGCCTGTGTACAGGAACAGAATCTTTTCCCGCACGCAGAAAATTACCGTTTTCATCCAGGAGATATTCAATACGTTTTGTAATTCCCGCAAGAGAATCAAAAACCTCAAAATACGGAGCGGCTTCGCACCGGAATTCTTCAAGAAGGAAAAGAAAATGCGTACAGCCGAGTACAAGGGTATCAACATTTTCCGTCCTGAAAAGATCAACGTATTTTTTTACAATTTTACTTTTTTCTTCCTCTTCTGAATTGTCAAAGTTAAGTTCAATAAAGTCCACAAGCTCAGGAGCGGCTATTCCTAAAATCTCACATGATTTATCCGCAAGGTTAAGGCTGTTAATTTCTTCAATTGTCCGCTCTGTTCCAAGAATGCCGACTTTCCCGTTGCTGCTTGCGTTTGCCGCAGGCTTTATCGCAGGTACTGTTCCGACAAAGGGTATCTGCGTAAAGTTTTTGCGTAATGAAGACAGAGCTGCTATTGTAGCTGTGTTACATGCCAATACGGCAATTTTCGGTTCAATTTTTGTTAAAAGTTTCTCCAGTAACGAAATTAAAATAGCAGTCAATTCTTCTTTTCCGCGCGGACCGTAAGGATAATTTTTGTGATCTGCAATATAACAAACCGCTTCCTGCGGATTCTTTTTAATAAAATCCATGCAATAGGGAATTCCTCCTATGCCTGAGTCAATAAATAATACCGGTTTGTTATTCATATTTATTTAAAAAGATTATCAAATGCAGTTCTTGAAGCTTCTGCCTTTTCACGTTCTTTTAAAAGACCTGCGCTTTGCAAGCGGAATTTTTTATCAAGGGAAAACCAGTCGCAAAAATTGGCGCGTTCCTTGTCAGGCTGGGCTTCTGCACCTGATTCACGGCAATCGCCTCGTGAACCAGGCAGATAAAACCGGCAATTCTTGCATGAGCGCAGATCTTTTCCGCACGTTATACATCGCACGGAACGGCCTATCGGCTCTTCATCTGTTACGGGTGAACCGCAGTACCAGCACATTTTTTTATTTTACCTTTCACAGGGCTGGTTGTAAAGATAGAACTATGATAAGCTGAAAATGATATGTTTGTAATTAATCCGTGCGCCGCAGGATGCGGAAAACCTGCCATATCAGGTAATAATCTTTGTTTTATTCATCAGGCAAACCCTGAACAGGAATATTTACGCATTTGTAATTACATCGCAGAAAACAAAACAATAAAAGACCTGACAGTATCCGGCATGCACTTTACAGACACCGATTTTTCTAATCATCATTTTTACGGCTGTAATTTTAAGGAAGCTTCATTTTTCAACTGTAATTTTTCCGGCGTTAAAATGAGGATGAATTTTTTTGATTTTTCAAACTTTGTTGATTGTGATTTTTCAAAATCGGATATACAATTTATGTCGTTTGCCGGAGCTGATTTTAAAAATTGTAAATTTACCGGCTGCGAAATTGTGCATATAAATTTTGAAGGCGCGGCAATTGCAAATTCTTCATTTAACGGTTCAAATTTGTATAACAGCCGGTTTATCAGCGCTGATTTGTCAAAATCTACATTTGTAAACTGTAATTTAAAACGTGTTTGTTTTGCAAGCGCGGAACAAAACGATATTGATTTTAAATCCTCAAATACTGCTGAAGCTGTATTTGAAATGGAAGAATAATGAAACTGTTTTTTCATTACTGTTCATATGGTTTCAGCAACTGTTACATTCTTGGAATGGAAGATACGGGCAGGAAACATCAAAATACCGCAGTAATAGTCGATCCCGGAAGTGTGGAAAATATAACGCTTGAAACCCTGGAAAACAATAACTTTGACCTTAAAGCTGTGCTGATAACGCACGATCACTTAAGCCATGTGCACGGAATGCGTACATTAATGCGTATTTATCAGGCCGAAGTGTTTGCGGTAAATCAAAGCATTATGGATCATAAGGCTACAATGGTCAAAGACGGAGATAAATTAGTAATCAACGATTTTTCCATAGAAGTTATTTCAATACCAGGTCATTCATCGGATTCCGTGGTTTACAAAATTGATAATCTGCTTTTTACAGGTGATGTGCTTACAGCCGGTCTTGTGGGCAGCACAGCAAGCGCTTATGGAGCCGCTACGCAGATGGATAAACTCAGAAGCCGCCTTATTTCACTTCCCGGTGATTATGTTGTGCTGCCCGGACACGGTCCGCCTTCAACGCTTGAAGCTGAACGCCGGTTCAATGCGGATATTCTTCGCTACGATAAAAACCGCAGCAAAAGACCAGTATTCCGCGTTGAAATTTAGCGGGTTGTACGGAAACGAAAGCTTCCGTACAACTCCGGCTGCCATCGCTACTTTTTAAACCGCAGCGACTCAAGTACGGATTCGCCTCTTTGAATTTCGAACCACAGTTCGCTGTCGGTTTTCTCGCGTAACGCCTTGAAGAATGACGCAGTATCATTTACTTTCACGCCGCTAACCGCCGTGATTATATCACTCTGCTTAAGCCCTACTATATCCGCAGGAGAGCCGGAAATAACCTGCGCTACCAGGAGTCCTTTTGTATTTGCGTTTATCTGAAGATTTTGCCTGAACTGTTCTGTAAGCGGAACAACTGTAACACCCGGCCAAAGTTTTTTATTATCTGATGCTACCTGATCAGTACGCGCTTCTATACGGATGTTAAACTCTCTTGATACCTTGTCCCTTATAACGGTAAATGAAGCGCGGTCTCCTTCTTTAAGATCGCTTACAATCATTTGAAGCTGACTTACGCCCCTTACTTCCCTTCCGTTTACATGGGTAATAAAGTCTCCCGGCTTAATACCCCCCTTATCGGCGG
>Ga0268262_10002003_pt1 | contig 24075 bp, 20 predicted proteins | sample TergutNc150P3_FD_190354 | JGI IMG/M metagenome (GOLD analysis project Ga0268262, IMG submission 190354) | Nasutitermes corniger P3 segment gut microbial community from laboratory colony in Florida, USA - Nc150 P3 (SPAdes) (version 2) | ecosystem: Host-associated > Arthropoda: Insects >...
GAGGAAGCCCCCCTTAAAGCGAGTTCTTTTTTTAGCTCAAGGCGCAGACTCTGATCCGAGGGAGGGGCTTCGCTGAGGCCCATGACCAGGTTCTTTATGTAAAACCCCGTTCCGCCAGAGACCACAGGCAAGGCTCCACGTGCCAGCGCCGCATGGCAGGCTTCTTTCGCAAGGCGCACAAAATCCCCGGCGTTAAACTGCTCATCCGGGTTTCTGATGTCTATCAGGTGATGCGGCGTTTTTGCGCGTTCTTCTGGCGTTGGCTTTGCGGTACCGATATCCATGCCCCGGTAGACTTGCATGGAGTCAGCGGAGATAATTTCAATGTTTTTGTCCAGCTGTTGCAAAAAAGCGGTTTTACCCGAAGCAGTCGGACCAAAGAGAATTAAAACAAGCGGTTTCATTGGATACGAAAACAACTAAAAACTGAAGTTTTTAGTTGTTCCCTTTGATTTATCAAATTATTGATTTTCCAGACGGAATTCTATTTCTTTTGTAAAAACCTGCCGCGCCGCCAAAGAAACTACTTTGCCGTCATTATCGTCGATCCAATACTTTACTTCATCATCATTTGCCGAATAAAGCATGGACAATTGGTACGAACGCCTTGAGGCGGCGGCGGTTATTTCGTACATATTCTTTTCATATCCGATTAATTCTTCCAAAGGAAATATCATTTCATTCTCCTAAACATACTGTTCGGCTATCTTCCTGAATTCGCCCTGAATCTCAATCAGGGCATCGCAAACGATAGGATCAAACTGCGTTCCCCTGCCGTCTTTGATTATATTAACCGCTTCCGAATAAGGAATTGCCGCCTTGTACACACGGGCGCATACCAAGGCGTCGTAAACGTCCGCAACCGAGGCAAGCCTCGCGGCCAGCGGTATATCTGTTCCACTGAGATTGCGCGGATAGCCCTTTCCGTCCCAGCGCTCATGATGACCGTAGCATATATCCTCACAGTGCTTCAAGTACAGGGAAGCATTCACATCTCCAAGCTCGCCGATGATCTCTTTTCCACGGGTTGTATGGGTTTTCATTATTTCGTATTCTTCCGGGTCAAGCCTCCCCGGCTTTTGAAGTATGCGATCGGGAATGGCAATCTTCCCAACATCATGGAGGGCCATGGATTTCACGATAATGTCAGGCTGCATTTTAGAAAGCTCATCCGCATAAGGCAACCTTGATTTAATAAGGTAGTTTGCCAACTCTCCCACATAAAGCTGGGTACGTTTGACATGTTCCCCTGATTCCAAATCGCGGTGCTCAATTACGTTTGCCAACCCCTGAAGCGCGTTATCCAGAGTCTTGTTGGCTTCTTCGGTCTTCTTAATTACCTCGGCGGTTTTTTGAGCCACCATTTCCTCAAGGCTGTCGCTGTAATTCTTTAGCGCAATCTGGTTTCTTACGCGCAGTTTAACGATTTCTGGGGTAAAGGGTTTGTTGATAAAATCCACCGCGCCGGCCGCCAACAATTCGCTTTCCGAATCGTTTGCCGCTGTAATAAAAATAACCGGGATGCGCTTAAAAGCCTCGTCAGCTTTGAGGATTTCAAACATTTCCTTGCCGTTCATCTCCGGCATATGCACGTCAAGAAGAATAATCTTGGGAAGAACCTTCTCCCGGCCTAGTATTTCCAGGGCTTGTTTACCGTTATTTGCCGTTAAAACGTTGTAATCGGTATTCAGGATCTCCTCAAGGATCATGACATTCATGTCAACGTCATCAACCACAAGAACAGTCTGCAACGCGGAATTAGGCATATTGGGCAATCACTTTTTCCACTTGGACTAAAGTCTCGGCAAAACAAGCCTTTAATTGTTCAATCGATCCATTTTTCAATGATTTATTTTTAATCTGGGTTTCAACGTCTAGAGATTGATTAAATAATTCCGTAAGTGAGAGGTTAGCGGCAATGCCTTTAAGGGTATGAGCCGCGACTTTGGCTTTTTCCCAGTCTTCCGCCTCGGCGGAAGCGGCAAGAACCTCTAAATTGGTATCGGCCTTAAATTTTGTAAGCAGTTTGGCGTAAAGCTTGCCGTTGTTCATGACCCGCTTTTTCCCCTCTTCCTCGTTTATATAGACAACATCGGACATATAAAACCTCCGGACAGCAATACTTCTTTATGAATTGTATACCCAAACGCCTGTTTAGGCAATAACCTGTTTCGGCACGGCACGACATCTGCCCACCTACAAGCGCATGGGCATACGATTTGGAAGAAATTACTCACACAGAGCCCACATCGAACCTTCGGTTCGCGAACGCAGAGGAAATGAAGAATTAACAACCTCGCCCTGAAGAGCGAGGTTTTAAACCCGCCTGCGAATAAAAACCACGGAGGAGTTCACAGAGTGCCACGGAGGATTAATGGATTATCTTACTAAAACTCCCCGTTCCCCAGTCCCTGTTTTCCAGTCCCACGACCTACGTGGTACCTCAAAATAAAATCTAGCCGAAAAAAGTGTGCCTCAAAAGTTGGAATTCTAGCCGAAGGCTTCTCAAGAAACCCTGCCGGAAGGGAGCCTTTCTTTGGCAGCGAGGCGGACGGTAGGATACCAATAATTCAAAAGGGGGTTCAAGAAACGGTAGACCTCATCAAGGGCATTAAAGGCGTTCTGGCCCTCAAAACGCCCATATCCGACGGTTTTCCGCACCACATCGCCGTTTTTCTGCTCGACGAAACAATTGTCGTTTTTCGGTAGGGCCGTCTGCGGGTGAACTTGATATTGCTCTGGACGCACCAGTCAAGGAGCCGGCGGTTAATGAACTCGCCATCATTGTCGCTGTCGATGCCGAACATAGGGAACGGGAGGCTGTCCCGCGTGCTTTCAATGCGCTCCTTGACCCAGCGGTGTCGGACTAAAGTTCGCCATTATTCAAAAGGGCGCATTCTTCTGTCCACCCAGAGCCCACATCGGCGGCGGTCAGAGTCTGGCAAAACTGGCCCTTTGCATTCGCGCCGCAATGGCTGACCGTGTCAAGCTCGAAAAAGCCAGGCCCAGCAATTTAAAGTTTACCTCACATCACCTCAATTTAGTGTTCCTCCGGGTATTAACGGTCTATATCATATTCGTTTTGACCTCTATATACGCCTAATTTGTCTTCAAATATTCTCACACAGAAGCGCATCGGACTGAAGTCCGCAGGCGCGAAGGACGTTGTGTTATTACCAAATTTTGAGTTTTCTTGATGCTTTTATTATTTTAATAACAAAAAAATATGAAAAAGGAATCTGGCTTTCTCATTATTTATGGCTCTGCGTCCGCGAACCGAAGGTTCGATGCGCCTCCGCGTGATGATTTTTTTAATGTTTTTTTAAGTATTCCTTTAAACTTTAAATTACTGATGAGGCAACGCGCGCTCTTGCCATTCCACTTAAATTAATCTACACTTGTGTTGAAGCAACCGAGGGGATATAGCTCAGTTGGTAGAGCGATAGGTTCGCAATCTATAGGCCAGGGGTTCGAATCCCCTTATCTCCAAAGGCAAAGCCTTGGACACAGCGGATTTTTTTATTATTTTCCCGTTTATCTATTATGTAGTTTTTGTAGGTCTCCATATCGCCAGTATGATAGGTATTTCCCTGGAACTAGCAAGGGAAAAAAAAGCCCTTGCAAATGCGGATGAAGCGCTTCCCGCTGTTTCGGTCATCATCCCGGTTCACAATGAAAGTGGCCGCATGGAAGGACTGCTAAAAAGCCTCGAAACGCAGGATTACCCAAAAGTGGAATACATATTTGTCAACGACAGATCGGAAGATGAAAGCCTGGGCATGATTATCGCCTTCATCAGCAAGACCGGAAAGGAAAAAGCCAGGGTTATCTCTCTTTGTGAAAACCCTGGCCCCAACCACAAACAATACGCACTTGCCAGGGGAATTGAGGAATCGTCAGGGGAGTTTCTTCTATTTACTGATGCCGACTGTACCCTGCCTCTGTGCTGGATACAAGGTATGGTAAAACGTATGTCCGACAGCAAAACCGGAGTTATAATCGGGCCGGTGCTGAAGCGTTGTGAAAAAGGATTTTTCAACGAAAAAGGCTTTTTTCACTTGTACCAATGCTATGAACACGGAATTCGTTTTGTCTACCTTACGGGGGCCACCGGTCTGGGCGCAGCAGGCGGCGGCTTTGGGAACAACCTCATCCTAAGGCGTTTCTGCCTGGACGCGGTAGGAGGCTACGAAAACGTCCCTCCATCGCCCACCGAAGACGCGGCCCTTATTTCCAGAATACGATCCTGCTCGGACTATAAAATCCGCGCCGCTACCGGCAGGGACATACATGTAATTACGCACAGCGAGGAGACATGGAAGGCCCTGATTAACCAGACCTTGCGCTGGAATAACGGCGGCCTTTTTAGTCCTGATCTTTCTACTCGGCTAAATTACAATTTTCTGATGATTACTATCGCCATGGGGGTAATTGCTTTTCCAATGCTGCCGTTTTTTCCCTTCCTTTGGCCGCTGCCGGCAGGGGTGCTGACATCAATGCTTTTTAACAACTTTGCGAATTTGCACCTTTTCGGCTGCTCGCTTCCTAAGGGAAAATTCGCGTATGCGCTTACACTACTTTTTACGCCGGTGTACTTTTCATTTTTGACTATACTTGGCTACCTGGGCTTTAAGCCAAAATGGAAGGGGCAAGATACCTAGAGAACCTTCTTCAGCCAGCCTTTGGTGTCGGGAATAAGCCCGTATTGTATGCCTTTAATGGTGTCGCGTATGTTTGCAGTAAAATCCCCGACCTTGCCTTTGTTAAAGGTAACCTTCTTCTTGTTGTAAGTAAGGCTTGTAATGGGCGTTGCCCCCGCGGCGGTTCCGCAGACGAAACATTCCTGGGTTTCGCTCAACGCTTCTTCAATTGCTATTTTCCGCTCGGAGACTTTTACCTTCTGGTCTTTTGCAAGCTCGATTATGCTGGACCTGGTAATTCCAGGCAGTATTGTGTCGCCCAAAGCCGGTGTTACCAAATCCCCTGATTTAAGGTGAAAGAAAATATTGCAGGATGAGCCTTCTTCAACAAATTTGTGTTCTTCGGCGTCCAGGAAAACACATTCCATAAAACCGGCTTCCATGGCTTCATGTTTAGCCAGGGCCGCGATTGTATAGTTTGAAGCAGCCTTTATCCATCCTGTCCCATTTGGAGTTGCCCTGATGCGTTCTGTAACGACCGCCGCCGCCTCGCCGCCGCCTGAAAAATACGCACTCACGGGTGTTGTAACGATAAGTACATAGGGCTCAGCGGAAATATTAACCCCGATTCCGGCTTCGGTATAAACAAAGGGACGCACATAAATTGAATCCGCCGTCATAAAGGAATCTTTTTCCCATTCGTTTTTATATTCAGGCCGGAAACCCAGTTTTGCGTTTCGCTTTACAACTTCAACACACGCTTTGACAAATAAATCCTCGGGGAAAGGAGGCATATAAAGGCCCTTCATGGAATTAAAAAACCGTTTTGCGTTTTGATCGGGTCTGAAAAGGGCAAGGCTGCCGTCCTTCCTGGGGAGAGCTTTTAAGCCCTCGAAGCAGGAAAACCCATATTGGGTAGTATAATTAACCAGCGGCATATCATCATAATAATTACGGGAATCTGCCAGCGCATCACGCTGGGAATTTTTCATAGCGGCTTCTTCTTTTGGTGTTTTGTGCGGCTTTTCCAGGTATTCACCCTTCCAGCCTTTTTTTGTAAACCTCGCCCTGTAAACAACAGGATAACTGTTTTTTAACGAAAAAGCCATAATGCCTCCTGTGCTTTATTGCTAATATTTACTCAATTAAGAAAACTACGGGAGCGACGGGACTTGAACCCGCGATTTCCGGCTTGACAGGCCAGCGTGATAACCATCTTCACTACGCCCCCAATGATGGATCATCTTAGCAAGATGAAAAATTGATGTCAATGGCTCGAAGTGCTTCAAAATTAATCTAACCCAAAAGGCAAGCCGTGTTATTCGGCAATTTCCCTTCTGTATTGCTCCAGCTCGCGCTGATTCCCGTAAATAAAGTGACCGTCCAGGATTTCTTCCCAGACCGGTTTGTCGGTAGAATAGTCATGTACGGAAGGGTTATATACAAACAATTTCTTTTTTTTCTCCACTTCCGGGTCCGGCTGGGAAACAGCGGACAACAACGCTTTGGTGTACGGATGCAAAGGATGGCGGAACAGTTCCTCGGCCTCGGAGAGTTCGAGGATCAGACCGTGATATATAACGGCAATTCTGTCGGAGATAAAACGCACGACAGAAAGGTCGTGGGAGATGAAAAGGTAGGTCAGATTTCTGTCTTTTTTTAGACGGTTAAGCAGGTTCAGTACCTGGGCGCGGATTGAAACATCCAGGGCGGAGATTGGTTCATCGGCCACGATAAATTCCGGCTCCATGACCAGTGCCCTCGCTACGCCGATACGCTGCCTCTGGCCGCCCGAAAACTCGTGGGGAAAACGGGAAGCGAACTCCGGCAGCAGCCCTACCTCTCTCAACGCTTTTTCTACCTTGTCTTTCCGTTCCGCGTTGTCTTTATAAAGGCGGAAATTAAAAAGCCCTTCTGAAACGATGTAATCTACCTTTGCCCTCTCGTTAAGTGAGGCCATCGGATCCTGAAAGATCATCTGGCATTTGCGTATGATCTCTTTGTCAAGGGCGCGATTGATTTTCCCGCTTATCTTTTGGCCCTTGAAGTAAATATCTCCGTGTGAAACAGGATTGATCCTTAGGATTGCGCGGCCAATCGTAGTCTTGCCGGAACCGGACTCGCCGACCAGGGAAAAGGTCTCGTTTTTGTAAATATCAAAACTGACGTTTTTTACGGCGACAAATTCTTTTTTTCCTGTTCCAAAACTGATGCTTACATTTTTTAGCTCGATTAGTTTTTCTCTTTCTGCCATGCCGTTACCCTTTCGCCCTTATTTTTTCACGCATACGGCGGATAGCTTCCGGCTGTTCAATTTTGGGTGAACGTGGATCCAGATACCAGGTCTTTGCCTTATGGGTCTCGGAGATGTCGAAGAACGGCGGCTCTTTAACAAAGTCAATTGCAAGCGCCCTCTTGTTGCGCGGGGCAAACGCGTCGCCTTTTACGGCGTTAAACAGGTTTGGCGGCGTACCCTCGATGGACGAAAGCTCTTCGCCTTTGACGCCAAGCTGCGGAAGCGAAGAAAGCAGGGCCCAGGTATACGGGTGCCACGCGTCGTAATAGATTTCGTTAACAAGGCCGTATTCCACGATCTGCCCCGCGTACATAACGGCAACGCGGTCGGCAACATTCGCGACCACGCCGAGATCGTGGGTGATGTAAATAACTGTCATTTGCATTTCTGACTGGAGGCTGCGGATCAGATCGAGGATCTGCGCCTGAATTGTAACATCCAAAGCCGTCGTTGGCTCGTCGCAAATCAGAATCTCCGGACGGCAGGCTACGGAGATCGCGATGACGACACGCTGCCTCATGCCGCCGGAAAACTCATGGGGGTATTGGTTGTAACGGCGTTCGGGATTGGGAATGCCTACCTTTTTCAGTATTTCAATAGCTTCCTTTTTGGCTTCAATCTTGCCCAAACCCTGGTGCAGTTCAATACTTTCCCTAATCTGTACGCCGATTTTTTTGAGCGGGTTAAGCGAAGTCATCGGGTCCTGCATGACCATTGAGATTTTCTTGCCGCGGATGGCAAGCCATTCTTTTTCGGTTTTGTACTTCGATATATCCTGACCCCTGTAGAGAATTGAACCGCCGGTAACGCTGCCGTTTGCGTCCAGCATCCCTATAAAGGATTTTGTGAATACCGATTTGCCGCAACCGGATTCTCCCACGATTGCGAGCGTTTCACCTTCAAACAGATCCATGGAACATTTGCGGATCGCCGTTAATTTGCGGCCCCGCAAACTGAACTGGATTTCAACATCATTGGCGGACAAAATAGGTTCTTTTGCCATTTATGTTTTTCTCCTGTTCATTTTATACATGGTTTCTCGGATCGGAAGCGTCGGAAAAAGCGTTGCCAATCAAATAGAAGGTAACGGTAATCAGGGAGACGATAACCGCCGGGAAAATAAGAAGGTAAGGATAATCAAGGAAGTAACTGCGCGCGTTTCTGAGCAAAATTCCCAAAGAGGGCGTGTTTACATCAAGGCCCAGCCCGAGGTAGGACAGGGTTGTTTCCATTGTGATTGTCGCTGGAATGGACAACGCCAGCCTCAGGATAATAACGCTGATAAGCTGCGGGAGTATGTTCCTAAGCAGGATGCGGCCGATTGATGTGCCCAAAGCTCTGGAGGCAAGGTTAAATTCCCTGTCGCGGTACATAAACACAAGGTTTCGCACGTTCCTCGCCATAACAAGCCAGCCGAAGGCGACAAGCGAAACCGCCATAATCGTGAAACTCTGCCCGACAAGGAGGGCGATCAGAGTCATGTAGATGATCATCGGGACGCAGTTGATGATGTTGTACACTTCGGTGATCAAGCGGTCAAGCTTGCGGACGTAACCCCAGATGCAGCCGATAACGATCCCGACTATGCATTCGCCCAGTCCGACAAGCGCCGCCAGTTTGATTGAAGTCTGTGAAGCGTACCAAACCTGGCACCAGTAGTCGCGCCCTATGTTATCTGTGCCAAACCAGTATTCGTTGTTCGGACTGATAAACGATTTGGTAAGATCAGGTATCAGCTTTGCATAATGGTATTTTCCTATTGCAAGGGCAATAAAGGAAAAAATGACCAGCGCGATAAAGATACATGACTGTACTACCGCGGATTTTTTTTTCAAAAAGTGCTGAAATACCGATTTCCAGTAGGAATAATCCGAGTAGCCTATTTTTTCAGCGGCCTCGGGAGAATACTCGACAAAGACAAAAAGCTCGTCTTCATTTTTTATCTTCTCTATTTCTTCCTGCCGGATCAAAGCGTCTGACACTATCTTGTTCCCTTTCTCTTGGTAAGTGTTATCCTGGGATCAACGATCATCATAAGCACATCGCCCAGGAACACGCCCAGGATGCTCAAGGCAGAGTACAGAATAACCACAGCTTGCACGAGGTTTACGTCGTAACGGTTAATTGAATCGGCCAGCAAAGGCCCCATGCCCGGAACGGAAAAGAACCTTTCCGCCAGCAAAGAACCACTAATCGTCATCAACAAAGTTGCCGGAAGGTACTGGGCGAGCGGTACAAAGGCATTTCTAAGTACATGATTTACCATTATTTTCTGAGTGGGGAGTCCCTTTATCCTGGCCAGTTTTATGTAGTCCTTGTTGATTTCATCGATCATATAACGCCTGGTCCACATTGCCCACCAGGCGGTGCTGCCCAGCGCCAGGCATACAATCGGGAGTACGCTGGAAATGCCCGGATTTCTTGACGAGTACAGGGACGGAAAACCCAAAACCCGCGAGCCAAATATCAGTATAAGCGAATACGAAACCAAAGGCGGGACTGCGTTGACGAAAATCGTATACGCAATTCCAATATTGTCAGGCAGTTTGTTTTTGAAGCGTGCCTGAAAAATACCAATCGCTATGCCTATAACCAGCGATAACCCGACAGAAGAAAGGCCGATTTTCATTGAAATGGAGAACCTTTTCGCTATTAAATCCACGATAGGAACGCCGTTTTGAATTCTTCTTGAGGTACCGAAGTCAAGACGGGCCAGAGATTCGTAATAATGGAACAACTGTACCATGATGGGATCCAGTAAACCTGCCGCAAGAAGCTGCTCGTTCTTCTGCTTCTCCGTGAATTTCATAAGCTGATCCTCGGTAAAGTAGTAGTCCGTCGGGAGCAGCCTCAGGAGCAGGAATACAATCGTTACTATGATCAAGACTGTTACAAGTGATTGTAACAGTCTTTTAACAGTATATTTTAGCAACGGAGCACCTTATTTTTTGCCTTCAGCGTGCTTTGCTATATTGGCCGCAGCTTCCGCGGAAGAAACGCCGTTTACATTGGTTCTCCAGCCCTTGTACTTCATGTCCTGGATGCCGTACATGGCTCTACGCCTTGAGGTATTGTCAATCTTTCCCAAAGCCATGCCCTGGCTGTAATTACACGGGACGACTATGGCGTTATCCAGCATGTAGGCTTCGGCCTTGGCGAAGGCCTTGTAACGGGCATCCAGATCGCTGGTGATGGCGTCTGCCGCCTTGACCAGCCTGGTGTACTCCCTGTAAATAGCGAGCAGGTCCCTGTTTTGCGGTGTCTCCTGTTTAATCCTGTTGATGTTTGAATAGACCGCCGAATAGTAAGCGTTATCATCCAGGTAGGTCTCCTGCCCCAGGTAGTTCTGCGGATCGCCGTAGTCCGCGCCCCAGCCGTTAATCGCTATTGACTGAAGACTTGGGTTGACAACTTCCTGCCTTAAGCTGGAAACATAGGTATTGATCTGCAACACCATAAAATCGTCCCCAATATAGTCGGAAAACATCTGCTTGAGAATGGTTGCGGTGTCAAGGGCCGTCTGGTTGGAACCGGCAACGAAGTGATCGATCCTGACCGGAAAAGTTACGCCCAACGCGGTAAGTTCTCTCATGGCCTGCTGCTTGTATTGGTTGAATTTCGCGGCATCCAGTCTGGCCGGGGTAGTGCCGTTGGTTGCCGGCATGCCCAGCTCCCTTCTTACAAGTTCGGTGTATTCAATACCATCGGAAGTATTAACGAGGCCTCTCATGGTATAGAAGTTATTTTCGCAGAGGAACGGGTTGATGGAGTTTGTCCTCTTCCAGTAATTAATGAGGTTAAGGCCGTAATACCAGGCGCGACGGAAAGCGGTATTTGCAATGGCCGTGTTCCAGTTGGTATCCGGAGTCCCGTCCTTGTTTTTCTTGTCAAAGTTAAAGTGGAACTGGTAGGAATACTTGGACGCGGCGTCGGGAATCAGGTAATCGTGGAATTTATGACTTGCGTTATTGTTAATCGTGTTCAAAGTGCTTTCATTAAGCTGAACATAATCAACCTCACCTGATTCGTACAACTGATAGGCTATGTCAGTGGAATCCACCATCTTGATCGTAACGGTGTCGAACCTGAAAGAATCTTTATCCCAGTAAAGGGGATTTTTGGTAAAGATCTTTTCGTTACGCGATATGTACGATGTCATCGTATAACAGCCGTTGTACCACATGTTTGTGTTATTCATGGCCGCAACGTTGTCTGGCCCGCCAAGTTCGTCGATCATGGCCTGGGATATCGGGTAAAGGACCTGGTAAAGCGCTACGGTATCAAAGTAGGGCTTCTGGTTGATACAGCGATAGATGATCGTATAATCATCCGGAACCTGGATGCCTACCATCTGGAAGAACCTTGAGCCCTTATCCGCCTTGAGGGCTTTTCCGTCCGCAGGTGAAAGAGTTTTGGTCCACTCATAATACTGTTGTGCGCCCTGGATTAATTCGTTGGGCATGGAAGTATTTGCGGAATCGTTTTTGTGGAAGTTGAGTATCCACTCCATGGCGGTGGCAAAGTCATTCGCGGTACAATCCGCTTTCGCTTTGCCGTTCATGTCTACCCATTTTACTCCCTTACGGATGTGGAAGGTCCAGGTAAGACCGCCATCTGTGGTTTCCCACTTTTCTGCGATTGCCGGGAGCAGATTTCCCCAGGGATCCGTTTCCAAAAGACCGTCTGTCAAATTGGTCAGGTTCTCGGAATCCTCAGCCCTCTGGCTATGAAGGACATTAAATGTTTCAAGTTCCCTGGTTTGGAGTAACGGGTAAACCAGTTCCTTAATACTGGTATCGTCTCTTTTCGAATTGGCGGCTCCCTTTGTGCAACTGACAAATGAACCGAGTAACAGCGAGGCAAGCAATGCCGTCAACAAGATGCCTTTCGCGAGTCTTTTCATAAAAATAACCTCTCCAATAGTTTTTTTGTTCTCCAAATGTGGATTAATATAATTTTAACACGGATAGTTTTACTTGTCAAACTTTCAGATAAAAGCTGATATTCTGGAGATGATAGAGATTTAGGAGGATTTTAAGTTAGCATGAACCGGTTTTTGGCGAAATACAAACCGAAAAGGTTTAAACCTGTTATTTACAAGCTTTTAAGGCGGTTTGTAACAGGTTTGGTTTTCGCGCTGCTATGGGATCGTTTTTTCAATACACAAAGGCACTTTTCAATTGCCGGACATGCTTTTTTCGTTTTGGGCGCTATTTTTTTTGCGCTGGCTTGGGTCAATTATTTGAAAATAGACGGGGTGAAAATCCATTATCTGAACGAGAACAAAGAAAAAGCGGGAAGAACGAAACCCAAAACAGGCTTTCTCATTGACTATGCGGAAGAAGAACCTTCTTCGCCCGATTCTACCGATTCTGATTATGATGAGGATGAAGAGGCAAAAACCTCATTTGTCTCAAACCTGTTGGCGGGAATTTGCTTTATGCTGCCTTCTCTTTTTTTCGCTGTTTTTTTCTGATTCATCTTTATAGCTTATTCCTATAAAAAGACTGGCGGTGTCCGAAAAGTTTGAAAAACTTTTCGGACATTTTCCAGTCTTTTAACGGTATATTACAACGGACTAACCTATTTTTTGCCTTCGGCGCGCTTCGCGATATTGGCTGCGGCTTCCGCTGACGTTATGCCGTTTACATTGGTCCTCCAGCCCTTGTACTTCATGTTCTGGATTCCGTACATGGCTTCATGCCTCGAGGTGTTGTCAATCTTTCCCAAAGCTATCCCTTGCGAATAATAACATGGGACGACTATGGCGTTATCCAGCATATAGGCTTCGGCTTTCGCGAAAGCCCTGTAACGGGCGTCCAAATCGCTGGTGATTGCGTCAGCCGCTTTTACCAACCGGGTGTACTCCCGGTAAATCGCGAGCAGGTCCCTGTTTTCCCGGGTTTCCTGGGTGACCTTGCTGATCTTTGAATAGACCGCCGAATAGTACGCGTTGTCATCCAGGTAGGTCTCCTGGCCGAGGAAGTTCACAGGATCGCCGTAGTCCGCGCCCCAGCCGTTGATTATCATGGAATGAAGGCTCGGATTGGCGACTTCCTGCCTGAGGTTGGAAACGTAGGTATTGATCTGCAACACCATGAAATCGTCCCCCATGTAGTCAGAGAACATCTGCTTTAGAATGGTAGCTGTGTCAATTGCGTTCTGGTTTGAACCGACGACGTAGTAATCGATCTTGACCGGAAAAGTCACGCCCAGCGCGCTAAGTTCCCTCATGGCCTGTTGTTTGTATTGGGCGAATTTTGCGGTATCCAGTCTGACCGGGGTTTTGCCGTTAGGTGCCGCCAGGCCCAACTCCCTTCTTACTAGCTCGGTGTATTCGATTCCGGTGGAAGTATTAACAAGGCCTCTCATGGTATAAAAGTCATTTTCACAGAGGAACGGGCTAATGGTGTTAGCTCTCTTCCAGTAATTAACGAGGTTAAGGCCGTAATACCAGGCTCTGCGGAAAGCGGTATTGGCGACCGCAGTGTTCCAGTTCCAGTCCGGAGTCCCGTCCCTGTTTTTCTTGTCGAAATTAAAGTGGAACAGATAAGAATACTTGGACATGGGCTCGGGGATCAGATATTTATTGAATGGATGCTCCGGGTTATTGTAAATCATGTTCAAGTTACTTTCAGAAAGCGTGGTATAATCAACTTCGCCGGACTGGTACAACTGATAGGACATGTCATTGGAATCCACCATCTTGATCGTGACGGTGTCGAACCTGAAAGTATTTTTATCCCAGTACAGGGGGTTTTTCGTAAAAACCTTTTCGTTGCGATGGATGTAGGTCGTCATGGTATAACAGCCGTTGTACCACATATTCGTGTTATTCATGGCCTTGACTTTGTCCGGCCCGCCGAGTTCGTCGATCATAGCCTGAGACATAGGGTACAGACATTGGTAAAGCCCCAAGGTGGCAAAGTAGGGCTTCGGGGCGAGGCAACGGTAAACGACAGTAAAATTATCCGGAATCTCTATGCCCACCATCTGGCGAAACCTTGAACCCGTGTCAGCTCTTAGGGCTTTCGCTTCCGTGTCGCTTAAGGTTTTAGTCCACTCATAGTAGGCGCCGGCGCCGTTTATCATTTCGATGAGCATGGAAGTATTAGCGGCTTCGTTCTTATGAAAATTGAGTATCCATTCAAGCGCGGTAGCCCAGTCATTGGCGTTACACTCCGCTTTGGGATTGGCGTTCATATCTACCCATTGAACACCACGGCGGATGTTGAAGGTCCAGGTAAGACCGCCGTCGTCGGTTCCCCACTTCTCCGCGAGCGCGGGAAGAAGATTCCCCCAGGGGTCTGTTTCCAAAAGGCCGTCAATCAGATTGGTAAGGTTTTCGGAATCCGACGCCAATTGGGTTCTGAGGATATTAAAAGTCTCAAGTTCTCTGCTCTGGGCCAAGGGGTAAACCAGTTCCTTAATACTGGTATCGTCTCTTTTGGAATTGGCGTATCCCCTCGCGCAACTGACAAATGAACCGAGTACAAGCGAGGCAATCAATGCCGTCAGGAAAATTTTTTTTATTAATTTTTTCATATGACCTCTCCTATAGTTTTTTTTCTAAACATAATATAATTTTTGTTTGGAGAGATTCTTGGGAAGATTTAGGAGGATTTTAAGAAAACATGAAACGCTTTTCTACGGCAGGATATGTTTTTTCTGAAACGCCTTTATAGTTTATTTTTGGGCTGTACTATTATCTTTTTAATTTCGCTGTTCTGCCCCATCCACAAACGCGTATTTGTTTCGACATTGGTCAGCTCGGCTCTGACGAAATAAGTTCTGACGGTTTGGTTGCCCGCTTTGTCAACAATCGTTCTTAGCGTTCCAAACAGCATGAAGTCGGCGCCGGTTTCCTTGGCCAGGGCTGCGGCTGTTTCCTCGCTGGCAAAGATCTGCTGATCCTGCCGCTCGGCGCGGATAGCATCCCTTGTAGCGCCCCCGGCTACAAAGTCCATTTTGCCGCTTTTAAAAATCGTAATTTCCATTATGTCCGAAATGATGGACGTATCGATATGTTCGTCGCTCTCATTGCTGAATCTGCCTACGAGTACGACCGGCAGTTTTCCCCGTTTGCTTTGGATTTCCTGTGTAACCCTTGGCGATTTAAGGCAATCGTTTATCAATGACTCGCAGACGATCCTTACATCCGTGTCGTTCCAATGGCCGCTTAAATCGGTCTGCGTTTTTGAATCCACGCGGGTCACTTTCGGATTCGAAGAACAGGAAGCGGCCAGAATAAACGTAATTACCGTAAAAAAACACGTTAACTTTTTCATAATTCTCTCCTTATTTCAGGCTGGCGGCTTCTATAAGGTTGAGCGCATTTGCCCTGACGTTAAGTTCCGTAAAATCATCCGTTGCTATAACCTTGCCCTGATTGTAAAAAGTAATTGTAGCGCTGTAGATTCCGGGCTCAAGGTTTATCCCGCCGATGTAGGCTTTGTCCGGAAAGTACCGTCCCATACGAATATCGGCGGCTTCACTTGCATCTGCCGTTGCTTTTCCCGCTATGGAACGTGCCAGGCTCGCAAGCCACCAGGCGGCTTTTTCATTCCCGTTATTTTTGTTAATTCGGGAAGCCCTTGCGGAAGACCCAGCATCGGCAGCCGCGTATTTTATTATAGTACGAATATAGGTTTTAAAAAATATGTTTGCAAACCGCGCGTTGTAGGTCTCCTTTGAAACCGCACCCATGTCTTCAAGAAGTTCAAGATCAAAACTTTGCTCGCCGTTAATTTTTACCTGGATCCTGTCTATGACGTTTGGCCTTTTTACCAGTACGGGAAGCTTAAATTGTGCATAACGCAGAGAGGGGTTTTTAAAAAACGGAAAATATTGATTGTAAATCTTTTCTTCCTTGACGGGAGACAGTCCGGTAAAACCGATAACGTTAAGCCGCGTTTTCCCCTGTGGCACATTTTGGGCTTCCCCTACGGAATTGGGAATGGGATGGTAATATATTTTAGGATTGCCGTTAAAAGCCGTGTACAGCTTGCTAAACTCAATACGCGCGTCATCCTCTTTTCTCTGACCCTGATAAAAAAGGGCACTTAAATAACGGGCAAGGGCGGAATCGGAAAAAACAACCGGTTCTCCTCTTGGAAGTTCCAGGTTAGCCATGAAACCGATACTATGGAGCGATTCAAGCAAGTGTTGCGCGGCAAATTTGTTCCCTTCTTCATACTTTCTGGAAAGCATATCCAGTTTCCCGCTGGACATGGTTATTTTACGAATTTCAACCATTGCCTCTTCCGTGTTATTATTGTGATAATAATTCAAGGCGTTAAATACATTTAAATAAATGTCTTCGTAGTCTTCGCCGGGATAATCTTTTGTATTGTCGTTGGCGATATACGATGCAATGTCGGCGGTGATGCTTTTTGTAAAGGCTTCCCGGATCAGCCTTTCCGCATTTTCCAGGTCCCGTGACGAGCTGCTGTAGTTCCCCGCGTAATGCTCAAGGAGGCCCTTGTCCAAAAAAAGCGAAACGGCGTTTTTTTCCGGGTATATAGGCTTGTTCTTTCTCTGCCCAATTATTATTTCAGCGATTCCTCTTTCAAAATCGTTTTGGTAAACCGCGTTGTCGATAGTTTTATAAACCTTGCCGGTTGAAGCACAGGAAAGAAATAAAAAAGCCAAAAAAGAGGGAAAGAAAAAACAGGCGGAAAAAAGTTTCACAACTTTTTGTACTTCCTCGCCCTCACGGGTCTTAGGTCTTCTTCGCTTACCTTTGAAGGATCGTCCACGCCGGGGGGAAGCTCCCTGCCTTCTTCCAATTCAACTTCTTCTTCCTCAAAAAGAAATTCGCTTTGAGCCGATTCCGTGTATGCAGTTTCTTCAGGGGAAGGCATTTGCCCCAGTTTGACGGAGATCATTTTGGTAACACCCGACTCTTCCATGGTTACTCCAAGAAGCGTGTTGGCGCAGGCGATTGTTCTTTTGTTGTGGGTAATGACGACGAACTGGCTCTTTCTGCCGAATTCCCGGAGGAGCTGGGTAAAGCGGCCTACGTTTTCTTCGTCAAGGGCGGCGTCTATTTCGTCCAACAGGCAAAAAGGCGAGGGCTTGACCAGGTATGTGGCAAAGAGGAGGGCCACGGCGGTCATGGATCTTTCGCCGCCCGAAAGGAGATTGATGTTCTCAAGCTTTTTCCCTGGCGGCTGGGCGAAGATTTCAATTCCCGATTCCAGAACGTGGTTCAGATCCAAAAGGCGCAATTCCGCCCTGCCGCCGCCAAAAAGCCTGCGAAAAATGTTGTGAAAATTCTTTTTTATTTTGTCGTAGGCGGCCATGAACAAAGCGGACGATTCTGTTCTGAGCTCGGTGGTAAGTTTCTCAAGATCCGCCCTAGCGGCGGCAAGATCGGCAAGCTGGCCTGAAAGAAAATCGAAGCGCTCTTTCGTTTCCGCAAATTCCTCCGGGGCCGCCAGGTTAACCGCACCCAGATCTTTCAGGGCCAATCTGCCCCTGGCAAGGTTTTCCCTTAACTCTCCTGTTGTAGCGGTGATTGTAAAAGTCCTCTCTTCAAATTCCATAAGGTCGCGGGAGTGGGTTTCCCGGAAGTTATCCAGAATATTTTTTATTTCCGTTTCGGACTGAACCAGTTCAAGGTGTATCTTTTCCATTACTTCCTGGGCTTTGGTCAATTCCGCCATGCGCCTGCGTATGCTGTCCTGGGTTCCGGCAACGTCGCCGTTTTTCGCCGTTATTTCCTTTTCCAGACCTTCCATGTCGCTGGCTAACTGCCTGCCCCTGCTCTCAATTTCGACAATTTCTTTTTCGGCGTCCGCAACGCGCTCTTCGATTTCCGTGTACCGCTTTCTGTCCTTAAATAACTCGTCCTGAATGGTTTTATGGAGGCTCTCCTGTCCCAAAAGTTCCCGCCGGATAAGCCGCCCCTGTTCTTCCGCCGCCTGCGCCTGGGTAGTCATTTTCATCCTGTTTACCCTAAGGTCTTCAAGCGTACTGCGGTACTCGTTGATTTTTTTGCCAAGCTCGTCGTTTTGTTTTCTTAAAACCGCTATTTGCTCGCGTTTTTCCAAAACCCCTTCCCGGCAGGAACGGATTTCCGCGTCCAAAGCCCGCTTTTTTGTGATGATCCCTTCAGGCGCAAGGAAGTCGTCCAGGAAGGAGGGGGAACTCTTACGGTAGGCTTCAAAGAGCGAGATTGCTTTTTCGGAACGGTTTGCCGCTTCGGTAAGCTCGGCGGCCAGGTTTTCGGCTATGCGCTTCAACTCTTCCGCGCTTGGCGGTCTTTCGCCTGAAACGGCCCGGTCTGCCGCGGCGGAAAGGTCGCGTATAAGGGCCTCCCTGCCTGAAAGAGTGGTTTTTAGCAGGGTAAGGGTTTCGCTTAGGGCGGCCTCGGTATAGCGCCTTTCCGCCGCGGAATAACCGGCTTCTTTTAAGCCCGCGTCAAGGGCGGCTACAATGTTGTCGGTTATGGCCTCTAAATCCTTTTCTCTTGCCGCCCGGTCCAATTCAAGGCGGCGTATTTCTTCTTCGTTTTTCCTGACCGAGTTTTCGTTTTCTCTAATCAATGTGGAGGTAAGCTGGATGTTCCCCTCAAAAGAGCGGATATTGTCTTCTATGGCGGTAACTTGTTTTTGTAAATCGCGGACAACCCCTTCCTGTTCCTGCGCATCGCTTTGGAGTTCTTCAATTTTGATACCTGCCGCCTTTTCGCGGCCTTCGTTTACCGCTATTTTCGCCTTTATGTCGCCCCGCTGTTCTGAAAGAAGGCGGACTTCCTTCTCAAGGGCGTTTTTTTCAACCGCCAGGCCGTAAATGCTTTTCTGATGCTCTGCCAGGGCGGCTTCCATGGAATTTACCTTGTCCATGTTTTCTTCAAGGGTCTTGTTGGCGGCTTCTATTTTCTCTCTCACCGCGTCTCTTTCTTCGGTCTTTTTCTTCAGGGCTCCCTGCTTGTCGCCAAGTTCATAGCGGAAGCTTTTGAGCTTTAATAGCTGGATGTCTAGTTCGTACTTGAAAACCTCGTCCTTCAAGGCCCGGTATTTCATGGTTTTTTCGGATTGGACGCGCAAATTGTCGTAGGATCGTTTTACCTCGCCAAAAATGCCATCTACCTGGCGCATATTTTCTTCGGTTTTGGCCAGTTTTCGCTCGGCTTCGGCGCTCCTTACCTTAAATTTGGTAATTCCCGCCGCTTCTTCAAAGAGATAGCGCCTTTCTTCCGGCTTGGAAGATAAAATTTGATCGATTTTTCCCTGCTCCATCACAGAATAAGCCGTTTTGCCCACGCCTGTATCCCAGAAAAGCTCCCTTATTTCCTTTAATTTTACCGGAACGGAATTGATTAAGTATTCGCTTTCACCGGAACGAAAAAGCCTGCGTTTTACTTCAATTTCCGGCACATCCATGGGCAAAAGGCCTGTGTCATTGTCAAGCGTCAGGATCACCTCGGCTACATTCAGGGGTTTCCGGTTCTCAGTGCCGTTGAAGATCACGTCTTCCATCTTTTCGGCCCGCAAAGCCTTGGACGCCTGTTCCCCCAGGGCCCATTTTATCGCGTCTACCACGTTTGACTTGCCGCAGCCGTTTGGGCCTAAAAGGGCGGTAATTCCCCCGGCAAATTCTACCCTGGTTTTGTCCGGAAAAGATTTGAAGCCGAAAATGTCAAGGCTCTTTAAGAACAAGGCTTATCTCCATTTCAATTATATTTATTTGTACCATTTTAACTATTTGCCATTCAAGCTCAGGGCAATAGCGCTTACTTTATCACCCATAAATTGCCCATTGCAGGCTCACCTTACCATTCTTTAGGTTTGCCGCCTGGTGGAGTAATGCTAAGGTCTTGGCCTGATGGTTCAATTAAATAAAAACCTTGATCCAATGCGTACTTTCTTTCTTTATCAGTTACCACAACTCCCGCAACCGCACCCAAGAATGCACGTTTGTCACCGCGTAAATCGGCATACTTTCGCATTTTCTCAAGGCGTTCTATATGGTCATTTATGCGTTCGACGGTAAGTTTGGTTTTAATTTCAACCAGTACAGCATTGTCGCCATTTTCCAGCATAACATCAATTTCAAGGAAAATATTATTAATATAATCCTTAATACTGACATTTCGTGCTGCTTTAGGAAAAGTAAACCCAAACTCAATAAATTTCTCGCGCATTTTGGGTGCCATCTCGTATTCAGTAACTTCGCCAAAAAGATTGATGTATTCCCCAAGCCTTCTGTTGAAATCCTTTTCGCTTTTTTCCCTTTCCCGTTCATACCGTTCTGCGTTTTCTTTGAAAATCTGCTTAGTTTCCTGTAAAGCCGCCCATACGGTCTCAAAACTGGGAGGATTGGTTTGTGTTGTTTCCATATTTCGCCCCCTGTTCCTTTTAATTTAACAGCTTATCAACCGGATTGAAAGCTGCAACTATATACTGCACCAGGATGGGAATTGCTTCGATTCGGCTATAAACTGGTCGGATGGGGCCCTGCCCTGTCCCCGCTAAGTATTTTTCTTGACAACCAAGCCAAGCTGCCTTATACTATAATTATAAATTAACCCCCAAGGGAGGCCAGCAGATGGCGAAAGTAGAGCTAAAAGGTATTAGCAAGTTTTTTGAGGGCGGCGTTCAGGCGGTGAACAATGCCAACATCGTGGTGGAGGACAAGGAATTTGTGGTTCTTGTAGGCCCTTCAGGTTGCGGTAAATCCACAACCCTCCGCATGATAGCGGGGCTGGAAGATATTTCCGAAGGTGAAATCTACATCGACGGCGAATTGGTGAATGATATTCCTCCGAAAGACAGGAATATCGCCATGGTTTTCCAGAATTACGCTTTGTATCCGCATATGTCGGTATACGAGAACATGGCTTTTGGACTCAGAATCAAGAAGGTTGAAAAAACTGAAATTGATCGCCGGGTTCATGAGGCGGCAAAAACCCTGGATATTGAAAAACTTCTTGAAAGGAAGCCCAAGGCCCTTTCAGGCGGCCAGCGGCAGCGTGTTGCGGTCGGCAGGGCGATAGTACGCAATCCCAAGGTATTCCTTTTTGACGAGCCTCTTTCCAACCTGGACGCCAAACTTCGCGTTCAGATGCGCGCGGAGCTTTCAGACCTGCATTTGCGGTTAAACGCCACCATGATCTACGTTACCCACGACCAGGTGGAAGCCATGACCATGGCCAATAAGATAGTTGTTATGAAGGATGGGAAAGTACAGCAGATAGGTTCTCCTCTTTTCCTTTACAACCATCCCATAAATAAATTTGTTGCCGGTTTCATAGGGTCGCCACCAATGAACTTCCTCACCGTAAAGGTAGCGGAAGAGGGCAAAAACGTGGTACTGGACGAAGGTTCTTTCAAAGTTAAGGCAGCGCCGGATCATGTTGAATACCTGAAAAAGTATGTGGGTAAGGAGATATATTTTGGCATAAGGCCTGAAGACTTAAAGTTTGTCGAAAAACCCTCTGATAACGCTATCCCCGTAAAAATAACCGTAGTTGAGCCTCTTGGCGCCGATATTCACCTCTGGCTTACCACTGAAAAACAGCCTTTGGTGGCGCGGACTGAGCCCAAATACAACTTTAACGTGGGCGACAGGGTCAATTTTGTTCCATACATGGAAAGAGCGCGGTACTTTGACAAGGAAAGCGAGCTTTCTATCCTGGCCGAGTTGGACGCGAAATCGGGAAGTTAAGGCGTTTTAGAACTTTTCCAAAACGAGGGAACCGCGGATTGCAAGTCAATTGAATCAGCAGTTCCCTAATTTTTATAAAATTTGCCTTTATCTGCACATTGCCTTTTTTCACTGCGTTATTTATTCTAACACGAACCATCACGAACCCATACTTTCCAGGTTTTGGACAATGAGTTTGTTCGTACTGATAGCAAGATTACCTATCCGTATAGGTAATTTTGCCAAGGGTATTAGCATAGTTACGCTATATATGAAGTAGGCATAGTAAAGAAAAGCTGACACAACGGCGACACGGAGGAATTTATATATCGACTTTTTAGATAAAATGAATTATACGTAAAAAAATGAAGACAAAAATTGATAGTGTGAAGACGGAATTAGAAGCCCTCAATGTTGCAGGATACGAAAGCTATGGCAACCTATCAAGCCCTGAAGCTCTAAATACTACTATTTCTTATCTAAAATCTTAGAGCTTATCCGGGAATAAGGAAAGACCGATAAAAGAGGTATGAAAAGAAAACAAGGGAAAGGGATAAAAGCCTGGGAATTGACGGACGAAATGTGGGAAGCAGCAAGGCAGTTTATTCCAAAGAGCAAACGGGAGGAAGGAAAAGCATATAAACGGAATCCGGGCGGAGGCAGGAAGCCTTTGCCTCCGCGCCAGGTATTAGCAGGAATCTTTTTCGTATTGCGGACCGGCATACAGTGGAAAGCGTTGCCAAAAGAATACGGGGCGGCAAGCAGTGTCCATGAATATTTCAGCAAATGGGCACAGGCAGGATTGTTCATGCGGTTATGGCAGGAAGGGCTGCTGAGCTATGACGAACTGCACGGTATTGGCTGGGAATGGCAAAGCGCGGATGGTTGTATGGTAAAAGCGCCTTTGGCCCGGGAATCGGCAGGAAGGAACCCTACTGACCAGGGGGAAAAAAGGGACGAAACGCAGCCTTGTGGTCGAGTCACACGGATTACCGATAGGTATAGTCTTAAGCGGAGCCAACACGCATGACATAAAACTGTTGGAAGAGACATTACAATCCATAATAACAGCTCATCCTTAGGGGAGTAACATTTGTCTTGATGCCGGATATGTCGGGGCGCGAACGGGACAAAAAGCGCCACGTCGCCCGTGGTTACGTCTCGGCTTCTTTCCAATGGACGCCTATGCTCGAACAGTATGGCAATACATTGTATGCGTTTGCCAAGGTTGGCGACGATTTTAACTTCAACACCAATGAAGAGGGCTATAGCGCAAAAATGGTATATGGGTAACGACGAATTTTCCAATCCGGACGGTTATCGTTATAATATAAACCCCGCCACCGATGCGGGCAAAAAGATCAGCGTCAAGATAACCGGCTATGGGGCGACCAAAGAGGCGGAGGCCCAGATTCCGGCCGCCGTCGTCCCGGTTATTCCCGAGCCGACCATCGAATGGTACAACATTGCCACCACGATTCCGCCGACAGATCTTAAGGAGATGGCGTGGAACATAGAGAGAGCCTATGACGCCAATACAAACGATTGCAAAACCGCAATAGATAGCAAGCGTGGGGCTGGGGGCTGGTGCATAGATTTTTATCAGGATGAAGAGGACGAAGACTCGCAGATCGTAGCCGGCAAACTGCATATACATTTCAGCACGGATTGGTATGAAGGCCTTCCCACGGGCGATCTCGCCCGACAGAGCTACATCGGCGCAAGATTGGCAGGTCTGGCCAATGATGCATTGTTTATCTCCGAATACTCCGGCAATTATGAAGACATTCGCATGGCGAAACTTGCGAAGCCGGAACCGAAAAAAACCCTGGCCGACCTGCTGGCGAACGCAACGGTGCCCAATGGGACTGAGGTAGTCACCATTTGAGACGAGCTGGAATATTATGCCGAGGTACGCGAAGCAGCCAAAAACAAGAGTCCGAAACTGACAGGCGTCAAACGCGAAGTGATTGACGAAACATTTAAGGACAACGCCCGTTTCAAAGAAAACGAAGAAGGCGACTTTAAGTAGTAGTCCCTTAACGATACCCTCAACGTTCGGCCCTAAAACCGCAGCCTGGCTCCGGCGTTCACGATGAATTTTGCCCCGCCTGCACCTTCACCGCCGTCCGGTCTTGGTGGAACCGGCCCAAGCTCTCCGGCTTTACCGCCGTTCAGGGTTTTTTGATCCATGGGAAGGCGGGCGGTAAGGTTAAGGGAAAAGCCCTGAAAGAGCTCGTAATTCAAGGTAGCGAAAGGTGAAAAGGAAAGATCGTCAAAACAGAAAACTGTTGAAAGACCGAGATTGCAGTGATCGCTAAAGCGGTACAGGGCGATTCCGTACAGGTAGTGATTATTTGACCAGTTGCCGCCAAAGCCCCGGGCGGTGGCCGAAGAAGAGCCGTTAAAAAGGTATTCCGCAAGGACGTAGAGGTCGCCGTCAAAAAAGCTGTAGTCAAAACCCGCGCCCAAAGAAAGCCCGTCAAC
>Ga0268262_10002004_pt1 | contig 24071 bp, 15 predicted proteins | sample TergutNc150P3_FD_190354 | JGI IMG/M metagenome (GOLD analysis project Ga0268262, IMG submission 190354) | Nasutitermes corniger P3 segment gut microbial community from laboratory colony in Florida, USA - Nc150 P3 (SPAdes) (version 2) | ecosystem: Host-associated > Arthropoda: Insects >...
AACAAATGCGAACCCAGATTCGCGGCTTGGCAAAAGCAAAGCGTAATGCTCTAGACGGGCAGGCAGCATTGCAAATAGCTGAAGGCGCACTCGCAGAAATCACCAACATGATGCAAAGGCAGAAGGAGTTGTCGGTACAATCCGCCAACGATACTCTGACAAGCACCGAGCGCATGTACCTTAACGATGAGTTCCAAGCTCTGACTAAGGAAATAGACCGCATAGCCAAGAACACTGACTATAACGGCAAAAATGTGTTGCTCTTTGATGTTGACCCGAATAAAAGCTTCGCAGCCACAAAGTTGGATCCCTATAACAAGGAAGTCACCTTTTTGGAAGGAGCCAATGTTCTCTACAAAGCCTTCGGTCAGGCGTTAAACGGTGCTTTTGCTTCGCTTACTGCTACTATTTCTGGCTCGAGCGCCGCTAATAATATAAACGGTGTTATAACCCAGATAAACCAGAAGATATCTGATTTGGGCGGAATACTCACCGACAGCAACCTAAAGAAGATCTTGATAGAACTTAAAGGCTTAGATACTTCGACTTTGCAACTTGGCGGCGACCTTTTGCATTCAAATACAGTATCCTATATGGGTGCTGGTTCAGGTGCTAATGCCTTTGATAAGAGCGAGAAAACCGCTAGCAATATGGCAACTCTCAAAACGCTAAACACGTTCTTTAGAGATGTCAACGATGCTTTGCGCGCTTATGAATCTGCCGAAAAAGGAGAGTTCAAGATAAAAGAGGGTGCGATTCACACCGTAACCTATACCTTCTACAATAACATCACTGCCGGAACTACTGGTGCTGGTGGGGTGGCTGGCCTTGGCTCGGCTTTAGTTAGTGTCGCTGGCTTCAAGGCAACCGGTATTGGTTCTCTTGACAGAATCGTAAACCAGTTAAAAGTTGTTGAAGGTCAGCTATCAGGAGCAGGAACAGAAAGTGGGAATGCTGCCATAATGGCTGCGTTGGGTTCCATCTTCAGCTCGAATGCTTCTGCACAAATGCAGGATGACCTAAAGGCTGTGCTTGGGCTTGATACCGATAAGCTGCCTATCAACAACCTAAGGGATGTTATAGTGGCTTGGCAGAAAGACATCACAGATCTAAAGGATGCCTACAAAATCTATAGCGAAGCAGACATCGCTACAGGTTCGGCAGCTTCCGAAGTTCTCCATGTTGGTCCTAACTACTCATCTGGCTTAGGTGGCGCAGCCTCCAACCAGATACACGTAAACTACGTCTCTGTGGATGTCAAAGGTTTGGGCTTGCAAGCTCAGGTAATAGACACACGCGAAGGCGCGCAGAGAGCCATTGACAACATTCAGCAAAACATAAAGGTTATGAGCAGCAACCGTGCAGCCATAGGTACATACATCAACCGCCTTGACTACACCGTGAACAACATATCCTCTATGGAGTACAACATCCAAGACGCAGAAAGCCGCATACGCGACACCGACTTTGCAACGGAAACCACAAACTTCACCAGAAATCAAATTATGGTGCAGGCTTCCACAAGCATGTTGGCACAAGCGAACAGCTTGCCGCAAGCAGTTCTAGGATTAATCGGTTAATACGTAACCTTGTAGGGTTAGGCTCCCGTGCCAGCGCGAATGCACGGGGGCTTTTTTTGTTTTATGAAAAAGAAACCAAATTAGCAAATTCCCCGCTCCTAGCGGGGTGTCAGCGTAGCTGACGGGGTGTGCCGCCGAAGGCGGAGCGATTTTGTCTGCGAATGTGCGATATTCTTTGCTTTATGCGAATATAAACGCTGCCGCCGTTGGCGGCCACACCCCGTCAAGCCAGCAAACACCTTTTTATAAATTTGGCTTGCCACCCCGCTAAAAGCGGGGAATTTTCACTATTTCAATTTTTTAGTCCATATTTTAAACCCTTTTACGACTAAATCAGCGTTTACTATAATTACCCCAATGCTCCAAAAACTTGCAATCATCTTTTCTAGCATAGCAGCCATTTTTTTTCTATCGCTGCTGATGCCTGTAAAAAATAGCGATGATTGCAGCAAAATTCTGTTCTCTTCCCAGGGCGAGCTTTTGCGAGTTTGGCTTAATGAAAATGAGCAATATCAATTCCCCAAAAGCGAGAAGATTTCGGAAAAATACAAAGCGGCGGTTTTGCATTTTGAAGACAAAAGATTTAAATGGCATTTTGGAATAGACCCCATCGCGATAATCCGCGCTATAAAGCAGAATGCAAAGGCTGGGAAAATTGAAAGCGGCGCGAGCACCATAACTATGCAGGTGGCTAGGCTAAAAAAACCGAAAAAACGGACATTTTTCGCAAAACTTATGGAAACTCATTTTGCCCTTAGAATGGAACTCTGGAAAAGCAAAGACGAAATTTTCGCAGAATATGCGAGCCTCGCTCCTATGGGGGGAAATATAGTTGGGGCAGAAACAGCTTGCTGGAGATTTTTTGGGCACGGCGGAGAACAAATCACCTGGGCAGAAGCCGCTCTTTTGGCACTGCTCCCCAATCGCCCATCTGCGCTCAATTTGGAAAAAGAAAGGGAAAAACTTTTGGAACGTAGAAACAACCTGCTCAAATCGCTTGCAAAAGCGGGCTACATAAACACGGAAATTTTAAATTCCGCTCTGCAAGAATCGCTGCCTAAGGTAAATGCAGACTGGAGATTCAAAACGCCACATTACGCAGAAGCCGTTCTTTCGCTATTCCCAAACCAAAACACTTTTCACGGAACAATAGACGGCAAAATTCAGGCACGGTTAGAGGGAATTGCAAAAAATTACGGGCAGAGAATAAGGGAATACTCAAACGTGAACATCTCCGTTTTAATAACAGAAACCAAAACTGGAAAAATCAAAGGCTACCTCGGCTCGCTTGACTACTACGATTCTCTCTCCAAAGGAATGATAGACGGGGTGCGCGCCCATCGCAGCACGGGGAGCATTATGAAGCCATTTTTGTATGCGCTCGCAATGGAACGCGGACCTTATACGCCCGAAAGTTTAGTTGAAGACATCCCAACGTGGTTCAAAGGTTTCTCTCCACAAAATGCAGACAAAAGTTTTAGCGGAGTTGTACCTTTTAAAGAAGCCCTTGTTCGCTCTCTCAATGTTCCAGCGGTTAAAATTTTATCAGAGTACGGAGTTGATGACTTTCATTCTTGGCTGAGAAACGCAGGGCTTAACGGCTTGTCGCGTTCATCGGAGAGCTATGGGCTTTCTCTGATTTTGGGTGGTGGAGAGGCATCTTTGCAGGAACTTGTTCCTCTTTATTCAATGCTTATGAATGAGGGCAAAAAAACGGAATTGAAATGGCTGGAAGATAGCACCGCAGAAAAAAATGAGCAGTTATTGCAGAACATCACCGCTTACCACATCAAGGAAATTTTGACATCTGTCAAGAGACCCGATTTTGAGCAATACCATTTGCAATTCAACAACCACATTCCAGTTGCGTGGAAAACTGGCACCAGCTATGGTTCAAGAGATGCTTGGGCAATAGGGGTAAATGAGCAATGGACTATTGGCGTGTGGGTGGGGAATTTTGCAGGCGGCTCGGTGGCAAATTTGAGCGGCAGTGCTTCGGCGGCTCCCCTATTGTTTTCCCTATTCAACAATTTAAGCGACCACAAAAGAAAAATGTGGAGCGAATTCCCCAAAGACGCAGATTTTGAAGAAATTGAAATTTGCTCCCTAAGCGGCTACAAAGCAAAAGATTTTTGCCCTCATAAAAAATATATGCTGCTCCCTATAAACAGAATGCAAAGCAGAACCTGTCAATTTCACAAAGAGATAATAATTTCAAAAAGCACAGGTTTTGAAGTTTGCAGTTTGTGCTGGAACGCAGAAGACACTTTGCACATAATTGAAGAACACTACTCGCCCTCTGTTAGAAACGAGCTGAGAAAAACAGGCAGGGAACCAAAAGCTGAAACCTTGCACAACCCGCGTTGCTCCGCAAAAAAAGAGGGCATTCAATTTTCCATTGTCTATCCCGAAAACGGCGCAAGGCTTTTTTTGCCCAGCAGCGATGCTTTAAGCGAAATGGGTTTTATAGCCATTGCCGCCCACAAGCAAAGAGATGCCGAATTGCAGTGGTTTTTAGACGGAGCGTTTTTGGGCGCAACCAAAGGCGAGCATAAAATGGCGGTCACCGCCCGCAGCGGCGAGCATCGCATTGGCGTTCAAGATACGCTTGGGATTTATTTGGAAACGCGGTTTAGGGTGCGGGTGAAGGATTAGATTTACTATTTTCCCCATATATGCCCAAACTTCTCCTTCTTTTGCTAACCACCCTCCTTCTCATATCTTGCGGACAAAAAGAACAAGCCAAGCCTGAACAGAATTTGCTCGCTGAGGAATTGGCTGGGCAAGAAATTGTTTTGGTAGATTTTGTGTCTGCAAAGCCTGCGGCTGTTTTGAGTTCTCGCAGCGCGATAGAGTTGGAGTTCAAGCAAAATGTTATTTTGCAAAATGCCGTTGGGCAAGATTTGTCTGCAAGCCCCATTGATTTTGAGCCAGCTATAAAAGGCAAGGCAAAATGGCTAACCACATCGCTCTTGCAATTCACACCAGACGAACCTCTTCAAAGCGGAAAAGCATACAAGGCAAAATTTGATGGTAAAAAAGCATTTGGGAAAATCGCAAATGTGGATAATTATGCTTTTGAGTTTCAAGTTATTCCAAACGAGATTTTGGAAATAAATGGCGGCTTTGAGTCTGTGGAAGGAAAAACCAATACGGCAAAACTCGTTTTGGAACTGAGATTTGCAGATAGACCCGATAGCGCAAAACTCGCAAAGGAATTAACGCTTGATTTTAATTCCAAAAATATGCAGCATAAAATATCTTTTGGCGGGCAGGGAAATTTTGTCAAAATAGAAAGCGAAAATGTCGCTCGCACAAACAAAGCGCAGAATGCGGAAATAACTTTGCCAAAAAACTGGACGGCTAATGACAATCCATTTAGCGAAACTTATTTGCTGCCAGCCATTGGAAATTTTGTGGCGGTTGGCTTAAAAGAATCTTTTGCGGAGAACGGAGAAAAGGCTTGGGAAGTTGTTTTTTCTGACCAAATCGCAAGCAATAAGGATCTTTCCGGCTTTGTGAGCGTTTCGCCAAATGCAAATTTCAAGGTTTCTGTGAAAAATAAAACATTGAAAATAAAGGGAAATTTTTCTTATGGAGTGCAATATACGCTTAGAATTGAAAACGGCTTTCCGAGTTCTTATGGAACAAAAATGGAAAATGCTTTTGTTTCGGGATTTATGTTCAGCGATGCAAAACCCGATTTGAAATTAATTGGCAAGGGTTTGTTTTTGCCTTTGGAAAACAAGGGCAGCTTGCAGTTTAAAAGCATAAATATAGCCAGCGCAAAGTTGGAGATACAGGAAATTTTGCCGCAAAATTTGATGTTCTTTTTGCAAAACAACGATCTGCGTTCCTCCAATAGATGGATTTCCGATATTGAGAGAACCGCAAAAAAAGTTTATAATGCCGATATTCAATTTGAAAACCCAAAGAGAAATGAATGGCTAAAAACAGAAATTGATATTTCCAAATACATAACGAAAAAAGCCGGAGCGGCTTATGTTGTAAATCTGAATTTCAATGCAGAAAACCTCATCGCCTCTTGCAAAACCACAAACCAAGAATACGGAGAAGACGATTTGGTTTATGAAGATAATTCTTACTACGAAAGTCCGTGCAACGGTTTTTACTATTACGACAAAAATTTGGAAAAAATTTTGATTGCCTCTTCCATTGCATTAACGGCAAAAAAAGAGAGCGGTGGCATTCACGTTTGGGCAGTTGATGTTGAAAGCTCCAAACCGCTTTCGAATTTGTCTTTGGAACTATATGGCAAAGTGAATGATGTTCTGGCTACGCAAAGAACAAATTCAAATGGCTATGTGTTTTTCAAAGTAGCGCCACAAGAGAGCTATGTCATAAAAGGGCAGGGAAATAGAGGGCTTTCTTTGTTGAAGCTGGACCAGAGCAATTGGGAAATCAGCCGCTTTGATGTTGGCGGTGTTTTGGAAGAAAGCAATAAGGCGAGATTATTCGGCTACACAGAGAGAGGCGTTCACAGACCGGGCGATACAATTCATTTCGCTGGCATTGTGCGCGAAACGGTGGAAAAGCCACTCGCAAATGTGCAGATGTCCATTGCTGTGAAAAATCCAATGGGTTCCGTTGTTTTTGAAAGCACCGCGAAAACCTCCGCAAGCGGAATGTTTTCTCTGGATATTCCAACTGACTTGAACGCACCAACTGGAGAATGGCAGGCGGTGATAAAGAGCGGAGGAAACGAGTGGTATCACTACTTGCGTGTGGAAACCGTTAAGCCAAATCGCTTGAAAAATTCGCTTGAGCTTCCAAAAAAATTTAGCGGAAAAGAAATAAAAATAAAGGAAACATTCAAAAGTATGTATCTATTCGGCACACCCGCTGCGGGATTAAAGGCGGATATTGTATTTTCGCTTAGAAACAAAACCTTGAAATTTCCTCGCTTTCCAGATTTCACATTCAAAAACCAAATGCTTCATTTTGAAGAAAGAGATGAAGAATCTCTGTTCGCTGGAAATTTGAATAGCGATGGCGAGGCAAAGATTTATGAAACGATTGATTTGAGAAATAAGAATATTCCCGAAGCGGCAACCCTAAACATACACGCCACAGTCAATGAAAAAGGCGGCGGCTACACGGAAAGCTGGCATTCCACCCTTGTTTATCCATATCCGGTTTTCGTGGGATTAAAGACGAGGGATTATTGGAATGGTGTGCGCACAGGCGATACCTTGCGAGTACCTATAATAGTCCTTGATGAAGACGGAAAAGTTGCAGCAGGCAGAAAGCTCTCCGTTAAGGTGTATCAAAACCGCAGCTATTCGTGGTGGGAAAGCGGCGATTACGGAAAATGGGATTTCAGAAGGCAAAAGCAAACCTATTTAGTTCACGAAGAAACAATTAAAAGCGGAACCAATATAAGAGAGTTTAAATGGGTGCCGGAAAGCAATGGCATAATTGCAGTTGAGATAGAAGATGTTGAAGGCGGGCATAGCGCATCGCAATTCATTTATGCCTCGTATTGGGGTGATTCTGAAAATATACGTAACATTCCAGAGGCAAGCCATTTGAATTTGATGAGCAAAAAACCAAATTACGATATAGGCGATTCCATCATTATTTCTTTTGAGGCTCCCGCAAGTGGAAATGCTCTTGTGAGTTTGGAAAGTGCCGATAAAATTTTGGAAACGAAATTTGTGCGAGCAACGGCAGGCAAAAATGTTGTTTCTTTTGTGGCTGCCAAAAATATGCTGCCCAATGTTTATGCGGTTGTAAGTTTGTTTATGCCTTTGAAAAGCGTTGAGGGCGAAAAGCCCATGCGCTATTACGGAATTTTGCCCATTAAAGTTGAAGACGAAAAAACAAAGCTGAAGCTGGCTTTAAATGCCCCAAAAGAAATTAAACCAGGCGAGGAATTTTCTATAGAAGTTACAAATCCATCTAAAGAGGATGCCTCTTTCACCCTTGCCGTTGTAGATGAGGGTTTGCTGGATTTGACGAATTTCAAAACCCCTAACCCCTGGAAATTTTATTTTCAAAAAATCGCGCTGGGAATAAGAAGCTCCGATAACTATGACGAAATAATAGGAGCTTTAATGCCAGATATGGATTCCTATTTATCCATAGGCGGCGGAGACGAGGCTGTGGGGAATATGGGAGGCAAGCAGAAAACGCAGAGGTTCAAAGCGGTTTCCTTATTCAGCGGGGTTCAAGAGGTGAAAGCCGGAAAAACGGAAAAAATCAAATTCAAAATGCCGCAATACGTTGGTTCTGTAAGGGCGCAGTTGATTGGAGTTTCCAAAAACGCATTCTCAAACGGCGAAGCCAATATAGTGGTAAAAAAGCCGCTCATGATTTTACCAACAGCACCCAGAGCGGCAAAACCCGGAGATAAATTCAAAATTCCCGTTTCCGTGTTTGCAATGGATGACGATGTGAAAAAAGCAAATGTTAGTTTGCAAGTTTCGCCCGAACTAAAAATTATAGGCAACAATAGTTTCACCCTTTCTTTTGAAAAACCCGGCGAGCTTGACGGCAGCTTTGAGGTTGAAACGCAGCCCATTCTTGGGGGCGCAAAAATAATCGTAAAAGCAGAAAGCGGCAAACACAAAATCGCAGACACAATAGATTTGCCCATAATGAGTTCATCCGCATTTTACACGGAAGTTTTGCAAAAGCAAATTTCAAGCGGCGAAACTTGGCAAACCAAAGTAAACGCTTTTGGAATAGAAGGCACTCACAAAGCAACTCTTGTGTTGAGCATAATGCCCAACTTGGGCGCAGACGAGCGACTGGATTATCTGATAAATTATCCTTATGGCTGTTTGGAGCAAACCGTTTCTGGAGTGTTCCCGCAACTGTATATTGAAAAGTTAAAAGATTTGGATTCAAAGAAAAAGCAGGAAATCACAAGCAACATAAATGCGGGAATCAAGCGGCTTGCGCAATTCTCTTTGAGCCAGGGCTTTTCTTATTGGCCAAACCAAAGCGGCAATGCAGATTCTTGGGTGAGCAGCTATGCCGGGCATTTTATGCTGGAGGCAAAAAACGCAGGCTACTCCATTCCGCAAACCCTTTTGAGCACTTGGAAAAACTGGGAAAAAGAACAAGCAAAGAAAACTTATAGCAGAGATTTCCGCAATCAAGCGTATAGGCTATTTTTGCTCTCCTTAGCAGGCGAAGAGCAGATGGGCGCAATGAATTTGATGAAAGAGAATAATTTGAACAACTTGGACTGGCTCTCTAAATATCTGCTCGCTGGTGCTTATCACGCCGCCGGAAAAGAAGCCATAGCGAAGCAAGTTTTGGAATATAGCGGAAATGCTTTGAGCGATTACAGGGAAAACTCAGGGACTTATGGCTCTGCATTGAGAGACCAAGCTCTTGCCGCTTTGGTTCTTGCAAAGATGAACAAGTTTGAGGATGCCTTGAAAGTTTACCAAGAACTCGCAAAGGAATGGAATTCCAGAAAGTGGTGGAGCACTCAGGAAAGCGCATTTGCCTTGTTAGCCTTCTCTGCCCTTAGAGATAAATTTAGCGCAGGCGATGCGGAAGTTGAGTGGAAAGCAGGAGCAGAAACGAAAAAAGTTTTGGTTAAAGCTAACAACCCCGTAAAAATAGATTTGACTTCTTTGGGTTCTGGGGAGGTTTCTGTAAATTCCTTGAACGCCACAATTTTTGCCGAACTTCAAACAAAGGGTTTGCCGTTGGAAGATAATATAAGAACGGAGAACAAAGGGCTTGCCATCTATAGAGACTTGTTCAGCCAAAACGGAGAGAGAATCTATGCTTCGCAAATAAAACAGGGCGAGGCATTTTGGATTGTTTTTAGCGCAAGGTCGCTTGTTCCAAGCCGCGTTGAGAATTTGGCACTATCCAGCATTTTGCCTTCGGGTTTTGAAATTTCCAACGAAAGGCTAAATGAATACGACAGGCCAAGCTGGCTAAATAACATACGCCCACCTCTTTCCTCAGCAGACTACACAGACATAAGAGACGACCGCATCAACTGGTTCTTTAGCCTTTCCCCAAACGAAACAAAATCCTTCGCCGTTCAAATTCACCCGAGCTATGCAGGAGAATTCAAATGGTCCAGCCTTGTTTTGGAAGCGATGTATAACCCCGATTATTTCGCAAGGATTGCAGGAGGAAAAATTGCCGTTTCGCCTTAAAATATTTTTCTATATTCTAAAGTATGGAACAGTTAGCATACATAAGTGCGATAGGCGGTTTAGCAGGGATAGCCGCCATATTAACTGTTTTGGCTAAATTTTTCAAAGACAAAAGAGACAACCAACTAGAAGCGCTTACACAATCGGTAATGGCGTGGAAAGGTTTATGGGAAGCTTCTACCAATGAAATCAGAGAACTGAAAATGGAAATTAAGGAACTGAGGATAGAAATAGATAAATTAAAATCCGAAATAGACAAACTGAGAACTGAAAATGCCGAACTTAAAGGCCAACTTAAAGAACATTATAAATTAGCCTAAAACCAATGAAATTAGCAAGTACATTCTCACTTTTATTTGCATTCCTCATTTTTGCTTGCTCTGATGATGAAAAAGGAGGAGGAAAGGAGCCTCATTCTCCATCTTATTCCTCATCTTCGCAGATATATATGAAAGTTGATACATTGCCTTTGGGGCAGTTTGGGCAATCTTACAGGATAATGAAAATAGGTTCGCTAACCTGGTTTGCTCAAAACTTAAACGATACTTCAACTTCGGGAAAATGGTGGTGCTATGGCAATATTGATGCACATTGCGATACTTTCGGAAAATTATATGACTGGGATGCGGCAAATCATGTTTGCCCTAATGGTTGGCACTTGCCAAGCAGAAATGAATGGGAAGATTTATCAGACTTTTTATTAAGCTATCCGAATAACATTCTTACGGAGGCTTGGTGGAATGCAACTTATGGCGGATACAGACATGAAAATGAAGAAGACTTCACAAAATGGTATTATCTGCGTGAACAAGCATACTGGTGGACTTCTACATCAGCTAGTAGAGATCGTGCATATTGTTACTATACTATAAATGGTCAAACTCGGTTGAATCGCTGCTCTGATGAGGAAAAAGCAAAAGGTCTTTCAGTTCGCTGCGTAAAGAATAACTGAATCATTCCCTGAACAACAGCACATCTCCAATATCATCTTTGCCAAGGGCAAGCATATAAAGCCTGTCCAAGCCTAGGGCAACACCTGAACATTCGGGCAGCCCTTTTGTCAAAGAGGCTAAAAAATTCTCGTCTATCTTTGGAATAGGCTTTCCCATTTTTTTTCTCTTTTCTATGTCTTCCAAAAAACGCTTTCTCTGCTCTTTTGCATCTGTCAATTCCTCATAGCCATTGCAAAGCTCAATTCCATTTACGTAAAGCTCAAAACGGCAGGCTACATTTTTGCGAATTTTTGCAAGGGCAGCTCTTTCGGGTGGATAATCCACAATGAACTCAGCGCAATTTTTTCCCAAATTCGGTTCAATTATAGCAGTCATAGCGTAATCTTCTATTTCTTCCTGAGTCCAGTCTTTGTGCTGCGCTTTTAATTTTTCCATATCAACACATTTAAAAGCTGATTGCCAAGGGGTTCTTTTCAAGGGTAAATTTAAGCCCGTTATGCAATTAACCAAGTCTAAGATTTCCTGTTGCAGTTCCTCCGCGGAAAATCCTATTCTATACCACTCCGCTATACTGAATTCAAAGTTATGCCGGATTCCAGTTTCTCCTTTTCTAAAAGCGTGAGTCAATGAGAATATATCTCCAAAGCCATCTGCCAAAAGACGTTTCATAAAAAATTCTGGGCTTGTTGCCAAATAATGCGCAGGAGACAGGGTTTCAAAATAATCCAACTGCGGGTCTGTGCCGCAAGTTGCAGAAAGCATTGGCACATCTACTTCCAGCAAACCGCGATTCAAAAAAAACTCCCGCACCTTGGAGTGAAGTTTTTGACGCTCTTTCCAATTCTCAGGATTCAATTCAAAAATATCTCCCTAGCTAAATCCTTATACTCTTTCATAATGGTATTATAGTATTTTTTTGGCAAAGGCGCACCTCTTCTAAGTTTATCGTCTAAAACTCCAAATCCAACGTTATAGGCTATTAAGGCATATTGCAAATTTTTGTATTTGGCAATTAAGCGAAGCAGATAGGCAGTACCAACCATCAGATTTTTTTCTGGAATAAATAAATCTTTCGGAGAACTTATTTCAACTCCAATGGAACGAGCAACTTCCAAAGCGGATTCATATTTTATTTGCATAAGCCCCAATGCCCCCGATTTCCCACCAGATAAATAAACGCCTTTTGCATAAGGATTTCCTCTGCTTTCATGTTTTATCACGGCTAAAATCAAAAGCGGGTCTATTTTGTAGTCTGTTGAAATGGCAAATAGTTTTTCCGCCAAAATCTCTTTATGTTCTTCTGGCAATTTCTTTTCAGACAATATATCCAAGCCCCTGCTAATTCGAAAATAAGTCAAAACCTTTTCCCCTTGTTTCTCAATTTCGGCAATTTTTGCGTACTCTGCCAAAATCTCATTATTCAAATCCTTGATTTGCGTATTTTTGCCCTGCCAAACAATAAACACAAAAACCATAAATAACGCAGCGGTCACGCAAATAAAAATTAATTGGAGAACGGAAAGGCGCATAGTAACAATATAACTAAATTTGTGCCAAATAGGGCAAAATAATAAAAATTTTAACTATTGTTTCACGTGAAACAAAAAATGCCGATTTTACGAACTAATTATTCCGATAACAAAATCTCTTTCTTCCTATACGTATATTTTACGAAAAGGCCTATCATTGATGATTCCATATCAACTTTTGATAATTTTAAATCATTTGATGCGCTGAAATACTTTAAACCTATCAAGCAGCCGTGGTTGCCACCTCCCAAGTCAACTGCCGCAGAAATATTCCAAGCGAATCCTCCCCCATCGCTTTCGTCCACTAATTCATTTTCCTGTACAAGTTTAGCCCATGAATATCCAAGTGATGCCCCTAGTTGCAAAAGAGATATTGGGTAAAAAATTACCCCGGGACCAAATAAATAGGAGTTAAATTGAACATATTTTGAATTTCCTTCAATTCTATGTCCCATTCCGTCAAATTCACCTATAACATAAATAGGCTTATGAGCAATTGGCCCATATCCAATTTTAAATCCAAAATCAACCGCCATTTCATCAATATTTCCCCCAAGCCCTTTTACAAATTTAGCAAAATCCACCCCATTTATTTGAGTTGTGCCTGAGCCTACCCCTATTCCTATATCAAAATAAGGACCCTGAGCCGAAACGGGAGAGGTGAATGCCATAACAAGCAAGAAGCTTGCCGCCGAAAGAAAATAATCTGTTTTCATGGTATATATTCCCTTTTTAATAAAAGTTAAATATAGTAAATTAATGCCAATTTCGTCATATTTAAGCATTAATTCACATTTTTTTTGCTGTAATTCGTTTTTTTTACCCATATTTGAAAATTTATAACTATATTTATACGGATGCGAATAAAAAACCTGTATATCGCTACGGTCATGATTTTTGGAATCATATCATGTGCCGATTTGCCCAAAACAAATGAAACACGGTTTGTGGGCGAACCAACAATAACCGATGACTTTGAAATTCTAGATGATGCAACTCGCCAAGAAACAGAATTCAAAGCCGATTCCATTATCAAAAGATATAACACCAAATTCGCCGAAGATTGCACCCCATATTCAGAAGACCAAATAAACTCCAAAAAGAATAAACGCCTCGACTGCGTAACTTTCAAATAGCCAGCCAGCCTTCCCCAAAATCATGTTTCACGTGAAACATTTTTTTCGCTCTTTTTAGGCAATGCGGTTTTAATTTCCAGCATTTTTTTGTTTTTTGCATTTAACGCTGAAATCGCCTTTTGCCCCGTTGCCTTTTCGTATTCGTTTTTTGCAACATTTGCAACTTTGCCGCCACGAATTGCGATTTGGGTGTTGTGATCCATTGTTTCGGGTTGTTCTGTTTTTGAAATTGCAGTGGTCGTGACCTCAGCGAGCATATTCAAAACAAGTTCAATATTGGTCATATTGTCGCGTAGGTTTTGTTTCTTCAACCCTTTTAATTGCTTGTATTCTTGAACTGACAGCCCGCTCCACGCTTTTGTCATATCGTTGGTTAAAATTGCATAGTCTTTTTCGGTGATACCGCGTTTTTGCCATTCGTCTGTTAATTCTTTCCGCATTTCTATGGTTTGCAATCTTTGGTTAATCCAGGCTTCTGGGTAGCCTTTTTGTCGGTAAAAATCCGCGCCTCGCAAGATTGCTTTTTCGGGGTCTGCGATTTCGTCCAATCGGTCGGCACCAACTTGGGCGAGCCATATTTTGAATGGTTCGGCTTTGGGGCTTGGGATGGATTGCACTAGGCGCAGGATGCCTTTGGTATCTAGGACATCAAACTCACGCATTTTCCCATCGTCTGCCAAAAATTTCAACCCGTGACAATTTGTCACGGTTTGATTTCCCTCTTCTTTTAAGCGTTGTTTTAGTTTACGCCAATAGGCATTTGGGTCCTTGGCTTCGCTTTCGCTCAGTGCATTGCAAACGTCGGCAACACAGAAAAGCCATTCTTCACGCTCCGCATCCCATTCGGCACGCACACGTCTATTCTCAAACAACTGGATTTTATTGTTATCCATAATTATCTCCAAAATTAAAGGTTATTTACCGAGGCGTCGGGATAGTAGAAAAAGAATAATCCTCGGTGGGTTGTAATGTAGAAAATTTGCTGATGCAAAGTGGGTGAAAGGCTATTTTATTGTAAAATTTGAAACAGTAACTTCATCTATCACGATGTCAGCAGTGCAACCTGATTTAAATTTAAAAATAGGCTTAGAGCGTGTGATGTAGTGAAATTCTTGATTATATTCTATTTCATACTGCCTTGAAATAAGACAATCGTTAGCATGTGGCTTATACATATTTTCAAATTCACCATGCTTTATCTGATAGTATAAGTTTTGATACATATCGGATATTGATGTATATACGGGTTCCGAATTTGTCGGAGCTTCGCCAATGTATTCAGAAGAATACATAATGCCATTTTTTACCGTTATTTCAACTTCATAACCATGCAGGGGTATTAATGCCACATAATCCTTAGCCATTACCTTAGCCCTTGAATAGTTCCAATAAGGAAGCTTTCCTTTCAATGTGAAGCTATAATTTTTTATATCTTGGCTTTTCCAAAAATTCCATTCGGATATGTATTTTTCCTCATCAAAATAAAAGGGGGGAACTGTAAACGTTCTAGGCGTAACAAACACCGCCTTAAATTGCTTAGTTTTAAAATTATTATTAAGTTCAATTATTATACCCCAGTGCTTTATATCCCATGTAACAGAGTCAGGTATCAATCTGCTAATGACAATATCGCCGTTTTCGTCTATCCTTTCCACTTCATGTCTAACGGAACCGCTTGGCTCCCAAAGATCAACAATTACAAGAATATTGTCCGCAAAATAACTATCAGAATACTTTTCCAACATATTAATCTCATATTTTCCGTAATATTGTTCAATTTCATTTTTTGAAGATACAACTGTGACAATAGGGGCACCATAGTCAATAGGGACACCATAGTAGGAGTCACCTTCTGGCAAATATTGAACATTGAAAGCTGTGCCACTGGTTACAGAAGAACTGCTCTCGATGTTGTTACTAGTAGGGTTTAACTCGCAAGCCCAAAACACTAATACCGCTCCGCAAAAAAGCAAATATTTGGTGAATGTTTTCATAGAGAAATCTCCTGTAAATGATTCTCACTATTAATATAATAAATATAATCTCTTTTTCAATAAAAAAATGAGAACAGCGTGGAAAGCACTTAAATCGGCGTGAAATGCACTTCAGTACTTACTATATTCCCCAAATACAAATGTCTGAATCTTATTTTTTTGTTGGTGTTGCTGGCGTTGGGATGAGCGCGCTTGCACAGTTTTTGGCTGGGAAGGGAGTGGAGGCTTCTGGCTCTGACAGGCGTTTTGAGCATAGCGAAGGCGAACAGGTGAAAATCCAGTTGCAGCAAGCTGGTGTTAAATGCTTTTTGCAAGACGGCAGTGGAGTGAATAAAAACTTGAGCGCGGTTGTTGTTAGTACCGCAATAGAAAGTGGAAACCCAGATACGGAAGCGGCAAAAAAATTGGAGATTCCAATAATTCACCGCAGCGAGCTTTTGGCAAAAATCACAAGCGAAAATCCAACTATAGCGGTTAGCGGCACAAGCGGGAAAAGCACGGTGACGGGTTTGATTTGGCATATATTGAACGAGTGCAAAAAAGACCCAAGCCTTTTGAGCGGAGCAGGGTTAAGCGTTTTGGAAGAACAGGGCAAAATAGGCAATGCCGTTGCCGGCAAGGGCTGGCTTGTTGCAGAGGCAGACGAAAGCGATGGAACTTTGGTTAGATACAGCCCAAAAATCGGCTTGATTTTAAATATAGACAAAGACCACAAGGAACTACAGGAATTGGAAAATCTTTTTGCGGAGTTTGCCGCGAATGTTCGCAAAGTGAATGGGACTTTGATAGTGAACGGCTCGCATCCACTTGCTTTGAAATTGGCAGACGAAAAAACAATACTATTTGGAATAGAAGATTACAAGCCAAACGGCATTTCTTCTGAATTTAAAATTTCTTGCGATGGAGAGAGTGCGGATTTTTATTTGCCCTTGCCCGGCAAGTACAATGCAGAGAATGCCGCTGCCGCAACCGCTGCTTGCAGAGTTGCAGGAGTATCTTTAAAAGAATGTGCAGAGGCTCTCAAAACTTGGAAAGGCATTCACCGCCGGAGCCAAATTTACAAATGTGAAAACGGAATTATAATGGTTGACGACTACGCCCACAACCCCGCAAAGATAGCGGCAAGCATTCGCTCCTGCCAAGATTTTGCAAAAGGAAAATTGTTCGCTTGGTTTCAGCCGCACGGCTTTGGTCCGACAAAATTTTTAAAAGACGATTTGGTAAAGGAAATTGCCGATGTTCTGCGCCCAAGCGATGAAATGTGGTTCAGCTCCATATATTACGCAGGCGGCACGGCAGACCGCAGTTTTGATTCCGATATTCTTTCAAATGCCTTGAAGGAAAAAGGGTGCAATGCGAATTTTGTTTCAAATAGAGACGAATGTTTGAAAGAGATAATAAGCAAAGCAAAATCCGGTGATGTTATTTTGTTGATGGGGGCGAGAGACCCCAGTTTATCGGAGTTCTCTAAGTGGGTAAATGCCAGCTTGCTCTAAAAATATATCTCTTTCCAATCCGGTGCGCCGTTGCCGTTATTGCAATTCCAATGAGTATCTTCATAGCCACGCACAGAATCAAAATCTATGCTTTCTTTTAATGTCCAATTTTTATCATCGCATATTAGCATTGCTCTTGTGGCAAAATCACAAGTCGTAACTCCTGGCGAATCACCCCAAGTACAATATGTATAATGCAAAACCATATCTTGTGAAAGAATTTCATAAGATCTTGCTAAACCAGATGAACTGCTTGTATGATACAAAGCAAAATAATTGCATTCGGATTTAGCAAGCCCTTCATTGAATATGTGCGGGAACCATAATTTCAAAATTTCTTCATCTGTAGTAAAACCATAAGTCTCATACCCTATCCCTGCTAGTTGTACATAATCATTAATTACAACATGTGGTTGATAGGAAACTACCCTGTTATCCATAGTAGGTCCTTTTGAAACCTTAACATCTACAAACACCGCCTTGAATTGTTCAATTTTAACATCGTTACTAAGCCCGATTATTATGCTCCATTCTCCTATATCGTCTGTGCCAATTTCGGGCAGCAAGCGGCTAATTACAATATCGCCGTTTTCATCAATCCTTTCCACTCTATGCCTAATAGAACCGCTCGGCTCCCAAAGGCTAACAACTACAATATAATTTTCTTCGAAAAAATAATCGGAATATGAGTATTGTCCTTTATCATATTTTTTGTAAAATTTATCAAATTCATCTTTTGAAGTTATGACTGTGATTGGAGAGGAAAAAGAACTTCCTCGCACATATTGGATATAGAAGTCTATGTTGCTAGCTTTAACAGAAGGACTATTCTCATAGCCACTGCCAGCATCCGTAGGCGACTTTAACTCGCAAGCCAAAAGCGCAAATGCCGCTCCGCAAAAAAGCAAATATTTGGTGAATGTTTTCATGCGAACCTCGCTATGTGCAGTATATATAATAATATAATAAATATTTGACGTTTCCGTTAACTTTTATTGAAATTATTTGATATTTTGGGTTAAAAGGGGAATTTTCTCATAGAAAACGCCGCTTTATCAAATTGAACAGGTTTATCCAGATTTACTATATTCTCTATAAATAAAACATACTTTGTCGGAGAAAATCTATGAGAAACAATCTCTCTAGACTCGCACTTATGGCAGGCATTATGCTTGCCATAGCATTCACATTTTCCTGCTCCGGTGATGACGGCGATCACCACAACCACAAACCTGTAAAAAAAGAAAGAATTTCGGGCGTTTCACAGAAAGGACCTTTCGTGGAGGGAACAACAGTTAAAATCTATGAATTGGATGCAAATTTGAAAGAAACGGGAAATGCACCCTTTGAAGGGAAAACTGATGCCAATGGAAATTTTCAAATAAAAATAACAAATGGAGGGCTAGTATCACCGTATATCGTTCTTGAGGTAAGCGGAAGCTATATAAACGAAGTGGACGGCAAGCAATCGACCGCTCCCATAACGTTGAGAGCCGTGGCAGATGTGTCTAACAAAAACAGCGTTAACATAAACATTTTAACGCATTTGGAATATGACAAGGTTTTAAAACTTGCCCAAAACAATATAAAGTTTGAGGATGCAAAGAAAGTAGCCCAGAAAGAGGTTCTTAATGCCCTTGGCATAAGCGAAAACGGGATTGGGAACAGCGAAGACATGACTCTTTTCGGCGGCAACGCAAGCGATTCTACCCTGCTAATGGCTTCTATTATATTGCAGGCAAACAGGTCAACAGATAAGGTTTCTAGTTTGCTTGCCGCAATCAGCAATGAAATTAATAGCAATGGAATATTGAGCAATTCCACCAAATCTGAGATAGCAAACGGGGTGGCGAATCTGGATATGAACGATGTGAAAAAGAATATACAGAACTTGGATCCCAATGCCAAAGTGCCAAGCATTAATGATATTAATAATATAATGGAAAAAATAGAATCCTCTTCTAGCACTGGCGGAAACTCTTCTTCATCTAGCAGTTCCAGTGAAAGTATTTTCATTAGCTCTAGTAGTTCCAGCGAAAGCATTTTCAGTAGCTCTAGCAGTTCCAGCGAAAGCATTTCCAGTAGCTCTAGCAGTTCCAGCGAAAACATTTCCAGTAGCTCTAGCAGTTCCAGTGAAAACATTTCCAGTAGCTCTAGCAGTTCCAGCGAAAGCATTTCCAGTAGCTCTAGCAGTTCCAGCGAAAACATTTCCAGTAGCTCTAGCAGTTCTAGTAGTTCTAGCAGTTCTAGCAGTTCTAGCAGTTCTAGCAGTTCTAGCGAAAGCATTTCCAGTAGCTCTGTCGCTTCCAATACGTTAGAACTTGGTGGATGGATATATGTTGCTTTTAATGATAGCGCGTCTGGTGGTACTTCCACCATTACAATGACACGAGGCAGCGGAGCTGACAGTGACAAGATAACTCTTTCTGGTAATGTTACCGATGATTACGAATACGGTTATGCTGGCTTAAATATCTCTGGTGAACTAGCACCAAGCTTGAAAACTGCAAAATCAATCTCTTTCAAAGTAAAAGGCGATGATAAGGAATATAGGTTTGATGTGATAACAAGCGACATCACGGATGCCAGCTATTACCGAAAGATATTTACGGCACCTAGTTCAGAAACTGTTATTACTATCAATATGAGCGACCTAGTTGCTCCCGATTGGGGTCAAAGCAATTCAGGAACCTCCTTTAACAAGTCCAATATTGAATCTATTCAATTGTTAATTGACGTTTCTTACGTTTTAGGATCATTCAACTTTACGATAAGCGATTTTACTGTAAACCAATGATTAACTCTTTTTTTACTATATTAACCCCAACCTAAAACTAGGAGAATGCTATGGAAGATACAGTACTCATCGTTGGGCTTGCTATTTTGGCAATTGTAATTGCGCAATTAGTCGTTATTCTCGTGCTTTTCTCAAAAAATAGGCGAAATTTGCAAGCAGATGTATCGCTGAAACTTGCGGAATATACGCAAAATCTTGAGAAAAATGAGGCTGCTTTGCGTGAGGAATTTGGGAAGAATAGGGAAGAAACAAATAAATCCGCAAGGGATTCAAGGGCGGAATTGTCTTCGAGCTTAAAATCTTCCTCGGAGCAATTATCTACCATAATAACCAATTTCACAGGGTTGGTCGATAATAAAATGAAGACTATGCAGGACTTTCTGGATTCGGGCTTAAAATCCAATCGCGAAGAACTTTCGGCATCTCTAAAGGCTTTTGAGGATAAATCCTCGGCAAAAATGGAAGCATTGACAACTAACACAAAAGAAGAACTCGAAAAAAACCGTGATTCAGTTGAAAAAAAGCTGGCTGATATAATGGAAGGGAATGAGAAAAAATTGGAGGAAATGAGGGAAACCACAAATTTAAGTTTAAAAGCCAGTAGAGAGGAGCTTTCAGAATCCCTAAAAGTCTTTGAGGAAAAATCTTCGGTAAAAATTGACGCATTAACAAAAAACACTAAAGAAGGGCTTGAAAAAACTCAGATTTCGGTTGAAAAAAAATTAGCCGATATACAGCAAGGAAATGAGAAAAAATTGGAGGAAATGAAGGAAACCACAGATTCTAGTTTGAAATTCAGCCGCGAAGGGATTTCGGTATCTCTAAAAGCGTTTGAGGATAAATTTTCGGCAAAAATGGAAGCCCTGCAAAAAGGAAATGAGAAAAAGCTGGATGAGATGCGACAAACCGTAGATGAGAAATTGCATAAAACACTTGAAACACGGCTTGGCGAATCGTTTAAAATTATAAGCGATAGGCTTGAGCTTGTGCAAAAGAATCTTGGAGAAATGCAAACGCTGGCAAATGAAGTTGGCAGCATAAAAAATGTGCTATCCAATGTAAAAGCCAAAGGCGTTTTGGGCGAATATCAACTCGGAGCTATACTTGGGCAGGTTCTTACACCAGAACAATATGCTCAAAGTGTGGAAACTAAAGCCGGCAGCGGTGAAATTGTTGAATTTGCGGTAAAAATTCCAAGCAAAGAGGATTCAAATAAGGTAATTTGGCTGCCCATAGATGCAAAATTCCCAACTTCTGACTATGAAGCCCTGTTGGATGCTTATGAAGCAGGAGAAAAAGAGGGAATTTCAAAGGCACAGGAAGATTTAAAAGCAAAAATAGAAGAATTCGCGCAGAATATTCATCAAAAATACATTGCTCCGCCTAATACCACAGAATTTGGCATAATGTTTTTGCCTTTTGAAGGCTTGTATGCAGAAGTTTTGCGCATTCCGGGTTTGTTTGAGAGCATTCAAACCACCCATAAAGTTACCATAGCAGGTCCAACCACAATTTCTGCCTTCTTGAATAGCTTGCAAATGGGCTTTAGAAGCCTTGTGGTGGAAAAACGCACCAACGAAATTTGGGATTTGCTCGGCGCGGTGAAAACCGAATTTGGCAAATTTGCCATTGTGCTTCAAAAAACAAGAGAAAAATTGAGCATTGCCCTCAACGAAATTGACGATGCAGACACACGCACAAGAGCGATAGAAAAAAAGCTGCGCGATGTTCGCACATTGCCGGAAGTGGAAGCCCAAAAGCTGTTAGGTGATTTGAGCGATACAGGTGAGGAAGATGTTAAGGCGGATGCTGAAGCGGTGGAGACCGAGACTGATGTAAGTGTGGCTGCGAGTGTGGAGACTAAGACCGAGACGACTGACGTGTGTGTGTCAGCGAGTGTTGAGGCTGAACCTGAACCCGAGCCTGATGTAAGTGTGGCTGCAAGTGTTGAACCTGAGCCTGACGTGAGTGTGGCTGCGAGTGTTGAACCTGAGCCTGATGTGAGTGTGGCTGCGAGTGTGGATGAAGTGTAATAAATGCTCAGCCCCAGAAAAGAAATTCAAAATATTTCGGATTATGTCCCAGGCAAGTCCATTGACGAAATCAAGGAAAAGCACAAACTTTCTCGCGTTGTAAAACTTGCGTCCAACGAAAACCCGCTTGGACCAAGCCCGCTGGCAATGGCAGCATATAAGGAATGTACTCAAAAGCTGCATTTATATCCCAGAGGTTCTGCGCCGGAGCTTGTGAGAAAACTCGCTTTTAAGTGGAAAGTCAAGCCGGAAAATTTGATTGCAGGCAATGGCTCGGATGAGATTTTGGATTTGGCGGCTAGGGCTTATTTGAATAAAAGCGATTATGCGGTTGGGGCAAGATCCACATTTTCGGTTTATGCTTCGGCAACTCTGCAAACAGGGGCAAAATACAAAGGGCTTGCGCTTGAAAATTTTTGCTATCCGCTGAACGGCTTGTTGAAATTCCCAAAAGCGAAAATCATTTTTATTTGCAACCCCAACAATCCAACAGGGACTTTTTATCCAAATAAAGTTATTTATAAATTTTTGCAAAAGGTTCCAAGAAATTGCCTCGTTGTGTTAGATATGGCTTATGCAGAATACGCTGGCGAAAGCGAGCCGCCTTTGAACAAATGGATAAAGCAATTCCCAAACCTTTTATGCACACGCACGTTTAGCAAGCTCTACGGGCTTGCTGGGCTTAGAATAGGTTATGGAATAGCATCGGCAGAGATTATAGGTACATTGAAAAAAATAAAACTGCCTTTTAATTCAAGCTACCCGGCGCAAATAGCCGCAGCGGCTGCACTTGAAGATACAGATTTTATTGAAAAATCTTTAAAGATGAATGCAGAAGGGCGCGAGCATTTAACGCAACGATTGCGAGATGCTGGTTTTGAGGTTTTGCCATCGGCTGCGAATTTTATTTGCGTGAAAATAGGTACGCGAGCGGCAAAACTTGTAGCACGGCTTGAAAGCAAAGGCATAATAATAAGGCACCTGAGCAGTTTTGGCTTGCCAGAGCACGTACGCATAACTGTGGGAACAGAAACGGAAAATACGGAGTTGCTCGCCGGATTAATGGCTAGTGTGGAACTTCCGCAATAATCTTTTTTAACGCATCTACCAACTCTTGCGTTTGCTGCTTGATTATGGTTTTATCTTTCGCTTTGCCGGCTTTTTCCAAAGCATAAGCTTTTTGCGAAAGTTCTGTTCTTCCAATATTCACAAGAGCACTTTTTATGCCGTGGGCTGTAACAGCATATAATTGAATGTCATCATCTGAAATGGTGTCTATGCCGGCAAGCGCGGATTCTAAAATTGGCAATGCATTTTCTGCATCTTTGGCAAAAAATGAAAGCAATACAGGGTTCACGGCTGGAACTGCCGGATCAGATTTTACCGAGACTGTTTCTTTCGCTTTGGCAATGACTTCGGGAGTCTGTTTGTTGTGAATAAACTTTTTGAGCACTGTGTTCAGTTGGCGAATATCGATGGGTTTTGATATAAAATCATCAAAACCGTTTTCCATAAAAATTTTTGCCTGCCCTATTAAAGCATTTGCGGTCAATGCTACAATAGGATGCGTATAACCGGATTCTCGCAAAATTTTTGTAGTCTCCATACCATCCATTTTCGGCATCATATGATCCATAAATATAATATCATAAATCTCGCCGTTCTTAATTTTATCTATTGCTTCAAAACCGCTGGAAACAGCTTCAACGGATAAACCGTAATGACTCATCATCTCTTTTGCCACATATAGATTGGACTCCACGTCATCAACAACCATAACCTTGCCATGAGGCATATATTCAAAATCAAGCTGCACATTTTTGATATTTGTCCTGTCTATTTTAAGCATCATAATATCTTTTGCGCGCTTTTCGCCTAAAATTCCGGTGCCAGTGTTTTTCTGAGGCAAATGAACTGTAAATGTGGAACCCTTGCCAATTTTGCTATCCGCAAAAATTTTGCCATTCATCATTTGCACCAAATGCTGCGTAATTGCCATGCCAAGACCCGTTCCCTCAATTGAACGATTGGCTTCCAAATTAAAACGGATATATTCAGTAGTGAATAATTTATTCACCTGTTCCCTAGACATACCGCTGCCTGTATCGCTCACCTGCAAAATAAGCATAGTATTCTTATCATCGTTTTCGGCAAAAATGGATAATTTAACCTTGCCTCTTTCTGTATATTTAAAAGCATTGGATATCAAATTATTCAAAATCTGCTTAATGCGAATTTCATCGCCTATCATTTCCAAAGGCACATTCTCGTCAATGTAAAGTTCAAATTTTATGGGCTTGCTGTTATTGCGCATAGCATTCAATTGCACAATATCGTGAATCAAACCAATAAATTCATATTCAACAGGCATGAGTTCCATTTTGCCAGCTTCTATTTTGG
>Ga0268262_10002005_pt1 | contig 24069 bp, 13 predicted proteins | sample TergutNc150P3_FD_190354 | JGI IMG/M metagenome (GOLD analysis project Ga0268262, IMG submission 190354) | Nasutitermes corniger P3 segment gut microbial community from laboratory colony in Florida, USA - Nc150 P3 (SPAdes) (version 2) | ecosystem: Host-associated > Arthropoda: Insects >...
TATCGGCCAGTAGTTCTTCTCCTTCGGCATATCGATAAAATGCTCCCGCCTGTACACGGGATTCATACGCTCGTACTGATCATTGTCAAAATACTCCATTATCTCGTCCACCGCGTCCTTGTACTTCTGCGGCAGCGCCTCTGCAATCTTGTGGACGCTGTCCCGCCAGCCGTCCAGACCGCTCTCCTCCGTTATGTAACCCGACCCCTCAAGGTGCGCCCTGCCGCTCTCGTTCTTGGAATACGCGTATATCGTCATCGCCGCGCCTATCGTTATTTCCTTCTTAAAGAGATCGCCGTCCTTCGTCATAAGCGTCGCCTTGAGATTCTTCCCGTCCCCGTCCTTTAACTTCCCGGACAAGTCCTTGACAACCTTGTGTATCAAACCGTCGGTCAGTTCCTCGCGCTGTTTCTTCATGGGGACCAGCTTGCTCAATATCCGGGTCAGCTTGACGTTCAGCCGCGTCATGGCCACCTTCTCCGCGTTGTAACTGTCGCGCATCGGGTCAAACAGATTCTCCTCCCACGGGCCGAACTCGCTCTCCCTGCCGGCGGTGCCGTCAAGTATCCGCACGACCGTCTCCGGACGCGTCGCCCAAGAAACGCCCCGCCTCACACCGTCGTTCCACGCCGCGTCCGCAGCTTTCGCAACCGCGCTCCTGCCCTCCTTCTCCTCGCGGATCACGTGCTCGCCGCGCAAATCCAGCATGAACTTGCCTTCCTTCTTCTCAGACTCAGACAGCTTTTGGCCGGTGTGCGTCTTCTCCACCATGCCCATGGCCGTAAGCATCTCCCTTGCCGTCTTCTCCCGCTCCGCCGCTCTCTCCAACATCATCCTGTCGCGCGACATCCGTCCCTGACGCTTCGTGCCCTCTATGAACTTCAATAGCTCAGACACCTCTTTTCTTGACAGAAGGGCGACCGCCTCGTTCTGAAACGCGTCCTCAACCCTCTTCCATAAAAACTTCGGATACGCGCCGCGCTCCTCTCTCCACTTCGTGATGTCGTCACCGTACTTTACAAGATTGCCAAGGTCATTTTCGTCGGGATTAACCCTTATGTCCTCGACAGCCTTCCCCTGAAAGTAATTGATCAGCTTCCGCAGCTTCCCGTCAAACTGCGCCAGATTCTCAATGACGTTCGCTATCGCCCGGTTAGACTCGTAATCCATCGTAGACGCCCGCTTGCCGCGTATGGCGCTTATGCGGAACATCTCCCTCGCCAGCGCCTTCACCAGCTCCTTCACCTCGTCACGGCGCGCCCGCTTCACATCCCCGGCCCGCGCCTTGCTCGCCGCCTTAATCCGCTCCACCTCCACGCGCTTCAACTCCAGCTCGGCGGACGCTTTCTCCGCGTCGGCCTTCGCCTTCTCCGCGTCAGCCTCGGCCGCCCGCTTCCTCTCCCGCGCCGCCTCCGACGACTTCTCCCTCTCCGCCAGCGCCGCCTTCGCCAGCTCCGCCGCCGCTTCCGTCCTGCGGGCCTCCGCCTCCGCCTTCTTCGCCTCGGCCTTCTTAACCTCCGCCTCAGCCTTCTTGATGGCCGCCTCAAGCTCCTTCTCCGTCGGCGGCTCCATGCCTATCCCGCGCTCCCGGTTCTCTCTTGCCACCTGATGATCCTGCTCCCTGTCTATCCACACCTTAGACATCGGCTCCAAATCCTCGCTATGGCCGTAAGCGTCCTCCACCGTCCACCCGCCGCTCGAATTGCGGCGCGCCGTAAACACCTCGCCGCCGTTCGTAAAGACCGTGTCGTTACCGTCGCGCAGCATCTTCTGCTGGCCCAGCGCGTCAATGTTCCACTCCATGAGATCAGGGAAATCGTAGTGCCCGTCCCAATCCAAAGCCGCCGCCTCGTGCGGCGACATACCCTCCGTGACGCTCCTGAACGCCGCGTCCCTCCGGCCCAGCGCCAGCGGATCGTCCTCCTCCGACTCCGACTGATACCGCCCCGCCTCGATCTCGTTCAGCCACCCCGGTATCGCGTAAATCACGTCGTGCGGGTCGAACTCGTCAACGCTGTCGCTGTTCGCGTCCGTCGCCTCGCCGAACCCGAGCCCGGCAAGCAGATGGTCGTTCTCCGTGCACCACGTCCTGAACGCGCCCTCAGCGCGAAGCCACCTGTGCTCCCAATCCTTGCTGCGCCCCTCGTCCCCCTTCGCGCTATCAGGAACGCGCCCCCAATCCGCAATAGCGTCCCGGAACTGAAGCCGGGGCGACAGCACATCCTCCCGCCCAAGAATCCCCTTCAGCGCCTCAGCCACCTGCCACCGCGGATCAGCGTCCCGCTTCGCACGGTCGGCGGCGCTCAAACGGCCGCCGGAACGGAGCGAAAAACGGGGGGCGGAACTATTTTCAGATTTTTCGGACGGGGTATTGACTTTTTTGTCGGCATGTAGTATCTTATCTGTAGTGGGTGATGAACCCGCTCCGCCCTCTGTCCCGGTAGGTGAAACTCCTACGTACGGGGGGGGCGGTTCTTTTATATTATCTTCATATATGGAGGCTCGTTGCGAGTGATCGCCCTTTAAAGATTTTTTTGCTTCGGTATTGACACCAAGATGTTTTTTTAGTATATTATAAATAGAGTTGGGGCTTTCGGGTGGATTCCCGGCCGTGGTTTCGGACTCACGTGTCCCAGTTTCCGCCCGATCCCCCTTTTCAACATTTAGAGAGGCTCGTGCTAGAGGGAAAGAGCCGAGGTGACTCGCGTCATACAGTTCTTTTAACATACCCGCGAGCTTCTCTATATTGTCTTTTTTGGGAAAGTTAGAAGCGGGGAACGTGGCAGAACCAGATTCTGCTTCTTCTAACATACCTTCTAACTTTCCTATTTCCATAACCTCGACCGTATACATCCTTTTACCGTGCTCTGTCGTTTCCTTTACAGTTATGTACGCAACATTGTCACCAAACAACGGTGCTGCGAACCTGTGCATAGCCACTACGTCACGGTTGCCTTCTCTGTCAGCATGGCTTAGAACTTTCACCGCGTTTTTAAATAGATTATCTATGTCCGAAGCCGCGGCATAATGCTGTTCCCTTGTAAATCCATTGTCCATAGATTTTTTTACTGCGGCATTTGACATAAGTTTACCGATAGATGACTTGCTCAGCCGTGCCTCTTCGCCGTCATTGTCGTTCTCTAATATGACTTCGTTGGCCTCACCAAGCAGACCGTGAAGCTTCCGCTGAGCATCTTTGTACTCCATACCTTTCTGATACATCTCCGCCCTGCTTTCCTGTTCTTGTTTCCCCGCCCCTTCCCCCACCCCTCTAATATAATCTCCGCCGCCGACCCTGCGCCCCCCCAGCAGCTCCCGCGCCGCCCCGCCAACCAGCTCCTCAAGCGTCATCCCGCCAACCCGATCCGCGTCCGCCCCGCTCAACCCCCCGCGACCCGCAACCCCCAGCCTCTCCGTCACCCACCGCCACAAATCCCGCAACGCCGCACGGAACCGCGCCGCCGCCGTACCCTTAGAATCCCTCGCGAACGCAATCTCCCCCTCAGCCGCAATCGCACGCGCCAACGCCTCCTCCCGCTGACCGTTCTTATTGCCGGACAAATGTCTATACGACGGATCGTTCATAACCTCGTCAAGCACGTCGCTCCCGTTAAGCGCCGTCATCAGCCTGTCGTACAGCGGCTTGTTACCTTTCCTAACCGCGTCTATCCACAAATGCGCGTACTCGTGGATAGGCGTGTTCGCGTTCATACGCTCAGGGTCAAGATATATCTTCCCGTCCTCCGTGGCGAAACCGTAGACCTCGCCCATCGGCGTGGACATAAAACGGATGTGCTCCGCGATCTCTATCACGGAGTCGTCGAAGACCACGTAGTTGTAACTATCCTCGTGACTGCCTTTGGATTGGTAGCCGGTCGGGTACTGGATGCCGTCTATGCCGGCGCGGAGAAGAAACTCGGACACAGATTTGCCTCTATCGCCGGCACCGATAACACGGCCTAGATGTGCATATATGTCTTTCCCATCATCATATCCGGATATGAGCGCCTCACTCTCGTAGCGCCCTACACCCTCCTTTGTGGATTGGCTGAGAATGGCCGCCACTTGTTCTTTTGTCGGCCCTTTGTCCCACCGCAAAAAGTTCAACTCGTCCACAGTCTTGTCGCCATGGATTTTGACGTTGTAGAGGTTGCGGTCACGTGTTTCAACGGCAATGTCTTTTCTTTTTCTATCCAAGAATTCAAGTGCGGCCTTGTAGTAGTTTGCCCTTCCCTGAAAGTGTCTAACGTCAGCGAGCGCTTCCGCGGCGGCGGCGTTCTTGGTAAATGATGTTACCTGCTTTTCTAAATACTCCCTGGTCTTATCAAGGTCACCGCCGTTGAAATCAACGTGCGCGGCGAGATCTTCTGCTATTGTACCTCGGTATTGAGGGACAATATCTTTGCCGTCAATAATGATTCTTTTTGTACTTTTGGGCGCGTACGTCTCCGCAATCTCCTTCAAATCCGTAAAGTACAACCCGTGTCCGTAGGCCTGGTTCCCCTCGCCCGTCCCTATTTTCGCCGACGAAAACTTGTCAAACGCGTGCGGGCTCCCGTGCCACACGTTCATGAACCGCGCCGCCCCGTCCTTCCCGAACCGCCTCTCCAAATACCGCCGCATCTCCGCCGCGTCCGTCACCACGCCCTTCGCCAAACCCGTCCTCTCCAAAAGCGCGAGCAGCCTCTCCCAAGCCTCCTTAGACACGGGCGCGAAATCGCCCTCCGTAGGGGCGCGATTTATCGCGCCCGATGTTTTTGACGTTTTTTTCGACCGGGTATTGACTTCCGGCGCGGAATCACCTATATTATCATCATGAGCCGACTCTATTCCGTCTCCGTTCAGGCCACGTAAGTCTGAACCCTGTTTATCATGGAAGGTCGCGGAATTTAAGAGAGAACCCGATCCCGCCCTTGAAGCCTGGTGACGCCTTACCTCGGTCGGCTTTTTTATCCACATACTTTTCACTTCCAACTTAAAATCGTCTATCACGGCATCCGCTATCACCACCGTACCGTCGGAATATTGCTTGCTTATCTGAACGCTCTCACGGCCGGGCGTGACGTTGCCCCTGCGGACGCTATTAAAATTATCAAGCACGTCCGGCATCAACATGAACACCTCTTTGGTCACCGGTATCTGCCCGGCGTCGCTCTCGCCTCTGCCGTGACGTTCGTCGATATGTTGCGCCTGTTCAAGCGTTATCGCCTGTACTAAGATATTCACCTTTCTACCCAACGCCTTACCGATAGCGGCGTTTAACCGGTCGGATGTCCGCCCGATGTTCGTTTTCTTGTAAAGTTTCGTGTCAATCTTCGGCGTGCGTGTCGCATCATCCCACAAACTCCCAAGCCTTCTTTGAACATCTTCAGGCACCCTGCTCAACGCTTCCCGCATAGACGGAACAGCCGCCCCGTCACGCCTCGACTCCGAACGACCGTCCCCCTCCACAAGCCGCTCGGAAGATTTTTTCGATTGGGTATTGACTTCCGACGCGGAATCACCTATATTATTACTTGTGGCGGGGTGACTCCCCAACGTTTCGGACGTGTACCCGGGGTAAACATCGGCTCTGGGAGACGTAATTGGCGAAAGGCCTTCCCTGCCACTATCTACTTCCGACAGCCGCGAAAACGGTACGCCGGAAATATTGATTTTATCGCCCGAATATGTTATCTTACCTATGGGGCCGTAACCGGTTTTATATGAAGGCAATTGGAGCCGGATTCCCTGAAACCAGTTATCGGCCCTTTCTTTATCCGAATCAATGTATAAAACCTCACTGTCCCTGATAAACGCCGCAGGATTGCCGGTCTTACCATAAGCGCTCGCGATTACATTTATATCAAGTACCTTGCCGCTACTGCCGGTCGGATGTAATTCTAATATCGCGGTAACTGGAGCACCGGCGGTATCATAAATCTCTCCGAATATCACGAGTCGCGAATCCGCGTTTTTAGACTTTAATACCACAATCGGATTCTCTAAAATATCTGGAACCTGCTTTATGATGTCCCTTGTCATACCCTTATGCTTGTTAAGTATTTCTTCAATCTTCCCGCTGTGCCAAATAATTTTTTTGTCTCTCACGCCAATACTTTGAAGCGGCTTAGATGTCGTTCCAACGGTAAATGTGGTTTTGCGCTTCCCGTCCCACTTGTCAAACTCATCGACAAACCCTTGGCGCGCAGCCTTCCCTGACTTCATCGCAAACCTAATATCCGGATTCCCCGCGTCAAACGTCCCCCGGTTCCCTTCGGCCAGCTTTATCTGCTCAGGATAAAAGGCCACCGCCTCTTCCCTCAAATCCCCGTTGTAATATACCCCGTCATACCCCTCGTCCTTCAAACTCTCGGTAAACTCCTTAGACGCTTCAGGATCATTCGCTTCCGAAAGCCGCTCCATATCCTCACGCGTCGCGTAATACGGATTCCTGATATTCAAATACACATCGTAAGCGTTCTTCCCGTAACCGTGAGACTCCTCTTCAACACCGTAGAAATAAAACCCTTGGCCAAGCCACCCGACGTCATTACCGCTTCCCGCCCTGCCGATGTCGAATTTATTGAACTTGTTCGAGCTTCTATGATGAAAGACTTTGGGCTGGCCGGCCCTGTCCACCATCTGACTCGCCCCCTCCGGATCCTTCTCCCAGTCCCCGAACCACCTCTTAAAGAACGCGCTCCGCGTCCCCCTGTGCACCCACTCCTCCCGCGCCCGCTTCGACGCGTTGGGGAACTTCTTCAAATCCTCCGCCGGAACCCCGGCCTCTACCGCGCTCCCGAACCCTACCGCCGCATCCGCTTCACTACCTCCACGATCCTCTCCCTGTTCGCGACCGCCGCGGCCTCCGCGTCCACCTCCGCGTCCGTCAGCTCCGGATTCAGACGCCTGTACCGCTCCACCGCCTCGCGCAATATCCCCGCCCTCGCGGACGCCTTGCTCAAACGGTTCGCCGACTCCTTCTTCGCCTGACGCTCTACCCGGCGCGCCTTCTCCTTCGCCCTCTGCTCTGCCGCCCGACGGTCGGCCTTGGCTTTCGCGCTCATAATCCTTACCGCCTCCTTGTCCTTGTTTGCGTGGTCTGCCTATCGAAAAACGGGGATCGCCCCCCTCTGTCCGGTCGGCAGCTGTTGCGGATTTTGCAACAGCTGAAATATTTTTATCTCGGGTATTGACTCCGAGATGGTTTTTTAGTATATTAATAGATGATTCCTCACCGGCGGGCATCCCTTCGGACCGTGGATTGTCTGCCGTCATCCGCTTTTGGGACTCGTCGGTGACTATATTATTACCACTTGAAAACCTTTGCGATGATGATGTACCAGTAGTGACGGGGTTAACGTCTGGCCCGGTCTGTCGCGGTGAACCTTGTCGTTCCCTGTCAATGTTGTCCTCGGCGTGGGATGTTCGCACTAACCAGGGACGCGGCGCTTGATCGTCAACACGGTCAAGCGCTTCTATTTTTGTAAGGCTGTGATCGTAATAACGCCGCCCGTTGACATCCTCTCGCACCACATAACTAACGGCATACGGCACACCGTCTATTGTCGCCTTCGCCGCAAAAATATGGCTTATAAGCCCTTGGTTATTCTTCGAGGTAGGCTCAAGGTATATCCCATCTCTGATTAGTGTTGGGACTTTCTCTAATAGGGCAACCTTGACATCCTTACCATCATGTTTGACAACGCTCTTTACGGCCGTTTTGCTGACTATAATATCATCCCATCCGGTATACGTGTTTTTGTGCTGACCGAAAATGTTCTTGCTTTGCACCCAATCTATAACGCGCCGAACATAGCCCTTACCGCGCGGAATCTTCCGCACGTCCTCGCTGCTCACCTCCGGCGACTCCATCGCCTCAAACCGCTCCCGCTTCTCGTTCGCCCCCTCCGCCGGCAAGCTCTCCTCAGCCGCCTCCCCAGAATTCTCACGAAAACCGCTCCTAGGAGCGTTTTCCGCTTCAGGTAGACCCAAACCACTACCCGACCCGTCCGCCGCGCCTGTAGCCCCATTTCCTTGCGTTTTCCGCCTATCCTCCGCCTCCCTTTCAATATCCGCCCGCGCAAGCGCGTTGAAATCCACCCACTCCGCGTCCCCGAACCCGGCCGCCGTGAAAGTCTCCCGCAGCTCCGCCGCCCTCTTCTTGACATTCTCCGGCGTGCCCTCGTACGTCCCCGCGTCCATAGCCTTAAAGTCGATCTTCGCCCGACGGTCGGCCAGCGCGTTCTCCCTGTCGCGCCGCGTCTCTTGCGCAAGCCCCTCCCCGTACGACGGATCTCTCGCAATCCTCAACGCCTGCTTCCCCGCCGCCTTGCCGCCCCCTATCAGATTGAGCAGACCCATAGGGCCCATCGTCCCGCGCAGCGTCTCCTTTATCCTCTCGCCGAGCGGGGCCGGCTCGTACTTTATGCCCTGCTCCCCGAGTATCTTCCCGACCTCCGCGTCGGTAAAAATATCCTGAAACACCTCCTCCGCGTTCTCTTTGACCCAGTCCCAACCCTTCTCCCCGGCCCAGCGCAGCACGCGCTTCCACACCGCGCCCTTCGCCGCTTCGCTTAAACCGCTGTTGAGCGCGTGCCCGGCCTGCGCCTTCTCTATCAGCGCGTACCCTATGCCGCCGGTCACGGCGAGAGGAAGCGCGTCCTTGGCGCTGCCGCCCGCCGCGACCACCTGCGATATTATATCCCCGGCGCCCTGCGCCGCCCACAGCGACGTGCCGAGCAACCCGCCTATCCCCGGAACCGCGCTCAACGCCGCCCCCCGGCCCATCATCGGAAGCATGTCCGCCGCGCCGTATACCGCCCGCGAAACAAATCCCTTGCCGCCTATAACCTCGTTGTCGGCCCCGGACTCCTCCCTCACCGCGTTCTGAAAATTCAACGCCTGACTAAGATACTTGTCCTCCCCGCCGGCATAATCCGAAACGGCCGCCTTAAACACCAAAATGTCGGCCAACCCGCCGAGATCGCCCGTCTTAAACGACTTAACGATAGACGGGTCTTTGTCCCGCACCTTCTCAAAACGCCGCTGCAGCTTGTCGGCTTCAAGCCACAGCGGGCTCTTCTCCTCCGCCGACCGGATCTTCTCCGCGGCCTTCTCCCCCATGCGCTCCGCGCGAACCCGCCTAAGCCCCGCCTTCTCCGCAGACACATACGACCATAAATCCTCCCTCTCCCGCTGATCCAGCTTGTCCGTGACGGCCTTCGGCAGCCTCGTGACCGGATTCCTCATCTCCTTGGCGTACCACGCGTTCAGCTCGCCGGGAAACCTCCGGGCCACAAGCTCCCCACGCGCGACCGACTCCATGTCGAGATCGAGCGCGTTCCTGCCCTCCAAATCGCCGACCCGCTTGTCCATGTACGCGCCGGCGCGGTCAACGTCGGCGGCCGCCCCGCGCCCCGCCTCGATAACCGCGCCGAACTGGCCGTCGTTCAACGACAGACGGCGGTAATCCTCGTCAGACAGCGCGTCCTTAGTGTCCACCGGATCAAACGCCATGCTCGCCGTCGGAACGTATCCCCCTTCCGCCGGCCGCCCGCGCCCCTGTCTCAACTGCGCTTCAGGCGGCGCGGACGGCAACGGTTGCGCCGCACGGTTAGCGCGGTCCTCCATACGACGGACGGCCGCCAAATTCGCGGGCGACAAATAAGATGTTGAAGACGCCGGCATCTCCTCCATTGCGGCAGACCCCGGCGTCTCCGGGACGCTCCTGCGCAAAACAGACGCTTGATTCGCGGGAGATAAGTACGACGTAGACAACGCCGGCGCCGACTCCATCGCCGGCCGCTCCATCCGAGGCAGTTCCGGCAACTCCGCCTTAGGCGCGAACGCCTTGCCCTCGACATAGTCCCTCCGCAACCGCTCCTTAGAAACAACCCTCGGAGCCGCCTCCTCCCCGACCGCGTTGCCGAGAAGCCCGGTAGAGACGCGGTTCACCGCGTCCCCGCCCGATGGCGTCCCGAACACCCTGCTCACATCGCCGCGTATCCAATCCGTAGACCGCCCGCGATACTCAGGCAGCTTCGTCAGCGCGCTCACAAATTTATCCGACGTCTCCGCGTCGCCGGACAAAAACGCGGCCCGGGCGTCAACGGCTATCTTGTCAGGCGTCCAGCCGGCATACTCCGGCAACGTCCCCAACGCTTGCGCGAACTTCTCTATGACCGCAGCCATCGCTCTCTCCTTGCGTTATTTTTTCTTGACTCTAAAACCCGACCCCGGCGGCGTTGGTACTACTGATGTCCGCGGCAACCTTGACGAAGGCCCCGAATTGCTTGATTTCCTCAACGACTCCACATCCAGATCCAAATAACCTTGATAATTGGCCTTATCAATACCCGAATACGGGTTTTTTCGGGCATATAGCGAACGGCCATTATATCGCCCAAGCGCGTGTTCGTAAGCAGGCATGAGGTTCTTTAATTTGGTTTGAAGCGACTTTACCTTCTCTATGGCCTCCCGTTCTTTGGCCGGGTCGTCATAGAACTCTTTTTCCATATTGAACTTCGTAAAGGAACTTTGTCCGTTTGTGTAGATAGGGGATATATATTTACCGATATCCGTTATAACGGAATTAATTTTGTTCTCGTTCTTCTGCACGGCCTCAAACAACTTCTCGTCGCTCTCCGGCTTCGCCGCTCTCGAACCCCTCGGCGGCGTCGCCTTCTTCACATCTATCCTATTCTTGCTTTTGTGATCGTCCAATTCCTTCTGCCTCTGGAACTCCAAATCCTTCGCCGCCTTCAGCGCCGCCGCCTTCTCCGCCTCCGTCAGCCTCAGCCCCTCGCTCTCCAACAGCTTGATCTCAATGTCATACTGATCCTTGCTGATGTCGCCTTTCCCGTACCTTGTAGTCACCGCGCGATACCTGTCCTCCAACGGCTTCCGCGCGCGTTCCTCTTTGGCGTTCTCAGGCTCCGCGTCGTAAACAGTGTTCAAAGCTAACTTGCCGGTATTCTTGTTCCTATCCGGATACCCGCCTATAACCCTGCTCATATCGACCCGGTCCGCAGACTGAGGCTCAGGCCGAGGCGACGGCGAGGACTCCCGGCCGACAGAAACCGGGGACGGCGCGGATTCCTGTTGCTGACCGGCGTTGAGACGCCCCAATGTTTCGCTTGCGTTTTTGGAACTTTGCGTATACAATTCAGCCGCTTGCTTACGTGTATCGTCATCTATATCGTGATCACCGAGGGTTGCAAGCGCCGCATCCGCTGCGTTTCTAACATACTCGGCATCATCAATAGCAAACGTCTTATATTCGGAGTTGAGTCTTTTACGCTCATCATCGACCGCCGCCTGGCTCACGTCCCCGGCCGCCTCCGCCGCGCCGCCCTGCGGCAAGTACCTGCGGCGTATTTCATCCGGAGTCGAATATTTCTCCAGCAACGGACTCCCCGCCGACTGACCGGCGATCAACCCTTGCGCCGCATCCGGCATCATTAACCGATTCCCGCCCAAACCCGCCTCGGAACTCTCGACGCCGGAAACCCTCTCCTCCCTGCCCGACGTACGCGACGTCTCGTAGTAATCGTTGTCCAACATATCGCCGTAATTCTTGACGTGCCGATCGCTCTGCGCCTTCCCGAACACGTCGTTGAACATCCCCCCCGCCCGCTCTATCCGCTTCGCGGCCTGCTCCACGCTCTCGCCCTTCCGGACGTGAACGAAATATTGTTCCGCCTTCTTCTCCGCCGCATCTTTGCCGAGAAGCGGCTCCAGCTTGGCGTACGCGTGCCGCCGCATCTCGTCGATCTCTTGGTTGAACGCGGCCGCCCTCTTCTTCTCCGCCCCGTACGCCGACAGCTGCCCGGCCACGGCCCCGACCGCCTGACCCAGACCCTCCGCCGCCCGAGCCACGTCCGAGTGATCCTCCGGTATCCCCGTATATCCGTAAAAGCTCATATCCCACGCCCCCTTCCCGCGTTTATCATCGCGAGTATGTTGTTCCTGTAAGCCGCGTCGTCCTGCAAACGCTGACGCATCGCCGCCCGAGCGTCCTGACCCTTCTGATACTCCGCCATCCGGTCGCGGTACGCCCGGTCCATCTCCCCGAACTTGTTCTCCGTCGCCTGCTGACCCAGCGTGTCCCCGCGCTGAATGTACGCCAGCCGCAGGTTATCCGCGTTCATCTTCTTGTTGGCCTCGTTCTGCATGTGCGCGGCCAGCAGCTGCCCGCCCATGCTGAACAGACCGCCCGCCGCACCGCCGACCGCGCTTCCCAAATCGAATTCCATACCGCCTCCTCCCGGACTTACCGTCCCCTTTATCTCCCCGCCCATACGTCAACAACCTCCTCCCGAACTTACCGTCCACCATTTTTTAAACTGTTCGTTTATTCCTGGACGTTTAAACGGCTGACCGTAACCGTCCACAAGCTTTACGTCGCTCGGATTCCTCACGTTCACCATCTTAAAGCCGCTTTTGTTGCTGCCTTCGGTATACTGATACAAGTCGTCGCCGATCCGGAACAGACGGTTGTTGTAATACTTGTCCTTGCCGTCGTCCAAATTATTCTGAGAGGTGTTGAAGTTGCGCGCCACCCCGTTCTTCTCCCAAGCGTCCAGAAGATCGTCCCACAGCGGCGTGCCCCGGTAAAGCTCTATAGCCTGCGCCATTGACAATTCAGGCGGCCGCCCGTCGGTGTAGACGGCTTTGGAAATGTCGTTAATCAGCACCTTCCGCTTACGGGCGACCTCCGGCGGCAGCTCCAGCGGATTTCCGTCCTTGTCCTTCACCGGAACGGACGCCAGCTTCAGCGCCTCCACGTCGTCGACCTTGCTCACGTTGGACTCATAGCCGTAGTCGGTTTCCCCGCCGGCCCCGCCGGCCTCGCCGCCGCCGGCCTTCAAACCGTACGCCTTGTCGCCGATATATCCGTCGCCGTCAATGTCCTTGCCGAAATGCATCTCTTCCAGCAACACCTCCGCCGCGAGCTTGTCGTCGGGCGGCGTATTCGGGTCGTTATACCAAGCGGAGTTGCGCAGCTGGTTCTTCGCGACGCCCAACTCCCCGTTAATTGCGTTGTCAGCCCACGCCGTGTAAACGTCGTCAGGAAACTCGTCGCGGTATGCGCTCTTGTAAGCATTGATTATATCTTGCTTCGACTGCCCGGACGCCGCCCATACCTGCGCCTGCCCCATAGCGTCGTTGAACTTCCGCGCGCCGGCGGAGGCGATCACGCCGGAGAAGTCAACCCCGCTCCCCGGCATCATGTAATTGTACACCCGCGCCGCCTGCGCCCGCAGCGCCGGATCGTCGTTCTTGAGCCACTCCGACGCGAGACGCTGCATATTGTTCCAGTCGTCCGCCGAAGCCTGCGCCGCGAAACCGTTCATCCCCTCCTCCGTCGCCGCACGCTGCATCATGCCCTGAGCCCACGCAGCGTTCGCGTCCGTCCCCCGCATCGCCTGCTGATGACGCAGATACGCCTGCTGCGATACCCCCTCCCGACCCATCTGATCCAGCCGGTTCTGCGTGTAAGGATTCTGCATGAACATCCCGCCGTCCATCGGCTCCTTCGCCATATCCTGATACTTCTGATTCTGATCGTACTGATTAAAAGCCGGCGGCGGGGGATCGGGAACCGGCAGCGAATAACTCTTCGGCTTGGGATCGGAGGCGGGCGGACTATCATTCCGTATAACCGGCGTATCGTTCGTTACAGTCGGTGCGTTGATTGTTTTCTGAATCGTATTGGCCGCATTCTTAACGGACGCGGTCCGCATATTATTCTGTGCGTTGATCGTGTTCTGAATCGTATTGGCCGCATTCTTAACGGACGCGGGCGCTGGTGTTCTTGTTGGCTGAGACGGGCCGGACGGAACCGTCGGCGCCCAGTTGTTCGTCTGCTGCGCCCAGCCGCCCGACTCGAACCTCCGGTACAGCCCCGACCTGTCCATCGCCTCGAGCGCGTTCCCCGCCGCGCGCGGAACCCTCATCCCCGCCACTATCCCGCCCCCGGCCCGGAACCCCAAAAACCCGCCGCCCGACGACGCAGTAGTCTTCCCCCGCGTCTGCGTCCCCTCGAAACGCTTCTTCGCGTCCTTCCTCGGCCCCAGCGCCGCCAGCTCCAGCATATTCATATCCTCATTGCCGCGCGCGTCCTCGTACTCCCTCACCGCCCCCGGATCCGCCGCCGGCGCTATGTCCGCGTTCAAATACACCTTCCCCTCAGGCGCCGACACCTGAAGCTCCCCCTCATGGTACACGTGCGGCGGATCCGTCGTCATGTCGAACCCCGCCGGCGCGCTCCGATCGACCTCCCCGTCGGGACCCGCCCCCGTATACGACGTCCCGTATCGCTCGCTCACCGGACGCTGCGCGTAACTCGGCATCCCACGACGCGCCAGCTTCTCAGCCATAGCCGCACGCTTCTTCTCAGCAACCCACCCGTAACCGCCGCTCAATCCCATAATTACCCCTTCTTTTTTGTTGATTTTGTTCGTGTCCGTTCGTGTGGTTCGTGGTCAATAATAGCCGTTACGTTGTCGTTTGCCGACCAAGAAATTTGTCCGGCGTCCCGTACTTCGCGGCCAACGCCTTAACATCTCCGCCGACGCTCCGATCCTCGAAGTGCGGCTTGTCCGGAAACGACGCCCAGCGGCCGCCCCAAGTGAAACCGAGCGACTCTCCGATCTCTCCTACCTTCTCGAACCACCCGCCCGCCTCATTATAAATCCCCGTCCCGTCGTCGCGGATAATATCGAACGCGACGCCCCAATTGTGCATGCTCGACGGATACTGTACTTTCGTGACGATATTGCCCGGCGCGGTGCGCCCCTGCGCGTACAGCGCGTCCTGCTCCGCCTTCGTCCGCAACGTGTCCGCAATCTTAACCTTCAACCCGGCTTCGAGACAGCGCGAAACAAACAACTCCGCCTTCGCGCGAACATCCTTGTGCAAATGCTCCAACCCTCTCATATTAACCGTCCTTTCGTTCCTTATTGTTTTTGACTTCGCCTTTGATTTTGCCTTTGACTTTGACTGAACTTGTTTATCTCGGCGAAGCCAATATGCGGGGTTTATCCCCGCATATATCTATGAAGCCGAAGGCTTCGTCTTAAAAAGATTTTGACTTTAAGGCTTTTAATCTTTCCGGCCTTACCGTCATTTCCCCTCCACGCAAACCTTCAACAATATCTCCAACCTCTCCGCATACTCGCATAAATCCACAACGCCCGCCGCCGGATCAGGGTTATATGACGGACGCGGCGGCATAACGACGCCGCACCGCACCGGAACCAGCACGTCCCGATACTCCGTCTTAATTGCCGTTCGCGGAACGCACCCCGACCCCGTGAAAGCGGCGCAAAGCGAAATCAATATTATCGACCTTGTTCTCACAGCTCGAATCCCTTTCAAGACTTGTAACGACGGTTTCCCGTATCTCCGCATACTTCTTCTCCGCCTGCCTGACCAACCGCTCGACATACACGGTATCGACCCGCACAGCCTCCACCGCCGCGTTCTGCCGCTCCACCGCCGCGTCGGCGTCCCGCACCCTATGGCCGCAATCCGACAGCGCAATATTCAACCGCGCTATCTCCTCGGCTTTACGCCCCAGCTCCGCCGTCAGCTTGGCGTAGATAATCACCGCCGCGATTATAGCCGCGATAATCAGCAGCAGTACCGCCTTACGCGTTATGCTCATGCTTCGACCTCTCCTCGTAAATTGTAACCATCTTAACGACTCCGAGATTGATAACGTTTACCTTCTCGCACAAATCGATGAACTCCTTGCGCTCTATCAGATTCGCCTCTATCCGGCGCAATCTCGTATCAATAGATTCTACGCTTTTCTGCGTCTTCTCGTCGTTAATCTTGTGATCGTCGAGATGGTTGTCGAGCTTCGCCTCTAAACGCTTCGCCTCCGCGTCGAATCGGGCGGCTATCCCGTTTATCTCCGCGTCGCGCTCCTTCTTGCGATGCTTCGTGCGCTCCTTCTCCGCCGCTTCCTTCTCCTCGATCAGCTTCTTCGCCGCCGCGTCCTTCACCTCGATCAGCTTCTTCGACTCCCCGGACAGCTTCAGCATCCAAAGGATCACGACCGCGAACACACATATCACAACGAGCCCGATGATTTGCAGCTCGTTGTTGATGTGCGCTATCGCGTCCGCTCCGGCTTTAAAGACATCGCCCATTACGATCCCTTCTCTATATTGCCTTTGACTTTGTTCGTGCGGTTCGTGCGGTTCGTGGTTAATGTTTTTTAACGACCGCTAACCGCACGAACAAATCCTATCATCCTAATTCAGACGCCTCATCCCTCGTCCCCCGATTCCCCCGCCGAACCGCCCGCCGGATCCGAAGCCTCCGCCGCCGACGCTCCCGCCTCAAACTCCTCGGCCAACGCCAACGCGGCGCGGAGCCCCTCGACCTTCCCCGACGACTTCAACAGCCGCACCGCGCTCTGATCCAACGCCTGACGGTACCGCGCGACGCAACCCTCCGCCTCGCGCGACTCCGCGACCGCCGACTCAAGCTCCGCCGCAAGCCTCGACTTTACAGACTCCGTTTCAGCCATACAAAATCTCCTTTCCGCACTTAAGTTATAATTATATGGTTACGTACTACTCGAAATAGCCACTGTTGGGATCTGTTCCTACGCCGTTTTTCCATTCCGCAGGCAACCACGACGTAGTGATAGGTGATTTCTTTTGAACATAAATACGTCCGTTATCAAAATAAAGACGCATAATCGGCTTATCCCACCCTGTGTGTTGTTGTTGAATATCGCTATAACGATTGATTCTACCACTGGTGAATATCACTTCCCGTCTGGTCATCATCGTACATTTATCTTCATTGCCTGTCGGGTCATTTGCTCCGTTGCCGGTATGAATGATTGTATCACCTTGTATAACGGTACGTCTCTCGGTCTCATTAAAAAAGAATGCCTCTACCGCAGTATGAACCTTTAAAGTGCCATGTAAGCACTTAATCCAAAGTTCGTGACCGGTCGCTTCCATTAACAAATCATTACCCCAATGCAGTCCCCGCCAGCCGCTTGTAAGAGTAAATCCGATATCCCCCGCCATCCACCCGCCCGACAACGGCAAATAATCCCCGTCCGAACCGCCCCCGCCGGGATTCTCCCCGCCCCCGGGATTCCCGCCCCCGCCGGGATTCCCGCCGCCCCCGGGATTCCCGCCGCCCCCGGGATTCCCGCCCCCGCCACCTTCGCCGTCGCAAGTACATGACACGAAACCGTCCATTCTGTTTGATAACGCTGTAACCTGAGATTTGTCCGCTTTACCGCTCTGCAACGAAGAAATATTGCTCTCCGCCGTACCAAGCCTCCCGCTCAAACCAGACTCTACCCCCTGTGCCCTTGACGCCTCATTCGCAAGCGCGTTCGTGATGTTCGTCGATATGGTCAACCCGTTCTTGCTCAAAATTTGCGTGACGGAATCCCCCTTAAAAACCCCGTTATCGGTCAGCCCGTGGCCGTCGAGAGCCTGTCTTACTTTCGTATTGATGTTAATCCCGTTGTTGCTCAAAATCTCCGTTATAGACGGCCCCTTAAAAACCCCGTTATCGGTCAGCCCGTGCAACCTAAGAGCCCCGCCGACATTGGTATTCTTGTTAATCTCGTTGACGGTAAGTATCGCCTCCAACCGCAAGTCCTCCGTCCTCCGCGCCGACCACTCGTTCATAATCCAGCCGACCGCGTCCGTCCGCAGCTTCGTAACCTCGTCCAACCGCGCCAGCCTATGATACAGCCCGCCTTCGCTCGCGAGCTTATCGTCCCAAAATACCAACCGCGCGTTCGTCCCTTCCGGGACATACGGTGTCCAGCTTGCGGGCGGATCGCTTATATTCGGCTTGCCCGCGTCCCCGTTTATATACATCGGCGCGGCCGCCCCGCTCTCAGGAAACGAAACGCCGTCCCCCGGCAGCTCGATAGCCGCCTGCGCCGGATTGAGATTCTTCTCCAGCACGCCCCGCTTCTGGTTAATCTCCGTGCGGTTCTGCAATATAGCGTTCCGCTTCTCATACAAACTCCCCACCCTGTCACCCGCCATAACGCCTCCCCTGTTTTGACTTTGTCTTTTATCTAAAGAACCTAACGACCAACCCCGCCGACTTTCCCCTCCACCCTCGCAACCCTCAAGTCCAAATTCTCCGCCCGCAAATAAAGCTCCTTCAACGCCTCCGCAACCTGCCGCCTGAACGCCTCCCCGTCCCCGTCCGGATCGGGCAGCGCCGGAAAGCCTTTCCGCCTCGTCAGCCGCTCGTCCGCCGGCCGCGTCACGGAAGCCACCCTTCCCCGCCGCGCCGAACGGCGTTGTAATACGTCCGCGCCGACGCGTCCGACACCCCCGACAGCGTCAGCCGCGCGTCGAAATAATCAACGCCCGGCCCGGAACCTATCCTTATGAACTCGCCGATATCCTCCTCGCCCTCTTCCGCCGTGTCCTCCCAGGTGTTCTGATAAGATATCCCGGTATCGAACGTCCCGCAGTCGTCGTCCCCGGCGTCCGTCGAGTTCATCACCGTGCGCTCCACCCCGGCCGCCGAATACGGCTCCCCGTTCACGAATATCGTATACCGCTCCCGCGCCCTGAGACCCGCGTCCGAACCCTCCGGCATCTCCGCAAACTCCAACACCCGCCGCCACGCGATATGCGTCCAAACGCTTTCCGCAACCGGACACGACAGAACGTCCGCGCCGTCGTAACGGCAGACGACCTCCCCCCGACCGCCTTCGCCGCTCCGATACTCGATCCAAACAATATGCGGAGCCATGCCGGTTATCGTATAATCGTCGTCGGCGACATCCGCCCACATGAACAGCGGAACGGCCTCCGACCCGCTATGCGGCCGTATCCACGACGACACGGTGAAATCCTCCACGTCCACGTCAAACCGCCTGTACATCCGCGTACTCACCCAAAACGCCGCGCGAGGCTCCCCCGTCGGCGCGTCCGTCTCCCCGACCCCGCCGGAACCGTCCCCCTCATACGCCACGTCCATATCCGTGCCGTCCGCGCGGTTGTACGTCGAATACGGCAAATTCCTGCTCAAATGGATAACCGCGTCCCGCCACTCCTTCTGATGGTCAATCTCGACCGGAACATTGTCCGCCGGCAAAGCCTCCCTGTCCGACGTCTGAACCTTCACAACCACCTGCGATATCTTGTAGCACGACGTGGTTGTGGATATCACCTCCTGAATCCTCCGCGCCTCTACCTTTTTGAGATACGCGTAATCGCCGTTGCGGTTCAAATCCTGGAGCTCGCTTGCCTCCGCTATCTGTTCGCCGTCCTCGTAAATCTTAAGATTGACCTTGTGCCCTATCCCAAACCCGTCGGCGGTGAACCCTTCTATCCCCCGATACTCCGAACGCCAGCACCGCATCGCGATGTGCGTCTCCAAATGCTTCTGCCACTTGTAAGCGTCCGCTATAACCGGCAGCGCGGCGAGCGTCTCTATCTCATGGCCGCCGCCGTTCCCGTCCTGACGGTCCAACCACACCTCCGCTACGCCTATCCTATAAAACTTCCCCGACCGCGCGTCTTCTACCAACGAGATCTTGTTCCCCGCCGGATCGTATCCGTGACACGCGGCCGCCGCGTCCGCTGCCGGCCAAAGCCAATGCTCCCCGCCGTACTCCGTAACACCCCCGCCCTGCGACGGCCGCAGCGCCAAACGGAAACAGTACGACGCTATATCCCCGCCCTCTTCCCCGAGCGAACACCAAACGACGTACCCGCAGCCCTCGTTGTACGCCGCGACGGCGGCGCGGACGTCCCTAAGCCTGTTCCGGTTGCGCGACTGCCCGAGCGCGTTGTCCTCAAGAAGATTCTCCCCATAACTATGCCCGTTGAACGCCCTGACCGCCGCGCCCCCGCCCTCCCTCGTAAGAAGAACTATCTCCCCGTCCGTCAGCCGCTGCACGGTACGGGGAAACACGCAGCCGATATTGCCGTCTGCTACGTTTACGCTCGGTATGTCCGCGTAATCCGCGACGCCGCCCACGCTGTTCCACTGCGACACGCCCGTCTGAAACGACCACGTGCTATGCGATCCGAATATCGCGACAGCGTCGCGGAACAGCTCTATATGTTGAATCCCGTCCTTGACCTGCTCGTTGACCTGCGTCCCCGCGTGGCTCCCCCACGTGTACCCGCCGTCCGCGACTTCGTCCGTGTAGTAAAGCTTCCCCTCCCCCTCGACCGCGCACACGACAAACCCGGGAATCTGCGCGGCGACGGCGCACGGCGGGAGAGGGGTGTGGAAACGGGTGCGCGGATACCAGTCCCTCATGCGGGCGCGGAGCTTGACGTCGTCCACGTTGTCGATCAGCCCGTTTAGTTCAAACTCGTCTATCGGAATCTCCTTCACAAGCGCGAATTGATTCGGGCTGTTGAACGTCTTGCCTGTAGGATCGTCGCTGTCTAACCCGTTGATATCAAGCGTTCTGTACACCGCGATATGCGTCATCGTAACCGGAAACGCGCCGACGTTCAGGATAACGTCGGCAAATTCGTATTCCGCAGGGTCGTTCTCGGTTATAGCGTTTACCAACATGAATACGCCGAGCTCTGATTCGCCGCGGTCCGACGTCGGCGTCTCGTACTCGGCGATCCCGCCGTCAAGCCGAGATTTTCTCTCGCCGTTTATCTTGCGAAGCCTCACGCCGGCGAATAAATATCTGTAGACATGCTTGTAGCCGCCTTTACAGTACAAAAGCGTATTCACCGGATAATCATGGTCTATCCTGTACGCCTCGTCAACAGCAACGTTGCCGTTCCCGTCTTTGCCGTACGTCCACCTGAATATCCCCGCGCCGTTGTAAATAACCCCGCCCTGACGCTCCTCGATAAACGAAGTCCTGCCCCGCGCGAGCTTAACCCCGTCGTCAAGGATAGGTATCGGTATCCACTCGCCTTTCATATCCCAATCATTGCGATACAGATTCCCGCCCTCGACGCGCAACCACATCCCGAGCTGGTTATGCCAAACCGTCAAATCCGGCAGCGCGTACTCCGGCCGGATGACGACTTTGTCCAACAATACGGCTTGCCCGCCGGCCCTCGGAGAATTGTTGTCAACTTCTATGTATACGAAAAACAACTTGGGCAGCCAATAAGGGCTGTCGGACCAAACCCGTACTATGCGGTCGATCCCGCCGTCCGGCCATTGAATATACCGCCATCCGCTCGCATTCCCGCCTTCCCCGTTGTCTATAATCCCTCTCGCGAACTCTATCACTATGCGGTTCTCGCCGGGCGTTTTCCGAATCGTCGATTCCGGAAAAAACATATCGCGAAGATCGAACCCCGACCGCGTGGCCTCGCCGAACAGCTCCGACCCCGTCCGCCCCTCAATGTATTGCTTATGGCAGTTGACGTTGAACCCGCGCGACAAAGCCCCATGCCCGTAAAGCAGCTCCCCCGGCGCGTCCTCAACAGCCCCGCGCTCAAAAGAGTTGAACTCCCGGTCGATAAGATACTTATGCTCTCTCGGATCAGTCGTCTTCCGCATAACGCCTTCTTCTTTTGACTTTGACTTTGACTTTCTGGATTGCTTCGTCGCTTCGCTCCTCGCACCGTGTTTATCGAGGCGAAGCCAACTTGTTTATCTCGCCGCAAGGCAATGACCGTCATTGCGAGCGAAGCGAAGCAATCCAGCTTTTGTCTTTTTAATCCTATAATCTTTTTTTTAAAATCCTATAATCCTAATTCAGATGTCCCTTCAACAACCCTAATTCAAAACCCTCTGTCCACCGCCTCAACATACTCGCTCTGCTCCCCCTTATTCATCTGCGCCCAAAACGCCGGCTTCACAACCTGCTGGACATACTGCCGGCTCTCCGTCACGTCCCCGTTCTGCACCCCCTCTATCAGCTTCGCCGCCGCCGGAATCAAATAGAGAACGTCGCACGGCGGCGGAACAAGATGGTCGATGTTCACCGACGTCAAAGGCTTCGGCCTAAGCCACGCCCGCAGATAATACTCCCTATCCCCCGGATCGAACGTAAACGTCACGACCGCCGGCGACGTGTGCGACAGCCAATCCCGCGTCCGCACCCCGTCCAGCTCCCAATAAAACTCCCCGCTTATGCGTACTTCCTTCCCCCGCGCCCCCCCCGTGCCGTTCCGCAGCAGCACCCCGCCCACCCGCCAAATATTCGGATACTCCGGATGCGGACGCGGCGGACGCTCCGGCGGCGGTTCGGACGAAGGATCGGTCGGCGGCGCGGACGGACGCGGCGGACGCGCCGGACGAAGCGGACGCTCCGCCCCGAACAGCTGATACACCCGCTTCCCCGCGACAGTCTCAAGCGTCGGCAGCTCCCCCGTCTGCCCGTCGTAGACAAGCGTCTGGTGGGATTCCTGCGTCATCAAGATGTAGTGAGCCTGGTCAAGATACTTCAAAACCCCGTGAGGCCCGTCCGGCCCCCACCCCTTGAACCTCTCCGCCAGCTCATCCACAATCTCCCGCGTCAACATATCCGTTACTCCTTAACCGACACAAACGGCGACGTAGGAGGCTTGCTCGCCTTCCTGATCCCCGCAGGAACAGGATTAACCGTCGTATCGGGAATCAAAGCCGCAACAGCGGAAACCGCCCCCGCCTCGGCATCCTCGTCAACCGCCCCCGCCTCGGCATCCTCGTCAACCGCCGGGATCCCGCCCGCCGCGCGCAGCTTGTCAAGCTCCGCCATATATTCCTCCTTAGTCATAGGCGGATCGTCCGCGCCGCCGCCGTCCGCTTTCACGCCCGACAGTATCTCCGCCCTTATCTTCTCGTCTACGATCTCGACAACCTTGGCGTCCGTCACGCTGCGCAACACTTCCCTGTTTATCTCCGTGTCTAATAACTGACAGTAACGCCCGGCGCGCGACTCGTCGCGCTCGAAACGCAGCGGGCCGCCGGTCACGGCAAAACTGTATGTCGTCGTATTCTTGACATGGTCTACGAACACCGACGGCTGCAGCGCCTGAAACCCCTGCGCCCCGTCAAACCCAGCGTCTAACAGCTTCAGCTCGATAAACTTATACCCCTCGATTATCGCCTGTTCCCGCGCCGCCGCAGCCTTGTTCTTCTCGGTACCGCTTCTCACTCCAACCATAATCCTCTCCTTTGTTTTTAGCCGGGCGGCCACGCGGGGCCGCCCCTACATTGTTTTGACTTTGACTTTGACTGAATATGCGGGGCTTGGCCCCGCATATATCTACTGTTTTAACCAACCGGCGCCGTCGGCATCCCGCAAATCACCACCGCGCTCGACAACTGCTCGATCGAAGCGGACGCGCCCGCAGGAGCCGCGCCGACGTCCGGACGGTAAATCGGTATGCCGATGCCGCGCACGCACGCCGTACCCACGCCCTTGATCTTACCGTAGTCGTCCAGCTGCTCGATGCTGTGCAGCGGCTCCGGCTCCCACTTCCACAACGCGCCCTTACCGTGAACCACCGCGATGTCGTATGTGGTCGCGGCGCCGCGCCCCCTATCGTCGTTGTCGCCCGGCTTCACATAACCGGCGGTGAGCGTGCTCCCGCTGCGCTTCAACGTAGCCGCGCGAACATCAACGACAATCAGCAAGTCCTTGTACGCCCCTATCACGCCCGGCCAGTTCATCACCTTCTCGTTCAGCGACGTCTTGGAGATAAACAAGTTGCCGAGGTTTTTCGCCGCCCACGCGGGATCGCCCATGTACATCGCCTGAAGCTCGCTTATCGTCAGAACGTAACCCTTCCCGCCGGGTATGCCGGGAATGTCTAACCTGTCGAGACGCTTCTTCAGCGCGTAGTTCGATATGTTCGACAACGCGAGCTGATCAAGAATCGTCGGAGGGGTGGCGTTAATCGCGCTGATAATATTGGCGGTATACGTATTGGCGACCGGACTGTAAGTCTGCGGCAAAGTCCCGTAGGCCTGCTGTCCCGCGATAAACACGTTCGGGTTCCAGTTCGGCGTGCATACCGCCTGAGTATCGCCGTACCTCAGCGTCTCGCCGTAAGTCTCAAGAAGCGCCTGATGAATCTCATAGTCCTCCTGATCCTTGTTCCACACCGACAGATCGTCAACGTGCTTCTCAAAAAGCCCGAGATA
>Ga0268262_10002006_pt1 | contig 24041 bp, 24 predicted proteins | sample TergutNc150P3_FD_190354 | JGI IMG/M metagenome (GOLD analysis project Ga0268262, IMG submission 190354) | Nasutitermes corniger P3 segment gut microbial community from laboratory colony in Florida, USA - Nc150 P3 (SPAdes) (version 2) | ecosystem: Host-associated > Arthropoda: Insects >...
AGGTTGAATGGTAATAAGCTGCTATCAAATTGCCATTGTATTTAATAACAATGCCGCTTGTTGCCAAAATAGCTTCGTTCACAAGGGAATCCTCGTCATTTTTTCCGTTGTAAACTTGGTCGCGGGTATCTGCGTAAACATCAAAGCCTTGCGATTTTCTGGAACCTAAGTGGCTATAGGCATAAGTTCTTGCGGCAACAGCTTGGGCTTTCAAGGCTTCAAAGCCTTCTGCATTCAGCTTGCCTATTTCGTGTGGAACAACGCCTTTCAAGTAATCTTCTGTGCCTAGACGGTTTATTATTGTTAAACCAGTATCTGTAGAAAGCACGAGCCAACTGCCTCTGTAAGTTTTGCCGGCATAAATGCAATTCCCATTTGTTTCAATTTCTGTTCTGCCTCTTGTGCCAGCTTTGAATTCCCATTTTTTTTCAGGGCATTCTATTACTGCGGATTTTTTTTCAAAACCAATCCCAACATCTATTGTTTTTTCTATTATCTGTTTTTTTGTTGTGTCTGGTTCTACAGGTTTTGGAGCAGGCAGTTGCTCCTCTTTTTTTTCTTCCATAGGTCCAAGCGGACGCAAAGGAGCGCAGGCAAAAAACACAAGAACAAGGGGCAAAAAGAATTTCAAAAACATCTGAACCTAAATGTAGAATTTTCTATTTTTCCCAAATGGTTAAGTATTACAAATTGCAGGCAGGAAGAATTGTTGCCACCGAAAAGCATGAGGCGCAGGTCACAATGCTAGTTAGCCCAGACCACGATGAGATAAATTCCCTTATAAAAATTGGCGGGTTGGACGAGCACACAATTTCTTCTGCTTTTGACGTAGAAGAACTCGCCCGTTTGGAATATGAAGATGATTATACCGCTATTATATTTAAAAAGCCTAAAAGCTATAATGCAGAAGACCAATTCATGTTTCGCATAAGTTCTTTTGGCGTTTTTGTGTATGCAGACAAAATAATAATCTTAACCGATGCAGTGCTGCCATTGGTGGATGAAAAACGCTTTTTCCGCATAACATCGCTGAATATGCTTGTGCTCAAACTGCTGAACTATTCCTCTTACCATTTCAGCGAACATCTTCGCATAATAAGCCGGGTAAATGATGAACTAGAAGCAAAGCTGGTTAGTTCTGTGGATAATAAATATTTGCTCTATATGTTCGGTTTGTGCAAATCCATGGTTTATTATTTGGATGCAATAAGCTCTAACCAAATTGTGCTGCGCAAATTGCAGAATAGCCGCAATTTTGTTTTTACCGAACCAGAAAAAGATTTGCTGGACGATATTTGCATTGAAACTTCGCAGTGCTTGCAGCAAACGGAAAATCTTTCCAATATTCTTTCCAGCATGATGGATGCTCGAGCTAGCATAGTTAGCAATAACTTGAATTCCATGATGAAAACGCTTACCGTATTGACCATTGGAATAATGGTGCCAACATTTGTGGTTAGCTCATTTTCCATGAATTTGAAATACCCTCTTTATATGGAATCTGACTGGGCATTTTGGATTGTTATGACTTTAGTGGTGCTTGTCACACTTGGGTTTTTATTTATCCACAAAAGGAATAAATGGTAAAAAAGACTCTGGCCTGTGGAAATCTGGTTTTGGTGTATTTATTGGAAAGGCAGTGAGCCAGTGAGGCTCTGCTGCAAGGTCTGCGCATTTGTATAAATTGCCTTCTACTTCAACAATCCGCAAATCTTTGATATTTCCCAGCAAAGTACTTGGAATTTCCACGGAGAGCATCCATCTGTAAAACTTGCCGTCTTCAAGAACTCCGCCGGGTTTTCTTATTATTTGCGCATATTCACTTTTTGAAAACTCTTTTCTGTTTTCCCTGCTTTCGCCTCTTGCCGCATAACATACGCCTTTTGAGTTAAATTCAAAGTTCAGGTATTCCTTGCCCCAAGGCACTTTCAAAAATACCTCCACGCAAGAATCTTCACAAACAGCCTCGCCATCTTGCTCTTTGCTTTGGCAAAAGCAACTTGGAACTTCTCTAACGGCAAAATCCACCGTTATAAGCTCTTCGCTAATATCGACAGAGGCTCCTGTAGAAACCGAGGCAGTGCAACCCCATCTGTGTTCAAGAGAAAATATACGCATAATCTATTATTAGAGGGTAAATATAGTAATTTCTAAATTTGAGCTAATCCTTAACGCAGCGAATGGAAGCCCAAGATTTTTTGGCATAACGAACTTCTTTTTCTACATCGATTGATTCGCATATTTCAACACTAACAATTTGTTTGTTATTGAGTTCTGAAGAACTCCACCACGCGCCGCACACCCCGATGTTATCAAATCCATCCCAGTCATAACCCGCAGCTACAGCAGAAAAACCGTACTCATCGGTGCCATTATTCGGTTTCCAGCCATCTGTAGTTTTTAACTTTATCGCACTATTGGCTCCAACGTAATCAAGTAATTCTCTCCATTCATCAAAACTAGGCAAATGCCAACCAGAGGGACAAATGCCTATCTGTCTTGCGACACCAGCAGTAGAACTAAAGTCAGTAGAATCGTACTTATATTCTATATCCATTGACTCTACCCAACTATATAGCCTGCCCAAGTTTTGGCAATTCTTTGGGTCATTCAAATAGCATTTACCAATATCAGTATCTGACTCAGGCCTTATATACTTATACTTTAAATTCTCAGCCATCCACGTTTGTTTGCCAATGATAACTGTTTTATATGGGGTATTATCGCGAGCATCTATTATATCCTCGCCTTTTTTAATGGATAAATCCAATTCTTTATAATCCGCGCAGGAAAGCATAATGGCAGTTAAAGAGAAACCGAATAATTTCAAAACATTTAACATAAATACCTCAAAATAAAATATGAACGGTTATGCCACTTGCCAGCAAAACGCCGCCAGCTATATACGAAATTGTGCTAAGTGTCTTTGCGCTTTTTGCATCTTCATAAGCAGCTTCTCTTTCTGACCTGAAGTAATTCCTATCCTTATACTTATCATAATAATTATTCCCAGCCACAAATTGGCTTAACCCAAACCCAATGGCTCCCACACCTGCAAGCTCCAAGCCAATAGCCAGCCAATTTGTGCTTTTGGTTTGTGCTTCTGGTTGGGGTATGTTGGTTGGAATGGGGGCAGGCACATCTACCGCTGCTGCTGCTACTGCTGGCTCTAGCGGTTTTATTTTTCTGAACAATGTTGGCGCATTTTCGTGTACAATATCAATCAAACTTTTCAAATCCGGCGCCATCTTAACAAAATCCGCAAGCAAAAGACCGCTTTCGCAACTGTATAGTTCAACGGTAAAAATCAGCGAACCACCCAAATAACTCAGAAAACTGCTAGTTACATAATCGCTTTTCATTGCCCTGCCAATATCCACCACGGTAGTCACATTATCTGGAACTCTCTCAGACAAGGCAATGATTTTTTCCCTATTCAAAACAGCATAAGATTTTCCCAAAGTCATAGTAGCCTGTTTTCTGAGTTCATCGGTTAAAAACCTTGTTTGCTGAATTGTCAATTCCGAGGATTCGCTTTCATCATCGGTATCTTCAGAAACAACTACTTCCAAAACAGCAACAATGCCACCGTCCGAAGCAGATGCCAATACCGTTGCGAGCAGTATGGAAACCACGCAAAATTTCATTTTTTTTGCAAACATTTCAAGGAAATATAGTAAACGTCAGTAAATTGCCTAGTCTTGCACGCAGCGAACAGACAAACCTGCTTCTGAACCGAAGGTACGTCTCTCCACGCCATTGTCAGAGCCCAGGAGCCAAGCATCTAGCTCCGTTGCACTCCACCAAAAACCGCTGTAGCCAACGCCGATGAAAGTGCGAAGGTCGCTACGGCCATAGCCTCCCGGCAACGCCGAAAAACCATGCTCATCCGTGCCGTTGCCATTATCATTCCAGCCTTTTTTCGATTTAAGATTCCCAGCGGCATCCTCAGTGCCTCCGGCATCCAGAACTAAATTTTTCCAGTCTGCATCGGTTGGCAAATGCCATCCATCAGGGCAAGCGGTCATGGCGGCACACCAATCATATAGTCTGCCATAAGTTTTGCAATAAGAGGCATTATTCCCATAGCACCAACTGGTACCACATGCTTGCTCTGCATATTTGAGATTTTCAGCCATCCACGTACTGTTGCCTATTTCCACCGTACGATAATCCTGGCCATCTCTTGGATCGGTTAATGTGCCATAACTTATTTTTGGATTAAAATCGCCTATGCCGCTATTGTCTTCGCTGCTGCCACACCCCACAAAGAGCGGCGCGGTGATTGCCACAGCGCCAAACATAAACCCGCGAATCAATTGTGTTAATTTTGTCATATTTTCTCCTATAATTTGAAGCCGATGCCTACACTAAAGGTAAAGCCGTGACCGAGCAAAGTTGCTCCTTCTTTTCCATCTGCGGTGAGTGGCTTAACCGAGTTGCTCTCCCACTTATTGGCTTGCCTTATGCCGTAGAGCAACATTGGGCGAATGAATATCGCATCGCTCAAGGCAATATCCATACCGGCACCGAGCTTGAACCATAATACATCATTGTCGCCCACATCAGCGATGTCCTCTTCACCGACCTTCATGGAGAGAATCTGCTGGTAGTCTATGCCGGCAGCCGGAAACAGGGATATATTGTCGGCTAATTCAATTGGGTACTTGCCCAGCAAGCTGAGATTGAGAGCCGTGAAAGACCAGCCAATTTTAGTCGCAGCCATTTCCATTGTTCCGCCGCCAAAAGCCAAGCCAACGCCAAATTCTGCATAAGTGATGTCTAAGAACCCTTTGATGCCGCCGCTTATCCACGGAGTTTTCACCTCTGTTTCAGGTATCTTTACATTGCCAATATTAATTTTCGGTATATTGAATCCGCCGCCAAAGTCATTGGAGAAGAACCCTCCAAGTCCGAAGCTTATTTTACTCTTCTGTTTTTGCTGTGGAATGAGAACTGGTTCTTCCGGTTTTGATTCTGGCTCTTTATGCTTTTCACATTCGCAAGCGGGCGCAATTTCCGGTTCTGGTTTTGGCTCGGGTACTGGCTCGGATACCTCAGCCTCCGCAACTACGATGCCCGCCTTTCGAATATCCTCTTGCTGCTTTGTTTCGCTCTCTTTCAGCTCTTCATACTTTTCCTGAGATTCAATGAGCAATATCTCCACGCGTCTGTTTGCGGCACGACCTTTATCCGTTTCATTGCCAGCGATTGGCTTTTCACTGCCATAACCAATAGCTATGATATTCGCTTCATGTACGCCTTTAGATATGATGTAGCTTTTCACAGCTTCCGCGCGTGCCCCCGACAGCAGTTCGTTGTATTTCGCAGAGCCAATGGAATCGCTATGCCCTTGGATTTCGTAGCGCAGTTTTGCGTTGCGCATGAATAAGGCGGCTATGCTATCCAGTGCCGTGTATGAAGACGGCGTGAGCTTTGCGCTGTTGTATTCAAAATTAATCGTCTTTAGCAACGACTTGAATACCTCCGTGTCTGGTGCGTGTTGCGCGGATGTGGGAACAACAGCACATAGCAGTGCCGAAGTTATTATTGCGATAAATAGCGTTTTATTCATATTGCGATTCCTTAAATATAGTAAAGTTTTACACCGCTGTGTTGCTGCGGGGGAGGCAGTGCCAATTAGCTAGGGTTTAGGGTTTTAAATTTCCAACCGTTTTTTTCCATAGAAGAACGTTTTTCTCTCAATCTTTTGCAGTAAGAGTAGAAATCATAGTTGTTTTCTTTTGCGATATCAGCTCGTATCTTGCGAACTTCCGCTAAAATTGGGTCTTGATATGCTGGCATACTTTATTCTCCTATTGGTTTTAAGTTGTGAAAAATTCCGGTGTAACCAAACTCGGCATCCATAACGAATTAGAATCGTTATAACTGCGAATTTTATTTTGAGTGACATTCCCTAAATGGGTACAATTCCAAGATAAAAGATAATCTACTTTTCCCAAAACACAGTAAGCTAAATACAAACAATCATATCTAGCTTTATCTGAAATACCTAAAATTTTTTGATATATACCTGCAAGTGTTTCAACTCCTTGCGGAATTTCCAATTGTTCTATGCCTGATATAAACTTTAATCGTTTCTGAGCGGCTTCTTTATCGCCTCCCGAACATTCGTCTATAACAAATTGGCTTATAAGCAAATTATATTTATGCCTTTCTTTTTCCCAGAATAAATTAGTAAGCAATTGGCGAGCCGCAACAATTATGTCCGTGCTAGGCTTTGCAGTAGCATAGCTTGGAATAGTAGTTTCCAAATATATACTTTTTTTCGTTCTCACGAGAATAATATACAAAAGGATTGTCTAAGCAAGCACTGCCCCCGCCGTGCTGCTACGGGGGAGGTGGAGGTGCAGAGCGATGCGGTTTAGTTTTTGTTTTTGAGGCAACGAACAGGTGAGACTTGTCATTTGGCGGTTCTAGTTAATTTCTTAGCATATCTAACTTTTCTTGCAAGCTACTGTCAAAAGTCTTAACCATAGTTCCTCTTATTTTGCTGTTTGCATAAAGAAGCTCGTCCACAAAATCTAATTTGGAATTTCCATATTCAGCTACTGCGAAAACTACAATCTCCTCATTTTCAACTATTACTCCATCCAAGGAAAATATTTTTAATAAATTCTCCGATATTTCCTTTCTGTTTATTTTGTAAATCTTGCTAAGTACATAGATAACCTCGGCAACTACTTGGGTCAATATTTTCACATTGTCTTTTTTTAATTCCAACCTCGCTACTTCGGATTGTTCAGGTATGTCGTTCAGCAAGTATCGCAAGATAATATTTGTATCAACGAGAGACATATTTATCTCTCATAGCTAGTTCCCAAGCTGAATTTTCTTTTGCTATAAGCTCTTGGTTTGCATATTTTGAAAGAGAGCCAAATCCATCGTCTGTTTTAGGCTCTGGCGAGGTTTTATTTTCGTGTTGGCTTACTATAATAACCGTTACAGGCGAAGATAACCTGTCTCTGTATTGAACTGGCACAGAAATTTGCCCGTTTACAGCAGTTGCCTCAAATTGCATAGTCATAACTTAAATATAGAAAAACTCTACTTAACTCCCGCTTTTTGAAATGCGGTTCAATTTTTGCCATGCTACGATTCGGTTCGTTATCCTGTTAATCCTAAAATCGCGGGTATCGGGACGCAGAGCGAGGTGGTTACGCTGCTTGCCTTCGGCTAGCAGCGGCGCGTTGTGTTTGCTTCGCTAACACAACGCGCTCTAGTCCTGCAAGCAACGAACACTGAACAAGAAGCTCTTACCGTCGTAGCCCCAGAGCGCGCTCTCGTAGTTGTAGTACATGAACCTGCTGTAGGCGCCGTAGCTATCGCACTCACTGGCACTCCACCAGAGGCCGGTGCTGCCGACACTGTCGAAATAGCCACCTGAATTGCCGCGGCCGCCCGGCAGGGCGGAAAAGCCATAAGTGTCCTCGCCTTTGCCATTGTCATTCCACAAAGGAGAGTTTGCTTTCAATTTGGTTCCCGCACCTGCTTCACCGCCAACTGCTGTTATCAAAGTATCCCAGTCGCCATCGCTCGGAATATGCCAACCTGAAGGGCAAATACCTCTATGCTTTACATCGCTTCCATTCCATGATTGGTTATTGTATGTTGCACCTATGCCCATTGCCGTTGCCCAATCGTATAGCCTACCGTATGTATTGCAAGTCGTAGTATTTGTATCTTTTAGAGCGCTATTATCGCCACATTTGCTACCAGCCGCAGCGTAGTTCAAATTCTCCGCCATCCATGTCTGGGTGCCGATGATAACGGTCTTGTAGGTTCGTCCTCCATCGTCTGTCACAGAACCATATACTTTCATAGTGCCATTGGAGCAATATTGTGTACTGTCGTTATTTGCTGCCGTGCAAGCTGAACTTGAACTGCTCGGCGGCACGGGTGTTGAGCTTGAACTACTCAACGGTACATTACCGCCTGAACTGCTCAACGGCAAATTAGGCGAGGTGGCAGTGGAATCTATTTTCTTCTCTATATTCTTAATCTCATCACGGCTAGGAACTCTAGCAGAAGAATCCAATTTCAATATGTTCCCCCTCACCTTGTCCATATTCGCATACACATACTCCACACCGCTCTTCACTTCGGCTTTGGTTTCATCGCTCAATGCTCCGTTATTCTTTATTTCGCTGCCAATTGCGGTAAGCAAATTGGAAACATTTGGTGCTGCCTGCAACAAAACGGAAGCCACTAGCAACAAGGAATCGCCTTTGCTCCCGCCAAAAAGAGACAGCTCCTCGCTGTTCTTGTTCCTGGCTACGCTTTCGTCCATGCCAAGGGCTTTCAACACCTCTTTCTGAGCTTCCTTCTTTGCATCCTCAAACATCTCGCCACTCTTCGCCAGCTTCAAAACCCTGTCATATTCCAAATGCGTAAACACATTTATATTCACTACTCTTTTCTTTGACACATCCGCCACGGCATTAAGCGTTATGGGAGCAGTTGTCTGCTCTCCGCTCACTTCGCTTACATATTTTCCGTCCACTTCAAGGCTAATGTATGGCGATACGATTACCCCGTCTATTTCTACCACAAAATTCCCATTGCCATCGGTTGTCCCCTCATAAGGCTCTCCCATTTTCTCCATGTTCCTATTCAGTTCATAGATTTTAACCTTAGCCCCGTTGACAAAGGGTCCCTTCTGGGAAATCCCGGATACTTTTTCTTTTCTCTTGACAATGCGGTCGTTGGGCACTTTGTTCTCATCAGAGCAGGAAAGGGTGAAAGCCAAGGCAAGCGTTAAGGCTGCCGTGAGTGCGAGTTTGAGAGGGAAGGATTGCATGAGTTTAATATAGAAAAGTTTTACACGGCTGTCAGGGGTGTTTTTTTGGCAAAGGCGATTTGCAGTTTACTATATTACTTAGGAAAATATGGCTACACATAATTGCTTAGGCGTGGAAATAAACCAAGATGGATTGAAAATCGCACTGGTTGAACCGGAACACAGGAATGTTATTAAAATAGATGTAGTTCCTGCTTCTGGCGATTCGATGAGAGATGCTTCAATCTACTCTTCCGTAATGACTTCCTGGACGCATAACAATTCACCCCCTGAGATAAGCGCAGTGGCAGTGGCTTTCCCTGTGTACAACGGAATAATGCGGCTGGTTGATATTCCCAAGGAGGCTGAACACCCTTTTGGCTATGTGGAGTGGGAATTCGCTTCCGCAATTAATTCCAACATAAAGGACTATAGGCTGGATGCTGCCTTTTACCCAAGTCCAAAGAAACCGGAACGAGCTGTTGTCACAGCCCTGCGCAAGGAAATTGTGGATTCCTTTTGCTCCAAAGAGGTTGAAAGAAGCGGTTTCAGGCCTAATTGCCTTATTGCGGATATTTGCGCCCTGCTCAATTTGCTGGAATACTCCGATGGCTTAGATAACCATCCAAAATGCGTATTGAAGGCAGATGAAAAATTTGCTGTTGCATTTTGGGGAAACGAAACAGGTCCCCTCGCCATAAGGCTTTTCCCAAAAGATTTCATGTCTCCGAGTACTATAGTCGATTTTTTAGACAAAGGTTATAAAGAATTTCCAAAAGCAAAAAGAAACGTAAAATTCTGCGGCGAGCTTTCTGTAAATGCCAAGTTTACAAACGAACTTGCAAATGCGGCTATGAGCCCTAAAGAAGCTATAGAAATAGAGGTTTGGAAATCGCTTTCAAAATTCTCCATGGGAAAAGATGTTGATTCTTCGAAATTATCACGGTGTTTGGGTGCCATAGGTGCAACCTTGAATTGCATGTAGTGTAGAGATGATAAAATCCAATTTAATGCCGCCTCCCCCAAAAAAAACAGGGGTTGGGAAGTCAAAAGGCAAAGCCACTACTGGCAAAAAAAACAGAAAACCCCTTTATGTGTTAATTCTTTTATTATTTGGAGCTATTTATTATAATTATTTTGGAGTACCTAAGGTTTTGCTTAAAATAATGCCGCAGAAAGTTGCGGTTTTTTTAGGTTTAGAAGAAGAAGAACCCGAAGCCGTGCTACATGCGCCGCGTGAAGTTTCCGTCCCTAAATTGATTGCGAGAGGTTTTAAGGTGGAAGAACCTGCTGTTCCAGTAAATGCTTCTGTTGAAGACATGGTTAATACTTTGCGCCCGGATGTTTACTTTAAAGATAAAGGCAAAGTGACGTCAGAGCCTAATCCAAAGATATACCCCAAAGAGTTGCATTTGGCTTTAAATAGCCGGATTTGTTTAAAACACGCTTTTCACATTATGTTAAACACATTTTATGAAGTAACGCCAGATGGCATGGGCTATCTTGACCTTGTGTATCAGGCTCCGAATTATTACTTTGCCCGTGCTATAACCGTTAATGCCAATGTACGCACCTCATTCATGAATAAGCTGAAATCAAAAGGGGCGTATTTGAGTGTTATAGATTCGGTAACCTACAGAAACGGCGATGTTGAATTTGCCCTGCAAGGCAACATTAAATTGCCTCACGAAGAACAGTTGGAGCTGGTGCCGCTTTCAAAAGTGAATTCGGAAATTTTGGCTTTACGCAGTTTGGCTGCGGTTAATAACGTGCGTTTAGCGGGTTTGGAAAATCCCATTGAAGAGAATTATGGGCTTTATCGCATAGTTGTTTTGAAAACCGTTACGGAAGCTGATTATCCTTCTCTTTTGACTTTTGCAGATGCTTTGCAAAAGTCCGATATCCCATTAGGTGTTCAAAAATTTGTTTCTAGACCCTTGGGTTCGGATAGAATGCAATCCGCTTTGGAATTTGTGATGTATGTGAAGTAACCCTACACTTTAGGCAATTTCAGTTTAGCATACATTGCATATAGGCGCAAGATTATGGTTATGGTTATGGTTGCCACAATTTTTACACCGTAAAATTCACTTGTGCACAAGCCAAAGAACCAAAAGAACAAACCTCCGATTAAAGCTGCAGTTGCATAAAAATCGCTTTTTAAAACTCTTGGTATTTCGCCTGCCAAAACATCTCTGAGCATTCCTCCGCCAACCGCCGTGAGCAACGCAAGGCTAACTACGGCTACTCCGCCGGCTCCAGCATTTTCCGCATGAATTGCGCCTATTGCTGTAAAAGCTCCAAGCCCAATGGCATCCGCTATTTGAACAGAAAGCCAGTGGGAGATTACTTTTTTTTGAGCTATTATAACCAAAATTGCGGCGAGAATGCAAACAATGGCATAAATGGGTTTTTGCAAAGCTACAGGTGGGTAGCTGCCGAGCAATACGTCTCGCATAATTCCGCCGCAAAATCCCGTGGCGCAAGCAAGTGCAATGGCGCCAAACCAATCCAAACCCCTATTCGCTGCTTTAACCGCACCTGTTATAGCAAAGGCAAATGTTCCCAGCAAATCAAGAGAGAGAAGAATCACGACTCAATCGGTAAAGGGATTTATTATTTTCAACGAATTTTCTATAATCTGTTCGTGTTTCATATCATCGGAATATATTGTTGCACAATCGTATTTCAATGCCGAAGCCAACGTCAGTGAATCAAAATAACTGTAAAAATATTTTTCACGTAGGAGCAAAGCCAGTTCTATAATAGAATCATCAACAAATTCAAGCTTACAGCTTTCTTTAATTTCATTTAATGATTCCATCACTTCCAATACGGTTTTCTCCAGTTTTTTTATGCAGACATTGCAGAATTCATTCAATGTTTGAGGGCTTATAACACATTCAAATTGCTCAAGAATACCATTTATAATATCTCGTTTCTTCGGTTCGTCTTCCGAATACAAATAAATCAACATGTTGCTGTCCAAAAAAACTCTATCTTTCATAGGCTTCTTCCTTGTTGAGTTTAAAGTTTTTAGTTTTAATTTTCATAGCATTAAATTTATTTGGCTTTGTTTGTTCTTTCTGGGAATCCAAAGCTTTTACCTCTTTGACAAAAGATATTGAGCGAAACAGTTGCACAATTAGAGAAATTTTATTCTCCGGGACATCTATAGTGATTTGGTATATCATAATGGTAAATATAGTAAAAACGAATCGCAAAAACGCAATTTTTTTAGATTAGCTCACACAAACGAAATTACCCACATTCCAAATACAATGCCGGTGATTAAAACAGAGGCATAAACGGCAAAAGAGCCGTTCTGAACCAAACGCACACCTCTGCCCAGCCATTGCAAAACCCCAGCGATAAAATCACCGAGGGCGTCTATGATATAATGGTCAAAGGCTTTTAAAAAACCTGCCACGCATTTGATTAAAAAACCACGGGTGAAAGCATAATACATTTCATCAAAGTAAAATTTGTTGTAAATGGTCTTGTACAACTGCGGGCGAATATCCGTTTCCAGAGCAGCTTCCGCATTTGTGCCCTTGCGAGCGTATAAAAACCAAGCAACAGCCAAACCGAGAACGCCCATAGCAGACGCAGCTATCGGCAGCCATTCTACGTGCGGTAGGGGAGCGCTCGTCATTTCTACAAGCGGTGGCACTTGAACGAAATCCGCAAAGAATTCATGCGAAATATAGCCGATAACCGCCGCAGGAATTGTCAAAACAACGATGGGGAAAGTCATCCAAGGGTCTTCTTGGGCGTGGGCAGCGGCGTGTTCGTTGCGGGCTTTGCCGTGGAAAGTCAAGAAGAACATTCTGAACATATAAAATGCGGTTAAGCCACCCGTTAAAAGCCCTGTGAAGAATACCGTGTAATTCCCAGCCGCATACGCGGAAAGCAGGATTTCGTCTTTGCTCCAAAAGCCCGAAAAGGGGGGAATGCCAGCGATTGCAAGGCAGGCTATTAGACAAGAGAAATGAGCGAGTGGCATTTTTCTGCGAAGCCCACCCATTTCATCCAAACTATTGCTATGCACGGCGTGTATAACAGAACCCGCGATTAAGAACAACATGCACTTGAAAAATGCGTGCGTAAAAACATGGAACATAGAAGCGGTATAACCGCCAACGCCGAGCGCAAACATCATGTAACCGAGCTGGCTAAGGGTTGAGTATGCCAAAATACGCTTTATATCTTTTTGCGTGCAAGCGATAATCGCAGCGAATAAGGCTGTGAAAGCCCCTATAAATGCTGCAACCTCAAGCACGGTTCCGATGCTTGCGAAAAACGGGAAAAGCCTTGCGGTTAAATAAACGCCAGCGACTACCATTGTCGCGCTGTGGATTATTGAGCTGACAGGCGTTGGACCTTCCATAGCGTTTGGCAACCATATATGCAGAGGGAACATCGCGCTTTTTCCCCAAGCTCCTATGAACACAAAAACAGATGCCACCGCAAGCCACTTGTGCGAAACGGTCATGTTCACAATGCTCAAAATCTGCGGGTTGTTCCACTTTGAAAAATCAAAAGAGTTCAGCAAAAAGCCGAGCAACAGAATGCCGAGCAAAAAGAAACTATCCGCAAAGCGTGTTAAGATAAACGCCTGCTTTGAGGCAGCCACCGCGCTTGGCTTGTGGTACCAAAAGCCTATGAGCAGGTAGCTCGAAATTCCCACCAATTCCCAGAAGATGTAAATCTGAATTAAATTTGTAGCAACCACCAATCCGAGCATTGAGAAAGCGAACAAACTGAGCAAGGAGAAGAAACGCCCTGCGCCATCATCATCTTTCATATAACCAACGCTGTATATGTTCACAAAAAACGCTATGACGCTTATAACAACGAGCATCATCACGGAAATAGGGTCGCAGTAAAAGGATATTTTAAGGGATATTTCGCCAAAGGTTTCGCTCAGCAAAGGCAGCCACTCCCACGACCAGGGCATAGCCACCCTTTCCGCCACGGGAACGCCTGAAAAATGCTCTACGAATTTATAAGCAAGCCCAATGGCAAAGAGCATTGAAAGTGCAGCCATAGATATGGAAAAATAACCTGCGAGCTTTTTGTGTTTGCAGAGCAGGGTTCCGTTGACTAAAAGGGATAAAACTGGGAAAAGCAAAATAAGCCAGCTATATGCAGCAAAACAAGACGAGTTAAAGGATTCCAAATTGCTCATGCCGTAGGTCTCTTGATGATGTGTGAATTCTCAAAATCTTTGCGCAGGGGCCAGCCTTCAAAATTTTCTTCCGTAAAGATGCGGCGTAAATCGGGATGCTCGCCAAAGGAAATTCCAAACATATCATAAACCTCGCGTTCTTTCCACTCCGCTGCGGGGTAAATTGCGGTCATGCTTTGAATTTCGGGCAGCTCGCCTGTTTCTGGGCGTGGCAAAGAGCAACTGGCAAAAACCTTATGCCCTTCGCTGAGGCTCATGAATTGCGCAACCACATCAAAATGCGTTACCCAGTCCACCGCTGTGACATCTATCAAATAATCGCAACCCAAATTTTCTTTGGCGAATTTTGCAAATGCAATCCAGTTTTCCTTATCAACAGTAAATTCCAAAGGAGCGTTTAAATTAGAGGGCTGTTGAATATTCGGAAATGCTGCTTGAACAGCTTTGCAAATTTCCTCAACTGATTTCCCAACCGCAGGCACGGGTGTCCTTTCCAAGCTGGGTAAATTTTCTTTTGGAAGAGGCTTTGGTTTAAACGGGGATTTATAATCGGGATTTTTTTCCTTGAACTCTTCCCTCGCGGTTTTCATCTCCTCATCTTTGATTCTCTCAAGTTCTTCCCAAGCTTTTTTCGCCGCGCTCCAGCGGTCGCCATCATCCTCAGTTCTTATTTTCCCTTCTTGCCAAGGGTTTCGGCTGGATTCCGTTGCGTGGATTTTTTCCCTTAACTTTAAGATTCCGTGGAACAGAGCCTCTGGGCGAGGAGGGCAGCCGGGTATAAAAACATCTACGGGAATCAATTTGTCTGCACCACGAACAACGCTGTAATTGTTATACGCAAAGGGACCACCGCTTATGGTGCAAGCTCCCATAGCTATTGCATATTTTGGACCGGGAATTTGCTCCCACAGAGCTATCATTGCCGGAGCCATTTTTTTTGTCACCGTTCCAGCTAAAATGAATAAGTCCGCTTGGCGCGGGCTTGCCCTGAACACCTCGCTCCCAAAACGAGCAATATCATAGCGAGCCATTGAACTGGACATCATCTCTATAGCGCAGCAACTTGTTCCGTAGGTGAGGGGCCACAGGGAGTTGGCTCTAGCCCAGTTTATAATCCAGTCCATTATATTTACAATATACTTGCCACCCGGAATAGGGTCTAAAATTTTAGGTGCTATATTAGTGATGCCCATATTTGCGATTAATATAGTAAACGCTTGATTAAAGGTTTTCTATATTCCAGAAAATATGAATTCTGCGTTATTTATAGCAATAGAAGGTCCCATTGGCGTTGGAAAGTCTGCACTTATGGATGCTCTTGAAAAGGAATATGGCAAACAAAATCTGCATTCTTTTAGGGAGGAGCTGGAACCAAACCCTTTTTTGGATAAATTTTACGAAGATAAAAGTAAATACGCTTTTCAAACGCAAATTTCCTTTATGCTATCACGCTATAAGCAATATGAAGAGTTGCAAAAGAGCATTAAACAACCGGATATGTTTACAGGGCATAGACTTCATGTTTCGGATTTTATATTTGAGAAAAATGATATTTTCGCAGAACTAACCATAGAGAATGAACATGAATGGAAATTATACCAAAAAATGCGCGATATTCTTTTGGAGTCATCAAAAAAATTCATAAAACCGAATTTCGTGGTTTATCTAAGAGCAGGCGAAAAGACCTTGTATAAAAGGGTTCAGGATAGGCTTAGGCAAACGGAGAGGCTAAAGCTGAAAGACAGCGATGGCGATAAAGGCATAACAAAAGATTATCTGCACAAATTAACCGCTCTTTACGACCGCTATTTCTTTCATTACAAAATAAGCCCGGTTTTGATAATAGACGTGAACGATATAGACTTTGTGCATGAGTCTTCTGCAATATCCACAATTATAGGCTACATAGAAAAAGCTATGGATACCCCGCCTTCGCAGAACACTTATATAAAATTGGAATGATAAATTACGATTCTATTCCATCGCCTTGCTATGTGCTTGAAGAAAGCCGACTTGTTCGCAATTTGAAGATTTTAGCTAGAGTGCAAAATGAGGGAAATGCAAAGGTTATATGCGCTCTTAAAGGATTCAGTTTTTGGAAAACATTCCCGCTTATCGCAGAGCATTTAAGCGGAGCCACTGCAAGCAGCTTGAACGAAACACTTTTGGCGAGCCGTGAAATGGGTAAGGAAGTTCATGTATGTGCTCCCGCATATAGAGCGGATGAAATTGAGCAAATTTTAAGCCATGCGAGTCATATAACATTTAACAGTTTTTCGCAGTGGAATCTGTTTAAAAAAGAAACTCTGAAGAAAGGCATCAGCGCAGGCATAAGGATAAACCCGGAATTTTCGACTATTGATGTTGATTTATACAATCCGGCTGGACCTTATAGCCGTCTGGGGGTAACAAAAAAGGAATTCAAGCCAGAGCTTTTGGATGGCGTTGAAGGCTTGCATTTCCATGCGCTCTGTGAGCAAAATGCGGATGCTCTTGAGGCTGTGCTGGTGAAGGTAGAGGAAAATTTCGGTGAATGGATTCCCAAAATGAAATGGATAAATTTCGGCGGGGGGCACCATATAACGAGGGCTGATTATGATGTTGAAAAACTGATAAATATTTTGAATAAATTCCACGAAAAATATCCCGGAGTTGAAATTATTTTGGAACCAGGCGAGGCGATTGGCTGGCAAATCGGCGAGCTGGTATCCACTGTTTTGGATATTGTGCATAACGAAATAGACATAGCTATTTTAGATGTATCTGTATCAGCGCACATGCCAGATTGTTTAGAGATGCCTTACCGCCCCATGGTTCTCAACAGCGAAATGCCGGGGGTAAAACCGCATACTTACAGATTGGCTGGCAATTCCTGCCTTGCAGGGGACATAGCCGGAGACTACTCTTTTGACAAACCTTTGAGCATAGGCTACAAAATAATATTCATGGATATGATTCACTATACAATGGTAAAAACAACCTTCTTCAACGGCGTGAAGCATCCATCCATTGGAATTTGGAAAAACGATAAATTCCACCTTGTAAAAGAATTCGATTACGAAAGTTTTAAGGGCAAACTGTCTTAATTACCTATACACGCATCTAAAGCCGACGTGCGTTCCCCAATAACGGGCATCCTCTTCTTCTCTATTTTCAACGCTTAAATCTTTTTCTTTGGATCTATAACTGCCGCCTTTAAGGAATTTATATTTGCCATTCCAAAAACCATCGTCTTTAACCCATTCGGCAACATTGCCGAACATGTCATAAAGCCCCCAGCCATTGTTTTTTTTGCTACCCACAACATCAGCTCTTTTTGCGTTAAATACAGCGTGATTTTTTGCGCTATCGTTTTCTTGCCACACATATTTATAAGGAACGCCCGCTCTGGCAGCATATTCCCACTCTGCTTCTGTTGGCAAGTCGCCACCAAACACCGCACAGCAACTGTTTGCTTCTTTCCAGGTAACGCTATGTGCTGGGAGCGAATCGCCTTTTAAAGAACCAAAATCCTTTTCTCCGCATTTGGCTTTATACAAATTTTGGCTAACCTCTCTTGTGTTAATTGAGAAAGGATTGACAGTCGTAACCTTGCCTTTATATACAAAAGTGCCACCTGGTATTTTAGACAAAAAAGCCATATCTGCTTTAATTTCCACAATGGAATCTTTTGGCAGGGGAGTGTCCGGTAATGGTTCTCCTAGCCAGGCAAGAATGTAATCCGGCAAAATGAATTCACCTTCCATTGGGATTAGCAAAGCGTTCCAAGATATGTTTAACTCGTGGTATTTGTAGAAATGTCTGGAATAACCATTTTCAACAGGAATCCATATTGTTTGATTTTGCGTTGTTAAAAAAGCGAGAGCTATGGGGGGACTTGCGGTTAAGGCTTTTACCAATTCGTTGCCGGTTAAAAAATCGTTTTTCCAAGAACCTTTCCAAGCAACTTCTGCGCGACCGTCAGTAGAGCGAAGAAAGAGTATTAAATTGCCATTTAAACCGGCGGGGTCGGTTGTCTCAAAATCTGCCCCAACAACTGGAATTATGCCGCTAATGCGTTTATTCCCAAGTTCTTTTATGCGTGTTAAAACAGCATTTATGTTTTGCTGCACAGGACCAGAACAACCCGCGTACAATTTCCTAAATGCCAACTGTTTTTCACTGCTGTAAATTTCATAATATTTACGGTATTCAGCGGAATTTTCGTCTAGCGGGCTAGAAACGAGAATGGGATATTCTTCGGCAAAATTAGCTATGCAAATAGAATCTGGGATGGCTGTGGGTTTTTGCTTCATAAGACTGTCGTAAATATTCTCTAACGTTTTGATGTCGTTTATACTGGATAAGTCGGGCATTTCAGGTACTTCATTAAATCGTAGCTTATATTTTTTTAGTTTAACTTCTCTTGAAATTTCCGCTCCTTGCTTGATGTTTGCGAGAGAAACTTCTGGCCAGTGACCAGGGGCGCGTATTGAATAGATTGTCCAACCGATGGGTAACTTCATTGAAATGGGAGTGTTGCCTATAGCCTGCCCGTTAATCCAAACTCCTGCAGGTACAGAACTTTGAACGTTCAAAATCCCATAAGAAGAACCCAAATCAACGTTGCTATTGTCTTGCGCAAAGCACAAAGCACAAAACAAAATTACGATTATTGGGGTTATTCTTTTTAACATGATAGTGCGTAATATATAATTATTTCAAACTATTAGCAATATCATCGCGAATTTTAATTAACCTTTCATAACCTGCATCTGGAATAACGGGACCCATAACCTGTATAACCTCAGAGGCTATGGCAGAAGCTAACTCGCCGCATTTTTCAAGCGGCCAGTCATTCAAATAACCGTATAAAAAACCTGATGCCCATAAATCACCTGCTCCGGTTGTGTCTATTGCTTTGGCTCCCACAGCACTTATTTTGATAATTTCATCTTTTGTGCAGATTATTGAACCTTTTTTGCCAATTTTAACAATGGCTATTTTTGCCATCTTAGCCATTTCCATGCACGCCAAATCTTCTTCCACATTTGTTAAAATTTTGGCTTCGTCTTCGTTTGCTATTAAAATGTCTATGCTTTTTTCTTCTATCAATTTGTCTATAATAAAGCGGCGTTCTTGTATAACCCCAAATGAGCCGCAGTCAAAGGCAACTTCCAAACCGGCTACTTTGGCTATATTGATGCAGTGCAACAATAAAGTTGGGTTATATGCCAAGTAGCCTTCTAAGTAGAGAACATCGGTATGGCGGAAAGGAACATCGCTGATTTCGGTTGGTAAAAGTTCCGCGGAAGCTCCTAGGTAAGTGAACATGGTACGCTGGGTATCCTGGGTTACGGCGGAAAGCACGCGCCCTGTGGGTGTTGCGCTTTTGCGTATATAGCCTTCCACTCCGTTGTGGCTAAGATTTTGCGAATATATATCGCCTAAATCGTCATTACCAACCTTGCACACAAAGCGTACCAAACCACCAAGCCTAGCTAAGCCTATCATTGTATTGCTTGCCGAGCCTCCGGGGATTGTTATGAGGTGCTCAACATTGCCCAAGATGCGCCCCATTTCGCCCCAAGTTACGGGATTCATACCTCCCTTTGATTTTTTCTGCCGCAGAATCCATTCCTCACTGACCGAAGTCACCAAGTCCATCAAAGCTGCGCCAATGCCAACTGCCTGTTTCATATTACCCCCTTTTTTTGTTTTGTTGCCCAAACCATTGCAGATAATTACGCTCCTCCTGGTTTAGAGATTGTAAACCGTTACGGTTTATTTTTTCCAAAATTTCGTTTAGCCTTTCCTCTTTTGTATTGGAATTGCCTTTGTAAAATTCGCCTTCCAGCGGAAGGCTGGGCTTGTTTCTCTTTGCCTGTTCCCTGAAAAATTCCCTTGAATAGGTTTCTTGTTTTTTGGGTTTTATGAAAAACGATTTCAGGGAAATGTTTTTTGACCAAGCCAGCATGAATAGGTATCCGGAGAGTATTCCGCCCAAGTGCATATAATGCGCTATGCCATCACCGCTGTTCGCCATGAACAAATCTATGGCTATGAATATCCATATAGCATATTTTATTCTCATGGGTATTATGAAAAACATCAATATGGTTCTATCGGGGAACAAAAATGCATAAGCTGCCATAATCCCGAAGAGCGCTCCTGATGCTCCTATTATAGGGTTGTTCCCCATAATTCCAAGGCTATAAAATGGTATGCTGAATACACCTGCAAAAATCGCTGATATTAAATAAAGAGCGGCAAAATTCTTTTCACCGAGGTTTCTGCAAACCTCCGTCCCGAACATCCAAAACATCAGCATATTGAAAAGGAGGTGCATAAAATCGTAATGTACAAATGAATAGCTTAAAAAACGCCAAAGCTCATAAGTCCGGCTTGGGATAAAGGCTCCATATAATAAAACATAACCACCTATGCCAACCCATTTGAGCAAATAAGTAACCGCGCAGAGTAACAATATTACCTGCATTGGCTTTGGCAAGTGTTTAAAGGGGGTAAGACCGAGCATTTCTTTAAATATAGAAAACTTATTTGAACGCGATGACATCCTAAACGTGCCATCGCGCTTTTAGAATTTATTCCCGCTTGACAAAAATCAGAAAAATTTCTATATTTACATATCCCGAATCAGTAGCTCAACTGGTAGAGCAGCGCCCTTTTAAGGCGCGGGTTCAAGGTTCGATTCCTTGCTGGTTCATTTGAGAAATTAGCCAAAAAACGCGGTTTTTAGTCAAATTTCAACGTTTTTGTGAAAATGAATACCGTAACGCTTCAAATTAAAGTAATACCTAATGCAAGCAAAAACGAGTTTATAAAAACCGAAGCTGGCTACAAAGCGCGTATTCAATGCCCTCCTGTTGACGGCAAAGCAAACGATGCTTTAATTATGCTGCTTTCCAAAGAGTTTGGTGTTTCAAAAAATAGCATAGAGATAATCAAAGGCAAAACGAGCAGAAACAAAACGGTTTTGGTGAAAACAGGATAAAACAATAGCCGCAAAAATCTACGAGTTTTGTTAGTGACAATTTACTATCTTCACAATATGCGTGAATTCAACGTAACTGGCCTCTGCATTCCAAGCAAATAGCGGAGTATTTGAAAAGCAAGAACAAAGATGTCGGCTACTTGTTGACTTTTGATTTTCGCAAAACAGCGAATGTAGGCAAACCGCAGATTGGGTGGAGCATAGGGGTAAGAGGATTTTGGATGTGATGGTGGGGGGTTAGAGAGGTTTCTTATACCAACATGTATAAACAAAAAAATCATGTATCTTTTCCGTTAAAGGTTCTTTTTCGGATTCCCATGTCAAGCATTCATCTTCCAAGACATCTTTTAATGCTTCTTCTTGCTCTTTTGTGGGTTTTTGTTGGCTCATGGTTTTGTAATATAGAAAGTGTTAATAATCATAACTATCTCCTATGAGTTTTTTCTAGATGTTCAACAGCATTGTTCATATCTTTTATCAATTCTTTTAATCTAGCTTTTCTACAATTATTTGGAGCTTGGCTCTCCAAATTTTGTTTGATATAGTTAATAATAATTTCCAACGCAGATTTCTCATCATAATATACATCCCCTGCATTGCTAATTCGCAAAAAATGGTTGTGCATATGATTCTGAAATACGAGTATCTGTTTATTAGTCAATTCTAAAAAATAATGTTCAGATTTTGTTCTTATTATTTCTTGAAATAAATTGTCAATTTTATTTAATAAATCACGATAAGACATATCGTCAGATTTTATTGCATGAAATATAGTTTCTATTTCATTGTTTTTCGTTAATAATGCCTTTTGTTCAGATAATTTTTTTATCCTTTCTATTAAATCATTGTAAAATTGATCATTTGGTGTATTATCATATCTAGTTAATTCAACATTAAATTCAGCCTCATTTGGAACCTTATCAAGTTTTTTAGTTAATATAAAAAATGAATCATTTATAACCTCTTCTATATTGCAATGCCAATCAGTTAAGAAATTGTTATCTTTGATAAATTTTAAATATATATATAGATAGGGTAATCGCATAATATGATATTTGCCATTTTTTAGATATTTTATTAAATTATCAATTTCAATTTTAATTTTGTCTTCCTCAAGCTCTCTCCAGTTTCGCATTAGCAATCTATATGTTTTTTCCGAACCCTCAATAAACTCATCAGGAAACAATGACTTGACTTCTTCATCAAATTTATTAGCATTAAAATAACCTGTTAAAATAAAATCAAATATTTCATTGATTAGTATAAAATCATTAAAATTCGGATTACTAATATATTTATCATGAAAATCATGAAGGTAAGTTCTTTTTATTTCTGTTCCTTCATATTTTTTATATCCATCTAACATATAAATAAGTGTTAAATTTGCTAAATTTTTTTTATCACTCAAGTCATCAATGGTTATTTTTCCTTCTTTATATTCATTTGTTAATATCAAAATATTCTTAAATAAAATATCCCCTAATTTTTCTTGCATATCTTCGTCAATCTTTTCAAATACAGAAATGAAACTATCAATAGTAAATGAAATAGTTCTAAGATTTTTAATTTGAAGTTCAACGAAATAATTGATAAATTTTTCTTTGTTTTTGTCAAGATAAGTCATAATTTTTTTATTACAATCGCGACATTTGCTATGAATAAAACTATCTAATTGCATTTTTCTATCTGGCTCATACGATATTGTTCTTCGAATAACTTTTTCTTTAATAATTTTATAATTTTCTTCGTTTATATTGGTTTCATCACTGATAAAAATTGTCTTGTACCCTTTTTTTGTATAGTTTTCATAAATCAATCCTAAAATATCGCTACAATTTATATTTTCCGAAATTCTTTCTAAATCATCAAATATGATAACTATTTTATTGGGTTCGGTATTTGACAAAAACTTATCTATTATAGGTTTAGTTATTATCTGTCCTAATTTATTTAAAACACTAATAGATTCATGCAATTTTGGTAATTCTGTCCATAAATTAGACAAATTATCAATAAGATCATCATCTATATTGCTTAATGTATCATTATCAATCAACAAGCGATATGTAATTTTATTAGTTACTTTATTAAAAGCGCTACAGCCATTTAAAGAAATATAAATATATTTTAATTCTTTACTTTTACACAGATCCTTTAAATCATGTTCTACATAATAAGTTTTTCCGCATCCCCATTTGCCATTTATTAATAAAGCATAATCGGTCTGCTTTGCGTCTATATAGTCTTTAATAATAGAATTTATTTTTTCATTCATTGTGATTTTCCTTTTATTTCCTATAATTTCAATCTCCATACAACCCATAAATCAACCCATCTATCACAACAATTTCTCCCCAAAAGCCATTTTTAATACTCCCGTTTTAAGCTCCCTTTCCTTATTATAAAATGGAAAACCTATCAACATCCAATTTTTGTTAGCAGTCATTTTTTGTTGCTGTGTTAAAACAACTTGTTCTATTTCTAAAAGTAAATCTTCTTTCCATTGCTCTTTACCGAAGTTTCCGTTTACTTTATCGTAAGCCCAATCTCCTTTTGGTTCAATATAAAACACATATTCTTTGCCTTCTTTTTCCATAAACAAAATAAAATCCGGTTCAAATCCTTCACCTAGATTATCTGGTAACCAGCTGAATAATTTTACCGCTTTCTCATTTCTTGCTAGATAAATTTCATTCCATCCATTTGCTTGCAAATCTGCTACGAACATTTCAAACCATCCTACAAAATTTACTTCTTCATCTGTAAGAACGCTATTTTCATATACATACCAATCATAACTATAATTATATTCTTTTATTTTTGGCTCTTTTGTATATTTTCGCGGAATATTTGTTTCAAAACTTTTTCCAGCTTTTTTTGAATCAAAATGCTTTGAAACTATTATGCGTTCTTGTTCTTGCTTTACCCACAAATCAAGTGATTTTAATGTTTCTTTGCAAATAAAAAGACTATCCTCTGGGGTTAAATTATTTAATTTATTAGCTAAAGCAGTTATTTTTATTTTCTTTTCTCCTAAAATGTCAATAAATTCTGAT
>Ga0268262_10002007_pt1 | contig 24031 bp, 14 predicted proteins | sample TergutNc150P3_FD_190354 | JGI IMG/M metagenome (GOLD analysis project Ga0268262, IMG submission 190354) | Nasutitermes corniger P3 segment gut microbial community from laboratory colony in Florida, USA - Nc150 P3 (SPAdes) (version 2) | ecosystem: Host-associated > Arthropoda: Insects >...
GACCTTTTGCGACAGGCGAGAAAATGGGGGTTGGACAAACCCCCGCCTTCGTGTCCAGCAAGCCGCAGGCTTGCGCACGAAGGCGTCCAATAAAGAATTGGAGCAAAGAGAATGCCCAACACTGCCCACGCCCGCACATGGTCAATTTTCGTTTAGACAGTTTCTTTCTGTTGGAAGTTCACATTATCCCATTATTAGTGTATCATATCCCTATGGATATTAAATTTTATTCCCTTGGGGCTGCCGAGGAAGTTACCGGATCAAAACACTTGCTGGAGATTGACGGAAAGTCTTACCTGATTGACTGCGGGTCTTTTCAGGGGAGCCGCGCTGAAGCGGACCGGAAAAACCGGAATTTTGGGATAGAGGCCGACAGAATTGAGGCGGCTATTTTAACGCATGGCCATTTGGATCATTGCGGGCTTTTTCCGTTGTTGACAAAAAAAGGCTATAAGGGAAACATTTACACGACCCCGGCAAGCCGCGACCTTGCCAGCCTAATCATGATGGATTCGGCAAATATCCAGTCTCGTGACGCTGAGTATCTGCGCGAGCAGGCCGAAAAAAAGGGAGAGAAATTTACCTGGACGCCGCTTTACGAAGAAAAGGATGCTATACAGGCCACCAGCCAGATGATGGGGGTTTCGTATAACAGGCCTGTTTTTATAGACAGCAATCTTAAGCTTGAATTTTTTGACGCAGGCCATATCCTGGGTTCGGCGATGGCTTACCTGACGGTTAAAGGCGTGGACGGAAAAGAAGTAAATATCCTTGCCTCCGGCGATCTTGGAAGGCCGGGCAAACCCATCATTCGCGATCCGGCCAAGCCACCCGCGCCGGACTACATCATCCTTGAAAGTACTTACGGCGACAGGCTACATGAAAACGCCGATGACGCCATGAACAAGCTGGCGAGAATTACAAAGCAAATTGTAAATGACAAGGGTAAGCTGCTCATACCGTCTTTCGCGATAGAGCGGACCCAAGAGCTGGTATATTACTTTCATTTACTAACAGATAGAGGAATCATTCCTGAAATTCCCATCTTTGTTGATTCGCCCATGGCGACTAACGCAACTACAATTTTTCAGGTGCATCCTGAATGTTACGGCGAAGAGATCAAGGAAGCTTTCATAAAGCACCACAAAAATCCCTTTGGGTTTAATTCGCTTCAGTTTACCTCCAGCGTTCTTGAGTCCAAGGCATTAAATGACCGTTCGGGGCCGCTTATTATTATTTCTGCGGACGGAATGTGCGAAGCGGGCCGTATTCAGCACCACCTGATCCACAACATCGCAAACCCCAAAACTACCGTTCTGATCGTGGGCTTCATGGCGGAAAATACCCTGGGACGCCGCATCCTTGAAAAAGCTGACGAGGTAAAGATTCACGGTAATTGGCTGAAACGCCGCGCAGCCGTCGAGAAAATCAACGCTTTCAGCGCCCACGCGGATTACGGCGAAGCGATAAGATGGCTTAAGTCACTGGACACTTCCCGCCTGAAAAAGATCCTCATGGTTCACGGAGAACCCAAAAGCCAGGCTGTTTTTAAAAAGCATCTTGATGAAGCGGGCTTTCCAAACGTGGATATTGTGAAGTATGGGCAGGTTTATGATTTGACATAAACTCGAGACCAATATTGTTCAGCTATCCCCTGTCAAACAAATCCTTCAGTTCCTCATGGCTCATCCGTGCCAGCCAGGATTCGCCGGACGCAACTGTCATTTCCGCCAGTTCCTTCTTGCCGGAAATCATGGCGTCGATTTTTTCCTCGAAACTGTTTTTGGTGATAAAGCGGTGGACAAAGACATTGTGCTTTTGGCCGATGCGCAATGCCCTGTCTGTGGCCTGGTTTTCCACTGCGGGGTTGTACCAGAGATCGTAGTGGATCACACGGCTTGCGGCGGTGAGGTTGAGGCCGAGGCCCCCGGCTTTCAGGCTTACAAGAAAAATCTTTGAAGCGGGATCGTTTTGAAAACGGTTTACCAAAGCGGAACGGACATTCTCCTTTAGGCCGCCGTGGTAGATAAGAGCCGCTTCTTTCATTTCGTTTCTGATGATTAGGTCAAGGCAGTTTAGGGTTTCAACGTATTGGCTAAAGATCAGGACTTTTTCACGGCTAGCCAGAATCTCTTCCAGCAAGGTAAGAAGAAGTTGCGCTTTGCCGGAAAGCTCCGAAACCGCCGGGCTTTCCTTGTCAAACACCCTGGGGTGATCGCAGATCTGCTTTAACGAAGTGAGTAGTGAAAGAATTAGTGAGGAACGTTCCCTGCTTTCCATTTTCGCCGATTTCTTTATTGATTCGGAAACAACGCTTTCGTACAGGGCGGCTTGATTTTTCTCCAGTACCGCATATTCGTTGGCGACAATTTTTTCGGGCAGATCCTTGATGATTGCCTTGTCCGTCTTCAAGCGCCGCAGGAGAAAGGGCGCCGTAATTTTTCGCAAGGCTTCCGCCTGTTCGCGGCTTCGCATCACCTCGATGGGGATGCGGTACTGCTTTTGAAAGCTTCTCGCATTTCCCAGATACCCTGGAATGATAAAATCAAAAAGGGAACGGAGGTCTTCCAGGCGATTTTCCACGGGCGTCCCTGAAAGCGCAAGGCGGTATTTTGATTGCAGGAGCTTCACGGCGCTGGAGATGCGGGTTTCGGCGTTTTTCATCAAGTGGGCTTCGTCAACCAAAAGCACGGAAAAGGCGACATCCTTGAGTTTTTCCACATCGCGAACCGCCGTTTGGTAGGTGGTAAGGAAGACGTTGAATTTTCTATTGATGACGCGGTTAGGCCCGTGAAAGCGGGAGACAAGCAGGGAAGGGGCAAAACGCTCAAGCTCTTTTTCCCAGTTGTTTAAAAGGGAGGCCGGAGCTACCACAAGACAGCCTTTGTCCAAATACCCGTCTTCTTTAAGGCGTAAAAGCGTTGCGATGGATTGAACGGTTTTGCCCAGACCCATGTCGTCGGCCAGTATGCAGCCGAATCCGGAAAATAAAAGCGAACAAACCCAGTTAAAGCCGCGCTTCTGGTAAGGCCGGAGCTCTGCCTTTAGGGAATTCGGAACTGGCAAGTTTTGCTCGCGGAAAAGATTATCAATGATCTTGCGCGTGTCAAAAGCCAAAATTGTGTCGCCTGAAAAATGCGCCTTTAGGAAATCATTTAAATCCGGCTTTGTATCTTTTGCTTTTTTTAACAGACGTGCAAATTCTTCCGTATCTATTTTTATAAAACCGTCCCTAAAACGAACCAGGTCTTGCTTCTGCTTTACAAGCTTTTCAAATTCCTGGATGCTGATTACTTCATCCCCAATCGCTATCTGCCATTCAAAATCTTGTAAAACATTCAAGTCCAGATAACGCTTAAGTGAGCCAGCACCTTTTCCGGCAGCATCTCCCTTGACCAAAAGCCGGGGCTTTAGTTCCCTGTGCAGGCTCTTTGGCAGCTCCACTGTCATGCCAAGGCGACTGAGCAGGAAAGAGGCGGACTCCAAAAAATTAACAAGCCTGGTCTGCGAAAGCTCAACGCTTCCTTTTCGCGCCTTTTCAGACACAGGGGCAAGCTGGCGAATTTCCGGTAGATAGTTTGACAGGGCTATCGGGGCTTTTAGTGCTTCCAAATCTTTGCATTGGCAAAGGGGGATTTTCTTTGTTTCATTTTGTTCTTCTGTAAGAACATCCATCGAAAGGGAGAATTTAAAATCAGTTCCGAAAGCGCGTTTTGCATGGGCGTCCTTTACTGTGAGGCTGTAGCGGTAAGCGGTAAAATCAATGTGCAGTACGGCAAGCCATCTGTTTATAGCTTGAGGCAGGCTGCGCCTTGCCGGAGCGGAAACATCAATTTCGGTTTCGTAAAAAAACAGGTTTAGTAATTCCAGGTATTCCTGGCCTCCGCTTTGCTTGCCAAAACTTTTTCGGAACGCCAAAGAGCGTCTGTAAACCCACTCGTTCAAAAACGCCGACGCGAATAAATCGACTACGCTTCTTCCGCTTACTGTAGTTAACATTCCGCTTTCAATCGCGGCTATGGCATCCAGTATTTTTCGGACATCGGGCAAAGTTTCAAAAGGCCGCCAGATGATTTTTAACGTTTTGCCTTTTGCCAGCACATAGGGAATAAACGCACTGGCGGAGCATAGCAGGTTAAGAAACTTAAAAAGATAAAAAAGAAAACTGTAGGACGATGTTCCGTCTTCCGACGAAAATCGAACAAAGTATTCAAAAGCGTCGCAGGGCGTAAACCGCCTGATGTTGCCGTCAATGTCTTGTGCGTCCAGAAACAGCTTCGCTCCAGGGCCGGGGTCGGGACAGTGAATCGTCCAAACCGAACGCGAAAAATTGTGTTCCGTTTCCGCCTGATCGGTAGCCTCCGCCGTTTCCCAGGCCTTGTAATGGGCTGTGCGGTGGTAAAACTCCGCCATAACAACGGCAAAGTCCCTTTTGCAGAATGACGGAGCGGAAGGGAGCAGCGCGGTGATTAGGTTAACGCAGTTTGGAATTTCTTCAAGCACTGGATGGGAAGGCCTCACAATAAGCGCTGTGCTTTCTTTTTCGCCAGTGCCGTCGTTGTCGCTGATACTATGGCTGATCGTGAAAGGCGGTAAGATCTGCTGAACCGCCGACTTTCCAAACCGCGCTGCCAGATCCATTCCCCTGAGCCGGAAGAGCAGATGGGGGTCTGTGTCAATTTCCCTTGCGATAATAAAATAAAGGGCCGCCAGGTGCTTGCAAGGGTCGCCGTATTCGTCCGGGCAGGTGCAGGATTTTTTCATTTCGCGCCAGTGTCGCGGGATAAGGCTGATGTTTCTTTGCTTTAGCTTTTGCAAAAAAGTTTCAGGCAGCTCGCCCGAAGCAATGTGTGCAAGCAAAAGCGGATCATCCTCTATCATCTTGTAAACAAGTTCCGCTTCTTTTAGTGGAGGAAAAATTATCTCAACCTGGTATGAAGGGCGATAGTTGCCTTTGACCTTCGCTACTGCCCTACCCGTTTCCAGCTTAAGCGAAAGAACCTTACCGGTGTTGGCGTAGGTTCTTCCTCTGTCCAGTCGGCCTTCCAATCCGTAGCTGTTAAGCATATCGATAAACCAGGAACCCCAAGGGGTAATGCCGTAACGGTTTTTCATAGACATGCCTGAAATGATAGAAAAGATTGAAGTTCGCTTCGGTCAATGCCCCAGTTCCTGCCGAAGTGTTCAAGGAGCTTGTCAGAAAGCAACATAAACCTGTCGAAAGCAGGTTTGCCCGCAGGCAGCAAAACGGGAGTTAAGGCCGGAAAGGGAGCGCGGTTGATGATAAGTTCCCAGAAGCGGGCGAAGTTTTTTATTCTGTCCAATTCGGCGATTGAGAGCGAGCCTGTTTCAATCACTTCGTAGGGAGGGGCGGCGGAGTATTTCATTTTGAACGCTTCATTGTGGCGCGTAATGGGAGTTCCGGGAAGGCATTTTAAAATGCCAAGCTGAATTTCAAAAAACCCGCCTGGCGTTTTGTTTTCGCCTTGTTTCGATAAAACCTGCCAGAGCCGGTCAAAGCCGCTCCTAAAAGAAGCAAGGCCCTCGCCCGGAAGCCCTGCGATAAGATCGACGTGAAGTATTGCGTTGGTTTTCTCCCTGAGGAATTCCAGGGTCTTTTGCTCTTCTTCAATGTTCCCCGACATTTGAAGCAACGCCCTGGTCTGCGTGTTGAAAGTCTGGATTCCAAGTTCCAGCCGCAGGGTTCCGGCAGGAAAGTGGCGAAGCAGTTCTTTTAGCGATTCGGGAAAGCGGGAAGGAACCATTTCAAAATGGACACAAAAGGGCCTGTTGTTTTTTCGCTCGTTAATTTGATTAAAAAAAAATTCGATTATCCCCTGTGCCCGATCAATGTCCAGATTAAATGTACGGTCTAAAAATTTGAAAGTTTTGCCGCCTTTTTTAATCAGGGTCTCCATGTCCGCCAGGAAAGGCTCAAGTGGAAACTCGCGCACCTTCTGCGTCGCCGCCAGATTTCTTGAGGAGCCCAGGCAGAATTCGCAATTAAAGGGGCAGCCTCTGGATGCTTCAACGTAAATAAGCTTCCGTGTTAGGTCTTCATCTGTGTAAAGCCGATAAGGGGAAGAAACATTATTTTCATTGACTATGGCATCGCCTTGGCCTATAAAAATTGTTTTGCCGATCTTCGCTTCTACATTCGCATGGCTTTCGCCTAACAGCTCAAAACAAAGGGAACGAAAACTTTCCTCGCCCTCGCCCCGGATCACATAATCGGCGTAGCGAAAAATTTCCGCATCTTCCGGCAGCCAGGAAACCTCGGGGCCGCCAAGGACAACGAAAGGTTTTTGTGTTTCATTTTTCCATTCCGCTTCCAAAGCTTTGAGCAGTTCCAGAGTCGCCAGATGGTTCCATATTGAAACAGAAAGACCGATAAGCCGTGGCCGCTCCGCGATTATGGGGGCGGTTTTTTCTTTCAAGGGCTGCCTTAGGGCAAATTCCAGAATCGTGCAGTGGGTTTCAAGGCTTCCAAGGTTTGCTTTTAAGAGCCGTAAGGCCAGTGAAGGATGAATCCATTTGGCGTTTATGGTAGCAAGAACGATTGCGCTCATGGTCAGGGAGCGAACATATTCCTGGTACCGGTTTGCCATTCCTCAAAGGCTTCCATAACAAGGCGTTCAGTATCATGCCAGTTGTATGCTCTTGGGCCGTCCAGTTTCAGGTTGGTGGAATTGGAGAAAATAATCGTATTACAGCCCTGATCCCTCAAGCGAACAATATTGGATGGGGAATCGTCAATATACACATGGGCGCCTACTGCACCCTTGTCGGCCATGAAACAAAGATCCCAATAGGGAATGTCCCAGGAATCCAGCCAATCCACAGTCTGGGTGATTGTCGCTTTATGTGAGTATTTTAAAAAAAGCCTGTGCGTGATGATGCGAATTCTAATGTGCCTGCTTGAAAGCTTTCTTAGAACGGCGGGCGCGTCCTCAATGGGCTCCATATCGCGAAAAAGGTTGCGCTGGGTTACGGCGAAACGGTGGAGCCTTTCATAGCCGCCGAATTCATCGAGGCCCCATTCTTCAAGACCAAAGCTGACGTCGGTTGTAAGAGCCTCCAGGGGCTTATTCAGCCAGGCGGCGGCGATCTTCCGCATTGCGCCGTAAAAGTCCCCAACCACGCCGTCAAGGTCTACGCCAAAAATGAAACTGCTTTCGTCCATTAATACAACAACCTGGATATAAGTATCACCATGCTTTTTTCCTTAATCGGATAGGCGTATGGATTTTGCAATATTGCTTCCTCGCCGCTTTTCAGAATATCATCGGGCGAAGGAAGGCCGGTGTCTACAGCGCGAACCCATTTCTTGCCGGCCATGGGTTCGCATACTTTGAAGGTTAAGGCTTTTTCGCTTCCGTTGAACATGATGAAAAAATCGTTGTCATCCCTGTCGGCAAGTATGTCAGCGTGAGAGCCGTCCATTCTAAAAGCAAGACAAGGGCCGATCTTATCCCAGTTGGGCGTGTTTCCGTTTTCATCAAACCAGCTTATGTCCGGAATGGCATTGTACTTTCCGTCCCTGCCCGTAAAAAACTCGGGGCGCATAAAACCGTGATGGCGGCGGCGAAAAGCGATTATTTCTTTTACAAAGCGATAAAGAGCGTAATTCTTTTCATAAAAGGACCAGTCATACCAGGATATCTCATTGTCCTGGCAGTAAGCATTGTTGTTTCCCATTTGGGTACGGCCAATCTCGTCTCCTCCCAATATCATGGGTGTTCCGAGGGAAACCATCATGCTTGTGAAAAAATTTTTCATCAGCTTAAAACGACGGGTTTCAATTTTTTCATTCTCAGTACGGCCTTCGACACCGTTATTGGCGCTGTTGTTGTTGTCCCCACCGTCGCGGTTGTTTTCGCCGTTCTCCTCGTTGTGTTTTCTCTCGTAAGAAACCAGATCCTTTAGCGTAAAACCGTCGTGGCTTGTAATAAAATTCACCGAATGGAAAGGTTTGCGACCGTCTCGTAAATACAAGTCGGAGCTTCCTGAAAGCCTCGTTGCAAGGTGCCTTGTCATTTTTGAATCACCGCGCCAGTACCGGCGCATATCGTCCCGGAAGCGGTCATTCCATTCCGCCCAACGGCCACCGGGGAACCAGCCCACCTGGTATGCCCCGCCCGCGTCCCAGGCTTCCGCGATTATTTTGGTGCTGCTCAAAACGGGGTCTTCGGCGATGCGTTGCAAAACCGGAGGGTTCTCCATCAAATTGCCACGCTCGTCCCGGCCAAGGATCGAACCAAGGTCGAAGCGGAAACCGTCAATATGCATTTCCATTACCCAGTAACGCAGGCAGTCCATAATAAAAGTGCGAACAACCGGGTGGTTGCAGTTTACCGTGTTTCCGCAGCCTGAATAATTTTGGTAGTACCTTTTGTTTTCGTTCAACATGTAATAGATGGTATTGTCCAGGCCCCGGAAGGAAATTGTAGGCCCCCATTCGTTGCCTTCCGCGGTGTGATTAAACACAATATCCAGAATTACCTCGATCCCTGCTTTGTGGAGTTCACGTACCATCTCCTTGAATTCCCGTATCTGGCCTCCAGGGCTGCGATCGTGGGCATAGGAACTCTTTGGGGCAAAAAAGGCCAGGGTAGAATAGCCCCAGTAATTTACCAGCTTCTTTCCTGTCTGCGGATTTTTTGAATTAAGTTCATTCTCGTTGAATTCCTGAATAGGAAGGAATTCCAGGCTGGTAATGCCAAGGTCTTTAAAGTAGGGTATTTTTTCGATCACCCCTTTGTAGGTTCCGGGTGCCGAAACGCCGGAACTTGGATGCCCGGTAAGGCCTTTTACGTGGGTTTCGTAAAGGACACTGAAACGCAGTGGGTAGTTGAGGGGAAGATCGCCCTGCCAGTCAAAATTATCATCAATCGCTATACACCTTGGCTGGGTAAATATGTCATCGGTGTAAGAATAGGAAAGATCCTTGGATGCCGCATAGGGGTCATAGCCTACGCAGGCTTTCAGGTCCCAATTTGAAAGATCGGTCAGGGCCTTTGCGTACGGATCCAGGAGAGCTTTATTGGAATTAAAGCGAAACCCCTTTTCGGGAACATAGGGCCCTTTGGCACGATACAGGTAGCAGGTATGCTCTTTAAGGCCGGGAATAAAGCAGTGCCAGATGTCGCCGGTGCGGTTCTTTTTTTTGTCCAGCTTGATTTCTGCGAAGAGGCTTCCCGGTTCCGCCGATTGAAAAACAATCAACGTAACCGAAGTGGCGTGCCGCGAAAACACGGCAAAATTAATTCCCCTGTCATCCACCGTCGCGCCCAGGGGCAGGGCTTTGCCGTTTTCTACAGTGAAATTAGCGAAGGCCATAGAGAAATTATAGCAGGATTGGATGGAAATAGCAACGTTCGTTTGGGTGAATGTTAACCATCAAAATTATCAGTGGTTATCCCATAATCAGAACTATCTTTTGAAGACTCATATGCAGTGATAAATATCTTTCCGCTTTCACGGTTGCCAAGCTCTTACAATACTTTTACAGAATTCCGAAATTATGTTTTTTAGTCCCGCTTTGCCCTACCCACTTTTTGATTGCCGATTGTTGCGGCATAAAAAAGGGCTGCGATAATGATTTGGGAAAATTGCGTAGCGAAAGGGGAGCAATTTTGAGCTTGCTATGTAGCGGAGACTGACGAATTACCCCGTCACCCTGCACAACACGGAAACTTCAGTTGACTTATATGATGTTTGCTACTAAACTTTAAGCGTGAGAATGAAAAAGAACGTGCTTATAATAACTGACGGGGCTCCGGAGACGGTAAAAATGGCCGCGAACATAGCCGGAGCGCTAAAGGGCAACAAGGTACTGACCAAAACCGCCGCTGAGCTCACGGGAAACGACATTCTTCCGGCGGACGCGTTTTTTTTGGGCTGTGAAAACGCCGCACCGGATTCTTTCGCGTATTTAACCGATCTTTTAAAGCACATTAACCTTGCAGGGCGGACTTGTGGAGTTTTTTCATCCGGTACCAAAAAAGCGACGGGCTATTTGGCAGGACTGGTTAAGGATTGTGAAGCTGCTCTGAATCCTGAGCTTCTGACCGTTTCCTCGTCGGACATTAAGAACTGGGCTCAAAACATAATTTCTCGATCTTTTTAACAGCCGGAGGCAATAATGGACAAAGATTTTAACCTCGACAAATACATCAGGAAAGTTCCTGATTTTCCAAAAAAAGGGATACTCTTTTATGATATAACAAGTATCCTGTCTCAGCCGGAAGCTTTTCAGTTTTGCATTGAAGCCATGGTGGATATTTACAAGGACAAGAAGATCGATGCCGTAGCCGCAATTGAGGCCCGTGGTTTTCTTTTTGCGGCTCCTTTTGCTGTTCGCATGGGCATTCCCCTTATTCCAATCCGCAAGAAGGGCAAGCTTCCCGGTATAACCATGTCGAAAAAATACGACCTTGAATACGCCCAAGCAGAAATAGAAGTTCACAAGGAAGATGTCCCCGCAGGCAAGCGGATACTTTTAACAGACGATCTTATCGCGACGGGAGGAACGCTGAACGCCGGAAGGGCTCTTCTCAACGCCGGTGGGGCAGAAGTTCCGGAAATCTTCGGCGTAGTGGGCCTCCCCTTTCTTGGTTATGAAAAGATGCTTAGCCCCACGCCTGTAACGACCCTCATTCAATATCACAGCGAGTGATCTTTAATAGACACTATAAGCTAAAAATAGTAAAATAAACCGCTATATAAAAACCATTTCGGGAGGAATTAGAATGGATAAAAAAATCATTTCCGTAAAGACAGTGGTCGCCATAGGTATTGGTTCGGCACTCATGTTTGTGCTGATGCGCTTTGTGGCGGTTCCTTCGGGAATTCCCAACACCAACCTGAATCTGGGCATCGCGGTATTATCAATCTTTGCCGCAATATTCGGGCCAATTGCCGGATTTTTAATTGGCTTTATCGGTCATTTTCTGACAGATCTGACCTTTGGCTGGGGAGTATGGTGGACATGGGTAATTGCAGACGCCTTGTACGGCCTTGCGGTCGGTTTCTTTTGGAAACTCTACAAAATTGAAGAAGGCGAATTCGATATCATGCAGGTACTCATTTTTAACGGCGTTCAGATTGTGGCCAATTTACTGGCGTGGGTCGCCATTGCTCCAACCCTTGATATACTCATTTATCAGGAGCCGTCCGACAAAGTATACCTTCAGGGATTTATTGCCGGTGCTCTGAACATCGGCGTAGTGCTTATCCTGGGAACAATTTTGGCATTTGGTTATTCCAGAACCAGAACAAAGGCCGGCAGCTTAAAAGCAGAGTGACGAGTTTAGAAAATATTGCTCTTTCATTTGAACAATTTTCTTTTAAGTACAGGGCTCAAACCGAACCTACACTAATTGACATAAACCTGAAGGTAAGCCGGGGTGAGAAGATACTCATCCTTGGCCCTTCAGGTTCAGGCAAGTCCACTTTAATTCATTGCATAAACGGCGTTATTCCCCACGCTTTTAAAGGGGAAAGCTCTGGCTCCCTTTCCCTAATGGGTTCCGATATTCGCGGCATGAATATCTTTGACATTTCCAAAATAGCAGGGACAGTACTGCAAGACACTGACGGTCAGTTTGTCGGCTTAAGCGCCGCCGAGGATATCGCCTTTGCCCTGGAAAACGACTGCGTGCCGGTGGAAGAAATGCACCGCCGTGTTACAGAAGTCTCCCTTTTGGTAGACATGACGGCGCATCTCGGCAAAAGCCCCCAGGATCTTTCAGGCGGGCAGAAACAGCGTGTTTCCCTGGCAGGAGTTCTGGTTGACAATGTTGAAGTGCTGCTCTTTGATGAGCCGCTGGCAAACCTTGATCCCGCCGCCGGAAAAGACGCAATAGAGCTTATCGACGAGCTTCACAAGAAAACAGGCAAAACAATTTTAATAGTGGAGCATCGGCTTGAGGACGTGCTTCACCGGCCTGTGGATCGCATCGTATTAATCGACAAGGGACGCGTCAAAGCTGACAAAAAGCCCGCTGAGATTTTAGCGTCGGGCCTTTTAAAGGAAACCGGCATACGCGAACCTCTGTACCTCAGCGCCCTTGCTTACTCCGGTATTACAATAGATTCCCGAATGTCGCCGGAAAATCTGGGAAAACTGGAACTGGATTTTGCGCCCCTTAGGGAATGGGACAAAAATCAAAGAGCAGAGAACAAAGACCAAATAACAGAGAACAGAGACACTAAAGCAGGGCTTAAAGTTAATGGTTTGACTTTTCGCTATTTAGGGCAGGAAACGGAAGCTTTAAAGGACGTTTCCTTTTCCGTGGCTGGCGGTGAATGTGTCGCCCTTGTCGGCAGAAACGGATCGGGCAAGTCCACTATGGCAAAATGTATCTGCGGTTTTGTAAAGCCGGACGCAGGAAGCATAAGCTATAACGGAAAAGATTTGGCGGATCTTTCCATCATGGAGAGGGCTGAAAAAATCGGCTATGTGATGCAGAATCCCAATCAAATGATTTCGTTTCCGATGATTTACGACGAGGTTGTCTTCGCTCTTAGGACAAGGGGTATTCCTGAGACCGATGTTAAAACATGTGTTCACCAAGCGCTTGAAGTTTGCGGCCTTTACCCTTTCAGAAACTGGCCTGTAAACGCCTTGAGTTACGGCCAAAAAAAGCGGCTTACAATCGCGGCGATTCTGGCGTTGCGCCCCTCTTTCATGATCCTTGACGAGCCCACGGCAGGACAGGACTACCGCCATTACACAGAGTTCATGGAATTCCTTCTCGGCCTCAACAGCGATCTTAAAATCTCCCTTCTTCTGATTACGCACGACATGCACCTAATGCTTGAGTACACTTCCAGAGCGGTGGTTCTTTCCGACGGGGTTTGCGTCGCAGACCAGGAGCCGTTCCAGGTACTCACCGACGACGCCATCATCGAAAAGGCAAGCCTGAAACGGACAAGCCTTTACGACCTTGCCCTTAAAGCGAATCTTCCCGATCCCAGGGGCTTCGTAGGGCGGCATATCGCCTACGACAGAAAAAACAGGAGGAAAAAGCGCGAAACATGACAAGCCGCCGAATGTTGTCTTACATTGAAGAAAGCTCTCCTGTACATTCCCTTTGCGGCGCAACAAAACTGATCGTCTTTCTTTTATGGTCGGTTTTGGTTATGGTCAGTTTTCATACTCCCATGCTTCTCGCGATGGCAGTAATGGGAATTGTTATTTTTGCCGTTTCAAGAATTCATTTTTCTGATGTCGCCTTTATCGTCAAAATGATGGCCTTGTTTCTCGCCCTGAACCTGATAGCGGTTTATCTTTTCTCGCCCGAAGAAGGGGTAAAAATTTACGGGACCAGAAACGTCATTACCGATGGAGCAGGACGCTTTACGCTGACATGGGAACAGCTCTTTTACGAATTCAATATATTTTTGAAATACGTTACGATCATATTCCCTGCCATACTCCTTATCGTTACAACCCACCCAAGCGAATTTGCCTCGTCCCTGAACCTCATCGGCATCCCCTACACTGTCGCTTACTCGGTGAGCCTGACACTGCGCTACATACCTGACATTCAGAGGGACTTTGAAACAATTACTCAGGCTCAACAGGCCCGCGGCCTGGAGCTTTCCAAAAAAGCCTCGTGGTTCAAAAGGCTTAAAAGAACCGCCCCGCTTCTATTGCCTTTGATCTTCTCATCGCTGGATCGCATTGACGTAATTAGCCGCGCAATGGAACTGCGGGGCTTCGGCAAAAATGCCCGCCGAAGCTGGTATTCAGAAAAACCCTTCAGCCGCCGCGACAAGCTTGTCCTGATTATAAGCGTCCTGCTTTTTACCGCCGGGATATGGCTCACCTTTCGTGGGGGCAGCAGGTTTTATAGCCCCTTCCGGTAAACGGCAATAGGTCTTGGTAGTCTCAGGGCAACAGCACTTATTAAGGGAAATTCCTTGACCTTTATCATAGACGCAAAGGCGCAGGAGTCTGTAGGAAAAGTAAATTCTGACAGTACATTCCTTAAGAAGAGCGGCCGGTTTTTCCGTAACCGCCTTTTTAAGCGCTTTTTTGCCAATTTCCGATGGCACTCGCGTTTTATTGTTATATCAAAATGCCCGTTACTTAATTTAATCTCCCAGTCGTAATATGTCGCGGACAGAATATCAAATGCCTTGCGCAATTGCGCGAAGGTATGTCCTCCTGCCTTTAAGCCACTGCACTTTTAATAAAATCAACGCTATATGCAATGCCTTATTTACCGGGCCATAAGAACTTAATTTATTTTACTATACCCCCTAACTTAGCCGCCTCTTTTATGCTATACTACAGAAACAAAAAGAAATCCGATAGGAATACGCCAAAGGAGACGATATGTCTGAAAGACCAGACCGCTTTGTTGAGCTACTGCGGAAAATCTTCGAACTCGACAAGTCAGACCTCAATTTTGGCATATACCGCATAATGAATATACGCAAAAGCCAAATTTATGAATTTCTGTCAAAAAGATTACCTGAACAAGTAAAAAAAGCAGTAGAGCATGTAGCCGACAACACCACTGAAATTCGCAGGAGAATGGACGAACTTAAAAAACAGGCGGCGCAATTCAATGCCGATGTTGAACAAAACGAAGAATACAAAGTATTAAAAGAACGTTCACAGCCTGCCACTGACCTGTCCGCTCTTGAAACAGATGTTTACTCTTACCTTTACAACTTCTTTAACCGCTATTACGATGAAGGCGACTTTATCTCAAAACGCCGCTATAAAGAAGGCATTTATGCCATACCCTATGAAGGTGAAGAAGTAAAACTCTATTGGGCAAACCAAGACCAGTATTATATAAAAACAACTGAAAATTTTAAAGACTATTCCTTTACATCCGATGGCGTTTCCATCCACTTTATGCTGGTAGATGCCACCACCGAACAGAACAACAAAGAAAATGGTAAAAAGCGGGCATTTATGCTCTTTACTGAAAATGAAAAACAACCTGGTATAAAAACTTTTGAAAAAACAGATAATGAATTTATTATTCGTTTTGTTTACGATTTATCAGAAGAGAAGCAAAAAGAATGGAACGACAAAAATTATATCGCTATCAAAGAATATATCGTCCGTAAACACGATAAACTTATTCCGCTTATCACTCCTTCTATAACATCTGGCAAAGAACAAATATCTCCTATCCAAAAGCATTTATTAAGTTATGTTGCCAAAAACACATTCGATTACTTTATTCACAAGGATTTAGGTGCTTTCTTGAATCGAGAATTAGACTTTTTTATCAAAAATGAAATAATGCATCTTGACGACATTGACACCAACAAAGAAGAACACGTCGGTAATTATCTTGCGAAAGTTCGAGCAGTAAAAAAAGTTGGGAAAATTATCATTGACTTTCTTGCCCAGATAGAAAACTTTCAAAAGCGTTTATGGCTAAAAAAGAAATTTGTTATCCGTACAGATTATTGTATCACTTTGGATAAGATCCCTGAAGAATATTATGATGAAATACGAAAAAATAAAGCGCAGGTACAGGAATGGATAGACCTTTATGCTATTGATGAAATTTCTGATAACTGTGATTTAGAGTTATCCGAGAAATGGACAAATCCGCCAACCATTAAATTTTTAAAAGCTAACAAAAAACTTGTTATTGATACAAAACATTTTAATACATTGTTTAAGGAGACAATAATTTCTGGCATTGAAAACCTTGATGATAAAACAAATGGTGTTTTGATACATAGTGAAAATTTTCAGGCATTGAATGTATTAAAAAACAGATATATCAATAAAGTGGATGCTATTCATATTGATCCCCCATATAATACCGACACCAGCGGCTTTATTTACAAAAACAGCTACAAACATTCAAGTTGGGCTTCGATGATATTTGACCGTATCGCTATGTCCAGCATTTTATTGGACAAAGATGTCGGCGTTTTTCAATGTCATATTGACGAAAATGAATATGAATTTCTCTTCAATATATTTGATTTGTTCGCTTTTCATAACGCCGGTACAATTGTTTGGAATAAATTAAACCCGATTTTAGGCAGAAAAGGCGTTGCCACCCAACATGAGTATATTATCTTCAGAACAAATAATCTTGAACCTGTTTATTCTGTCAATGGAAATATGAACCGCGTTAAAGAATATGCTGATTTATCCATAAAATCGACAAACGGCAAAATCACTCCGGATACAGTAAAAAAGTATCAGGAGTATCTAAACGCTGACAAATCATTTGGAGGCGGCGATACTGCTTACCGGTATTTAGATAAAGATGGCAAGATATATCGTTTAGTGGCAATCGGGGCGCCGGAAAAAAGAACAGACCCAAAATATTTTATGCCTTTACTACACCCTGTTACAAAGAAACCATGCCCTGTACCTCCAAACGGCTGGTCTCGTACCCCTGAAACCATGTCCCAGTTGATTAAAGATGGATATATTATATTTGGTGAAGATGAAACTACCCAGCCTAATAAAAAAGTATATTTATCATCAGACTCTAAAAGACAATTACCCTCAGTATTGTCTGAGGGTAAGAGCGGGAAAGCGGATTTGGATAAATTAGGTTTGGTTTTTCCCTATGCCCATCCAGTTTCAATGTATGCAACACTTCTTTCTATAAATGAATCAAATCTATCGCTTGATTTCTTTGCAGGATCAGGCACAACTGGTCACGCAGTCATCAATTTGAATCGCAATGATGAAGGAAACCGAAAATATATTCTTGTTGAAGTAGGCGATTATTTTAATAGCGTTACCAAGCCACGTATGCAAAAAGTTGTCTACGCAAAAGACTGGAAAGAAGGCAAACCAACATCAAGACATACAGGCATTTCTCATATAATGAAATACTTCAATCTTGAAAGTTACGAAGACACGCTGACGAACATTGAGTTCTCGGACAGCCCGGAAGGAAAAAGCTTAGTATTTGGCGATGATTACCTTATCAATTATATGCTCAACGTTGAAACAAAAGGCAGTTTACTTAATATTGAAAAATTCAGAGAACCTTTTGATTACCGCCTAAAAATTACGGAAAAAAATGAAATAAAAGAAACCGCCGTTGATCTGGTCGAGACTTTTAACTATTTAATTGGTCTTAATGTGGTTAAAAATTATGCTTTACGGTTTTATAAAGTCGCCTTAAATAACGATAAAGATTATGAAGGTTCGGTTGATTTAAAGGAAGATAAGAACGGCGATTTTATGTTCAAGCAACTGGAGGGTCATCTAAACGACGGAAGCCGTGTAATAATAATATGGCGTAACATTACCGACAACCTTCTTAAAAGTAATGCTGCGCTTGACGCTTATTTTCAGAAGAGTCGCCCCAATGCCGCAGAGCGTAATTTTGATGTTATCTATGTCAATGGAGATAATAACATTGAAAATCTACGCCTTGATAATGAACGCTGGAAAATGCGCATAGTAGAAACAGAATTCATGGACAGGATGTTTGAGGATTAGGTGAAAATATGGCAAAAAGCCGGAATACAAATCAAGTAATTGAATTTAATGACCGCCTCGTTCTTTTTAATTTTTTTTTATCTGCTTTTGGTGCAAAATGTCTTCAAGATTTTAAATACCTTAATAATGCTTCTTTTGAAGGTTTTGATCAAAATGGCAACACTTTTTTTTACCGCGAACTTGACCATCGCTTTACCATGTCGGTTTATAACATGTCAAGATATATCACTCAGGATATGCTAAAAGTATATGATGAGAATATTTGCCGACATTTGAAACACATTAGCGATAAACGTGGCATTGTCAATTTAAAATATTTCCAATATTTTTCTTTGCTGTTTACCGAAATGTTTCTTGACCGCTTTTTTAACAATAAAGACGAATTTGTAAATGAACTCAACAGCTTCTTGCATAATTATCGCCGTGATTTATATGCTTCCAGCCATTGTACGATTAACATGGAGTTATACACACCGGAGAAGTTGAACAAGTTATGCTTCATGTGCGCCACAGGAAGCGGTAAAACATTGATAATGCATGTCAATATTTTGCAATTTCGGCATTATAATAGACTGGCACAACATCATTATAACGGCATAGACATCAATAAAACGATTCTTCTTTCGCCAAATGAAGGAATATCTCTGCAACACCTTGAAGAATTTAAGAAATCAAATATTCCCGCTTCTTTATTCCAAAAAGATGAGTACGGATTTGACTTTGCCAAGGATGATATTCTGGTCATTGATATGAATAAACTTAAAGAAGAAGGAAAAGTAAAAACCGTTTCGGTTGATAGTTTTGAACAGAATAATCTTGTATTGATTGATGAGGCTCATCGTGGTTTACAGGGCGATGTCTGGTCTGATTACCGCACACGCCTTTCGGCAGAAGGAGGCTTTTCTTTTGAATATTCGGCAACATTCAAACAAGCCCTTCGTTCATTAAATCCCGCAAAAAAAGAGCAAGAGGCGCAGCTAAACGATTACGGAAAATCAATCATAATAGATTATTCATACAAGTATTTCTATAACGATGGCTATGGTAAAGATTACCGCATATACAACCTGCATGAAGGATTAGACAGCGAGGAACAACGAAACATTTATTTAACAGGATGCCTTCTTTCATTTTTTCAACAAGTTAAATTGTACAATGTATATAACGACCAATATAAGATATTTGAAATGGAAAGCCCCCTTCTTGTATTTGTTGGTAACAGGGTAACATCCCCAATTAGATCAAGTTCCGGTCTGGATGCCGGAGAAAAAGAGCTATTAACCGACATTGAAGAAATTCTTGTTTTTTTAAATAATTTTGTAAGCAATAAAAAAAAGACATTACAACGTATAAAAAAAGTTATAGAAGCAAGGACAAATATAGTCGATAATAGAAATTCAGATATCTTTTCTCAAAATTTTGAACCACTTTCAAGAATATATGACACAACGCCGGAACCGGAAGCTATTTATACGGATTTATTAAAAATGGTTTTTAATACGGACACCCGATCAGATAACCCACGGCTATATCTCATTGACATTAAATCGCAAGGAGAAATCGGTTTAAGCATAGGATTGGCCAGTGATTATTTTGGCGTAATAAATATTGGTGATACAACCGCATTGATAAAACAATGTGAAATAAAAGGGTTAGTCACTGGCTCTGATGAGTTTTCTGCTCCTTCCCTGTTTAGGAAAATAAATGAACATAACTCAAAAATAAAAGTTTTAATTGGTTCACGCAAATTTACTGAAGGTTGGAATTGTTGGCGGGTATCAACAATGGGACTTATCAATTTTGCCAAAGGAGAAGGCTCACAGGCGATACAATTATTCGGTCGTGGCGTCCGTCTGCACGGTTATGACAACCGCTTAAAAAGAAGCGGGAAAGCTGACAATCCCCCGTCTACAATACCCCCGAATATAACATACCTTGAAACTCTGACAATTTTTGGCGTAAAAGCCGATTATATGGCAAAGTTTAAGGAATATCTTGAAATAGAAGGTCTGTCGTCTAATGCGCAACCACACAATTACAAGATGGCTACAGTTAATCGTTTTGATATAACCAGGAATAATAAACTCAAAGTTCTTAAAGTAAAAGACGGTATCAATTTCAGAAAACAAGCCAGCCGCTTTTTACTTAATGTTCCTGTAGATCAAAACTGTAAAAATTATTTTATTCATAATAAAATACGCCTTGATTGCCGCGCAAAAGTACAGGAAATTACATCACCCGATGATTTTAAATTTGATTTCTCAGGTTCTGACAAATTAAACAAAATACCGGATAAATATTTGTCTTATATTGATTACGAATATATTTATTTGCAGCTCCAGCGTTACAAATCTGAAAAAAAATATTATAACATTTCATTGGATATAAACCTTTTACCGGTAATAATGAAAAACAGCGATTGGGATTACGGCATAATAATTCCCGAAGATGAATTGAAACTTAACAGCATTGAAAAAACAAATAAAGCAACTTCCTATATTGCCCTTGTTTTACAGTCGTACATGGATAAATATTACACATATCACAAAAACGGATGGGAAGCCCCCTATCTTGTATATCAAGACTTAAGTCCCAAAGACGAAAATTTTGTCGAAGAATACACATTCACCTATACACCTGAATATGATACCGATACAAATTACATTCAACTGGAAAAATATGTCAATGATTTATCAGCATTATTAAGTAAAGATAAAGCGATATTAAAGGGAGAAATGAGATTCTTGATAGATGGTCTTATTTCTTTTGATTTTGAAAAACATTTATTCTCTCCTCTTATTTACAAATCGGACGAATTGACCACTGTACAAGTAACACCTGTAAGCCTTAACTATGACGAAAAAGTTTTCGTCTATAGACTTTGTGATTATATTAACGAAAACAAAGAACTTTTCACCAATATTGATATATTCTTGCTTAGGAACAAAAGTAAAAGCGGCATAGGCTTCTTCGAAGCAGGGAACTTTTATCCGGATTATATCTTATGGATAGATACCAAAGACAAGCAATATATGACATTCATTGACCCTAAAGGATTAATTCACCACAATCCCGGTGACCCAAAAATAGAATTTCATAAGACCATAAAAGAATTGGAAAAACGTCCTCTTTTACAAGAAACCAAAGGCAATAAAGACATAATCCTTAATTCCTTCATAGTATCCGGATCCGGCTTCGCCACAATAAAAAATAAATGGAGTATAATTGATTCTGCCTTTTCCGATAAATCAGGTTTTACAAATAATCATGTCATTTTCCTTGAACATGATGATTGTATTAAAACTATGTTTGACAAAATTTTGGATATACTCTAATCTCTTTAATAATCTAGTGTTTAACATCTATTTTCCCATTTTCCAAAACATTATATTCGCTGATCTTATTCCACAAAACAAAAAAACAAAAAGAGAAGATGCCTCTTCTTCCTTTATTAATATTGGACCATACGAACTGTTCAAACCAGAGGAGGCGTTATCTCCCGAAATTCTCTTTATAGTGCCGTTAGTCGTAATATTACGCTATTGGCAGACTTTTTACTATTTATTAACGGGGAGAAATGTCGGCCTAAGCTATTTAAGGCTTTCTCACCTGATCCAGCTCAATCGCGCATACGTTGCAAAAACCTTTTTCGATGGGCGAGTTAAACAGCACAACACTTCCCGAACGGTTAAATGAGGGATGCGGGTGTTCCGCGCCTGTGTTTGGTTCCGCAAGATCGGCAAGCGGTTCTTCAGCGCCGGTTTCGGCATTGATAAGCACGACTTGATTTTTCCAGCCCATGTATACGCCGGTCATCCGGTCGGCGGCAATCCATTTGCCGGAACGGTCGGGAGCGCAATGCAGGTATTGGGTTGACTCGGCCATGACCTTAAAATTGTGGCCGTCCCTTGTACCGCGTATTAGTTGGGTAGGATACCGCGTAAAATAAAGATAATTCCCGTCGGCTGTCCATACCTCGTGGGTGATCCAGTCGCCTTCTTTTTCAACATAATACGGACGCACCGTGCGGGTGGGATAGTCAAACATCCATATCCTCTGCAAGGCATCGCCTGTGGTTTCGTGAATGTACATAACCGACTCGTCGTCGCCGGGGCATGCCTGGCAATGCCCAAGAACGTGGTCGTCTTTCCAGACAACCTCGCTTGTGCCTGTCTTTGGATCAAGCACAACCAGCGCGTAGATTTTACAGGCCAGTTGGTACGAACTCCATATAAGCCCCGACTTGGATGCCGAAAAATGGCCGGTACAGCGTCCGGGCGGCAAAGTCCCGATTTCCGTCAGCTTGCCGGTAAGCGTTTCAAATTTATAGACGGACTCGCCTTTACGCACATAAGCACATTCGCGGTTGTAATCCATCCCGAAATGCGTATACTCCTCGTTGTTGAGGACCTTCTCCTGGTTTCCTGTGGCGTATTCCACGCGGTAAGTCCCCGGCTTGCCGTCTTGTACGCGTGCGTAAAAGAAATACTTGTCATCAGAGGTAAAGCTCTCTGTAGTAAAGTAAAACTTGCTGGAGCGTTCCTTGCTGTTGGTAAACTGCTTGACTGTGTATCCGGAGCCGGAGGCTTTAAACTCAAATAATTCGTTCATACATTCCTGCCTTATGAAAAACCCCAAGGATAAGCCCTTGGGGTTTTAATGAAAAGTTTTAAAGTTTTATCTGATGAAACCGTCGGTTGTTGCTTGGGTAATCCCTGCTTTTTCCCAATCTGCTCCCCCAAGGCGGTCAAATTCAGCCAGCCAGGCAGTCCAGTTGGCCTGATTTAGCTGACGCTGGCCTGTAATGAATTCCATTACGCCTTGCTCATAGAAACGCTTAAGATCCGCGCTGGGAAGGGGTAAAGTATCTACTCCCGTAACATTGACCCATGGATAGCTCTGCATTTCCCTGAGAGTAACCAAAGCGCTCATGGTTTTACCTGAAGTTGGGGCCTTATAAGTAGGATAGCGGGAAATCAATTCCGCATCGGTGTTCCTTTGGATATACCCTCTCAATTGTGTAAGGGGGATCATTTCCGGCCTGGTATATGCCTTTGCCGGATCCGGCAGGCCATCAGTTACAGGAGAACCATTCGCGTCCAGAGTGTAATTTACTCCCTGTTCGCCCCATCCCAAAAGGTAGTAAGCCTCATCGGTTGCCATCCATTCAAAGAGCTTCGCGATTGCGGGCCCTTTCCCGGCCTGGAGAGCTTTGGCTGATACTGCAATTATTCCGTAGGAACTGGTATAGGTACCTACCGCCGATTCATTCCTTGGTCCTACCGGAGGGCCAAGAACGATCCAGTCGCCATTGGGGAAATTCTTGTCAAAAGGTGCGTAGTTGGATTCCGAACCATAAGCGGAATGGTTTTCCCTCATAAGCCCAAAGCGGCCTTGTTTCCATGCCGCCCTGAAATCGTCCCTTTGGTAGCTAATCCAGTTTGGATCAATGATTTTTTCATCAACCATTGATTTTAGAAATGACATAGCCTCGAAATAAGCGGGCTTTCTGACATTAAGCCCTGCATTCGCTTTAGAAAGATTCCATGTTCCGGCTACGCCAAACGCGCCGAACAACGGATCAAGACGCGTGCCAAAACCTTCGGCGCTGGCTGTAACATCAAGAAATGCCCCAAACCCGTAAGTATCAGCCCTGCCATTGCCATCGGGGTCATTATTAGTGAAAGCCCGCATAACACTCAGATAATCCGCCGTTGTTACCGGAACTTTAAGGCCGAGTTTATCCAACCAGTCTTTCCTGATCAACATTCCTTCGTTTCTTGGTTGACCTCCACCCATATAAGGTATGCCATAGGATTTTCCGTTGATTGTGGTATAATCCCGTCCATCAGTACCGGCATAAATCTTGACCCAAGTCGGAATCTGCGAATAAAGAGAGTCTACCGCAGCCACTGTTCCCGTATTAATAAGGGGAACAAGAACGTCCCTGGTAATGTAAAACATATCCGGTAAATTATTAGCCGCCGCCGCCGCGTTTATTTTGGTGGTTCGATCCCCTACGTTGGTGGGCTGCATAGTCAATGTCCAGTCGATGTTTAATTTATCTTTAACAATTTGAAAGGCCTTCCAATTTGCAGGAGGCGGACCGGCCTCACTAGCCGTAGGAAGGGGCCAGAACTCTATAGAGACAGGGCCCGATGCGCTCTGTTCTCTTGCGCCCGTAGCAAAAAGAACGGAGGCAGTAACCAACATTAATACCATTAAAATAAGTGTCTTTCCTTTCATAAACCTTTTCTCCTTGTCTGAAAGAAAAACATAAACTGAGGCTCTTGCAAAACTCAGTTAGTTTCACAAGAGCCTCAGCTTTAAAATAGAAATTCCTCAAAAACCAAAATTACTTCTTCGCGTCGTAAGCTTTCTGGAGTTCATTAAGGGCCTTCTGGCCGTCCTCATTGTACCAGCGGGTTTTCACAGCGTTAAAGCCTGCGCGGTCGATTCGGCCCATAATATAGTTATAAACAGCGTCGTCAATCATCGTGTTGAGGCTCGACGACTTTGAAGTCCAGGTTGAGGACAACATGGCGATCGGGGTAACCGGATTCGGAACCG
>Ga0268262_10002008_pt1 | contig 24029 bp, 21 predicted proteins | sample TergutNc150P3_FD_190354 | JGI IMG/M metagenome (GOLD analysis project Ga0268262, IMG submission 190354) | Nasutitermes corniger P3 segment gut microbial community from laboratory colony in Florida, USA - Nc150 P3 (SPAdes) (version 2) | ecosystem: Host-associated > Arthropoda: Insects >...
TTGGTTCAAAAATAAAAAAGGTGTATGATAAAAAAGTTATCAGCCCTTATCAACGGCTTCTGGCTTCGCCTGATCTTTCCGTTGAAGTTAAAGCGGAACTTGCAAGGCGCTTCGCTCTTTACGATCCAGTTGAGCTCCAACGGGAAGTCCACAATGCCGTTGACGTTTTAGTGTCGCTGAATAAGTCTGTAAATCCTGAAGGCGGGAAATCCCTCGTTGTTTCCTCCCTTCATGCCGTCTGACTATGGTTAGATTTTTATTATGAAGCAGCCAGTCTTTTCGGTTAGATTTTATTTTGAGGCATCACGGACATAGGGGGAAAAAGAAGTATGTTATCAATTTCACGTTTTGTTACAATACACCGGTAAATTGACAAGAATGAAATATATCTATATATTAAGGATGTTAAACTGTGATATTTTAACAAATTAAATTTAAACAATGAGAGTTAATATGAAAAAAACGCTTTTTTTGGTTATTTTTACATGTATCGCTTTAATTTATTTAAACGCGCAGACAAAAACTGAAAGAGAACTGCCTTTTTCAGGGACTTCAGCTCAAGCCGCCGAATGGTTAGAAGATCATGACACAATACTTCGTAAAATAGCAGGTAATTCCAGAAAGGTGATTGTTTATTCAGGAAAAACAAAGACTTCCGACAGCGGCGTGAATATGTCGTTTTATGATTTCAGGGATTTATCAAAAGGTCAAATCGGTACAGTTTTGGAAATTATTGATAACGCGTCAGGAGATATTCTATATATTGTCTGGACAGATGAAGACACCGGAAGTAAAGCTGTATTTTACAATGATAATGATAAAAGGCAGCTTGATGTAAGTAATTCCGTAAGATTCTATAAATACGGTATGGGAAATGATACAAAAAAGTTTGTCAAAACAATTATTAAAGAAATAAAATCTCTTTTTGACTAGTGTTTATCTTAAATTTTAAGTTTAGCGTAATGTTATACTAATATTTTTATCGGCACAGCTTACGCCGGACATTCACCGACAAAAAGAATTTCAGGTTCAAGAACAAAGCCTGTAGCGTTTTTTACTTTCTCGGAAACTTTATTCATAAGAGCGCGTATTTCAGCGGATGTCGCACTTCCCGTGTTAATTACGATATTACCGTGAAACGGAGCGATTTGCGCTCCTCCTACGGAAAAACCCTTCATACCAAGTTCGTCAATAATCTGCCCGGTTGGTTTGCCAAAATCACGGTTGTTTTTAAAAGCGGAACCGGCACACGGAAAAAGATAATGCCCTTTTTCTTTTCTGTCACGTCTGTTTTTTTTCATTTCATCCAGGATATTATCTTTTTTTCCCGGTTGCAGTTTTAAACATGCTGAAAGAATCAGACAGTCTTTTCCCTGAAACGGACTGCGTTTATATCCAAAATCTTCCTTGTTAGCTGCAATTCGTTTTATTTCAGGCATACCGCCCTGCGCACATGCAGTAAAATCAAGAATTTCAGTCCAAACCAGCGTATCAATTATTTCTTTCCCATAACAGCGTGCATTCATATACACAGAGCCGCCGATTGTTCCCGGCATTCCAGCAAGAAATTCCATCCCTGAAAGACAGTCGCCGACTGCGCAGTCAACGGCTTCATCAATGCTTGTTCCGCTACGAAAAACAATTCCTTCTTCCGTTAATGTTTTTCCTCTCCATTGGCCGGTATCAAGTATAATACCACGAATTCCGTTATCAGAAATAACTATATTCGCGCCGCCGCCAAGAATAAAAACAGGAATTCCGGCAGTACGGGCCATATATAAAAGAGAAGCGGAAAATTGCGGAAAATCATCTCCGTACGGACTGATCCAGCAATCGGCTGAACCACCGACTTTAAATGTTGTAAATTCCGCCATCGGCTCGTTATAACGTATGTCAACAATACACCGGCTATTCTGCCTGCAATAATTTACTATTTCAATTATTTTTTTATTACTGCTTTTGTTCATTTGGTATTTCAATTCCAAGTTTTTCCGCTGTTCTTCCGGCTTTACGCGAAATACTTTCATTTTTATCTTTTGTTATAACCGTTATTTCCGCAGAAAGGCCGGATAAATTATTGTTGGCAGCCATATCAAGCCCGTACGATTTTTCAATAATGGTTCCGCTCCTTAAAAAACGGCGGGTAATATTTTCAATATCCGTTTTATCGCCCGTAACAACAGTTTCTCCCATTACTTTCAATAAACCATTATAAAGAGCTGTTTGATTTTTTGTTTTTGCGTCATCAAGCTCAACAATAAATTTCTTAAAATTTTTATCAGGTTCATTTTTCATAACCATTTCCGCGGCAATAATACGGACGCGATCAGAATTTTTCCGTTCGGCGAAAAGGTTTTCCAAAACTGAGTTTGCTTCTTCATTGCCAATGGCGCCTAGAGCGCGGATAGCTTCATCCTTTACATTGGGAACTTCATCGCGCTCGGCGCGGAATTTTAAATAGGGAACCGCCTCCGCAAATTTACGATCACGGCTTGCCTGAGCCGCGGCGATACGCGTGCGGTAATAAGAATCCCTGAACGCGTCCAGAATGGCTTTGTCTACTTCATCTCCTGAAAACGGCCCAAGTGCGCCGACAGCGGCTGAACGCACATTCGGATCGTTTGTACTGACACAGACAAGTATCGCCTCAAGCCCTGAATTATCTCCTATTTTGGAAAGAGCGTCTAAAGCGGCAATTCGCAAGGGAATGCGTTCATTTGTATCAGATACAATTTCCGTAAGCATGGAAACTCCCTTTAACGAACCTGTTGTACCTATAGCGGTTATTAATTCTCTTTTATTATCATCGCCAGGATCGCGGTATGTATAAAAATCTACGAGGAATTCCGCGGCTTCATCAGCCAACGCTTCGTCTCCTGAGCTTGCACGGCCAAGAGCGCGAAAAGCCGTACTGAAAAAACGCCTTTCTTCGGTATCTAAAAGTTCCATTATTACGGGGACAGCATCCTGTGATTTAACACGTCCAAGATATTCAACAGCCGAATGTACAGTCTCGTTTGCTTCATTTTCACGTTCAACAATCGCTTTTATCGCGCGTTCTTCAAGACCGTTTTTTCCCCGTTCACCAAAAAAAGAAAACACGCCGTTCAGGATTTTCTGGTTTTTTGTGGTATCTAACAAAGCGGCAAGTTCATCGTCAAGATAATCAGCTTTTTCATTTACAAGCGCCTGGATCAGGGAAACGATTTCCGTTTCAGTACCGTATTGAATTATCTCCCGGCGTGAGTTTTCAATATTCTGGGAGTACGCGATAACTCCTGTTAATAAAAAATAAACAATATATTTTAACTTCATCATCTTCTATGCCTATTAATTAAACACCACAAAACACAGAGAGTTTCAACCTGTCTTTGTCTTATAATTCGATAAAATATCTTTTTTAAATTCCATAAATTTGTTTTCCTGTATTGCGCGGCGGCAGTCAGCGACAAGCTCATTAATAAAATACAGGTTATGGTAACTGGCAAGCATCGAACAAAGAATCTCACCTGTTTTGAAAAGATGCCTCAGATACGCGCGTGAATATTCCCTGCAAACTTTACAGCCGCACTCTTTATCTATCGGCGAAAAATCAAGCTTATTTTCGGCTTTTTTTATCGAAACAGGCCCTTGACGCGTATATACCCTGCCCGTCCGGCCTTCTCTGGTAAGTAAAACACAGTCAAACATATCTATACCTTGCTCAACCGCGCTCAAAATATATTCAGGCGTTCCTATTCCCATAACATAGCGCGGTTTTTCTTCAGGCAAAAGAGCGGCAGTATAGGCTAAAGTTTCATTGAAGATTTCCTCCGGTTCTCCTACTGAAAGACCTCCAATGGCTATACCCGGAGTACCGGATTCAACGCAAATTTCCGCGCTTTTTTTTCGCAGATCGGGGAAAAAATTACCCTGAACAATACTGAAAAGACTGCCGTTATATCCGCCTGCCGATATATCTTCCCACTTACTTTTTGCCCTTCCAAGCCATTCTGTCGTAACCGCAAGAGCTTTTTCACTCTCCTTTCTTGACGCTCCCCAATGCGAGCAATAATCAAGCTGCATCTGTATATCGCTGCCAAGTAAACATTGAATCTCCACCGCTTTTTCCGGACTCAAAAAGTGTTTTGACCCGTCAATATGCGACCGGAACCATGCTCCTTCCGTTTCAATTTTGCGTAACGCGGAAAGCGAGAAAATCTGAAACCCCCCTGAATCTGTCAGTATATTACGATCCCAGTTCATGAATTTGTGAAGGCCTCCGGCTTTTTCAATTACTTTTTCGCCCGGTCTTAAATAAAGATGATATGTATTGGAAAGAATTAAGTTAAAACCTGTTTTTTTTAAATCGTCAGCGGTGATCGCTTTTACTGTAGCATTAGTCCCGACAGGCATAAAAACCGGAGTATTTACGTCGCCGTGCGGAAGATGTAAAATACCGGTTCTTGCCGCACACGCGTTGTCACGGCTTGTAATACTAAAAAACATAAACTATGTTTTCGCGCTCCGTATTAAATATAATCCAATAACGATAAATAAAATAACCGGAAACCATGCCCCTATTATGGGAGGAATATAATTTAGTCCCGCCATTGCCATACTAAGCATCTCTGTTATATAGTAAACAACCGCAATTGAAAGACTCGTAAAAAGACTCATTAAAAGAATATTTTTCCTGAATCTGCCGCCCATGGATATGGAAAGTATCATAACAATAAACGATGTAGTTGAGAATGAATAACGATGATAATAATCCGCCTGCGCCTCATAATACGAAAGCCCTGAAATACGCAGATCGTTTACCAAAAGCCCCGCCTGTTTTGCCGGAAGCTCCTTTACATTAACGGCGTTTCTCATGAACATATCAGGAGGCTCAATATAAGAAGTATCGTATGGCATCGGCCTTATGCGTAATATACCGTTTTCATATTGGTAAATGACCGCGTTTTCGAATTCCCAGTAATTACCGTTCCATACGGCGGATGAAGCGCGAATCTGCGAAGTATATTTACCGCTCTCATTCCTTTCTAATATAAATATGCCGTTTAACATTTGGTTGTCATAATCAATATAATCTACCATATAAACCAGACGGTCATTTCTTGTTTTTATTACAATATCATAGTTGCTGCTGACAACAACCTGGTTTAAAGCTCTTTTTGAAAGTTCACTTTTTATTTTAAGCGTAGGGATTACAACTATATCATCCAGGTAAAATGAAAAAATTGAAGCGATAAGGCCTACAATAAAAAGGGAAAAGCTGAATCTCCAGAACGGTATTCCGGAAGAAAACACGGTTGTAAGTTCGTTTCTTGAATAAAGATCGCCCAGCGTATAGGCTGACGCAAAGAGCAAGGATATCGGCATCGCATAGGAAATGCTTCTGGGTATGAAATAAAAACTTATTTTCAGCATGGTTAATACAGGCACTTCGTTATTCAGATAACGAACCAGATTAGAAAAAAGATCAAGCAACAGCAGAATAAACACAAACATCGAAATGGCTACAAGAAAAATAGGGTAAAATTGGCGTAACAAATATCTGTCAAGTACAAACCTTGCCTTAATCATCGCCGCACCTTAATTACAGCCAATATAATACCGGCAACAAAACATAAAATATTGGGAAGCCACATAGACCAGAAAGGAGGAGTTCCGACGCGCAACCCCATCGTCTGCCCGATAAAAAGCAGCGACCAGTATATAACGGCAATTATATTGCCAAAAATAAATCCTACTGTCTGTCCGCTTTTTTTTGCCATTAAGCCAAGAGAAACCGCCAGAAACACAAAAAAGAACGCTCCGAAAGGAACTGCAAATTTTCTGTATAATTCAATTATATGAATAGTAAGGGATCGATCTTCCATGATCAACTTTAGTGACTGTAATTCCCGTCTGAAGCTGTTAATATTTGAAGATCTTGTATTCCATGTATCCGCTTCTGTACCCGCTCTCAGAACATTTTCCAACGAAGCAGCTTGAATCGCAAACCTGCCCTTTCTGCTGTTGACCCGCTCCGCCAACGCCGCCTTTTTTTCCTTTACCGCTATGTAAACGTCTCTTGAACTCATTTCCCTGGGACTTACTGACATTATTGCCTGAATAATGTCCTCATTGGAAACTTTGTACTGTAAAAATTCTGTTTTCGCATAATCATAATCATCCCAGGCAACTTCCTTTGATGAATGAAAAAACGCTTCTTCAAGGTCAAGGCTAAGACCCTCTTTCCCGCTGTCTTTTAATTCGGCTGTATCCGCCATTATTACACGGCGTTCTCCGCTTTCTGTTTTATCAAGTATTATTACATTGCTGATCGCGTTACCTGAAACATCACCTGTTATTATTACAGTATCTTTAAATCTTTTTACCGAATTGGCTTCAAGTTCAAGCGCCGGAATGGAAACGAGAATTTGCCTCCACAACTTGTTAAATTGAACAGTACCGGCAGGCAGCAGAATATCATTAGTAATAAATGATAAAACAGAAACCAGTATCCCTATCGCGATTGCGGGATAAAAAACCGCCTTGTAGGATAGACCTGATGAAAGCATAACAAGTATCTCGTTATCTGACGTAAGACGCCCTACTGTCATAAGTGTTCCGACAAGAGAAGCAAACGGCGCTGACGTAGCAATAATCATAGGCGTTGAAAACAAAATTAAAAGAGCGACCTGTCCGAAAGGTACGTGTTTTGTAAGAATTTCCTGCGCCATTAAAAGTATCTGATTTACAAAAAAAATAAAGAAAAAAAAGCAAAAGCAAATAATGAAGGAAAAAAACATTTCAACAAATATGTACCTGAAAATTGTAATAGAGCTTGAACGTTTGATCTCAAGAGAGCCAATGCTTTTTATTGATTTAACTTCCATTAACCGATTAAACTCCGGTAGAACCAAAACCCGCGCTGCCCCGGACGGTTTCTTCAAGAACAGCGGTTTCCGTAAGCAGAGCGTGGCAGACAGGCGTTATTACCAGCTGGGCGATCCTCTGTCCGTCCTTTATTACCGCATCCTGTGCGCTTAAATTTACAAGAATTATTTCGATATCCCCTCTGTAATCCGAATCTATGGTACCCGGTGAATTTAGAACAGTAAGACCAAGGTTTATTGCCAAACCCGAACGCGGACGTACCTGTCCTTCATATCCGTAAGGTATTTCCACTCTGAGACCTGTAGGAATTTTTGCTCTGCCTAGCGGAGGAATTATTACGTCTGATTCAAGGAATGCCCGTAAATCCATCCCCGCGGCGCCTTCACTTTCATACTGCGGAAGCGTAATCCGCCGATGGGCTTTAAACACTTTAAGGTGCGCCTGTGCGCTCATGTTTATTTCCTGTTATTCGGACGATTATCTTTTCTCGCTTCCTTGTCATCAGATCCATTGGGATCAATCGCGTCAATATACGAAAGGTTAAGCCTTCCCATTTTGTCAATCTCAAGCAGTTTAACGGGAATCTGTTGGCCTTCCTTTATCACATCTGTAACCTGGGCAATTCGCTGTCTTGAAAGTTTACTGATATGTACCAGTCCTTCCTTGCCGGGAAGTATTTCTACAAACGCTCCGAAATCCATTATCCGCTTTACAACACCGTCATACACCCTGCCGACTTCCGGATCGGAAGCAATTCCCATAACGGCAATTTTCGCGTTTTCAGCGTCCTTTGTGTTTTTACCGAATATTGTAACAGTGCCGTCATCTTCCGTATTAATTTTGACGGAATATTGTTCACATAACGCCTTTATATTCTTTCCGCCGGGACCTATAAGCGCTCCGATTTTATCAACGTCAATTCGCAGGGTAACAATTTTTGGCGCGTATTCGCTGATTTGTCCGGCGGGTTTGTCGATACATTGGTTCATAACCGAAAGAATATGCATCCTTCCGCGTTTTGCCTGATCAAGGGCTTTACGCATAATCTCTGTGCTGACACCCGAGATTTTTATGTCCATCTGGAAACCTGTTATTCCGTCCTTGGTTCCCGCAACCTTAAAGTCCATGTCTCCAAGATGATCTTCCTCGCCTAGAATGTCAGATAACACCGCGAACCTGTCGCCCGGGCCTGCTTTTCCTTCGGTAATAAGCCCCATAGCAATGCCCGCAACCGGCTTTTTCATCGGAATACCCGCATGAAGCATGGAAAGCGTACCGCCGCAGACAGACGCCATTGAAGATGAGCCGTTGGATTCCATAATTTCCGAAACTACGCGTATTGTATAGGGAAAATCGTCTTTTGACGGGACCATTGCTTCAAGAGAGCGGCGTGCAAGATTTCCGTGACCGATTTCGCGGCGGCCTGTTCCTGTCCTTCCGACTTCACCTACTGAATACGGAGGGAAATTGTAGTGCAGCATGAAGTTTTCTCTTTTATCGCCTTCAATGTCATCATAAACTTGTTCATCAAAAACAGTTCCCAGCGTTGTAACTACAAGCGCCTGTGTTTCACCTCGCGTAAAAAGAGCGGAACCGTGTGTACGCGATAAGATATTAACCTCGCAGGTTATATTGCGGATATCCTCAAGAGAACGTCCGTCTACGCGTTTACCCTTATCAAGAATCGCTGAACGCAGTATTTCATACTGCATATCCTCGAATAACGCGTCAAAAAGTTCTTTTTGCTTTCCATCTTCAAGCTGCGCGGCATATTGTGTTTCAAGCTCTGTTTTTACAGTTTTAATGCCATCGTGCCTTTCATGTTTTGTCGGCAGAAAACAAGCCTTTTCCAGTTTTGAGTAGCCCGCTTCACGTATTGCGTCGGCGTTTTCCAGAGAATATGAAGGTACAACCAGCGGAAGTTTTTTCTTTCCCGCAAGTTCTCTTAGTTTTTCCTGAAGCGTACAAAATTCGCGGATTACGGCATGAGCTTTGCCAAGCGCTTCGAGCATCAGTTCCTCGCTGACTTCATTCGCGCCGCCTTCTACCATTGTAATACCGTCTTTAGTTCCCGCGACAACTATTTCCAGCGTGGATTTTTCAATTTGTTCATAGGTAGGATTTACAATTAACTCTCCGTTAACCTGACAGACTCTTACTCCGGCAATAGGTCCGTTAAACGGAATATCTGAAATATGAACAGCGGCGGATGAAGCGATAATCGCCAGAATGTCAGGAGGATTAACCTGATCTGTTGAAAGAGTTGTCGGGATCAACTGTATCTCGCGCCCGAAACTTTTTTCAAAGAGCGGTCTCATCGGCCTGTCAATGAGGCGGGAAACCAGTATTTCCTTGTCCTTGGGACGGCTTTCCCTTTTTATGAAACCGCCCGGAATTTTTCCCGCCGCATAATATTTTTCATTGTATTCAACGGTAAGCGGTACATAGTTAAGACCTTCCAGCGGTTCGGACGAAGAACAAACTGTAGCAATAACAGCTGATCCCGCATACTGGGCAAAAACAGAACCATTGGCTTGTTTAGCGATTCTTCCGGTTTCAAGAATTAAATCCTTGCCGGCAATTTGGAGTGTTACTTTTTGTGTCATTATTTACGCAGTCCCAGCTCTTTTATAAGCTTACGGTATCCTTCCAAATTGGTCCGTTGAATATATTTCAACATTCTGCGGCGTTTGCCGACCAGAATTAAAAGACCGCGCTGACCTGATTTATCTTTCTTAAATTGCTTACAATGTTCCGTAAGCTGGTTGATTCGTTCAGTAAGCAGGGCAATCTGAACTTCCGCGGCGCCTGTATCTTTTTCGTTTTTTCCGAATTTGATAACGATTGATGCGGCGCCTTCCTTTGTTAAAGCCATATATTTATCTCCTAATTAGGTACTTGTTAAAAAAAAGCGCAATCTGTCAAAAAACGGACGGATCATCAAGCTTTTATATAATATTTTCAGGAATTTATAAAAATGTCAACCGCTTAATACACAAGCATATTTCCATTTTCCCGCAGTTTTCTCAATAATAGCGGAAAGTGACTCTTCAAAAAAAACTGCCGCACTAAAATCAGGCGTAGAAGGCGTTGAAGACAGCGGTTTCCCGTCCAGAATTGGCTCAAGCGGTTTGCCGCAGGCGATTTTTTCAGCTTCAGAGGGAGAAATTTCAAACCAGGGAAGTCCTAAAGAGCCAATAATAGTTTTATCAATTGGTTTTAAAGATATTTCTTCATAATTGGCTGTTATACATTGAGCGTCTTCCAGTTTAAAACCCGCAACCTGCGTACGTGTGAGTGCGCAAAGATGCGCTCTGCTTCCGGCAGCAAGAGCTATATCTTTTGCAAGAGAACGGATATATGTGCCGCTTGAGCAGTACACGAAAATTTCCGCAAACGGAGGCTGCCACGAGCGTAATTCCAGCCTGTAAATTGAAACCGGCCTTTCTTTCATTTCCACAGTTTTACCGCAGCGGGCAAGAGAAGAAGCCCGTTTCCCGTTGACATGTATTGCCGAATAAGCGGGAGGCGACTGCATTATACTACCTGTAAATTTGGCAAGAGCGCTTTCCACTCTTTCACGTGAAGGAAGCGGAGCTTCCGCGATTTTCTCGCCTTCGGGATCCAGAGTATCCGTTTCTATGCCAAAGTAAATTCTGCCAATGTACTGTTTGTCGCAATGAGAAAACCAGGTACTAAGCTTAAGCGCTCTGCCCGCAAGAACTACAAGCAAACCTGACGCGAATTTATCCAAAGTGCCCGTGTGGCCTACTTTTCCCGTTGAAAGAGCGTGCTTAATGTCACCTAATGCTTTAAATGAAGTAATACCTGCTTTTTTATTCAGCAGAATTAGTCCCGATCTGTCCATTTGCGTTATTCTCCGGCTCTTTTTCCGGCGCTACCAATTCGTCAATTTTTTTTATCAAGTCAAAGCTTTCGCCTATGCCGGTATCCGAATGAAAGCGTAATTTGGGAATTTTTCTGATACGCATTGACAAGCCAAGCTGTGACTGAATAAATCCCGCGGCGCTTTGTAAGCCTTCGGTACCTTTCTCAACATTCTTTCCGCGAATTTCAGAAACATAAACATCGGCATATGAAAGATCTTTTGACACGTCAACTTTTGTGATGGATATAAACGGATTAACCCTTTTATCTTTTATTCTTCCTTCCAGAACAAGGGAACTGATCTTTTCCTGAATTATCTGACCAAGCCTTTCGGTTCTGAATTGGGGCATAATCAGGAAGCACTGAGTTTTCTGGCGATCTGTATTATTTCGATAACTTCAAAAATATCGCCTGTTTTGATATCGTCAAAACCTTCAAGTCCGATACCGCATTCATAACCGGCTGATACTTCGCGCGCGTCATCTTTAAACCGCTTTAAGGAGGCAATTTTACCGGAATGTATAACAACCTGATCCCTTATTAAATTTACGGTGCAGCTTCTTTTTACAATCCCGCTTTGCACATAACAGCCGGCAATAGTGCCGACTTTCGGCACTTTAAACGTATTACGTACCTCAACCTGACCTATAACTTCTTCTTTTGTATCAGGCTTTAACATTCCTTCCATTGCAAGTTTTATTTCATCCACCGCTCTGTAGATTACGTTGTATTTCCTTATATCAACCTTTTCCTGTTCGGCAAGCGTTTTTGCCTTCGGCAGCGGGCGCACGTTAAAGCTGATAATAACAGCGTTAGACGCTATTGCAAGGTCAACATCGCCTTCATTGACAGGTCCCGGAAGCGCCTGTATTACGTGAAGCCTTATTTCCTTTGTTGAAAGTTTTTCAAGGCTTGATTTCAACGCTTCAGCGGAACCTTGGACATCGGCTTTAATTATTACTTTCAGTTCTTGAATCTCGCCATCGCTTATCATGTCATGCAGGTTATCCATTGTAATTTTCTTGATGGTTTTCGCGTCTTCAAAACGTTTGAGTTCCTGGCGTTTGGAAGAAAATTCCCTCGCTTTCTTTTCATCATTTACTACCTGAAGAGGATCTCCAGCATTGGGAATACCTTCAAAACCTAGAACTTCAACGGGCATTGACGGCGTAGCTTTCTTGATTTTTTCTCCCTTATCGTTGAGAATGGCGCGAACCTTGCCGGGCCAAATGCCGGCGACAAATGAATCGCCGATCGCGAGCGTTCCTTTTTCTATCATTACGGTTGCTACAATACCGGATCCATGATCAACTTTCGCTTCAAGGACTTTTCCTTCAGCGGTACGCTGGAAATTGGCTTTTAAGTCAAGAATTTCCGCTTGCAGTAGAATTGCTTCTATTAATTTATCAATGCCGGTTTTTTGCAGCGCGGATAGTTCTACAAACATGGTCTGACCGCCCCAGTCTTCAGGCATTAATCCCAATTCCGAAAGCTGACTCTTTACCCTGTCAGGGTTTGCCTCCGGTTTGTCAATTTTATTAACCGCGACTATGATTGGCACATTAGCGTCTTTCGCGTGATTTATGGCTTCTATTGTCTGAGGCATAACTCCGTCGTCAGCGGCGACTACAAGAACAACAATATCCGTAATTTGCGCTCCGCGCGCTCTCATTCGCGTAAAAGCTTCGTGGCCCGGAGTATCCAGAAAAGTGATCGCTCCATGCGGCGTTTCTACCATATACGCGCCTATATGCTGGGTTATACCGCCAAATTCACCCGAAACAACATCAGCTTTGCGGATTGCGTCCAACAGTTTGGTTTTTCCGTGATCAACATGTCCCATAACGGTAACCACAGGAGGTCTTGGCAGCAATACGGCGTTTTCGTCAGAAACAGTTTCAATTACCGTTTCGTCATAAAGACTGATAATTCTTACATCGGCTCCGAATTCGGCGGCAAGAATGGTTGCGGTATCCGCGTCAATCTGTTGATTTATAGTAACCATTAATCCCATTGTCATCAATTTTTGAATTAAATCTGACGCTTTAAGGTTCATTTTACGCGCTAATTCAGAAACAGATACAGTTTCCATTATGTCAATGGATTTTGGCACAGGATTTACAACATGCGTGATTTTTTTCTTTGTTTGGAGGAGTTTTTCCTCCATTTCAAGCTCTTTTTCCTTTCTGTTATATACAGGTTTTTTTGTTATAAACTTACGTTTTGCCTGCGCTTTGCCTTCAGGGAGTACTTCCGGCGCCGTAGCACCCATACCGCGTCCGCCCGGAGTACGTTGAAAATTGCCGGCTCCCTGCTTGGCTCCGCCGGGTCTTGGAGTAAATCCCGGTTTCCCGCCCGGTACTGCAGATCGATGCCCAAACCCGACCTTATTTTGACCGCCTTCATTATTTGGTTTATTGCCGCTTCCCTTAAAAGGCGTGCGCGTAGGACGCTGCGCGGAATGACCTCGATTACCGACAAGTTTTCCTCCTACCCTTCCGGCAGCCGCGGCAGGACGCTGAGCCATAGGAAATGAACTTATTCTGGAAGCGTCATTTCCGCCTGTATTTTCCGGTCTTTTGACATGTTCTTTTTTTCCGGAACTTTCCTGTTGATTGTCTGTTTTTTTATTTTGAACTGTTTTTACGGAAGGAGCGCTGACAACAACTTTTGGCTGGGTTTTCTTTGTGTTTTGCGCAGTTGGTTTTTTCATTACAACTTTAACTTTACGGCGCTCACTCTCACCGGTCTTTGAAGCAGGAGCTTCTTCATTTTGCGTATGTTTAATAAGTTGCGCTTTTGGTTTTTTTGTATTGTCAGATTCTTCCGCCATAATTTTCCTTTTTTATTCCTCTTCTTCGTATTCAAAACTCAGGCCAATACCGCAGCTTGGGCAAGTAGCCATATCCACTGTGATTTTCGCGCCGCATTCAGGACATTCATATTCCTCCGGTTCAGGATTTTCATTGCTTTCATCCGTGCCGGATTTTTCTTCCTGCGTATCCTCATATTCCTCGTCTTCTTCGACAATCTCAACATATTCTTCGATAAGCTTGCGAAGATCATCAAATTCAGACGCGGTAATTCCTTTAGCTTCAAGTTCTTCTTTGCTTAACGCAAGGAAATCTTCAATGAAGTCTATACCGTTATCAAGCAATGTTTTCGCAATACTGGCATCCACTCCAGGCAATTCGCTGATATGTGATATTTCATTATCGTAGGAATCCGTATCTCCGAAAAGCTGGGAAACCGCGCGGCGGGATTCTGCCGCAATATCCATTTCAGAGAACTGTGTTTCTGTTTTTACATCAATGTTCCAGTCAACAAGTCTGTTGGCAAGACGCACATTAAGCCCCTGTTTTCCGATTGCGAGCGATAGCATTGAATCGTTTACAACCGCAAGAGCCTGATGTTTACCTTCGTCAAGAATTATCACATCACGCACCTCCGCAGGTGAGAGCGCGTTTTTTATGAAACGGCGGGGATCGGGATCGTATTTCAGTATGTCGATTTTTTCCCCTTCCAGTTCCTTGATTACCGCCTGAATGCGCACACCTTTAAGACCTACGCACGCGCCTACAGGATCAACATCTTCACGGTTTGAATATACCGCCAGTTTGGTACGGAACCCCGGCTCGCGGACAATTTTATGAATTTCAACCGTCTTGTCATAAATTTCGGGAATCTCAATTTCAAAAATAGCGCGTACAAATTCCGTGTGTGTTCTGGAAAGCACGATATGAAGCCCTGATGAATCTTTTTTTACCTCCGCGATAAGAGCTCTTATTCTGTCATTCACATGGTATGTTTCTCTCGGAGACTGGTATTTTTTGGGTAGAATACCTTCCATATTCTTTCCCAATTCAACATAAATATTACCATTGCGTTCGCGCTGGTAATAACCGATTATTATTTCTCCTTCCTTATCCTTAAATTCAGAATAAAGACTGTCCTTTTGAATATCCCTGATAGTCTGATGGGCTTTCTGCTTGGCGCTTTGTACGGCTATTCTATCAAACTGTTTGGGATCAATTTCCACAAGTATTTCATCACCTACTTCGGCATCAGGATTTAATTCTCTGGCTTCGTCCAGATCAATTTCAGTAACAGGATCATAAACACCGTCCTGTTCTACGATCTTTTTTTGAGCATAAATAGATACTTCCAGATTTTCATCGTCAAATTTTACCACCGCGTTTTCCGCGTTACCGAAACGGTGCTTGTATGCGGCAATTAGTGTATCCTCTATTGTCCGCAGTATCAGTTCTTCAGAAATTCCGCGATCCTGATGCAGCTGACGTATTGCCTGCGACATATCTGTTGCCAATTTATACCTCCTTAATAAAGAGTCTTGCTACTTTATTCTTCAGCAAGTTTTGCTTTCGCAATAATATCAAATTCAAGCCTTAAGGCTCCTTCTTTTATTTTTAAAACAATGCCTTTTTCGTCAACAGTTTCCAAAATCCCGGCTGTCCAGTCTGAAATATCAGTACGATAACACCGTATTCCCCTGCCTAAATAATGGGTAAATTCAACGCCGTTTTTTATCAGCCTGTTTATACCGGGAGATGATACTTCAAGATAAATATCATTACCCGAAAAGGCCAATTCCAGTCTTGGTGTCATTGCCCGGTGCGCTTTTGAACAGTCATCTGTACTTATAGACGTACCGTTATAAATCACAACCCTGACTTGAACGCTCCCGCGATGCTTTGAAACAACTAATTCAACAAGCCGGAAGCCCAATCCTTCAAGAATTTCTTCCAGTTGGGCTTTTAAGGAAGTTATTTCCTGTGTTTCAGCATCTTTTGCGGTATACCGCATCATTTTCCTTTTTAATACCCGGTTAATTGCAAATCAAATAACAGGATATTATAAAAAAAAGGGCTTTTTGGAGCCCTTTTTTAAATGAAAAACTGTATTATCTATATAATACCATTTTTTTTTAAAAGTGTCAATATAATATTAAGAAATTTTACTGAAAATATGCTTCTTTGGCAATCGCGGCGGCTTCTTCAAACTCGCTGTGAAGCAAATGTTCGGAAATCGCGCTAAGCTTGTCCCTGATTACCTTAGACCATGTTTTTTCTTTGATTTCTGCAAGAATTTCTTTGGCGGATTTTCTGTCAAACGACACGCACGCTGTCTGAATAGCCTTCAATTTTTCCTGTAAAAACGCAAAATCCTCAGCGCTATTAATTGGGATTTCTCCAGTGATTTCTTCCGACGGTTTTAATTTATCTATTACATTACGAAGTGAAATCAAAAAATCAGGAAGACTTTTCAAAATCAAATTAATATTTTGATCACGCCCTGCCTGCTCCAGTTCCAAAGCTTCATCTGAAAGTCTGCCTTCGCCGATATTAGCAAGCGAGCTTTTCATCGCGTGTACATTGATAATGTATTTTAGAAGATCATCCGGATCATTGAAATTGTTTTTATAAATATTTTCCAGAATAGTGTATGCTTTTTCACCGTCACGTACAAAGAATTCCGCCAGCTGCGGATCTATGGTAAGATTGTGCCTGCCGGACGCATACAAAGTATTTTTTTGCTGCCGTGCCTCATTAAGAACTTCCGCCGACTGCTTATCGCGTATTAATTTGTTTAAGACAAAATTAAGCTGGCGGATATCAATTGGTTTGGAAATAAAATCATCAAAGCCGTTGTTAAGGAATACTTCTGCCTGTCCTGTAATGGCGTTAGCGGTTAACGCTACAATAAATCCTTTATAATCAAGACTGCGGATAATTTTTGTCGCTTCTATTCCGTCCATTTTTGGCATCATGTGATCCATGAAAATAATATTGTATTTTGCGCCATTCCGTATTTTTTCAACTGCCTCAATTCCGCTCTCAGCGACATCAATTGATAAACCGTATGGAGCAAGAAGTCCGCGCGCCACATACAGATTAGTTTCAACATCGTCTACAACCAGGACTCTGCCATAAGGCATAAATTCCTGTTTTATCTGCAGTCTCCTTGTATTTGCCATATTTTTAAAACTAAGTTTTTTTAAATTATCCGCAAGTTCCTTTCCTATTTGATTTAAGTTTTTATACTTCTGAGGCAGCTTAACGGTAAATACAGAGCCCTTGCCAAGAGTGCTTTCTACGATTATACTGCCATTCATTAGTTGAATTAAATTCCGCGTAATATTCATACCCAGACCTGTACCTTCTGTTTTTCGGTTTACATCAAGATTAAATCTGTTAAATTTGCTTCCAAGTTTATTTAACTGTTCCGGTGTCATACCTTGTCCCGTGTCGCTTACGCGAAAAACAAGCATAATATCGGAATTTTCATCAACAGGTTCAGTAAACAACGACAGTTCAATAAAACCTTCCTGAGTATATTTAAACGCGTTGGAAAGAAGATTATTTAATATCTGCTTAATACGTAATTCATCTCCAATCATAAATACAGGTACATATTCACTGACATCCAGTTTGAATTCTATAGATTTGCTTTCATAGCGTATAATATTTAATTTTACAATATCATAAATTAGGCTTGAGACTTCATATTGAGCATTATGAAGTTCAAGTTTGCCAGCTTCAATTTTGGATAAATCAAGTATGTCGTTTATAATACCAAGAAGCAAGTCGCCTGAATTGTAGATTCTTTCAAGTCCTTCCCTGACTGAAAGCGGAATAGAACTGTTTTGAAGTTGAATCTCTGTTATGCCTAATATTGCATTCATCGGAGTACGGATTTCATGGCTCATTCTTGCCAGAAAATCGCTTTTTGCCCTGTTGCTTTCTTCCGCGATTTCCGCTCTGCGCATTTCCGCTATTATTGTGTTTAACTCTCTTAAATCCCTGATGTATCCCGCAACGGCGTATACGCCCCTGAATTTAACGCGGACAAGAGAAACTTCCGTAGGTATCTCTTCATCACTGTTATTAAGATATATCCAGTCAAAATTGCAATAACCATCTTCAAACGCTTTATTAATATATATTGAAAATGTCTTTATTGATAATTCACCGTCAGGCTGGTATTCAGGAAAGAATCTATTTACATTATCAATAAATTCATTTTTATGTTCCAATTCAAACAGTCTTACTATTTCCTGGTTACATTCAATAATTTTAAATGTATTGTCAATCATAAAGCAGCTAAGCGGCGTTGTGTCAAACAAAACCTGCGTGCACTCATCTGATTCGCGTATTTTTGTTATCATGGATTTTAGATCACGTAAATCGCGTGTATATCCGCATACATTATATTCTTTTCTGTATTTGACACGAGCAAGGATAACTTCACACGGAATTAACTCACCGCTTAATCTCCTGTGCAGCCATTCAAACTTCTGATAACCTTCATCAAACGCTTTTCTGATATATTCATGGGCTTTTTCCGTCGAAAGCCTTCCATCCGGCTGGTATTCCGGAGAAAGCTCAAAAAATTTATCAATATATTCTTTTTTATCGGATACTTTAAACAAATTTACGGATTCCTGATTACAATCAATAAGTTTTAGGTTACTGTCCCATAAATTGGCGCATAACGGCACTGCGTCAAGCAAAACTTGAGTTTGTTCTTCCGCCTTTTTCTTTGCCATAATAATTCTAAGCAGAATAGCGCTTAACCCTGCCGCAAAAATCAACGCAAGTACAATGAGAATATATGCTATTTTAACCACGCTTTTATAGTAATTTTGTGAATAAGCCAGTATTGCAAAGTACCAGCCGTTATCCAGATGCCTGATAAAAAGAACAGCCGGATTACCGTTATAATCCCTTGCTTTACGCTCAGAAATATCATTACCCTGCATCAACTCGTTTTGTATTGCCGCGCCGTCATTCATCAAGCTTAAATTTTTGCCTATGTAAGCCGGATGAGGATGCGCGATTACATTAAAATCTTTATCCAGCAGTATTCCGTAACTGTTTTCGGTAACGGATGTATCAACCGCATATTCCCTGATCCTGTCAAGCAATATATCCATACAGATTATACCCAACGGGTTTCCGTTATTATCAAAAATACGGCGTACAAACGCTATGGAGATAGAATTTGAATATACATCTATAAACGGTTGTGTAACGCCAATGCTTCCCGCAGCTTCAACAGCTGTTATATACCATGGACGGATTTTTGGATCAAAATCATCAGGAGCTATCCAGACAAATCCGGTACAAAATTTTTCATCAAAAACATCAAAAAAAGCGTAAATACCGGTTGTATATGACATCAACTTTGCGTCTTCAAGCATAAAGTTTGTAGTATTTACAATAAATTCTTCCACCTGATTATAAGTGCTGCCATTAAGAATCATACTGCGCACAATTTCTGATACAATATTTAACGTTACCTCAGACGCCAACAGTTCTGAGTTAATTTTTTCTTCTGTCTTTTTTATTGCGTCATTTACTTTATCTATTAAATGTTTGCGTTCAATACCAGCCATAAAGTTGTAACTGAAAAAAACCATCAAGGCAAACGCAAGAAATACAAACATAACCTGTACATGGGTAATCAACTTAAGTAATTTTTTAAATTTTATAATGGGACGCATTATAAACCTGCTTTTACAGATTTAAACAGCTCTCTTGCTTCAAAAAAAGCGTTAACTATCTTAGGATCATAATGAGTGCCTGAACCTTCCATAATAATATTTACCGCTTCTTCTTCTGAAAACGCTTTTTTATACGGCCGTTCCGAAAGAAGCGCGTCATAGGTATCAACAACCGCCATTATGCGCCCCTGAAGCGGAATACTTTCTCCCTTAAGCCCGCGCGGATACCCTTTTCCGTCCCAGTGTTCATGGTGGCTACCTGCGAATAACCTCGCGTTAAGCATAAAATCTTCTTCACCTGTCCGCTCAATAATCTTGTCAATTATCCGCTCTCCTTCTATAACATGCGTTTTCATCAGTTCGTATTCTTCTTCGGTAAGTTTTCCGGGCTTATTAATAATAAGGTCAGTAATGGTAATTTTTCCAAGATCATGCATACGCGCGGATGAAATTACTTTTTCCTCATCCCAATTACTTATTTCATCTGAATACACGCCTCGTTCTTTCATCTTATTAACAAGAATTTTTATATACATTGATGTTCGTTCAATATGTCCGCCTGTCCCCTTGTCCCGGTTTTCCACCATATCCGCCAGCACCGAGATAATACTATTTTGAAGTTTATTCAACTTATATGTCTTTTCACGGATTATCCCGTCAATATCAAGATGTATCTTTATACGGTTTAATAACACAGGAGCGGAAAAGGGTTTTGTGATAAAATCAACAGCCCCCATTTCAAGGCCGCAGGCTTCTGCTTCCGTATCATTATGTCCTGTAAGAAAAATGACAGGTATTTCCGACCATATAAGGTTTGATTTTAGTTTTTGTAATGCCGTAAAACCGTTCATCTCCGGCATCTCTATGTCCAAAAGAATAAGATCCGGCGTCATTTTATCCAGGAGAGTAAACATTTTTGCCGCAGACGGCATTGTCATTACGTTGTATTTATCTTCCAGAACTGTTTCTGCCATTGAAAGATTGGTATCACTATCATCCACAACAAATATTGATTTCAATACAGTCTTACTCCCTTAATATACATACAAAATTCTAATATAACAACAAACGTAATGTCAAGGAAGATCTTCTTCGCATATAATTTACATATATTAACCGATATATTCCATAGTATTATGGTAATATAAATGATTAAAATAAGGTTATTTTCATATAAATGAGGTTATTATGCCAATAAAGATACCAAGAGCCTTACCGGCTTATGACGCTTTATCCCGTGAAAGGGTTTTTGTAATAACAGAAGATCGCGCCGAACACCAGGATATAAGGCCCTTACGTGTAGGTATAGTTAATCTTATGCCTACCACTATTGATACCGAGATTCAACTGCTGCGGCTGCTTGGAAACAGCCCTCTGCAGGTTGATATAACATTCTTAAATATGAGCAGTCATACATCTAAACACGCGCCTCCGGGACATCTTGAAAAATTTTATACCAGCGCGGAAGAAATTGTCTGTATGAAAGCGCATTTTGACGGTCTTATTATTACAGGCGCGCCTGTTGAAACGCTCCCTTTTGAAGAAGTTGATTACTGGGATGAGCTTGTAAAAATAATAGACTATTCAGAGAAAAATGTTTTTTCAGTTATGCACATATGCTGGGGAGCGCAGGCAGGCTTATACCGCCGCTATAAAATCCCCAAAAAACCGCTGGAAAAAAAACTGTTTGGTATATTTCCTCATGCCGTAAACGAGCAGTATCATTCGCTCTTCCGCGGATTTGACGATGAATTCCTTGCTCCGCAATCAAGACACACTACCTGTGATCGCGGCGTTATTGCGGCGGATTCTCGTCTTACCATTCAATCTGAGACTCCTGAAACCGGAGTTTTTCTTGTTACCGCGCGTGAAGGAAGGGAAATTTATGTGACAGGACACCTTGAATACGATCCGCTCACACTGGATCGTGAATACCGCCGTGATATTTCAAAAGGACTTGCAATCGAAGTTCCAAAAAATTATTATCCTGATGACGACCCGTCCAAAATGCCCGTTGTCCGCTGGCGCGCTCACGCGAATTTATTTTTCGACAATTGGCTGAACTATGTATATCAGGAAACTCCTTTTAACTTAGACGAACTTGAGTAATTTTGCGACATTCCCGGAACCTGTATTCCATTTTTTTATTTTCTTTTATAATATTTGTCAGGGGTAATACATGATTTACAGGGAATACGGACAAACAGGAAAAAAGGTTTCTCTCCTCGGATTTGGAGGAATGAGGTTTAAGAATGTTGATGATCACGATGAATGTGTCAAGTTAATGGTTACCGCCGCTGAAGGCGGGGTTAATTATTTTGATACCGCTCCCGGATATTTTGAAACAAGAAGCGAAATTGTTTTCGGCAAGGGTTTCTCGGAACTGCGCAAGCGCGACTTGCCGTTTTTTTCGGCGACAAAAACATTTCAATCCGAAGAAAGCGGTATTCGCAATGAAATTGAAGCTCAGCTTAAGCGCCTGAATATTTCCGCAATTGATTTTTACCATATCTGGTGTATTACAAGCCTTAACAATTGGGAAAACCGCAAGAAAGACGGTATTTTAAAAACTTTCAGAAAATTGAAAGAAGAAGGACTTATAAGGCATATTTGTATTTCGAGCCACCTTATTAAAAACGAAATAAAAGAACTTTTGATGGAGGGAGTTTTTGAAGGCGTACTGTTCGGTTATTCAGCTTACAATTTTAAGACAAGGCAGGAAGCGTTTGATGCAATAAGAGAAAAAAAATTAGGCGCTGTTGTAATGAACCCGCTTGGCGGAGGAGTAATCCCTCAACATCCCGAATTATTTGATTTTCTCAGGAGAGGCGGCGAAAGTACAGTTGCCTCGGCTCTGCATTTCCTTTGGGATCATGCGGAAATTACAAATACCCTTGTCGGTTTTGATACAATGGAACATTTGAAAGAAGCTCTGCAAGCGATAGAAAGCTACAAGCCGCGCACGCAAAAAGAACTTGAAGAAGTAAAAGCAAAAGCTTCCGCGTCTTTTGAAGGTATCTGTACAGGCTGCGCGTATTGCGATAATTGCCCGCAGGGAATACCTATTCCTCAATATATGGATGCTTATAACCAGAAAATTCTTGACAAGAAATCAAAAGACCCGATGGGCGAAAGACTCCAGTGGCACTGGAACCTGAACAGAGCAGGCGCAGGAAAATGTTCTTCCTGCGGTCAGTGTGAAGAAACTTGTACGCAACATATCAATATTATTGAACGGTTAAAAGAAATAGCGGGATAAATTTAACCTGTGATAGAACTCATTTGGCTCTTTCACAAATTTTTCAGCTTTCTTTGCCTTTTTTCTTGGCTTTCTTTAATTCACGCTTTTCTTTAAGTGTTTTCTGAGGCGCTTTTTTTTCATCTTTTTTATGTAGTATATGCTCGGCCATAATATCCTCCCTTTGGGCTTTACATAATTAATAAAATAGTATATTAATTAAAATGTGTCTATACTTTTATGAAAAAATAATTGGGGGAAATAATGACCGTAACGGAAGCAATTACATTGCTGGATGGGCAATTTTTTACGGGAGAGGAAAAAGCGACTTTAGAAGTAGCTTCCGCATGCGGGGCGGACTTAATGAGCGACGTAATGGCTTTTGTTAAAGACAGAGTATTGCTTCTTACAGGTCTTGTAAACGCTCAGGTTATTCGCACTGCCGAGCTTTTAGACATTCACGCGGTTATTTTTGTCCGGGGAAAAGCCCCAGGACGCGACATGATTGAAATGGCTGAAGAATCAGACATTATCCTTGCGGGAACCAAATTACCAATGTTTCTAGCTTGCGGAAAACTCTACGAAGCGGGCTTAAGGACAGGCGGAACCAGAGCCATCTAAGAAACGCCAAACAAACGGCAAGTTTCTTCTTTTACCTGTTTTATAACAGGTTCATAATTACCTTTTAAAGCGTTCATGTGTTGATTTAGAAACGCGATAAATTCGGGGTCTTGCAGAGGGTCAATACGGACTTCCCTGCCCAACCTGCGTGAAAGTTCTTCTTCTTTATGGCGAAGCTTGGGAGCGTATTGCTGGCGGATTGCCTGCTCATATTGGGACGCTTCCTGCAGATAACCGGAAATAACCTGCATTAATTGCTGGAATAATAAATTAAATTGTTTATTGTTAATAACAGTTTGAAGCCCCTTACCGGCCAATTCGATTCGTGTTTCATCTTCCTTAGCGACAGGCAGGTTAATTTGCGAAATCAATACATCAAAAATCCCCTGCTTCAGGCTTTCTATCTGTTCTGAAGGCGTGTTTTTGATTTCTTCAGCTAAATCTTTCTCTCCGGCAAGAAAGACATTCGCCAGTTTTTTACCCCGTTGTTTTGCTTCAAACTGGTCAATACTGGACCTGCCGCTTTTTACATCTTCGGTTTTTTCAAGGGCAATTTCTAGAGCTGTTTTAATTATCCCCACGTGATGCCTCAAAATAAAATCTAACCGAAAAGACTGGCTGCTTCATAATAAAAATCTAACCATAGTCAGACGGCATGAAGGGAGGAAACAACGAGGGATTTCCCACCTTCAGGATTTACAGACTTATTCAGCGACACTAAAACGTCAACGGCATTGTGGACTTCCCGTTGGAGCTCAACTGGATCGTAAAGAGCGAAGCGCCTTGCAAGTTCCGCTTTAACTTCAACGGAAAGATCAGGCGAAGCCAGAAGCCGTTGATAAGGGCTGATAACTTTTTTATCATACACCTTTTTTATTTTTGAACCAA